>Ga0247781_1000112_pt1 | contig 23629 bp, 18 predicted proteins | sample UWRJL184509B5_FD_179922 | JGI IMG/M metagenome (GOLD analysis project Ga0247781, IMG submission 179922) | Plant litter microbial communities from Arlington Agricultural Research Station in Wisconsin, United States - UWRJ-L184-509B-5 | ecosystem: Environmental > Terrestrial > Plant litter >...
CGCGGCCGGTGCCGGCAAACCCCGGAAGGTGGCGGAGAAGAGGACGAACACCGCCATCATCCACACCGACAGCGGATCGTTGCCGACCGCGGTGACAGCGAAGGACGCCGCGCTCGTGACTGCCAGCCCGATCCAGGGCCTGCGCCAGGACAGGGCGGTCCCGGCGCCGGCCAGCAGCAGCGCCAGGACGACGCGCCAGTCCGCGTCTCTCAGGATCGTGGCCACGATCTGACCGGCGAAGGAGAACCCGGCCCCGGTGTAGGCGAGCAGGTGCAACAGCTCGGGGCGACGGATCCACAGCGGCGCCGAGAGCTCGTCGCCCTGGTTCCGTGCCGTGACCATGACCATGACCTGATTCTCGGGCACCGGCATCAGCATCGGGTACTTCGGATGATGTAGTCGGCAGAACTACTTCGCTCGAAGTACACGGCCGGGTCCGGCCGATCACAGACTTCTGGTCGAACGATCCGCACCTCAGGAGCACGAGAGAGGACCCACCGTGCCGGCTTCGGCGTCGACCATCCCGTCAGTTCAGGACGTCTCCATTACCACCTCCCGGGCCACCAGCAGGCTCTACCTGGTCCGCGCCGTCCTCGCGCTGGTCTGGGCCGGTGTGCTGGGCGCCGCTCTGTCGTCCGCGGGCGCCCTCACCGCCGGTTCCGATCTGCCGGGGTTCGTCGTTGTCCTGCTGATCTTCTATCCCGTCCTCGACATAGCCGCCTCGCTGCTGGACGCCCGTACTCAGCGAAGTTCCGGGAATCGGGGCAACGTCCAGGTACAGCTTGTCAACGTGCTCATCAGCACCGTGACCACCATTGCCACGGCCGTGGCGGCCACCGACGGGCCCGCCTCGGTGTTGCGGGTCTTCGGCGCCTGGGCCGTGCTCACCGGAGCGATCCAGCTGGCTCTCGCGATCACCCGGTTGCGACGGGGACTGCGCGGGCAATGGCCGATGATCGTCAGCGGCGGCCTGTCCTGCATCCTCGGTCTCACCTTCTTCAAGCAGGCCACCGCCAGCGAGGTTTCCCTCACCGGTGTGGCCGGATACGCCGTCGGTGGCGCGCTCCTCTATCTGGTCTCCGCCGCCCGTCTGCACCTGGCGGCCCGATCGGCGGCTGGTCGGGCCTGACGAAGACCGCGTGCCGGCGGCGACCGGCCGACCCGACGTGGTGATCAACGGCGCCAGGCCCGCCGGTGAGAACGTGGGCCGACCGGGTGCACAGGCACGCATGCCGTTGAAAGCTCTGCTGCTCGGCGGGGCGCGCCGGGTGACTACCTCGGTCACGGGCGCCGACGCCGCCAGCACCGGCCCGAAATCGCCTCGGCCGGATTCACCGCTGAGCAAGTCTAAGTGAAGTTCGACCGTCCGGTTTGTGAAACGCCTGCGTGCGCGTGAAAGACAGAACGTTCAATCTCATTCGAGGGGAACTCTTATGTTCAGGAACCTACGCAGGACTGCGCTCGCGATCCTCGCCGGCGTCGGAGTAGTGGCCGCGGCGCCCGCCGATGCCGCCCAGCGCCCGTCCGCTCCGCTGTGCTCGCCACCGACGGCGTCCAGGCGTGACCAGGCGTGACCAGGCGATGGCGGGGTGGTTGTCGGGGAGACGTGGGCGGGGCGAGGGTCTGCCAGGGATCCGCAGCAGGCCGCGCTGTCGATGACCGAGCGGGTCGGCGCGCTGGGGATCTCAGGAGAGTCGCTACTGCTGCCGATGCCGGCGCGTCACTTCACGGGTACTTTCATTTTGAACAGTTTCTCCGCGTTTCGGAACGCAATCTTTTCCTTGTCTTCGCGTGGCAGATCGACTCCGCGGAACCAGTCGGTCTGCTCCTTTATGTCCGCGAACGGATAGTCGGTTGCGAACATCACTCGATCCACGCTTATGTGCTTCAGCAGGAGAGTGAGCAGATGGGTCTGGGGGAATGCGCTGGTGGTGATCCAGAAGTTGTCCTGGAAGTATTGCGCGAAGGGCTTCTTGAGCGAGCTTTCGGTCGGCTCGCCCATGTCATTGATGATCCGCTCGTAGTAGAAGGGAAGACCTTCGCCCAGGTGGCCGATGATGATCTTCAGTTTGGGGAATCTGTCGAAGACCCCGTACGTGATCATCCGAATGCACTGGGTCAGCACCTCCTGGTGCCAGCCATATCCGGATCCACTGAAAATGTAGGGTTGGAACTCTTTCGTGTACTGAGACCGCGTGGTGTCGTAAAGGATCTTGAAGATCTCGTCAGCTGGATAGCCGGGGTGCAGGTAGATCGGCACATCGAGAGCAACGGCACGTGCCAACACCGGCTCGAAATCGGGATGATCGAGATACTTATTCGTGATGTGTCCGTTGGTCAGCGCGCCCAAGAAGCCATCTTCCTTAACCGAGCGTTCCAGTTCGTCCGCCGCCGCCTCCGGGCTCTGCAAGGGCAGGGTGGCGAAAGCTTTGAAGCGGCCCGGATGTTTGGCGATCGGCCCTTCTGCAAGCAGCCGGTTGAGACGATAGGCAGAGTCGACACCCTTCTTCCCAGGGGCATTTTGTACGGACGGTGTATGGGCAGAGAGGATTTGAACGTTGAGTCCCCCCGTGTCCATGTCGTCGATGCGGCGTTGTCCTAGATCCGCAAGCCCAATCTCCGTAAGGAACGCGATATGATCCGCATTGATGGAGTTCAGCTTCAATAACTCGGGAGTTGAAAATGTCTCCTCCGCGCCGATGAAGGGCAGGTCCCGGTCTCGCTGGTAGATGTCCGCGGTACTGTCCGCGTTCTGGTCCGGAGCCTTTTTCGGAGTCTTGTCGTCGCTCACTGCCGAGGCGATGGCATGCGTGGACACGCCGGCGCCGATACCGAGTGCCGTGGCTGCGGCCAGGAAGCTACGGCGTCCCATGGAGTTCATGTCAGTCTCTCTTCCGGTGTTTGTGTAGTGCGGTGTCCGTGCGGCATCCGTCGGCGAGATGCGTCAGATCGAGCCTTCGTCGCCCAGGTCTCCACCCGAGGCGGCGACCGGGTACGCCGTCGCCAGAGCCACAGTGGACGCTCCGAATTTGGATAGACCGGGCGGCGCATTCCCTGACGGCGCTGCATCCACTGTCATCACCAGCTTCCTGTCGACGGATCACCTCGCCTGTCTGACGCCGTATTCGTACCGAGTGAATCTGAGACGAACGTTAGAAATGCTCAGGTCGGTCGTCCGAGCCGGCCGTGGACGTCAGTGCCTGGCTGCGCCTGGACGCCAACGACACACAGTCGCGGCGTGCCTGCTGCGGCCCCCTCGGGACCACATCGCCCTGATGCTGTCCGACCCGGACGTCGTGACTGCGGCTACCCGGTCGGCGGACCTGCTGCGGAAGGTGCGCGCGCTCCTGCTGAGCCTCGTCGACCACGCGGCTGCGCCCGCGTCGACCACGCGGGTCAACACCGTCACCGCCCGCCCGGACCGGTCGACGTCGACGTCTTTCTCATCCGACCCAATGGCTGTCAACCGGTCTGAGCAGCACATTAATGATCGTCTCAGATTCACTCGGTACGAAGTCGGCGTCGGACAAGCGAGGTAACGCTGGCGTAGGAGGAAAGATGGCAGTCAACGTAGCGCCGACCAACGAAACGCCGCCCGGCCGGTTGGCGAGCCGGTGGGTACCGTGGCTGGTGATCGGCTTGTGGGTGGCGCTGGCGGCGGTCATGGTGCCGCTGAGCGGGAAGCTGAGCTCGGTAACCAAAGACAGGGCCGTGGACGCCCTGCCCGCCAGTGCCGACTCCACCAAGGTGGCGGCGCTGGAGGACAAGCTTCCCGGTGGTGAGGAAAACACGTTCGTCTTCGTGTACCACCGTGCCGGCGGTGTCACCGCCGACGACCGTGCGGCGGTCGAGCATCATTACAACACCATGGCCACGCGGTACCCGCCGAAAGTGACGCCGCCGGCTGGCGAGAACGACGAGGGCCCGCCGACGCAAATCGCCAACGACGGCAAGGCGATAATGTTCACCCTCAACGTGAGCACGAGCTACGGCGAACCGGCGGTCCTCATCGGCCCGTTGCGTGACGCCGCGAAGGACCGCCCCGCCGGCCTGGAACTCGACGTGACCGGCCCGGCCGGGATCGACGCCGATATGGACGCTGTCTTCGACGGCATCGACGTGCAGGTCTTCCTTACCACCGTCATCGTCGTCACGCTCCTGCTCATCCTCACCTACCGCAGCCCGGTGTTGTGGTTCATCCCGCTGGTGGCGGTGGGTGTGGCCGCGCTGACCGCGATGGCGACCGTCTACCTGCTCGTCAAGGGCTTCGGCCTCGTGATCAACAGCCAGAACTCGGCGCTGCTGACGATTCTGGTGTTCGGCGTCGGCACGGACTACGCGCTGTTGCTCATCGCCCGATATCGGGAGGCACTGCACCAGCACGAAAACGTCCGAGTCGCGATGCTCCACGCACTACGCGGCGCGGTGCCGGCCATCGTCGCATCTGCGGCCACTGTCATCGCCGGCCTGCTCTGCCTGCTCGCCGCGGACCTGAACGAAACCCGCGGGCTGGGCCCGATCGGTGCGGCCGGCATCCTGTGCGCCCTGGTGGCCATGCTGACCCTGTTCCCGGCGGTGCTCGTGGTGCTCGGCCGGCGGATCTTCTGGCCAGCCATCCCACGGTTCGGCACGGCCATGCAGCAGAAGCCAGGGCTGTGGGGACGCCTCGGGGCCGCCATCAGCCGCCGTCGGTGGGTGGCGACGCTCGCTTCGCTGGGAGTCCTCGGCGTGCTGACCGTCGGGCTGACGGGCAACACCAGCATCCTGCGGGAGCAGGACCAGTTCCTGTCCACGCCGGAATCGGTCACCGGCTTCACCGTTCTGCGCGAGCACTTCCCGGAGCTCGGGGGCCAGCCGATGACGGTCTTCACGCGGGCGGCGTACCAGAAGCAGGTTCTCGACGTCGTCAAGCACACCCCCGGCGTGGCACAGGTCGAAACGGGTGAGACCAAGGGGGGCTGGGTCGACATCTCTGTGTTCCCGAAGGACGCGCCGGACACCACCGCGGAGTACGACACGATCAGGCGGGTGCGCGCCGCCGTGCACACGGTGGACGGGGCGGAAGCGATCGTTGGCGGGCCGAGCGCAGAGCACCTCGACACTGACGTGACCACCAGGCGCGATCAGAAGGTGGTGATCCCGTTGGTACTCGCCGTCGTCCTGATCATCCTCGGGCTGCTGCTGCGCGCAATCGTGGCCCCGCTGATGCTGATGGCCACCGTGATCGTCTCCTTCGCCGCAGCCTTCGGCGGCAGCGTGTTCATCTTCGACACGATCCTCGGGTTCAAGGGCATCGACTACTCGGTGCCTCTGCTGGCCTTCATGTTCCTAGTGGCGCTCGGCGTCGATTACAACATCTTCCTGACCCACCGGGCCCGGGAAGAGACCGTGCGCCTTGGCACCAGAGACGGCATCCTCAAGGCACTCTCCGTCACCGGCGGCGTCATCACCTCGGCCGGCCTGGTCCTGGCGGCCACGTTCGCGGTCCTCGTCTCACTTCCGCTGGTGATGCTGGTCGAGCTCGGATTCCTGGTCGCCTTCGGGGTGCTGCTCGACGCCCTGCTGGTGCGGTCGGTCCTGGTGCCCGCCCTCACCCTGCTGATCGGCCGCCGGACCTGGTGGCCCAGCCGGCTGTCCCGGCCAGCGGCGGAGACGCCGCCGACAGGGCGGCACTCGCTCGCCGACGACCAGGAGCCCGTACTGCAACGATGAACGCGCCGGCACGGACGAGATCCGGGACGGGTAGCCAGCCCGTCCCCGTCTTCTCCCGTGCCCGGCGCGGGTTTTCCTCAGTCCGTAACAGACGTAGTAGGCCAGCGCGCCAGTACTTATACCGCGTCGGGCGAGCAGCCAGTGCCTACGGCCGGGCCGCCAGAGAGACCCGCGCCCACCAATACTCGCGTGGCCCGTGAGCACCTGGACCGGCCGAAATCCGCGACAGGCCCGACCGGCAAACTGGCGATCAGCTCGTCCACGCGGACGCGGCCCATGCTGGTGGTGACCACGTCGTCGTTGCAACGCGTCGCCCGCGCAGCCGGCACTCCCGCGGCGAAAGCCCGGGCCAGCATCTGCCGGGCCATCTCGGTCCTCGTGGCGAAGCCCACCTCGTCGGGATCCCAGCAGCCCGGCAGCGCTCGCGGTCATCGGTCCGGGCCGCGGGCAGATACAACTGCCGGTCGATCAACGCGAGTCCCCGCATCGAGCGGCAGGCCAGAAAGACGCCGATCTGGCAGTTCTCGATCCGCCCCGCAGCCCCGGAATACCGCCGGGCCACCCCGGCGGGGTGCATCCCGTCTGGTGACAGGTCGCCGGCCTGCTCGGCTAAGGTCCAGCCGTCGTCGTGCATCCGTGAGCACGGCAAAGCGGCAGCGTCTTTAATACTGACCTCAGGTTTATCAGAGAGGATGAGCGTCGAAGGCATCGGTTAGAGGGGTGGGCCGACGTGCGGATCATGATCGCGGATGATGAGGCGGCCATCCGTGAGTCGCTGGAGCGGGTGCTCCAGGTTGAGGGGTATGACACCAGCACCGTCGCCAACGGTCTCGCCGTACTCGACGGGGTCGCCGGGGCCGGCGGTGACACGCTGGATCTGCTGATCCTGGACGTGATGATGCCCCGTCTCGGCGGGTTGGAGACCTGCCGGCGGTTGCGGGCGGCGGGCCGGGATCTGCCGGTGTTGATGCTGACCGCCCGGGATCAGGTCTCCGACCGGGTCGCGGGGCTGGACGCGGGCGCGGACGACTATCTGCCCAAGCCGTTCGCCACCGAGGAGTTGCTGGCCCGGGTGCGGGCCCTGCTGCGTCGGCGCGCGCCGGCCGGCGGGGAGTCGCCGGTCCTGTCGTTCGCCGACGTGCGGCTTGATCCCGACCGGTTCGAGGCGTGGCGTGGCGGGCGGCCGCTACGCCTGACCCGGACCGAGTTCTCCCTCCTGGAAGTCCTGGTGCGCAACGCGACCCGGGTGCTGAGCCGCGACGCGCTGTTCGAAGCGATCTGGGGTTTCGACATGAGCACCACCGCCAACAACCTCCAGGTGTACGTGAGCTATCTGCGCCGCAAGATGGAGGCCGAGGGTGAGCCCCGATTGATCTACACGCTGCGCGGACTGGGATACTCGTTGCGAGAGACTCCTCCGTGACCAGGTCTGGGGGCCGGGGGCCGCGTCGGTGGATCCGGTGGTGGCGTCGGCAGTCCTTGCGGACCAGGATGACGGTGATCGCGGCGACCGCCATCGCGGTCAGCGTGTTCGTGTCCTTCCAGGTGGCCAGCGAGCTGATGGACCGCAAGCTACGGGCTACCGCCGCGGATCAACTGCACGCCGACTCCCGCGTCCTGGCAGCCAACGCGGAGCGCGCCGGTCTGGCGCAGGTCCCGCTGCCGCCGTACCCGGGGTCGGGCAGGCTGGTGCTGGTCATCTTGCCCGACGGTTCGACCCGGACGCCGGTCGGCCAGCCGGCGCTGCCCCCGGTCAGCGAGGACGCCCGGCGCGTGGCGCAAGGCGCGGCTACCGACCTGCTGGAGTCGCCCGACTGGGACGACGGCTACCGCGTCTACACGCTGCGGGTGGGCGACGGCGCGGTTCAGGTAGCTGACCTTGCCGACGACAGCCCGATCAACGAGTTCGGGTTCGGCATGCTGTTGATCGGGCTGTTCTGCGTGGCCGGTGGCGCCCTGGTCGGGCGGGCCGTGGCCCGGACCGGGCTGGCACCGATCGACCGGCTGACCGCCGCCGCGGTACATGTCGCGCAGACCCGGGATCTCGACGCCGACATCCCGGACGAGGGCGGCGGGGAGATCCGGCGGCTGACCCAGTCGATCAACAACATGCTCGCCGCGCTGCGGGACTCCCGGCAGGCCCAGCGGCTGCTCGCCGAGGACGCCGCGCACGAGCTCAAGACCCCGCTCACCAGCCTGCGCCTCAACGTCGAGCTGCTGATCCGGCTCGATCGGCGCGGCACCCTGGAAAGCGCGCTGCCGGCGGAGAGCCGGACCCGGCTGCTCCACGATCTCGGCGCCCAGTTGGCCGAGCTGAGCACCCTCGCCGCCGAGTTGACCGAGGTGGCCCGCGGCGATGTCAGCGACGAGAGCACCGAGCTGATCGACCTCGCCGACGTGGTGGTGGCCGCCGCGACCCGGGCGCGTTCGCGCATGCCCGACATCGAGGTCACGCTCGACGTGAGCTCCGTGTGGGTGAGTGGGCGACCCGCCGCGCTGCAGCGGGCTGTGCTCAACCTCATCGACAACGCCGGCAAGTGGTCCCCCGCGGACCAGCCGGTCCAGGTCCGGCTTTTCGCCGAGGGCGCGTGGGCGGTGCTCGAGGTCGACGACGCCGGCCCGGGTATCGACGCCGCCGACGTACCGCGGGTGTTCGACCGGTTCTACCGTGCCGACAGCGCCCGGGCGTTGCCAGGATCTGGTCTCGGACTGTCGATCCTGCAGCGGGTCGTCGACGCCCACGGCGGCCGGGCCGGCGTCGCCCGCTCCGCACGCGGTGGCGCGCTGCTTCAGGTCGGCCTTCCGGCCGCTTCCCCGCCCACCGCGAACGAGTGGTTGACCGCCGGGGAGGACACCGCGGTGCGCTGATGCGCCCCTGGGGCGCGGAGGTCGGCGCCGCCGCCGTACCGACAAGTCACCCGCACGCCACTTCCATAGTCGCGATCACCGTGTGAATATCTCTCGTGTTGGGCTCCGGACACAACCTCGTCGCATCCGGGAAGATCTGCTCCGGCACGGGCTGGTTCAGCGCGTTCCGCCACAAGCGGCGACGGGGCAAGGGTGGCAGGCTGGGTCCGCCGGTGCACGACGATCTCGTGAGGTCGTGTCTACGTGACGATGCCGTGCTGCTGCGGCGACCCGGCAGCGGTCGGGACGGCGAGGATCGCCTGAACAGTTGCGACGACGATGCCTGGACTTTCTGCTGGGTTCAGCCGGCCGAGCCGGGTTTCTTCCGCGGCGCCGTTGAGGATGTAGTGGACCGCGTTGACCAGCCAGGTAAGCGGTAGGTCGGTTCGGAACACGCCTTGCCGCTGGCCTCGGCGGATGAGTTGCTCCATCCGGTCGGCCGCGCTGTCGTGCAGTTCCCGTAGTCGTCCCGGGGTCAGTACTCCTTGCGCGGCTGTCAGTAATGCCGCCGACTCGGCGACCAGCAGCCAGCTCGAGGCGAGCAGCTGATTCATCGCCTGCTGGGCGTCGCCGCCCAGATCGAGGCCGGTGAGCATCCGTTCGCCGTCGCCCAGTGCGTCGACGAGGGCGGCCTCGACGAGTTCGGGGCGGGTTCGAAAGTGGCCGTAGAGGGTCATGCGGCCGACGCCGGCTGTCTTGGCGATGTCGTCAACGGTGGCGGCGGGGTCGCGGCTGAGGGTCTCGCGGGCGGCGGACACGATGCGCGCGATGCTGCGTTCGGCGTCAGCGCGCCGGCGTGGACGCGGATCGGCGGAGACCATGCCCTACCTTAACTCGTACGGGAATGTACGCGGTAACCTTCTGGTTGGAAGTCGTACTCATATATACGAGTTACGTCGGAGGGTGCCATGACCACGCAGAACACGTACGAGACGACGACGCAACATCGGCAACGGTGGCGCATCCTGGCCTTCCTCGGCATCGCCCAGCTCATGCTGATCCTGGACGTCACCGTGGTCGCTATCGCTCTGCCGCACATGGAGACGGACCTTGGGCTGAGCCGCCAGGCCCTGACGTGGACGGTCAGCGCATACACGTTGACCTTCGGCGGCCTGATGCTGCTGGGCGGCCGGATCGCCGACCTGATCGGCGCGAAGCGGGTCGTCCTCGCTGGGCTGCTCGTCTTCATCACCGCCTCCCTGATCGCCGGCCTCGCCGGCTCGGCCGAGATGTTGCTCGCCGGCCGCATCGCCCAAGGCGTCGGCGCGGCGCTGCTGTCGCCGGCCGCCCTGTCTCTGGTCGTCAGCCTGTTCTCCGGCGACGAGCGCAACAAAGCCCTCGGCGTGTGGTCCGCGCTCGGCGGGGGTGGCGCCGCTCTGGGCGTGCTGCTCGGTGGCCTGCTCACCAGCGGGCCGGGTTGGCCGTGGGTGTTCTTCGTCAACGTGCCCATCGGCCTGGTCATCGTCGTCGCGCTCGCCACCATGCTGCCCGCGACCGCTGGCCTGCGGCCCCGTCCTCGACTGGACGTCTTCGGCGCTCTGCTGGTCACCGGTTCCACGACCGCTGTCATCTACGCTCTCATCCGCGCCGGGGACCATGGGTGGCTCACCCTCGCCACCGGCGTCCTCGTGCTGCTCGCCGTGGCGGGCTACGTGGTGTTCGCCGCATGGCAGAAGCGGGCCCGTTCTCCCTTGATGGATGTGACGTTGCTGGCCCGGCGTCCGGTAGCGACCGGAGCTTTCCTGATCCTCATGGCGACCGCGTTGATGGTGGCCGCGTTCTTCCTCGGCACCTTCTATTTCCAGCAGGCCCGCGGCTACGGCGCCCTGCATGCCGGGTTGCTCTTCCTGCCGGTCGCCGTCGCGACCATGGTGGGCGCCAACCTCACCGGTCAGATGATCGCCCGTCTCGGTGCCCGGACGCTCGCTGTCGCGGGCCTGGTCGTCGCGGCGGCCGGCATGGCGGTGCCGGTGCTGACGATGGACCCGGTCGCCGTCGCCATCGGCGTCGCGGTCGCCGGCGCCGGCGCCGGGGCGCTGTTCGTCGTCGCCTCGGCCACCGCGCTCAGTCGTGTCGCCCCGCAGGAGGCCGGTATCGCGTCCGGCATCGTGAGTACCTTCCACGAGTTCGGCGCCTCGATCGGTGCGGCCGTCGTCTCGAGCGTCGCGGCGGTCAGTCTCGTGAGTGACAGCCTCGGCGGTTTCCGTCAGGGGTTCCTCGTCGCGGCGGTTGCCGCCGCTGTCGCCGCTGGTGTCGCGGCGCTGCTGACACCCGGCCGGCCTACGGTGCACAACTGACCGGTCCAGCGGGTTCGGCCGTCCGCGACCCGGTCCTCCGGGTCGCGGACGGCCGGCTATCGGGCGTCGACCGTGCCGAGCTGTTCCAGCTCGGCCGGCGGTACCCGCATCCGCCGATCGATCCGGTCTCGTTCCCAGGTGCGAGTATCGATGAGCCACCACCGGCGTACGGCGACGAGGTAGAGCCGGTGCGGCGCGGGAGCCGCCAGCAACGACCGCTCGAGCTGGAACTGCGCGCGCTGCGCCGGGTCCCGGAAGAGGCCACGGTAGAAGTCGGAGTAGTAGTCGTCCAGCTCAGTCGCCGGGATCTCGCTGCACACCCCGGTGAACTGGGCCCCGTCGGTGGCGTCGATGTCGAGGCCGGCCGTGCTCGGTGGCAGGAAGAGAGCTCCACTGACGGCGGGGTTGGCGGCGATGTCGAGGCCGTGCCGAGAGCTTGTCGCCGAGCCGAACACCAGTCGCAGTGGCGCCGCGAACCAGACGTACTCCAGCGTGGCGACCCAGGGTTGCCCCTGCGGTGACGCCGTGGCCAGGTTGACGTAGCGCGCGTGATTGAGAAGCCGACGCGTCCTGTCGAGCGCTGTGCTGTCGACGATCATCAGCTCTCCTCCGCGGTGCGCGGGCGAACGATGCTTACCCGGTCGCGTTCGACGACATCAGCGAGGGCTCGCCAGAACTGTGCTTCGTACGCGTGCACCATGCCGGCCGTCCGCAAAGCGTCGCCGGGAATGTCGTGCGCGGCCAGCCCGTCGCGGACGGTTCGCGTCGCCTGTTCCAGCAGCTCCTCGGGTGTCTCGGCGAAGAACCGGAAGTGCCCGACCGCTTTCTCGTCGAGCCCGTACTGCTTGATCAGCGCATCGGCTACCCGCGTGTACAGGGCTCCCGACTCGGCGGCATTGGCGAGCAGCGCCAGAGCGACCCCGCTGCGCGTGCCGTGCTGTGCCGTTTGGGCCAGATAGGCGGGGTATGCCTGCGCGAGCGGCCTCGGTTCGTGCGCCTGCAGGTCCTGTTCGTTCAGGCCGACGGCGGACGCGAAGTCGATCAGCAGCCGAAGCGCAAGGGATTCGCCCTGGGCCATGGCCAGGAACAGGTCGCCGGCTGGAACGGGTGGGAAGCGGGAGGCCAGCAGGGCGAAGCTGCGCCGGTCGCTTTCGACCAGGTGATACAGCTCGCCGGCCAGGGCGCGCAGGTGATCGTGCCGCACCTCGCCCGATTCGAGGAGATCGACGAAGCGGTTGGGCTGCCGCTGGGCGGACATCTGTTGCCGAGCAATGGTGAGCAGGGCGTCAACGTCGTCGGTCATCGTCTGTTCTCCTGCCGGTTGGGGGCGGGCGGCACGCCGCCGCCGGTTGTGCGGCGCCGCAGGTCAGGGCGGTTCGACGGGCCGGGTTGCGGCTGGGCGATCCAGGGTCCGTCGATGGACGGGTCGGCGACGCCCTCTTCCAGCCAGGTGAGCTCACCGGCCAGGACAGTGCGGGCGAGGGCGCGGTCCTCGGTGTCGGTGTTGTCGTCCATGCGGGTGAAGTGGTGGGCGACCCGCAGCCGTGCCTGCCGGCAGAACGTATCGGCCAGCGCGATGGCCGGGTCGTCGTTCCCCGCGAGAGCGGTGGCATAGGCGCACGCCGTGCTCATCGCATACAACTCCGTGCCGGCGTCGATGAGGTGGCCCAGTCTGCGCTGGTGGGTGCTGAGGTCTTCGTCGCTTCGGGCCATGCGGGCGAAGGCGTCCGCGATACGTCGCGCGGTCTGCTCGGCGAAGGCCACGTGGGGGGCGAGGGTTTCCGCGACGGCCTCGCCGGAGGTCGGGACATCGGTACCGGCGGCTTCCCGGTGGTGGGTGATCACAGTGTCGGCGATGAAGCCGCGGAGAGCTTCGGTCGACCCGTCGAAGATGCGTCCGATGCGCAGATCGCGCAGGATCCGCTCGACCGGGACGCCGCGCTCACCGCGTGCCGCGCTGGATTCGGCGGTTTCGTATCCGCGGCCGCCACGCAGCTGCAGGAGGTCGTCGGCGACCCGCCAAATGTGTTCGGAGGCGAACAGTTTGGCCAGTTCCGCGTCGAGTGCGGTGTCGGCGCCCAGGTCGGCGAGGCGCCCCGTGATCTCGGTCATCGCCTCCAGCGCGAAGGCGGTGGCTGCGATGTACGCCAGTTTCCCGGCGACCGCGTCATGCTCGCCGATCGGGTGTCCCCATTGGACGCGGATGCCCGTCCATTGCCGGGCGATCTTGAGGCTCCACTTGGCGGCGCCGGCGCAGACAGCGGGCAGCGACAACCGCCCGGTCTCCTGCGCGGCTAGCGCCACGGTCAGACCCTCACCCTCGCCGCCGATACGGTTGGCCGCTGGAACCACGACGTCGTGCAGCCGGATGACACCGTTCTCGAGACCTCGCAGGCCCATGAAGGAGCTGCGGTGTTCCACCGTCACGCCGGGGGAGCCGGCTTCGACGACGAAGACCGTCATGCCTCCGGCGCGCTCGCCGGCCGGCGCGACCATGGCCATGACCACCAGCAGGTCGGCGATGGTGCCGTTGGTGGTCCACAGTTTCACACCGTTGAGGGTGTACGAGTCTCCCGCCGCGTCGGCGACGGCGGTCGTGTGCATCCGGAACGGGTCGTTGCCGATGTCCGGTTCGGTGAGGGCGAACGCGGAGATCTCCCGCGTGCACCGGGGCAGGAAAGTGCGTTTCTGGGCGTCGGTGCCGAACAGCAGGACCGGCTGCGGCAATCCGATGGCCTGATGAGCGGCGAGGAGTTCGCCCAGCGCCGAGTGGGTGCTGTTGACGATCATCAGCGCGCGCAGGTAGCAGCGCCCCGAAAGGCCGAGCCCGCTGTACTCCCGGGGGATCTTTATCGCGAACGCGCCGAGCTGCTTGAGGCCGTCGATCACGTGATCGGGTATGCGGTCGTCACGTTCGATCAGATGGCTGTCGACGTGCTTGTCGCAGAACTCCCGCAACACGATGAGGAACTGCTCGTCGCTCTCGCCGAGGTGCCTCGGATCGCCTGGTGGCGGGGTGAGCAGATCGGTGCGCAGCCGTCCGAGGAACAGCTGCGCACCGAAGCCGGGCGTGGTCATCGGGCGGCGGACGGCGTGGCCTGGATCATGGACAGCGGTCCGGCGGCGCCGATCTGTACGGACTGCACGGTGAACCCGGTCGCTGAGAGCATCGCCCGGAATTCCGGCTCGGTCCGTTCGCGGCCGCCGGCCATGACCATCATGTTCACGTCGGTGAAGTAGGCGACCGCCTGGTCGGTGGCGGCGGTCTCCGGCAGCACTGTTCCCACGACGAGCAGAGTGGCGGACTCGGGCAGGCGGGCGCGGCAGGAGCGCAGTAGGGCCAGCGCGTCCTCGTCGTTCCAGTCCTGGAAGACGCTCTTGATGATGTAGAGGTCGCCGTCCTGGGGGATGTCCTGGAAGAAGTCGCCCGGCTGGACCTCGCTCCGGTCGGCGACACCGGCCTTGCGCAGCACGGCGGTGGCATCAGCCACCCCGTTCGGGCTGTCGAAGACCGTCCCCCGCAGGTGGGGGTGGGCGGTGAGGACGGTGGCGAGCAACGTGCCGTCACCGCCGCCCAGGTCGATCACCTTCGTGACCCGGGAGAAGTCGTAGGCGGCGGCAACACGGCCGGCCGCCACCCGCGACTCCTCACCCATCGCGTCGTGGAACAGTGCGCTGAATTCAGTGTCCGCGGCCAGCGCGGTGTAGAAGTCGGAACCCTTGGCTTGATCGAACGCGAGGTCACCGGTGGTGACCGCCGGGCCGAGGCCCTGCCACGCGGTGAACCACATCGGGCTGCAGAACACCCGGGTGAAGGCCCGCAGGGAATCCGGGGAGTCGGTACGCAGCAGCGCCCCGACCTCGGTCAGGCCGAATCGGGCCGGCTGCGGTTCCGTGGTGATCCCGACCGCGGCCAGCAGGCGCAACACGCGGCGCAGCGACGGCTCGTCCGCCCCGGTCTCGGCGGCCAGTTCGTCACTGCCCCGGACGTCGTCCTTGATCAGGTCGGCCAGTCCGAGATCGGCCATGACCCCGAGGGCGTGGGAGGTCATGTAGCCGCCGATCCGCTCGATCAGGGCGGTCCTGAGCCGAAGACGCTCGGTGGTGTCCTTGTCCAGTCCACTGATGCTCATGACAATCGGTGTCCTTCGTGTCAGTTGGTCCGTGCATGACCGGCGGGTGGGTGCCGAGGTGCGGGTCAGAGGCGGTGGCGTACCCAGATGTTCGGCTCGACGTAGACGGCGTGGCCCTGTTCGATGTCGGCGATCACAGGGGTGAGCGCGCCGGGCACGTCGACGGGGCCGCTGGTGTCGAACGGCAACCCGGTCCAGTCACGCCATTGCGGGAGGCTGCCAGAGATGGTCATCGACGCCGGGCAGACCTTGACGATCTCGCCGCCGCTGCGCACATGGACGCGCAGCCACGGGTCCTGGGGAAGGCCGTCCGGACGGGTCTGCGCGGCGTAGTCGGCCATGCTCAGGTGGGTCGCTGTGTGTTTAAGGCTTGGCCGCACCGGGCCGACCAGGTCACCGAAACCATGGTCGCGGGCATGCTGTTTCAGCGCTTGTAAGGTCCTCGCCGACAGGTTGCGCTGCTGGCGGCCCGGCACGACGGCGATCTCCAGGGCGCACAGTGCGGTCAGGCGGTGACCGGCATAGGTGTCGCTCATGCATTGGCGCAGAGCCTCGTCCCAGCCGGTGTCCGGGAGGCTGCCGGCCTGCCCGTCCCAGGCCAGGGGCGCGCTCGCGGCGCGGGCGACGACAGTCCGGGTCTCGTCCAGCACCACGAGCTGATGCCGGGCATGCCGTTCGAAGATCCAGTGGACGAGGATCGGGTCGGGCCGGATGTAGGCCGGCCAGCACGACTCCATCGTCAGCATGGCCGTCTCCAGGTCGGGGCGGTCGGCGAGGTCGGCAATCTGCAGTCCGGTGCCGGCGGTGCTCGAAACCATGAGGGTTCTCCCGCGGGGTGGTGGGTGTCGGTCGTGTCAATCGGCGAGCAGCTCGACGGCCCGGCGCCCGGTAGGCAGCGGCACGGGCGGGTGGGGGGTACGAAGCAGGGCCAGATATCGCGGGCGGGCCACAGGTTCGGCCCCGAGCAGCCTGACGTGGTCGCTATCGCGTTGGACGTCGACAGCGACGCCGCCGGCCTCGGCGAACCGGCGGCTCAGCTCGATCACCGCGGCCCGGCCCGCGCCGCTGCGAGCGGTGAACTGGGAGTCGGCGCTGAAGACGACGCCGATCCGCATCCCGAACACCCCGCCGACGAGATCTTCGCCGTCCCACACCTCGACACTGTGGGCGTACCCGCAAATATGCAGCCGGATCAGGCTGGCCATCAACTCGTCAGTCAGCCAGTACTCCGCGCGTCCGTGCCGGCATTGGTCGACGACCTGCTGGAAGCAGACATCGACGGTGGTCGTCCAACCGGATCGGCGTAGCTGCCGGCGAAAGCTGCGCGGGACATGCACCCGGCCGGCCGCGATGACGGGGCGCGGGTCGGGGGAGCACCAGGCGACGCCGTACGGGTCGCGGCTGCCAGTCTGCACCGGGATGCGACCGGCGGAGACGTCGTCGGCGTAGCTCAGCTCGTTGAGTAGCCGATGCTCGATGGTGGCCGCGGGGAACGGGTACAACCCGCACCGATACGCGTCGAGCAGATTGTGAGGACTGAGGTTTTCGCCGAAAGCCACCGGGCCGTCGGCGGGGGCTGCGGCCAGATCCAGATCTTGCCAGGCGGATCGAGGCCGCACCGGAGTCGGCATCAGCACGGGGCCCTCACAGGAAGTCGACGCGGGTCAGGTAGTCGATGTAGCGGTCGAGCAGTTCGGTGCTGACCGGGGGGATCTCGATGCCGCTGCCGTGCAGGGCCGATTCCACGTTGTCGCGGGTGAAGACGGGGAACGTCGTCTCCAGGTACATCTCGGCCACGCTCATCGTGCCGGCGGTGCAGCGATCGATGAACAGCGGCGCGAACGGTGTCATCGGGTGGCCCGGCTGCTCGACGGCGACCTCGGCGATGCGTTCCACCCATTCGTCCCACGGCACCTCGCGGACCTTGTGACCGTGGGATCGCAGCCGGTCGGCGAGCACGGAGATGTTCACCTTGCCCGGGTTGGTGAGGTGGTAGATCTCCCCGCGGGGCAGGCGGGTCGCGGCGATGTGCGTGACGGCGGCGGCGAAGCAGTCCACCGGGGTGTAGTCCAGCGGCAGTTCGGCGACCGGAGAGAGGCCGGTGTCGACGACGAACTTCTTCATCGCGCACATTTCCGTCGCTGTGTTCCAGGCGCCGGTCTGCTGGTCGCCGGAGATGTCGGCTGCCCGGTAGACGGCCACGGGAAGTCCTTGCCGGGCCGCTTCGAGCAGGAGTGCCTCGGCCACCCACTTGCTTTCGACGTAGCCGACCGACAGGTGGTCGGGGAAGGCCGGCGGGGTGGACTCGGTGACCTGCCGTATCCCGGCGGTTCCGAAACCCGCGACCACCGCCATGGTCGACGTGTAGTGGACCGGGATGTTGCGGTACCGCGCGGCCATGCGGATGATCTCGCGGGTGCCTTCGACGTTGGCCGGGCACATGTGCGCGTACGGATAGATGAAGTTGACGATCCCGCCGGGATGGTGGATGACGTCGACGGTCCGGGCCAGACGGTCGAACTCGTCGTCGGTCAGCCCGAGCCGTGGTTCGGCCAGGTCCCCCGGCAGGGCACGGATGCGTCCGGTGTCGCGATACCGCCGCAGGTCGTCGTGAAAATAGTGGGAGGCGTTGACCTGTAGCCGAGCCATCGCCCGTTCCTGGTCGTCGGCTCGCACGAGGCAGTGCACGACGGCGTCGGTCGAGACCAGCAGTTGCCGCAGCAGGTAGACGCCGAGGAACCCGGTGGCCCCGGTGAGGAGGATGTGAGCCGGTTTCTGCCACGACGCCGAGTCGGCCGGGCTGCGGGTGACGGGGAGGTCGAGCGTGGCTTCGGCTTGGAAGTCGATGGGCCGGGCGTCGTCGGAGAGCATTCCCGCCCTGGCTCGCTCGACGGCCGCGGCGAAGCTGCGCAGCGTGGCGTCGTCGAGCAGCAGGCGAATCAGCGGACGGATCTGGGTGATGAGGATGCCGAGGGACTCTCGGAGGTTCGCGAGCAGCTGGGCGGCCTTGACGGAGTCGCCGCCGAGGCGGAAGAAGTTGTCCTGAGGATTCACGCGGTCGACGTGCAGAACCTGCCGCCAGATTCCGGCCACGACACGTTCGGTCAATCCGGCGCTGTCCTCGCGGTCCCTGTCGGACGCGGTCTCGAGGAAGGTCGGCGTGGGCAGGGCCGCCAGATCGATCTTGCCGGTGGTGGCCAGGGGCATCGTGGGCAGGTGCAGGAAGGTCGACGGAAGCATGTACGGAGGCAGCCGGCGAAGGAGGAACGACCTTAGGTCGTCGGTGGTCGGGGCCTCATCGTCGCTCTCGGGGCTCGTGGTGAAGTACGCCGCCAGCGTCGTCTTCCCGTCCGGCATACATGGCGTCACGGCCGCGTCGACGACGAGGTCGTGGGCGGTCAGAGCCGCCTCAATCTCGGCCGGCTCGACCCGGAAGCCACGGATCTTGACCTGGCGGTCGCAGCGTCCTATCACCTCGAGAGCACCGTCCGGTCTCCAGCGGCCGAGGTCTCCGGTGCGGTACATCCGCGAGTCGGGCTGGCGCGCATGAGGGTCGGGCAGAAACCGGGAGGGTTCTTCGGTGCCGGTGAGATAGCCGTGCGCTACTCCGGCGCCGGCTATGAAGATCTCACCCGACCCGCCCGGTCCGACGGGTCGCAGATCGTCGTCGAGTACGTGGATCGTGGTGCTGGGCAGCGGCCGGCCGACCGGTGCGGGACCGTGCTCCGGCAAAGTCCCGGCGGTCACCTCCATCGTGCAGGAGGTGATGGTGGTCTCCGTGAGGCCGTACGCGTTGATCAGCCGGGAGTGCGGCATCAGGCGCAAGGCTGTCCGGCAGTCGTCGGCGTACACGGCGCTGCCGCCGACGATGGTCAGGCGCACCGGCACATCGACCGGATTACGGTCCAGCTCGGACAGAAACATCCGCCAGTACGACGGCGTCAGGTCCATCACCGTGACCTGGTGTGCGCTCAGCCGGCCGGCCAGATCAGTCGGTGCCCAGAGACCGTCGGGCAGGACGAGGGTCGCGCCGTTGAGCAGCGGCACAAGGATCTGTTCGATGGAGGTGTCGAAGGAGACGGCGGCGAATTGCAGGACCCGATCGGCGGGGCTGATGCCGTACCGTTCGTTGACCTCGTCGCACAGCCGAGTCAGGGATCCGTGGTCGACCTGGACGCCCTTGGGCCGGCCCGTCGAGCCTGAGGTGTAGATGACGTAGGCGCCGTCGCTGTCGCCGGTCTGGGCCGGAACCCGCGCGCCGTCATCCATCTGATCGTCGACCAGCACGACCGTCACTGGCAGACCGGTGAGCGCGTCGGCGTCGGCGCGGCGGGTAAGGGCAACCGTGCAACGCGCCTGCTCGATGTATTCGGCCAAGCGCGGACCCGGAACGCCGGGCTCCACCGGAAGGTACAGGCCTCCCGCCTTGAGAATCGCCAGCAACGAGGTGACCAGGTCGACCGAGCGTTCCAGATGCGACACAACCACGCTGCCGCGTCGTACTCCGTGCCGGCTCAGGAGGTGCGCCAGCTGGTCGGCTCTGCGGTCAAGGTCGCCGTAGCTGATCTGCCGTGCGCCCTGGACGACGGCAACCGCGTCCGGGTGGGCCGCCGCACGGGCGGTGAAGCGTTCGTGGACCAAGATGGGTTTGCGCATCCCCGGTGACTCCCTTATCGCGAACGGTGGTGCAACAGCACGGGCAGGGACGCGACGCCGTTGCCGATGAAGGTGTGCTCGGGTTCGATCTCGTCCGGCTTGACCGCGAGCTCGATCCGGGGAAAGCGCTCGAACAACGATCGGAGCGCGATCCCGGCTTCGAGCAGGGCCAGCCTCGATCCGGGGCAGAAGTGCGGGCCGAGACTGAACGCGATGTGGTCCTTGTTCTCGCGGTCCAGGTCGAAGACTTCCGGCCGCTCGTGGACGGCGGGGTCGCGGCCGTGGGCACCGTAGGCGATCAGGATCGCGTCGCCGGCGCGGATGACCACGCCGTCGCCGAGATCGATGTCCTCGGTCGCCCATCTCATCGGCAGGTGCATGACCGGACAGTGCAGGCGCAGGGACTCCTCGATCGCGTCGCCCCACCGCTCCGGGTTCTGCTGGAGAATGTGCAATTGATCCCGGTTGACGGTCAGCTCGCGGACCGTGTGGTCGAGCAGGTTGATCAGGGTGCCGCTGCCGCCGCCGATCATCAGGAGCAGGGTGGCGATGAGTTCGTCCTCGGTGAGCGGGGTGCTGCCTTCTTCCCGGGCGGCGATGAGGAAACTGGTGAGGTCGTCGCCCGGGCCCTGGCGCCGGGCATCGATCAGCGCGTGCATGGCCGCGATCAATCCATTGCTGATCTCGACAGACTCGTCCTCGCTGGCCTTGTCGGTCTCACCGACCGCGCGGAACAGGCGCAGCAGCTCAGCGCGCTGATCGTCGGGAACGCCGAACAGGTCGCAGATCGTCTCGGTGGGCACGCGGGAGGAGAAGGCGGAGTGAAGGTCGACCGGTTCGTCGGCGGGGAGGGATTCGAGGTCGTCCAGGAGGCGGGCGACGACCGCCTCCACCTGGGGTTGAAGGTGCCCGACGCGGCGAGGGCTGAACGCGGGTGTGATCAGTCTGCGGAGCCGGGCGTGTTCCTTGCCGTCGGCGGTGGCCATGTGGTCGATGTCCACCCACGGCGACAGCCAGGCGACTGAACCTGCTTCGTAACCGGGCACGGTGCCTTTGAGATCCCGGGAGACGCCGGGATGCGTCAGTAGCCGCTTGACAACGTCACCGCGGCTGACCGACCAGGCGGCGACTCCTTCAGGAAGCTGTACGGCGACGGCCGGCCCCATGTCTCGCAATTGATCTACCTGGGCATACATGCACTGCCCGCCGGTGCTGTCGAGGGACACGGTCGGCGTGCTGCTGAAAGCGATCACGTCATTCTCCTGTGCGAGCGCGGTGTCGGCCGAGGACGTCGGAGCTGTCTGCACGGGTTCACGAGCAGCCCTGACACCCCCCCCGCCGGGGGAGATGGGGGTGTCAGGGGATTCGGGTGACGGATATCAGACGGTGACCGGCGTATAGAAGTTGAACAGCAGCCAAGCCGCGACGAACAGCAGCAGAAATGCGGCGGTCATCAGGAGCCAGTTGGTGAACCGCATGGGGCGGCCTCCTGCGGGCGGCGCGGGCGAATCGGACTGTTCGTGACTCCTCGCCAATTCGTGGATCACTGAACCTCGGGACCCAGGCTAGGCCCGATATGTGCAACGAATCGTCAAGTGCAGTGCAGGGGATGGTTCAGCTTCGGGCATGGAGGGGCCGTCAGGACAGTCTGGGCCTGCTCATATCAACATCCACAGCCTGACGCAAGAGGTAAATAGATTTACATCTATCACAGGAGTGTTGGCTAGACTTCGGACTGCTGAATCGAGCGCCGTCCTATTTCGGGGGAGTTGGGACTTCGTTGCGTATCTTGGTGGCTGAGGACGATGAGCACGTTGCAGACGCACTGACTGACGCACTCCGCCAACACGGCCACACCGTTCTGTGGAAGAGCGACGGCGGTGACGCGGTGGAGGCCGCCGAGCAGGCCGACTTCGTCCTGCTCGACCTGGGACTTCCGGATCTCGACGGCTACGAGGTCTGCCGACGGATCCGGGCCACATCGACGATTCCCATCATCGCGCTGACCGCACGGTCCGAGGAGATCGACAGGGTGATGCTCCTGCAAGCCGGAGCCGACGACTACGTCGTCAAGCCCTACGGCTTCCGTGAGCTGCTGGCCCGCATCGAGGCGGTGACTCGCCGAACCATCCAGGCGGTGCTCCCCGCCGGCACGTCCACACCGGAGGAGCCACCATTGACGATGGGTGCGCTTACCATCGACATCCGGGTGCGTAAGGCGTCCATGGCCGGTGGGCCGCTGTCGCTGACCGCTAAGGAGTTCGACCTGCTGGCCCTCCTGGCCGCCGAACGCGGCGCGGTCCTGACCCGGGAACAGATCATCGAGCGGGTGTGGGACGAGAACTGGTTCGGCTCGACCCGGACCCTCGACGTCCACGTCGGGACCCTGCGCACCAAGCTTGGCGACAAACGATGGATCGAGACCGTGCGCGGTGTCGGCTTCCGGCTGACCGATCCGCGTAGCTGAGAGGGTGGCCTGTGCGCAAGAAACTCCTGCTCACCTACCTCACCCTCACGGCCGCCATCCTGCTGATGCTGGAGGTCCCGCTCGCCCTCAGCCACGCGCTCAACGCCTACCACCAGCTGGCCGGAGAACGAGCCCGGGAGACCCGTGAGCTCGCTACCGACGCGAGAGTGGTCCTGGCCAGCCGCACCCTGGTCGCGCCGTTCGAGGAGGGGCTGAGGCGCTTCGAGGCGAGCCGGCAGACGAAGGTCGTGCTGGTCGACCTGACGGGCCGGGTGGCCGCGGCGTCGCACACCGACGTCGACGACACGGCGTCCGCGCTGCGCTCGTCGCTGGCGCAGGCGTTGCAGGGCGAGAGCGCCGGCCCGTCACAGCACGCCCGGCACGCACTCTGGCCCGGCGACGTCGTCATCGCCGAGCCTGTCCTCGAGGACGGCGAGGTGGTCGGTGCGCTGGGCGCCGTAGCCTCGGGTGCCGCCGTTCAGCGCGACGTCGCCCGGCACGCTCTGCTGCTGCTGGGTGCGGCGGTCCTGGCCCTGACCGCGGTCGGGCTGGCCAGCGTCCCCCTGACCCGATGGCTGCTGCGCCCCCTTCGTCAGTTCGACCACACCGTACGCTCCATCCTCGACGGGGCGTACGACGTTCGGGTGCGGGTCGGTGGCGGCCCACCGGAGATGCAAGGGCTGGCCGACGGGTTCAACCGGATGGCCGACCATCTCGTCACGCTGCTGGACACCCAGAGAGCCTTCGTCGCCGACGCCTCTCACCAGATGCGCAATCCCCTCACCGCGCTGCGGCTGAGGGTCGAAACGCTGGAACCCGCTGACCGGCCGGAGGCCGGAAGGCAACTTCGTCAGGCGGTCGCCGAGATCGAACGCCTCTCGCAGCTCCTCGATCAACTGCTGCGGCTGGCCCGCGCGGAGGGCCGGGACCAGTCGGTCGCCCCGGTGCACGTCGCGGAAGCCGTTACGACCAGGGTGGACGCCTGGGAGCGATCGGCCGCCGGTAAACGGGTCACCCTGATCGCTCCCGATCCGAGCGGCACTGTCGCGGCGTGCGTGCCCGGCCATCTCGAGCAGATTCTCGACGTGCTCATCGACAACGCGATCCATGCCTCGGACGCCGGCACAGCGATCACCGTGCGGCATCGAGCCGCCGGAGCGTACGCGCAGATCCAGGTGGTCGACGAAGGCGTCGGCATGTCGGCCGAGGACTGCCAGCGCGCCCTCGGCCGGTTCTGGCGCGGCAGCAACTCCGCCCGGCGACAGGGGTCCGGACTGGGACTGGCCATCGCCGAGACCCTCGCCAAGGCCAACGGAGGATCGCTGCGCCTGCTGCCGGTGACTCCGCGCGGCACCGAGGCCAGGCTGGAGATACCGTTGTGCCCCCGCACAGTCCCGGCGACCGAGACCCAGGTGCTCACGTCCGCGTGCCCCCGGAACACCGCCGCGCGCGACGGC
>Ga0247781_1000113_pt1 | contig 23606 bp, 20 predicted proteins | sample UWRJL184509B5_FD_179922 | JGI IMG/M metagenome (GOLD analysis project Ga0247781, IMG submission 179922) | Plant litter microbial communities from Arlington Agricultural Research Station in Wisconsin, United States - UWRJ-L184-509B-5 | ecosystem: Environmental > Terrestrial > Plant litter >...
GTCTTGGCAGGAGTGCTCACCTACTAAGCGTCTGTGAGACCTCTGGGCAAGGAGTACTTAGTAACAGATTACTCAGTTCCTCACTAAGTAACAAACCACTAAGTAAGGTATAAGGTACCTCTGGCTGGTTAGTATAAGATAGTTATAGTTATGTCCACAACCACCGTAAGGGACTCTAATTCCTCACGTTAGTATTTAATTATTCATTTATATCTTACTATTTAGACTCACTTTTATGCATTATAGTGACAGTAACCTACAGTGACATTAAACCCCTATCTAGGAGTGCTAGCTTAATAAGCCGTCTTCAAAACGCCCCTTACCTGTTAGCGTCTTACCATACGTTCTGTTTTAACTTACGCCAGTCCTCTTAAGGCCTGTATCAGGTGCAGGTTGTAATATAATATTAGCGTCTCAGTTTTAAACGCTGTTTATTAAACTCCCAGACACCACCTCCCTCCCACTAACATATTAACCTCCAGAAAAGGTAAGGAGATCAAGGAGGTGTAAGCCCAGCCTTAACTCCCTACTATTAACAAGTTAGCTACACGCCTTAAAGACTTAAACCTTAACTAGTAGGGACTAGTTAAGGAGTTTAATAAGGCCTTCCCCGGAGATATTAAAAGCCGTATTAATCTTATTAAAAAACTCTAAACCTAACTTAACACTGTTAAACTGGAAAATAATAACCTTAAGGGCTTATAGAAGAAATAAGTAAAGCTCCCTCCACCCTTACGCTTTAAGGGAGACTTTACGTAATTAGAGTCTTAGATAACCCAGCTTTAAAGCTATGTCACTTATTATAATAAACAGTTCTTCGAAAAAGAAGGAAAGGTCAGGTTTGCTAAAGCCTTACTAAACAGAGTAACCACTCGCTAATATAAACCCTATGTAAAGATAATTAATAACCTCTTTATAAACAGAGTGTATAAAGAGGCCCCTAAGACTTAGGCTCTTTTTAACAACTTTAACATGTTTATTAACTAACTCCAGATTAAGTTTAAAGAACTAAACACCCCCTAGCAGGTTAAGCAACGCCTTATAACCTTAAGGCAGACATCCTTAATCCTTAAGTTCTCTATACACTTTAAACTGGAAACAGTAAAGATTAAACTCGGCTAGGAGGCCTTAGTAATACTATTCTAAAGTAGCTTAAAGGAACACGTCACTAGAGACCTTTACTAAGAAGACCGACTAGACCGCTTATAAGAACTGGTTAAGATAGCTATTAAGGCTAATAATCAGTATTATAATCACTATTATTAGAAAAACTTTTAAAAGGAACAGACCCCTTACCAGCTAAGTAAACCTAAGAAGGGGAACCAGTCAACCATAACAGGTCACCACCCTAAGCTAATAAACATTAGCATAGTAAACCGTCAGAACTAACCTAACTGTAATAAACCTTAACGATAACAGCAGTAAAAGCAGTCTAAGGACTTATTATAAGTCTAATACTTTAACTGTAATAAAAGAGGATATATAACACAGTAATACCTGTCATTAAAATAAATTAGTTAAAAACCTATCTTTAAAGGAGGAAAGTACGTTAGGTTTAACTTAAAAGACGTCTATATTAGGATAACAGGTAATAAAAAGAACTGCACTTAAATAGGTAAGTGTAACTTAAAAGATAAGGAAGAAGAAGAAGAACCTTAAGACGTAGTATATCTAGTCTTTAAGGCTGTCTTAAAAAAGTTAGTTATAAAGGTACAGGTTGTAAAAGACCAACTCTAAGGTGGAAACTTAAAACCACTAAAGGTACAGGTTACAGAAGATTAACTTTAGAAAGAGATATTCTGGTTAGCTGTTACAGGCCTTAAAAACCTTACCCTATAAGCCCAGGAACTAAGGAAGTCTAGGAAGGACCCTGACTTAAAAGTTACTAAAATAGTGGAAAAAGTTAAAGAATTAGCCCTTTAGGTTACTTAAACGGTAAAGTAAGCCTTAAAAAGTGAAAGAGAATAAATTAAAAGAATTAAATTAAAGAAACGAAAGTTCTTTTTAACAGTACCCTTTAAGACTCTTAAACACTTTAAGTACATTAAATAGATTAGCACCTTTACCTCTTTAAAAGAAGGACAGTTTAGATAACTGCCTTATATTAAAGCTAGTATACCTTAAACTAGTACTTTAAAGGTCCCTTAAGAAGGTATAAAGTAAACATACTAGCGGAAGGTTTAGGAGCTAAAGGAGAAACATTAAGAGTTAATAGACGAAATAAAGGACCTGTAAGTTAAAGGCCTTACTGTGATATTTAAAGATAGAGTAGTGGAAATTAAGTTAAAACTTTATAACTAAGTTCGTTTCACTAATTAACTTAAACATTACTTTATTAAAGAAGACCATTTTATAGAAAAATAAGTTAGGTTACTACTACCTAAGTTCTGGGAAAAGGTTTAGGAGAAACAACGTATATAAAGGTAAGTGGAAGAAGAGAAAGAACAAAACACCACTTCCCCCATTCCGTACTCTATAACTGCAACACCTACAGTTAACATTAACCACCCTAGTTATAAAGACATCTTATAGATTAATTACGTATATAATAACTACACTTTTAACTAATATTATAAACTTAAAGCCCTTTATAACCACTTCCCTAACATATAAAGATAAGATTACACTATTATAAGGATAGAGTTAAAACTAGTTTATTATTAAGTCTCCTACTCCTTAATTAGGGAATTTGGTAATAAGTAAAAGGTTACTGTAATTAACTAGGCCCCCGCTATATATTAATAAGGAGGGGTACTTAATAATTACCTAGTTGTGATATATTCACTATATCTTAACGGAAAAGTTAGGGAATAATAGAAACGGGAAGATTACTAACAGATTTAAAAGTAAAAAGACATTATTATAATTTAAGCTTATAAAGTGTACTATTAACTTATTAAGGATTTTAGGAACATTATACCGTTTAAAGTTAACTGGACATTAAAGTGTAAGAACCTAGGAAAGGTTAACCGCTAGGTTTACTAAAGCTGCCTGTTTTTCTAAAAGGAATTAGGAAAAGGCTATAAGCCCTTTAAAAGGGCTGGAAATTAGTAATTTACTAGTTAATAAAAACCTTAAGAAGAAGAAGAGGTACTTAAAGGTTAAGTTAAATAAGACCTTAAGGATAGATAATTACTATAATTTAGATAATAAAGAAGTATAAGCATTATTCCGTCAGTGTTAATATAATAGACAGAAAAAGGAGGCCATTTAAGGTAAGAGTAGTAATTAATAGTGGAAGTGCTTCTAATCTGGTACACCCCTTACTAGTTAACTAAAGGAAACTCCCTAATAAAGAGTATAAAAAAGCTATTCTTATTTAAAATAGAGAAGGAAGCCTGTATTAGTATAATAACAGTAAAGTCACCTATTACTTACCACTCCTAATTAAAATAAATAGGGATAAATAATAAGTGGACTTTAACGTTACACTAATTACAGGTTATAATATAATCCTAAGTCTACCCTGGCTGGAAAAGTATAACCTTGTAATTAATTAAAGGAGTGGCCACCTCACTTTTAGTAAGTCCCTTAGCTATAATTATTATTTAGAGAAAGCTAAAAAGGTACTAAACTACTCTAGAGATATATAAAGCACTTAAAAGCATATTAAACTCTTAAAACTAAGTATAATTTAGGTTAGGTTTACTAAGACAGTTAAAGGACTAGAAGGTTTATTACATTACTTAAATAATAATTTAAAAGGTGGAAAGAAGTAAAAAGCTAATCTATAGATAAGTGAAGAAGTTAACTTATTTAAGGTACCTACAGAGTATAGGAAGTTTACCCTGTTTTAAAAAAAGATACTGTAATTACCAGATTATAGACTGTAAGATTATAAAATTAAACTGAAACCGGGAGTGAAACTTTATAACTTCCAGCCCTACTACTTAAACCCCTAACAGGCTAAGGCCTTAAGGGAGTATATTAATAAAAACTTAAAAAACAGGTTTATTATAAAGTCCCAGTCCCCAGTAGGGTACTTAGTGCTGTTTGTCCTAAGGAAGGGAGACGGTAAACTACATATAGTTATTAATTACTAAACGTTAAATAAGGATATAATTAAAAATCGTTACTTATTATTACTTATTATAGAGATGTGAGAACAGATTATTAAAACTAACTAATTCTCCAGTCTTAACTTCCTTATAAGATTTAACTATATTAAAGTAAAGGAAGAGGATAAATATAAAACGGCTTTTTAGACTTATAATAGGTATTACCAGTACTATGTTATGCTAATAGGATTAATAAACACCCCTATGACTTTCTAAGGCCTTATTAACAGTGTTCTCCACCCCTTCTTTAATAAGTTTATCTTTATATATTTAAATAACGTTCTAATCTATTCTGAAACTTTAAAAGAACACTAAAAGCATATATAACAGGTTTTAATAGCTTTTAAGAAGGTAAAGCTAACAGTAAACCTAAAGAAAAGCCATTTCCACATTTAGGAATTAAACTACTTAAGGTTTAAAGTAACCCTTAAAAAGCTTAAAATGTAAGTGGAGAAGATAAAGGTAATTAGGGATTAGCCTACTTTAAAGAATTAAAAAGAGTTATAAGCCTTTATTAACTTTATAAACTTTTATCACTATTTTATTAAGTATTTTATAAAAGTTATAAAACTACTTTATAAACTTACAGGTGAAGGAAAGCCGTTTAAGTAAATTAAAAGATAGTAAAAGGCGTTTAAGGACCTTAAACACACCTTTATTATAACACCAGTTTTAACCCTCCCTAATTTCTTAAAGCCTTTTTAAGTCGAAACAGACTCTTTAGAATTCGTAATTAGTGGGGAACTTAGCTAAGTTTAAGACGATAGGAAACACTACCCAGTTACCTTTTTATTAAAAGGAATCTACAGCCTAGCCTTATAATATCTAATTTATAATAAGGAACTAATAGTAATTATTTAGTACTTTACTAAATAGGCACTGTATTTAAGCGGTATAGAAGAACCGGTTTAGGTCTTTTTAGATTATAATAACCTTTAATACTTCTTAATAAAGGAGCTTAATTTATAACAGGTATAATAGGCAGAATTAATAGCCCCGTTCTACTTCCAGATCTATTACATTAAAGGAAAAGATAATAAATAAGCTAATACTCTTAGTTAGAGACAGGATTATAAAGATACTAATCTAGTCCTAATCCCCGTTACTATATTTAATAAAATAGGAAACGGCACTTTAAAGCACACGCTATAAGTGTCAGATAACTAGATATTAAAATAAACCATTAATATCTGTATAAACTTATAAATAAAGTATAACATCTATTAATAATAATAGGACTTCCAGGTAAAAAGGCTAACAGAAGGCACCTATAAGTATAAATACCCCTTAAGAGACTTCTTAAGGTATATATAAGACTGTGGGAAAGAGTACCTAATATATCTAAATTACGATAAAACTGGTTATTAATTAAAATAACTGCCAGAAGGTGTAAACGGCACGCTTAAACTAGGAGTAAGGCTATGGTATTAAAAGAAACTGTATATTTACAACTTAGTTAAGAAAAAGGAGTATATCCAGCAGGTTTATAAGTCTCGACTTAAAGGACATATAAGTTAAGTTAAAACCCTAACACAGGTTTAGCAGGTATACACCTTCCCGGGAATAAAGAAGCTGGTTAAGGAAGTGGTTAATAATTACAATATCTGCCACTGTAAGCAGAATCGACGTTATAAGCCTTATAAGCTTCTTAAACCACTCCTTATACTACAGGCGTTATAAAGCTCTATCTCACTTAACTTCATTATTAGGATTCTAAAGTCTAAGGACCCTGTTATAAGAGTCACCTATAACTAAATCCTTATAATGGTTAACAGATTAATAAAGTAGGCTTACTTTCTACTAACTTTAAAGGATATAACAGCAAAGTAACTCACTTATATTTTTAAGAAAAAGGTAGTTTTATAACACCTTTAACCAGATAACATCATCACAGATTAAGATAAGCTAATCGTGTCGAAATTCTAATAAAGACTAATGTAAAGAATAAGTGTAAAGAGTAAGCTTTTAACAGCATTCCACCCACAAACAGATAACTAAACGGAGTAAGTTAATTAGATACTTACAATATATCTCCAGGCTTACATTAACTTTAAATAAAATAATTAGCTTAAGCTGTTACTAATAGTATAAATAGCCTATAATATAATACCAGTTAAGTTAACAGGTATATTACTATTCTTTATAAACTACAGTAAGGAGCTTAAGCTCTGTTAAAGCCCACCTACCAGCACCCCTTAAGTTATAGTCTATATAAACTAGATATAAGAACTATATAACCACTTATAAGTTAAATTTAAGTTCACATATAAATAAATAAAAAAGTTTACTAATAAACATTAAATTAAGTAACTAGTACTTAAGGAAAGACTCCACTATAATAATAAATAAGTTAAGGGATTAACTCTTTAAAAGGGGGATTACATCTACCTTTTTTCATAAAACCTACATTTAAAACAACCTAATAAAAAGCTTAACTTTAAAAGGTACAGACCGTTCTAAGTTAAGAAAAAGGTCACCACCTCTAATTATAAACTAGACTTACCCGCTAGCATAAAGGTGCGGATTAAGGTCTTTCACGTCTCACTTTTAAAACCCGCCTTAAAGGGAGTTCCCTTAGAAAAGAAGATTAAGATTAACATTAACGAAGAAAAGTATAACGTTAAGGAAATTGTGGATTTATAAAAGGGAAGGAACACGTTTAAATATCTCGTTAAGTAGTTAAATTATAACCTTAAAAGTAACTTATAAGAACTAGTTAAAAACCTTAAATACCCAAACCTGATTATAAAGTTCCATTAAAAGAATCCAGATTAATTAAAGCTAATAATAAGAACCAGAAAAACAAGATAAGATCTGACATTTAAATTACCATATTAAAAAGTAAGATTATTATAGGACTTAAAGCCTAGGAAGCGGCAGGAAACTCCTTAATAGGTACAGAAGGACATTTATCAGAAACCTTAGCTAGGGTTAAAAGGACCTCAGACCTTATAAGGAGGCCAGGCCTTTAAAGCCTTTATAAGCACTGTTAAAAAGAAAAGTCAGTAAAAGAAATAAGCGCACTGTTATTACACCACAGAACCATAGGAGGAAAGAAGCTACGAACTAAGTTAAGAAGAGGTTGTCAGTTATAATAATCCCCTGGAAAAAGAACCAGCAGGTATTCCTACCAGAAAGCCTCCCCAGTCGAAGGACTCGCTAGCCTTAGGAGGAGCAGCCAGACGGGCCTCCTCCTACTCTTGGAAGTGGAGGATCTCTACCTCTTAGCCAAATGTAGAAAAAGCTCGCTCCTTTATCTTATAACGTTAAGTTTTAATCCGTTTAAGTTAAGCAGCGGCTTCACGGAGCTCTTAGATTTTCAACTCCAAGTTCCATATAGCAGCGTTATACTTAGCGTTAAGACGGCGTTTCTCAGAAAGGAGCCGCTAGAGGAAAGCGTCGCTATAACTAAACATATTATATAAAGATAAAGCTCTTATTAATAAACATTTAGAGTAATTATCTAATTATGTAGTAATAAGATAGGAAAGCGATTTTAAAAAATAATAACTATAAGGTGACATTTATAATCTAAAAGTTAAAGTAAAGTCTGTAAGGTTACGGTGATAAAAGGTGCTGTTTTTTAAAGTGTGCTTTTACACACAGTTAGTAAGTATAGTTACGTTAAGAAAGAAGGAACGCTTTTACCAGGGTTTTTTATGGAAAAAGAACGTTAAAGAGGGGGAATTGTGTAATAACCCTATAGGCCGTCATTTAGGCCGGAGTGGCCCGATAAATCCCCCGCATAAAGAATAGTGTAGGAAGACAGTACGCACAGTACTACACACTGGGCCAGGGGTGTAAAAACCCAAAGCCCCTATAACTAATTAGCAGTTGCTTAGTCTTGGCAGGAGTGCTCACTTACTAAGTGTCTGTGAGACCTCTAGGTAAGGAGTGCTTAGTAACAGATTGCTCAGTTCCTCACTAAGTAATAAACCACTAAGCAAGGTATAAGGTACCTTTGGCTGGTTAGTATAAGATAGTTATAGTTATGTCTATAACTATTATAAGGGACTCTAGTTCCTCACGCTAGTATTTAATTATTCATTTATATCCTACTGTTTAGACTCACCTTTATGCATTATAGTGATAGCGACCTACAGTGACATTAAACCCCTGTCTAGGAGTGTTAGCTTAATAAGCCGTCTTCGGAACGCCCCTTACCTGTTGGCGTCCTGCCATACGTTCTGTCTTAACCTGCGCCAGTCCTCTTGAGGCCTGTGTCGGGTGCAGGTCGTAATAGCCTGTTATAGGCTGTGGGAGGCTCTGGAAGAATTCCAGAGCCTTCTACAAGGTAAAACTAACTAATACAATAATGGAATAATATTGTTCTGAACCATTCTTCATGGTTCTGCTAGCGTAGTGGCTGACGTGGCCACTGTAGTGTTCTAGTTGATTCTGTGGGGCAGTAGCCCCACTGGATTCAGGGGGTTCCAGAGAATTCAACTGATGGTTTTAGGGTACGCGGTACAGGGTGCTCAGTAGCTAGAAATAAACAGAATCTTAACATTATTTTTTAATAAAAGGATTATAACTTCTAACTAACTCCTATTAACAGCTTAAATTACTACATAGATTATTATATCTGTATCTTTATATTAATACCTACTTTATCCAGCTTTAACTAATATTTGTAACTTTTCTTATTTATTATTTAAGATCTTATTAAGTGTATGTAATTATGCTATAAAGAGTAGCCTTATATAGTTATAAAGGACTTACTGATAATTAACAAGTTGATTTTTACACATTATTACTCTGTAATTTCAAGTCTGGTTATAAACCTTTATACCCTATGGGCTTTTATTACCCACCTACATAACCCATAGGTGGGTGGTGGGTGCCCACGAAATTCCATAAGTAGGTAATTCCAGAGCTTAATTCGTCGAGCCCAACGCCAACGAGACCGCATTTAATGGAGGTCATTAGCGATTACACGTTCCATTTCCATCTTCAAAACCAAAAACCACCAAACGCCTAGGAGATCTAAATCCCATTATGTACTGTGATCAGATGGGTAAGAAAAATAGGCCTGTCAGGTAGCGACAGGCCCAGCACTGACCACCACACCAATATCTAAAAGTCACCCTAAGATGGAGAGTCGTCCTAAAATACAAACCTCGCATTGCAAAACAGAAAAACGGCTGCAAATACAATGGGGCTCTGCGGAACCTACATAATGATATACATCGGCAGTAATATTAAGCGCATCGCCGAGATGGAAGCCGGCCGTATGCATTCCATTCGCCTCAATGACGGCCTTGCACCTATCCGGCATTGAGGCGAGCGTTCCTAGGCCTCTCGAACGTACCTCCTGAGCTTATTGTAAGAAGGGTTTTCTTCCAGGCCCCAGTTATCCTCGATATAATCCTTCATCCAGTTCCAACACATCTTAATGGGGTTCAGGTCGGGTGAATATGCTGGCCAGGACATAATTTATATTCCCCGGGCCTGTAAATCATTTTTTGTATCCGCAGGGCTGGCCAGAAGCCCCATCCTGCATCAGAATAAGCTCCTCGCCATGGTTTTGCCTCCGTAAACGAATCCAGCCGTCAATAACTGGAACGATTCGTTCACAGTAAGTCTGTTGGTTAATTTTACCCATTCTTTCTCCCAGAATATACTAGGGCCTTTAGTTAAGCCGTGGAAACAGCCCCAAAACATCCAGACTCGCTTTCGCTGGTGTCTTTCCACTATGCAGGTTGGATCCCATTCTTCTCCTAGCCGGCGTGTAACGTACTGGCGTCGGTGATGGCCTCCTTTTACCCACGTTTCATCCATCCACAGAATCTTCTTCCATTACTCTGGAGCCCAGGAGACGTGTTCTCTGGCCCATTTTAAGCGTGCTTGACGGTTCTTTTCGGACAGCGGAGGCTTCCAACGAGCGATACGACGACGAAAACTAAGGCGGTAAATGGCCTTTTTAATAGCCCAGACTCCGAAAACTGCCGAAAAAAGAACAAGTGAGAGTTCGAGAAATGACATCCTTCGGTTTTTCTTACTTGCGCAAACGAATTCGACTAGTTCTTCTTCTTGCTCAGGCGAAAGAAGTCGAGGCCGGCCAGGTCTTTTTTTCAACTCTTTGTTCCGAATTGCGAACCGAATCTGGGCCTTCGAATACTGGTTGTTGGTTCGGCTTTGGATTTCGGCTGCAGAGAGCTTTGCATCAAAAAACAACGTTCGAATGCGGTCGATGTCGGCTTGGGTTACTTGCTTAACCCTAGAGGTACCCTTTGGGCGAGGCATCGTGAAGTTGATGATTGGAATGCAGAGTAGCAGTGTTTGAGGGCGAAATAACGTGCGTGATAAGCGAGTTAGCCAGACAAGCGAGTTAGCCACTCTAACAAAATCGGGTGACGTGCACGCGAAAAAAAGTTAGTAAACTGTTAAGCGACCTTATCAATTTCTTATCGCATTTTTCACATGAACGTTACCCAATTTTGTTAGAGTGGCTAACTCGCTTGTCTGGCTAACTCGCTTATCACGCACGTTATCGGATTTTAGCATTCTGGTAATCGAAGGTACTAGAAGGAACAAGGGTGTGGAAGTGGGCCGCCCCACAGATACATGATAGGGTTATTTTATTTTGGCACGACACCACAGTAGGTGCAGTAAGTCTGCCTGTCAATCTGGCAATCTCTCTCGTTTGTGGCTGTGTTTGGTTGGCCGGCCTCGATATTAATTCTACCCACAGCCGATGCAACTGTGCCCCAACCTCGCAGCCTACAGCAGGACTCAAATTTCAAGGGACAAGGTCAAGCTCGCGTCGCGCCCACGTCGTCCAGTTCCATATCTCTCGCCGCGACAAACTTCAAATGGACGATCAGCTCTCCCCACTGGGTCGGCGTCAATCAAGAGGAGGCCAAAACAACAGTCCGTTGCTGTTCATCATCCTTCTCGTCTTCGGCATCCTGGGATTCCTCGGTATCTGCGGGTGCTGCTTCTTACGCTACCTCCGGCGACGCGACCGTCGCAAACTCTCTCAAGTGCACATTGCGACTGGGTGGCCGCACGAGTTTGAATCCCATCACGCCATCATTAGATCATTCCAAAATGAGCGCAATTCCCGTGCCAACAATGTCCCCGTCCCAGCACAACCCGCAACTATGACGACGCAGGATCAGATTCCGCGTACAATTACCCAGCCTGAGCCAGCACAACACCTTCAAGACCTCCAAGGACATTATGCACCGAATGCGCCGCCAGGGGCTACTGCTGATGCCGACGTTGCCGCTTTGCACCAGCCTCCCCCTGAGGGCTACTTTGCGCCACCAACGGCACCTGATCCTGTTTCGACAGCCTCGAGGCCGACATACATCTAATTGCACGAAGACATGACGGGAAAACGAGGAAGACGAGGGACTAGATGATGTCAGTCTCGCATGCAAGACGGGCGATATGATAGGGATTGGATCTGTACTGGGAACGGTCAAATGTGTGGGACGCGTGGTTCTGGGATATATCGCACATCTGTGGCCAGTTTACATTGGCTAGAGTATGGAGCTCAAAGTTCTTCACAACTGGGCGTTCATATTCGGCGTTGTGTTTTTAGATAATGTTTGTTTCGACCGCAGTACTCTAGTTGCCATAAATCACAAAGGGAATACTACCCAAGCGAAGCCACTTTGACAGGCCATCAACGTACTACCCCCAGCACCGGAGCGCCCTTACTCACAAATGGAGGCATTAGAAATGAACACGGACAAGATGGCGGCATAGGTAGCCAAAATCTGCATCAGCTTTAGATTGGACGTCCTCAGCAGGAGGGAGCCGAAGCCGGTGAAAATGATAGCACAGATTGACACGGCGAGGATCTGCGTTCCCTTCTGTGATGCGCCCGGCAACAGAGCCATAGGAATGACGAGGAAAGCAGCCGTGACTAGCGCGACACCAATGCGGCAGACAAAGGTTGCGATGAGGAGGGTGTGCTGGTACGATGCGACATTGGCACGGTCTTCCATTTCTCCGGGTCTTGCTGTTCCCGGGACAAGCTGCGATACTGAAAGCGCCGGAGCCACTTCTGCAGCCAGCGCTGCAGCGGGTCATGTCGTGTCCGTAGGCCCTGGTCGACGCGGAGAAGCCTGAGTTTGTACTCCCTCAGCAGATCCCGTAGCTGGACGACGAGGTCCTGGGTGATGACTTCTTAACTAAGTGGGACAACGTTATCTCGTTTACTATGCCCGAGCCCGAGCCAGAGCCGGTCGGCTGGCGACGGCTGGCCGCCCAAACTAAGCCTTACCTGAAAGATCTTGTGATCAAGCTCGGCGACCTCGGATTCAAGAAAGCGGAGGTTCAAGAGGTGTGGCGTTTTGAACCGGCGGAAACCGTACAGTGTGATGTTATCATCGGCAGAGCTGGTCCGCCAGAGAGTGGGGAAATCTCGCCATGGGTCTGCGGGTCGGGCAGGCTCTGCGTCGGCCGGGATTGCGTCGGTCGGGATTGCCATCGTTTTCAGTCCTGAATAATGCCTTGGGCTGCTGCTTGCCGTCTTCGTTTTCCGACGGCAGCGCCTCGACGCATATGTAGGGGCCCGGCAGCATGCTGTACCCACAATCAGCTGCGGTTTGCGGTGAAATGCAAGAAGCCATGATTTGGCGCCGCGTTGGGCAAAATTCAAACGCGACTGGACGAAGAAGAGGAGTGTGGGAAGAGCGCTGGGGGTGCAACCCCACTTTATTGCTGTCTCCCAGGCCAACCGCCGCAGTGCCCCGACGGTAACCTACCTTTGCCCTGATCAAGCATTCTTTGAAACAGTCTTTCCGATTTCAGGTTGCACGGCATCGCTGCGATGCAGTGGGCATCTAACTTGTCACACTTCACTGGCCGCCTCTTTTCCTCGCTGTCGGCTATTGGACGTCCGGCCAGGCTGCATTTTGGCATTGTGAGGCCCACGGCAACTCGCAGTTGGGCAGGTTTCGGATGCCCGAAGACCTCTCCGGCTTCCATGGCGTTCCCTTCCCAGCCAGCCCTCCATTCAACACTCAGGCCTTCAAGCACAATACGCCGCCTTGGCCGCACAACTCGAGCAGACATAAAGGTCGCTTCAGCTCCCGGTCTTCGAATTGCCCGGTAGCACGCCACCTTGATCGAAACAACCCGTCGCCAACCTTCGTATTCGCGTGAGACAATTGAAACGTAAGCCTCCGTCTCGCAAGAGACAGCGAACTTACACCCTAACGCAATGCTTGTTGGTTAGCTAGAAACCTACGCAGATCAGTCATGCCCGAGCCCGAGGAGTACACGATCGGTTGGATTTCTGCGCTCGATACGGAGTACACTGCTGCCCGAGCACTTCTCGACAACGACCATGGGCGGATCGACGACATCGATATCCGAGATACCAACGATTATACCCTGGGCCAGATGGGTTCTCACAAGGTTGTCATCGCCGCTCTGCCACACTGGCAGCCCGGGCTCGTCAACGCTACTGCGGTCGCCAAGGACATGGCGCGGACGTTCTCCAGCATCAGGTTCATACTCATGGTTGGGGTCGGCGGCGGGGTTCCTACAAAACATGACATCCGTCTCGGCGACGTCGTGGTCAGCTCGGCTGGCTACGGCAACGGCGGAGTCATCCAGTACGACTACGGGCATGCGGACCAGAACAAGCGCTTTAGAACGACCGGACATCTGAACCAGCCGCCAATGGCGCTATTGGCGGCAATCACCGGATTGAAATCTGATCACATGCTTCGCGGCCATGGGATAGATCACACTGTTGAGAAAATGCTCCAAAATCAAAACCCTACGATGCAGGCGACGTACCGGCGCCCGGATGCCGAGAATGACAGACTATACCAGCCGGATTTCGTCCATCCCGACAAGCACAAGAGCTGCACGGAAATGTGCCAGGATAGCTCCGAGTCGAAGCTCATCAAAAGGGACGATCGCGAAGCATGGGACCGCTTGAAGATCCACTACGGCCTCATCGCGTCGGGTAACAAGCTTTTGAAGGACGCCGAGATGCGCGATAGCCTCGCGAAGGAACAAGACATCTTGTGCTTTGAGATGGAAGCCGCTGGGCTGATGAACCACGTTCCTTGCCTCGTGATTCGAGGTATATGCAACTACTGCGACACGCACACGAACTTGGAATGGCAGGGCTATGCTGCTTTGGTGGCTGCGGTATATGCCAAACAGCTCCTTCAGAGGATCCCACGAGGGAAGGTCGAGGGTGAGAGGAAGGCCAATGAGGTCATGATGGAGGCCGTGGGGATCATCTCGGAGGGTAAGGAAATTTTATTTTTCGAGCTCTCTCATTAGTAAACAGCGGAGCTCAGTAAGGGAACGCTTTGGTTCTGGCAGGTGCATCAAGATGATGTGCTAAGGCGACAGTGTTTGAACAGTCATTCGTCAGACCCTTACTGTAGTCGCGGACATAAATCAACAAAACAAGCAACTTCTTTCCACCAACTTCCATCATCAGATTATGAGGTGGCTGTCCGCTCCCGACCCATCCACAAACTTCAACAAAGCTCTCTCGCAACGGCATCGCGGAACAGGCGAGTGGCTTCTCGGAGACCCCAGGTACTCCCGGTGGATAGAGAACTCTGCCTCCTTCCTCTGGCTCTACGGGATACCGGGTTGCGGCAAAACGGTACTGATCACGACGGTTATCAACAATCTCCACCACGACCCAAGAGCAAAAGCTGTACTCTATTTGTACTTTGCCTTCACCGACGCCCAGAAACAGAATCTCGATCATGCAATCCGCAGCCTTGCTGGTCAGCTCTACTGCGCTGGCCACGCTGAGGTTCGCAAACACTTGGAAGCATGTTTCAGCTTGCACAATAATGGCGAGCGGCAACCGAGCGTCGACACGCTCCACAAAGTCTTCCAGCAGATGGCGAAGTCCGCGGAGGGACTCTGGGTCGTCCTAGACGCCCTTGATGAGTGCAAAGAGGAGCAACAAGCCCGACAGGAGGTATTCGACTGGATCCGGGATTTCCGTGCCGAGAGCGACAATGCACACATCCTCGTGGCGGGCCGGCCTGAACCAGACATCCAATCCGCCGTAGCTGGGTGGGGCTCCGATGACAACTTCTTTGCGCTCCAGAGCGAGCTGGTGCACAGAGACGTGTCCTCCTTCATCCGCTGGGAAGCAAGACATGGAGAGCGGCTTAGCAGATGGCGTAAACGGGAATCCATTCAAAAGGAGATCGAGGTGGCACTGACGAAGAAATCTGGCGGGATGTAAGTATATGACCTATGGTTCCATCACCTGGAGAAAGACTGACAGACTTAAGGTTTCGCTGGGTTTCCTGCCAACTCGACGTATTAGCAAGCTGCATCGATCCTGAATCCGTTCGAGAGGCCTTGAGTTCGATGCCACCGACTCTGAACGAGACGTACAGCCAGATACGGATATTGACGAGACTGCCGAAGAGCAGCTTACGCCGCACCAAGCGTCTCTTGCAGTTTCTGGCCTACTCCGATCGGCCGTTTTGGATCGCTGAAGCAATCGACGTGCTTGCCGTGGAAAGCTCGTTGAAGTCTGATATTAAGAATCGAATGCCCAACCCCGTCGATATCACCAAACAGTGCGGAAGTCTGATTGTGGCGGTGGAGGGTGAAAAACATCATGACCGCAAGGAATGCACAACCACGCTACAGCTAGCCCACTTCTCAGTCAGAGAATACCTTCTATCCAACGAGGCTCCCTTCCTCGGAAGGCCCATATGTATTACTCTATAAAACAAACCCACTCGACCACTCCGTTTACAACCCCCCTTAGCACCCCCATTTAATTACTAGCCTTGACATATTCTCTACAAAATCCATAAATAACTTAAAGTCCTTTCCAAGCTTATTAAACCACATATTTCCCAGATCATATATTATTATCTTTATTATTAACATTGTTATCTCCTTAATTCTTTCCTTTATATCTAGACTTAAACTGGTATGTAAGAGTATATTAAAGCCAAAGACGATCTTAAAGCCATAGTTACTAACCCTATCGTTAACCTTTCTAGCGCAAAAAGTATGTGACGATGTATTGGAAGGTTAGGCGCTTTAATAACTGTGAGTACGAAGTATAACACTCGGTTAGGGTCTTTAGGGTATAAGAAGATAATAAGGATCTTTATGGTATTTAAGATTGTGAAGAATATGTATATATGTGTGTATGTAGCTGTGTTTCTTTAACAGAGTAGAATATATATAATTGTTATTAAAGTGTGGAACGTTTTGGCTGAGGAACGAGGGGCTCAGGAGCAGCGGAAGTTGTCAGAAAGAAGGGGGTTCAGAGGCCCTGGGCATCTAGTCAGCGGAGCTGACTGGATACCTGGCACTACCAGTACGCCAGTAAGCCTCAGCCACCAGAGTGACGAAGCCTGAATCCTGCAGAATAGTCTATAAAGAAGCCTCTGGCTTCCAGCCAGAGCCAGAGGAACAGAGTGAACACAAGCAATACAATCACGCAGTTGCAACCCCTACAATTCCACAGAATCCAGAGTGCCGCGCTTCTAACAGAAGTGCAGTTGCAAAGTGACTTGATTTGGTAGAAAAGGGGAGTGCTTCGTACTCCCTAGTTATATACAAATGGAAGCTCCCTGTGTGTGGGAAGAGCACATGATCCAAGGCCCCTGCGCTCCAGCCAAGCCTGGAGCGGTAAGGCGCCTGCGCGCCTGAGCGCCAAGAACTGCCGCTGCAGTTCGACAGGTAGGCTCACCCCAGCTCAGGAGCGGCTCAGGGCCACGCACGAACATGGAAATTGCTGAGGGCAACTTTAGGGTAAAACAATAGGCTGTTGCCCAGGAACCATCAGTCCAATATCCCTCCAGTCCCCCTGAATCGTGTGTTCGGCAATACCAATACGTTTGCATGCCTCGCCACAAACGGAATCCACCCCCTCAGCCCTCTCCAAGACAAGAAAGGAGAGAACCACGTCATCAATCTCGAAGTTCTTGCGGCTCCGCCCTTGTCTGACAAGCAGTAACCAGCATTCGACCTCTTGTCCTTGATACTGGTGTGCGTTAGGATAAGAATCGGATCGAAAGTCCAGTTTGTCGCACTCGTCGGCGGAATGAAAAAAGCCAGGTCCAGGATGCACATAGGCCGTTTGGCTGTCGGACAGACCCGACTTCTCGGATCTGATGTCGGCTTTCCATATTTCTCCTTTAATTTCCAACCGACCACCGTTCAGAATTCTCCGAAAGCTTCCGGGGTGTTCTTCCTCTACGTGGATTCCGCACACCTCAAGTCGGTCGATTCCACGCCTGTCGATCAGTTCTTGAGGCCCCTGAACCCCCCCAGATGAGATCCAGCTCCACGAAGGGCTTCCGCCGCCGCGTCTTCTCTCCCTTCTCTCCGAGGGCTTCAGGGCTTCCCAGCACAGTCCGTAGGTTATATCCTCCTTCCACAATCCAGCAACGTAGGTGGGACCCAGCGCCTGGGCGATTCGTGCGGCGATACCCGCGAGTGCAGGCAAGCGGTCTTCCTCGAAAGTCAAGGCCCTTGTCGAGTAACTTTCCACTGCAGAGTACCAAAACTTGAGCGAGTCGATCAATCCCGCTGGACCCTGCCTTTCCCCAGCAAGCTAACTCCGTGCTGTGTCGTACCAAAGTCTCTTTTGATTTTGGCGCGCCACCCTGGCAAGGGTAATGGCACACCGGAAAGTGATAGTTCCATACCTCTCATGGGATCATGTGACCAAGTTCTCTCCGACTTGATGTCCGAGCAACACTCCCACACCATATCCCAGTTTGTGTAATGAATGGTGGCTGGCGATACTAGCTGTTCCTGGAATGCCCATCCTCGCGTCGACAACTTTCGTTTATCTGAATCGAGGCCAGAAAACGCTGAAGGGGGGTGACCAAGAAAGACCAGTTCAGCTCCAGTCGCGGAGTTCATTGTGCCACGTCGCACTGGTCGCTCTACGTAGTCCGCTCTGCCAATTCGCATTCCGGCGTCCTGGAAAGGTTTTGGTGTCAGCCCTGATCCGCAGTTGTTTCCATCAACAGCCGAAATGTTGAGTAAACCGCCTTGGTATATCTTTGCCATGTCGGCCGCTTGTTCCGCCCAGTCTCTACCATCATCCCCGTCCTATACGATGCAAAGAGCGTCAATCCACAGATAACGAATTCCCAGACTACGTACCACAATGGTTGCATCCCTCAGTGTGGCGGGGAATTAGTCGATTGGAATACCGTCGTAGTGGTCCCGGATGTTGGCCATTGTAGTCTTCAGCGGAACACTCAACAAACCCCAGCAGTAGCTTAGCGTCGCGTACTCGCCCACCTCATCACTTCTTGCTTCATAGAGTGAAACCATACTCTAAACACATTAGTCAGTGATCGGCCTTCCGCAGAGCAGTCATAAAATTTACACAGGTTGTACTCTCGCCAAGGTCAAGGACCCGTTTCGGGAGCCGCCAGGGCTTCGCTCGGGCCGCTGAGCACAGCGGATGACTTTCCAGACACCCCTTAAGCCAGTCCCTCGCAAGCTGGGTAGCCTCCAAGGGTAAAGGATATCCCTCTGGGACGAAAACAATCTAGCTATGAGGCAACCGGGCGCTCCTCTGCCAAATGTGGCCGCTTGCCTCGAAATTCGGTGGCCACGGAAGACGCCGATATGCCATGTACGATTCGAGCAGTCTGAACCGCAGTATAGAGGACTTTTGACGCCCGGAACCAGCAGTGTGGAGGTCATAGATCCGGTATTTCTGCCCAGTGACCGTCACAGAATACGCCTGTGAATCCTCCCCGCTTTCAAGTTTAAGCCGCGGCCGCAAATGAGAGGCGAAAATTGCGTAAAACCGTCAGGAAGTGGCCTCTCGTTCCAGGGTCTCCACACAGCCGTCATGGTGTTTCATGTCGCAGTCTTCGTGCTTAGTGTCGCATTCGGAACTCCCATGAGAGCCCTCGCTGTCGGAGTTGATACCAGCAGTAGTTTCGACCAGGTCAGTACAAGCGGCGCAGAGGCGAACATCGGGGTCGAGGGTGAGGCCAGCAATCCTTCCACGGCAGCTGGGGACGAGAACCAGCACCCCCTCAAGTTCAAGAGGACATCCGCTCAAAACGGGCACGTCGCGGGTGATCAGCGCATCATGACCGATATCGGAATCTGAGTCCGAGTCCATCGAGTCCCTCGAGGACCTGGGCGGCTGCTGTGGTATGCCCATGGCGAAAGACCTTGAAGTTCCGGGTTTTCGGACGAGATGAGTCGTCAATGGAATTGGAAGCAAGAGGACAGCGGTGGAAGTTTTACAGCACCCAAAACGCATTTTCTTATCCTCGAACAGGCCGACAAAGTTTAGGCAGCCACGGTCTGCACCGCTGCGACCTCCAATCCAATCTCACCAACATTATATCACATGACCACGGTTCGGCCACCAATAAATCACGGGCTCCGACTCCAATTCTCGCCAGCTTACCTTACTTGACACGTGCATAGAACCCAAAGTCAGCGAACCCAGCAAGGAGGATCCGCGAGGATGGAAATGGCAGTCCGCCAACCGTCCCACGCCCGACATGATCCACGCCATTGAATAACCCGGACACCCACCTCCCTTATTCCTCCAAAGCAGAAAGCCCCGACACAACATTCGACTGTGCCAGCAAATGCCTCGTCCAGCTATGGTAAGTCCAAAACGCCTCCTCATCAACAGCATAGTACATGCGCTCTGCAGTAAGCCTCTCCACATCCCCTGGAACAAGCTGCCCAGGCTGATTCCGATCTTGACTGAACAGCGTGCGAACCGGTCGGAACAGCGCCTGGAAGGATGGCTGCACCAGCGGCGGCTTCCACGACGCGGGATACCTCGGTTTAGGCGTTGACGACCTCCTGGGGCGGCTCTCGAGAGCCGAATCTTGCCCCATTTTCAAGGGACCGGAGCGTAAACCCGATAATAAATAGGCTGTGAGCTCTGGCAGGTTGGACCAGTCGCCTCTCCTGGGCGGCTCCCAGCGTTCCTCGTCAGCGGGCTCCGTTACTTCCGACGAGACTTGCGAGGTCGAGTTTTGCGACTCAAACGTCAGAGAGCGTGAGGGTGCTGAGACCGCTGTGGTGGTGGCGTGGCTGCTTTGGCTGAGGGAGGCAAACGACCTAGGAAAGCCGCTGATGGAGCAGTTGTCCTTTTGACCAAACTGCATGGTGAGATTGATCTGTGTGCTGTCGCCTTGCACGGAGAACTTCAGATCATTCCAGGGAAACCTGAATTCCCCCTTTTGAGCCATGTTGTCAATCAGGTCTCTGGGCCAGAGGATTACTTTCGGAGGTCGCCTTTGGCTCCCGTGGTCACTCCATATCTGGAAGGATAGCAGGCCTTCGTCGCTTTGGCGTTGCTTGAGATGTTTGCCCAGTTCCTTCAACTCACTTGATTGATGAGGTAGGCGGCAGAGAATTCGGCCTAGAAACTTGGGGTTAGTATTTTTTCTTTTAAGTCATCAGAATGAGGCTGGCTCACCTTGAACCCATGACACACTGTTCACCACCTTTCTGCTTGAGTCATCTGGTTTGAAATAAAACGAGGACGCAATGAGTCGACGGCAAAGTCGATCAATCTGGGGATCTGTAGCTAGGACTATTCGAGCATCTTCTTGCACTTCGGTGACTTTGTGCTTGTCGTCCAGCTTCGGAACAACCGGGAGGGGAGGATTCAGCCGGAACAACTTCTGGCTAGCTGTTTGGGCGCCCATTCCCGATGTAACATTGCCAGCGTACTCGGTCCATTTCTTTTCACAATCCAAAACCGCGTCCACGGTAGCATTCACGATGTTTATCATGCTCTTGAAGAAGGCAATAGCTCCCCTAAATGTGGGACGCTTCTCCTTGGACAGAGCTGGAGGCTTATTTTGCGGTATGCCAGTGCCGATGGAGAGAATGAAGTCGGGATGGCGAACATTGGGCCACAGCAGCTGTCGCTCGGAGTCGGCGATTACAACGGGGTTATTGTGATAGACGGCGCCGTCGACATAGGTCCATTGGGATGCCTCGTGATGGAAGGACTTGAAATATTCGGGTGCTGCTGATGTAGCACGCGCTCTGTGGCAAATTGAGTCAGCGCCGGTTGTCATATGTCGGCGACTAGACAGGTAGTTCATAGCCCACACCCGTTACATGCTGGTAAGGTTCACTCACGCTTCCCATATCTTGAGTTCTTCTGACATTTTCTCAGGTCGGTTGAAAATGTAGCTGCCTACACAGGAGGGAACAGTGCCTCTGATCAGCTCCCATCTCACATTCGGCTTTTCAAGCAGATGAAGGCTTCCTTTCGTAGGGCAGATAGAGCCTTTTGGAAAAGCGAGGGGGGAAAGGGGGTTTGTGTCTTCATACTTCTCTGCGGATCACCTTCGCTACGGTTGTAGTTCGCCAAGACCAGAGCTTTCCCCCTCTGAATCGAAGCTGCCGTGACAGCAACCTTGACATGGGGGATGTCTTCGGGTTTTCGCGGTTCTCGAGAAATTCCCCCAAAGAGGTAGCGTTCCCTGGTAAAGGAGGAAACGAGAGCGTGCTGGAGGTCAGTCGTCTGGTATTTGGAATGGTGGTCATGGTTAACCAGCCACCCGATCAACGGGACATTGCTGAGAGTTCGTTCTTTGAATGCTTTGCCACAGAGGTCCGTGAACTTGTGGATGGACTCGTCCACAGACCAACCCATCTCTCCAAGTCCAAGAGCTACTAAGCCACCCGTGCTGAAGGCGATTGAGTCAGTATTTTTACTGATATGAGGTGTGGAAAGTTCTGTCCTAGATCTACGTGACGACTGCACAATGGCATATTGACTGGATGAAGGGTGCTCTTACCTTGTGCCAACAATAAGATCAAAGAATGACTGGATCCTCAGATTTCCCCCAAGTCCCTGCTCTATCCGTCGCAATGCCTCAAGCTCAACAATACCACGAATTCCGCCTCTGTCGAGGTGAAGAAGGTCAGTAAACAAGCACCTAAGTGGCAGGTGGCGTATCACTCACCCATCCAGACTCATGACACGGACACCGGCTGTCCGAGGCTGTAGGCGGATAAAATGAGATCCGTTCCACCGGTTATCAGATCTCTCGAACGGGCAGCCCATGATGCCAACATTATTGTCTGGCCCCTTCCCGTAGATGCGGATACACGATGTGCATACAACGTGCCCACAGGGAAGACAATTTTCAGCCTGTTCAAACAGACAACAAAAGCACGCCGTATGGCTGTGCAGGAGGGTATGGGATGCTTCCTGACTTGACTTGCCGGACTTGATGGCGATATGGCTAACGAAGCTAGACAGGACCATATTGCGATGAACTCCTGCAGCGGCTTCCGTGCGCGAGAGGCCGTCCCCCCGCGGATGGATCTTGTCGAGATTGGAGAGGAGATCAGATAAGCAGAAGTAGACCGTGCGTGTGAAATCGTCCACGAGTTTCTTCAGCGGGGTCAGACACTCATGCTCGCCGATTCCAATGACGGACCCGTTTGGTGCCTGATGGCCCTTGGCGCTGTGACGGTTGACGAGATTGACACATCGAGTCCCATTCGGTGTGGAAAACTCACATGGCCAGTGGTCGTTATAGAGGAGGGTGCACGCCTCCCGGAGCTGACCGACATAATGGGGGAATATGTCCTCGGCTAGACCCTTGGCGTGGCGACGGACGGAGTCGAGCATGATCGCGGACGCGGTCACGTAGCTGATTTCGCGGAAGAGCGAGTCGATATCTAACCCCTCTGAGGTGTCGGACGCGGTTGGCCAGAGCTCCATGACGTTCAAGGCGAGCTTTGTGATGTTGCCTGCAAATGTCGGTGGAATTGTGGTAGTACGGTAGGAAGCCTGGGCAAAGTTGAATGCTGAGGTGAGTGACGTTGAGTAGTGCTTGAATGCCTCAACCAGATATTGCTGCATGTCGTCGACGTCAAGAAGCATGTTGAGGCTTTGTCGGGTGCAGCGGGCTGCAATGCACGCCGTCGTGATTGCACTATGCAGTCTGTCGATCTGCTCAGCCATAAGCTGAGGGCGCTCGTCATCAGGCATTCGAACAATCTACTTCATGTTTTAGCGATATCTGAGAAAAAAGCTAGGCTGGACGTGTTGGGAATCTGGCTTACTTGGATAGAGCTGTAGTAGCAGAGCACGAGCTCTTCAAGTGTATCAACCATCTTATCCTTCATCAACCAAAACTTCACCCATCGTTTGAAACGAGGGTTGCGGTGGATGGTGCTGGCGAGGCTGTCGAGAATGCTTTGAGTGCTTGCCGTAACATCCCAGTATCCAGCGCTGTCATTCTGCTTGGAGGCGTTGAGAATGAGTACTGCATGAGGCAAGAGAGCCTGGTTTGAGGAGCTTTCAATTGCCTGAGATGCCCAGGTGATCAGACCATCAAATACGCTCTCCACGGACCTAAAGCAAGGAATAATCAGCAATCCAGTCTCTGGAGATGCGACTCGCCATCACCCACTGTTGGTTGCGAAGAACAAAGACAATGACATCCGAGAAAGCGTAAAGAAGTCTTGGGTACAGATTGGTGACCAAGAACTGCCGTCCTCTTTTAGACTCATCGTCGGCAGCCCACGAAAGCGTCTGCTGGAGAATCGCTTGCGCTGCCTTGCTGGAAATCTCACTATCGGCGC
>Ga0247781_1000114_pt1 | contig 23480 bp, 17 predicted proteins | sample UWRJL184509B5_FD_179922 | JGI IMG/M metagenome (GOLD analysis project Ga0247781, IMG submission 179922) | Plant litter microbial communities from Arlington Agricultural Research Station in Wisconsin, United States - UWRJ-L184-509B-5 | ecosystem: Environmental > Terrestrial > Plant litter >...
GCGCTTCGACTCCTCGACGCCGGCCAGCTTGATCTCACGCTCGGCGAGGGTGGACTCGCGGCCGGCCAGGTCGGCGTCCATCGTCGCGAGGCGGCGCTCCCGCTCGACCAGGCGTTCCACCTCGTCGGCGTGCAGGCGCTCACGCTCGTCGATGCGGGCGGCGCGGCGCTCGACCTCGGCGGCCTGCTCCTTGGCGGTCGTGTTGAGCAGGGAGACCTCGCGCTCGCCCTGGCGGCGGGCGGCAGTGCGGACCTGCTCGGCGTCGGACTCGGCCTGGCGGTGGGCGTGCTCGAGGATGGTGTCGGCCTCGCTGTGCGCGGCCTCGAGGACCCGGCGGGCCTCGGCGCGGGCGGCGCCGGCCTCGGCCTTGGCGGCGGCGGTCTCGGCCCGTACGGAAGCGGCCTTGGCGTTCGCGTCGTCGACCTGGGCCAGGGCGTCGTCGACCGCCTGGCCCTGCCCCTGGGCATCAGAACGGACCTGGTAAAGCTGGCGCACCGCGCGGGCGCCGAGCAGCATGCCGGCCACCACCAAGGCGGCCAGGAGGACGATCGCCACCACCAGCACCCAGTCCAGGGCGGTCATCTCGCCGCGTCTCCCCTCGTTCCCCGGCACGCTGATGCGCGCACGGGCCTTTCGCGGGATGCCCGACCAAGGCAAGACGACCGCATGCGGCATCGGTCCGCGACACCTCAGGGGTGTGCGGCGCCGACCGCGCTATGTCAGGCCCCTCGGCAGTGCGGTCCGGTGCCGGGGGCGGCATCTGGCGGATCTCGCTGTCTCCGTCGCTGTCAGCTTCGTCGCACTCGGCGTCGTCGCCACTTCGTCGCTGTCAGCTGTCGCTCCGGCCCGGTCGTCGCTCTTACTTCGGCTCCCGCGTCAGCTCGTGCAACGTTCTGAACCGCCAAGTGATGCCGTAATGTGATGCGATCTATGTTGTGCGTGTTGCATGCGATGGTCGAACAAACCTTGTGTAACGCGAGGCTAGGTCGCGAGTGGCACTTCGGTCAAGGTTCCATGATTCGGCAGCGGATAGGACTTAGGGCACAGACTTGCTTACGCCCAGCTCACGATACTGGCGGGCAATTCAGGCGTACCGGGACCAGAGATCGCGGATCGGCTCCCACTTCTCGCCCAGACTTTCGCTCCAGTACGCCAGCAGGTAGCCGGCGACCGGGGACTGTGCGTCATCCCACCACAGACCGCTGACTGTTCTGGTAGCGCCACTCTCCGTGAGGCGGTACGCATACTCCACGTAGTTGCCGGTAGTGCGACCACTGGGAGTGGCACGCGCGGCCGGTTTCGCGACACCCGGTGTCAGCGTACGAGCCTCGTCGGCCTGCTTCCGCAGCTTCCCGCGAGCCTGGTCCCGCTCGGCGACGGAGGTGTATTCCACGAAGATCGCGCTCAGCCCGTCGAGGGTGCAACGGACGCGGACCTTCTCGCCGTCGTTGAGCCGAGGGCCGCCCGGAGAACCGCTGCGTGAACAGGTCGACAGGTAAGGAAGCCAGCCCACGGAGATCGCGGTGAGCCCGGTGCCGGCGAAGTCGGGCTGGTTGATCGCTGTCTGGTTCCGCTCGAAAACGCCGAGCCCGCTGCCGGCGACGGGGCGCTCGGTCTTGGGGGCGGTGGCACGGCCGGCGAAGTAGCCGCCGGTGCCGAAGAGCAGGAGGCCGGCTACGAGCCCAGCGATCACGCCGGTGAAGAGGCGGCTGCGCTCGGGCGGCGGGGAGGGCTCGATGCGACGGCCAGGCGGAGCGACGAAGCCGTACGGGTCTGCCGGCCCCTCCTCGAACGGATCGGGGTCGCCGTGGAAGGGGCCATAAGCGGGAGCGCCGCCAGGCGCAGCGGTGGGGGCGGGGACAGCAGCGGGGATGGGGGCAGCAGCGGGGATGGGGGCAGCAGCGGGGATGGGGGCAGCAGCGGGGACGGCAGTGGTCGGCTCGGCACCCTCCGAGAAGGGACCGTTACCCCGCATGCCGCTCTGCGAGTGCTCGGTCACAATGCGGCATCCTACCAACCAGTGGCGAACGCCGATGTCCACAAAAGATCGCCACCGCCGGGCCGCCTAGCTCTCCCGCCTTCGGGCTCTGTGGGCCGTCGGGGCTCTGCGGGCCATCGAGCTCTGCGGGCCATCGAGCACTCGGGGTTCGGGCGGTTGGGGTTTCGGGCCGTCGGGTGGTTGAGGTTTCGGGCGGTTGAGGTTTCGGTCAGGAAGTGGGGTCCGCGTCGCTGGCCAGGGCATCGGCGTCGAGCTGGTCGGCGAACTCGGCCGCCTCGCCGTCGCGGGCGGCCAGCGCGTCCTTGACCGCGCGGATGGCCACGCCGGCGGAGTAGCCCTTGCGGGCCAGCATGCCGACGAGCCGCCGGAAGAGCGCGTCGGGTGCGCCGGTCGCGGTGCGCAACTTGCGATCGACCAGGGCTCGGGCGGTTGCGGCCTCATCGTCGTCGTCGACCGTTTCGAGAGCCGCGGTGGCGACCTCGGCGTCGACGCCACGCTGCCGCAGCTCGTTGGCCAGCGCCCGGCGAGCCAGCCCCCGCCCTTGGTGACGACTGGACACCCACGCGTGCGCGAAGGCCGCGTCGTCGATGATCCCGACCTCGTCGTAGCGGTCGAGAACCTCGGCGATTACCTCGTCGGAGATCTCCTTGCGGGTGAGCACCTTGGCCAGCTCGGCCCGGGTGCGTGGTCGCACCGCGAGCTGCCGCAGGCAGATCTCCCGTGCCCGCTCACCCTCGCTCTGCTCCGGCTGCCCAGCCGCACTCCCGTCGCTGCGGCCCCACTCATCACCACGGCCGGCGCCACCGCCACGACGCCCGCGTCGCCCCCCGAATCCTGTCTCGTCGGATCTGTCACCACCGAATCCGTCAAGGACATCGTCGGAGGTGTCGTTCGGCGAAGTCTGCCGACGACGGGTAGGAGCGTTGCCGCGTTCCAAATCGTCGCCGGCAGGGAGTCCGCCGGGCGGATGTTCATCGTGGGTGCGGGCGGGGCGGGGTGGGATCGCGTCCCACCCGCGCCCGGAGCGCGCACCGCGTCGGGCCGACATGGCGGGTTACCCGATCAGAAGTCGACCGGCGGCAGCTCGGGGCCACCGGCGGCGTCGCCGGTCGTCTGGCCGACGCCCAGCTTCTCGAGGATCTTCTTCTCGATCTCGGCGGCGACGTCGGGGTTCTCCTTGAGGAACTCGCGCGCCTTTTCCTTGCCCTGACCGAGCTGGTCACCGTCATACGTGTACCAGGCGCCGGACTTGCGGATGATGTTCTGCTCGACGCCGACGTCGATGAGCGAGCCCTCCCGTGAGATGCCCTTGCCGTACATGATGTCGAACTCGGCCTGCTTGAACGGCGCGGCCACCTTGTTCTTCACCACCTTGACGCGGGTGCGGTTGCCGACCACGTCGGTACCGTCCTTGAGGCTCTCGATGCGGCGCACGTCGAGACGGATCGAGGAGTAGAACTTCAGCGCGCGACCACCGGTCGTCGTCTCGGGCGAGCCGAACATGACGCCGATCTTCTCGCGGAGCTGGTTGATGAAGATCGCGGTCGTGCCCGAGTGGCTCAGGATGCCGGTGATCTTGCGGAGCGCCTGGCTCATGAGCCGGGCCTGCAGACCGACGTGGCTGTCGCCCATCTCACCCTCGATCTCGGCGCGCGGCACGAGCGCGGCGACCGAGTCGATGACGATGACGTCGAGCGCGCCGGACCGGATCAGCATGTCGGTGATCTCGAGCGCCTGCTCACCCGTGTCGGGCTGGGAGACCAGCAGGGCATCGGTGTCGACGCCGAGAGCCTTCGCATAGTCCGGGTCGAGCGCGTGCTCGGCGTCGATGAACGCCGCGATGCCGCCGTTGCGCTGCGCGTTGGCCACCGCGTGCAGAGCGACCGTCGTCTTGCCGCTGGACTCGGGTCCGTAGATCTCGATGACGCGGCCGCGCGGCAGGCCACCGACGCCGAGCGCCACGTCGAGAGCGATGGAGCCGGTCTTGATGATCGCGGTCTCCACGACCGGTCGCTCTCCCAGCCGCATCACCGAGCCCTTGCCGAACTGCTTGTCGATCTGAGTCAACGCCAGATCGAGCGCCTTGTCCCGGTCAGGTCCTGCCACCATGTCCGCCACCCCTGTACTCGATTTCGCGGGCGTCTTCGCCGATACGCTTCTGTTCACCACGGCATCAAGGTAAGCGGTGGGTGTGACAAAAATTCGCCGCCCTGCCCAAGCTGTGGATAAGAAACCGCTGTGGACAATAGCCGAACACGTGTACGACGATCGAGCGACACGCCCGAACAAGTGTACGAAAGTCGACTTATCGCAGGCGAGAGGGCACCCGATCGGGGTACGCGGCCACCACTGCTCGCCAAATCGTGGTCGTGTCGATACCGTCCGCTATCGCCTGGTTGATCGTCCGGTCGCCGAGCCCGGCAAAAGAATGGTCCGCCGCGATGCTGCGCGCATAGGCGGCGCCGAAAACTTCTCCGAGCCGCTCCCAGAAATCCGTCAACCGCACGCCCCGAGCCTACCCACCGATCAGCCCAGGGCCGAGGTCGCGATCTTGAGGTCGTCGACCAGTCCGCGGTACGCCGCCGCACGGTCATCGGCCCGCAGAACCGCCGACGGGTGGATCGTGGCGAGCGCCTGGATCTCGACGACCGGGAAGTCTTCGGGGTACTGGGCCGAGGCCGGCCACGGCATCAGCTTGCCGCGCTGCTGGGTGACCCGGAACGACGGCCCGAGCAGCGCCCGGCCGGCGGTCGCGCCGAGGATAACCACCAGCTCGGGCTTGAGCAGCGAGAACTCGGCCACCAACCAGGGCCGGCAAGCGGCGATGTGCGCGGGGCCGGGATTCTGGTGGATGCGCCGGCTGCCGCGCAGCTCGAAGCGAAAGTGCTTCACCGCGTTCGTGATATAGACGTCGGCCGCATCGAGCCCGGCGTCGTCGACGGCCTCGCGCAGAAGCCGACCGGCTGGACCGACGAACGGCAGGCCTTTCCGGTCCTCCACGTCGCCGGGCTGCTCGCCGACCAGCACCAGGCGAGCATGCGCGGCGCCCCGGCCGAAGACGGTCTGCGTGGCGTCGGCGTAGAGCTCGCAGCCCTCGCACCCGGAGGCGGCCGACTTGAGCTCGTCGATGCTCTGCGGCTCGGACGGTACCCACTGCTGTGCGCCGACCGGCGCGTCGGTCCTAGGCATGAGAAGGTTTTACCCGATGCCGATGCGAAGAAGCATCCGGGCACCCTAACGGGTCGGGGCGTAGAGAACGGGCGGGCGGACGGCGGCGACGACCGCGTCGGCCAGAGCAGGGATCTCCTCCTCGGTCAGGGGGCCGATCGAGATCCGCACACCCGGGGATGCCGAAATGCGGAACAGGGAGCCCGGCGCCACGGCGTAACCAGCCTCGCGCAGCAGGCCGACCGTCCGAGTCTCGTCGGTGACGGGCACCCAGACGTTGATGCCGGTGTCACCCTCGGCGAGAAGGCCACGCGCACGCAGCGCATCGCGCAAGGCACGACGACGGCGACCGTACGCCTCGGCGGCCTCGGCCACCGCCACAGTGATCTCGTCGTCTTGCCAGAGGTGCAGCAGCATGCGCTGGAGAACCGTGGAGACCCAGCCGGAACCGACCCGCGTGCGGCCGACCACCCGGGCGATCGTGGCCTCGTCGCCGGCGAGCACGGCGATGCGCAGATCGGGGCCGAACGGCTTGGACGCCGAGCGGGTGAGGGCCCATGCCCCGGTGACCGGACCGATGCAGTGCGGCGATTGCTCGGCCAGCTCGGCGGCGTGATCGTCCTCGATCACCAGGACGCCGGGGTAGGTCGTGAAGAGGGCCCGCAGAGCCTCGGCCCGGGACTCGCTGACGGCGGCGCCGGTGGGATTCTGGGCGCGCACGGTGACGACCGCGGCCTGGGCGCCGGCCTGCAAGGCAGCCGCCATCGACACCGGGTCGGGGCCCTCGTTATCGACGATGACCGGGAGCGGGCGCAGCCCGAGCGCGGCCAGCAGGTCGAGCAGATTGACCCAGCCCGGGTCCTCGACAGCCACCGCGTCACCGGCTCGCAGATGGGCTGTGAACAGGCGCTCGATCGCGTCGAGGGTGCCGGAGGTGACGGTGATCTCGGCGTCGCCGACCGGGATGCCGTCGGCGACCAGACGCGGGCGGGCCGCCTCGATCAGCTCGGGCATCGCGGCGGCCGACGCGTAACCCTGAGGCGGGCCGTTGGTCTCGGCGACGGCCCGCAGCGCGCGACCCAGCGGAGGCAGCAGCCGGACGTCGGGCTCGCCGGAGGAGAGGTCACGCACACCGACAGGAACAGGCAGGTGCAGCGCGGACCGGGGTCCAGCGACGGGCGGACGCGACCGGATGCGGGTGCCGCGCCGGCCCTCGGTCTCGACGACACCGCGTTGCCGCAGCTCCTGATAGGCCTTCGAGACCGTGCCCGGGCTGACGTGCAGGGCGTCGGCGAGGACGCGGACAGGAGGAAGGGCAGCGCCGAAGATCCAGTCACCCTTGCGGACGCCCTCCTCGATGCTGGCGGAAATCGAGGCGGCACTGTCACCGCTGATCTGATACTGTGCTGACACACCAAAGATTCTGTACTAGTACATAAATAAGCGCAAGCAAAGCTTCAGACAGCAGGAAGCCACAAGGCAGGGAGGCCTCGATGTCCGACACCTATCCGCGGACGAGTCGCACGACCGCCACCCGCTATCGCGAGCGCATGCACTACGACCGCGCGCTGGCTCACTCCATTCTCGACGAGGCCTATGACTGCACGCTGGGCCTGGTGATCGACGGCGAGCCGCGCGTGCTGCCGACCCTGCACGTCCGGGTCGGCGAGACTCTCTATCTGCACGGCTCGTCCGGCGGCCGCATGGGCCTGTCGGGCCGCCAGGGCGCGGTGCCGGTCGCGGTCAGCGTCACCCTGCTCGACGGGATCGTCTATGCCCGGTCCCACGTGCATCACAGCGCCAACTACCGGTCCGTGATCGTGCACGGCTCGGCGCGACTCGTCACCGACCCCGAGGAGAAAAGGGCGGCGATGGACGCCCTGGTCGACAAGGTCGGCGCCGGCCGGGCCGCCGACAGCCGGCCGCCCAACCGCAAGGAACTGGCCGAGACCAGTGTGCTGGCGCTGGCCCTCGAAGAGGTCTCCGCCCGCGCCCGTTCCGGTGGCGTCATCGACGACGAGGACGACCTCCCTTTGCCGCACTGGGCCGGCGTGCTGCCCGTCCGGCGCGTCTTCGGGCCCGCCGAGACCGCCGCCAACGTCTCCGCCGCCGAACCCGCTTACCTTCCTGGCGCCGACCTTCGCTGGGCCGCCCCGACGACCCTGACCGGCCGGCACATCCGGCTGGAGCCCCTCGCGCTCGGGCACGCGCCCGGCCTGCTGGAGGCGCTCGGCGACGACGAGGTCTGGCGACACCTGGCCATTCGTCGGCCACAGACTCTCTCGACCATGCGCGACTATCTCACCGGTTTGCTAGGCAATCGCTGGTCCGGCAACCAGATCGCGTTCGCCCAGATCGACCCGGCGACCGGCCGCGTGATCGGCACGACCAGCTACCACGACATCGACCCGGAGAGGCGGGCGCTCGCGATCGGGCACACCATCGTGGGCCGGCAGTGGTGGCGCACCGGGGTGAACGCAGAGGCCAAACTGCTCCTGCTCGAGCACGCCTTCGAGGTGCTCGAGGCCGAGCGTGTCTTCTGGTACACCGACATTCTCAACGAGCGCTCCCAGCAGGCAATCGCCCGGCTGGGGGCAGTCCGTGAGGGTGTGCTGCGGCGGCATCGGAAGCGGCCCGACGGCTCGTGGCGGGACACAGTGGTGTTCGGTATGACCGCCGACGAGTGGCCCGACGCCGGTCACCGACTACGCGAACGGCTGGCCGCGGGCGGATCGGCCGAGGTCCGAACCGAGGTCCCGGTCGGGTAGGAGGCGCCACAGCCAACGTCGGTGCGTCCGACGACGAAGAGCCCCCGGCCAGACGCAGCCCCTCGCGCCGGATACGGGCGGCTCCGCGAAACGGAACCGCCGGTATCCGGGCCGTGCGCGTCGGCGAAGCGGGACCGCCTCGAGGGTTGGCCGTGCGTCTCAGCGGGGACGACGCACGGCCGGTGGATCACTCCTCGCCGAAGTCGCCGCCGTCGTCTTCGAAGACCTCTTCCATTGCCTCGCCGAGGATCATGCCGCCGACGACACCGCCGGCCACGCCCGCGGCGACCCCGCCCATGCCCATGCCGCTGCCGTGACCGCGACGGTAGTGGCCGTGATGCCCGTGGCCGCCATGCCCGCCGTAGCCAGGGGCACCGTAGCCAGGGGCGCCGTGGCCGCCGTGGCCGCCGAAGCCGCCAGCGGAGCGCAGGCCCTGGTAGCGGCCTGCGGCCTCGGAGACCGACTTCTCGACCACCGCTGTCCAGTCGGTCGTGTCCGCCTCGGCGTGCGAGATGCGGAAGCGGCCGTAGGCGTCATGGCCCGCGGCCAGGAAACCGCCACGCTTGTCGAACTCGAGGATCACCTCGACGCCCTGCGGGTCGGCGATGAAGGTCACCTCGACCTCGTTGATGGCGCCCGCGTACTGCTGGGGCGGGTAGAACTCGATCTCCTGGTAGAACGGCAGCGTCATTTGGGCGCCGTAGATCGCGCCGTGCTCCAGGTCAGCGCTCTTGAAGCGGAAGCCGAGGCGCGCGAACGCGTCGAGAATCCGCTCCTGCGCGGGCAGCGGGTGCACGGCCACCTGGTCAAGGTCGCCCTTGTCGACGGCCTTCGCCACCGCCAGTTCGGTGCGCAGGCCCATCGTCATGCCGTGCAGCCGTTGGCCGTAGACATCAGTGATCGGCGTCTCCCACGGCACCGGGAACGAGAACGGCAGGTCCCGGTTCTCCTTCGCCCGCAGCTGGAAGGTGCCGGCGACCGGCAGCCGGTGGAACTCGATGAGATTGTCGCCGTGCTCGGACTCGACCCGGGTGACCAGGCCCAGCACGATTCCCTCGATGGTGACGTCGTGGTCACCTCCGGCGATCCGCACCTGACCCTCCAGGGCCAGTCCGGGCCGCGTGTTCGGGTTCGCCAGCACGGTGTCGACGGTCGGCCCGCCGACGCCGAAGGCGCGCATCATCTTCTTGAAAACCACCGGGTCATTCCTCCTTGAACAAACGATGGGGTGGCTTGTGTGCATGTGCCGCTGATCTTTGGGTCCGCATCAAGAATGGCGTTCGACCGGCCGGAGCAACGGACGCCTGACTCATCGGCGTGCCGCGATCGCCGGCCCCGGAAGCACGTCGGTCTCGTCGTCGAAGCGACCGATGACCTGCTCCAACAGGTCCTCCAGCGCCACGAACCCCACCTGCGAGACAGCACCCGGCGCAGTTTCCGAAACGCTGGTCGCGAAGTCAGAACCGGCCGTGTCAGCCGACCGGGAATCCTCGACGTCCGCGGCCTCGACGTCCGCGGCCTCGACGGAGGACAGGTCAGCTGAGGACAGGTCAGCGGCGAACGACTCGGCGGAGACCGGCTCAGCGGGGGACGACTCGGCGGGGGACGACTCGGTGACTATCGCGAGCTGGGTGCGGCCGGCGCGGAGGGCGGCCACGGCCTCGACCACGTTGACGCCGGCGCCGACCAGAAACGCGGGTTCCATCAGGTCCCCGGCTGTCGCCGCGCGGCCGGTCGCGGAGGCTCGCACGGCCTCGCGCACGTGCACGACACCGACCACCTGACCGGCCTCGTCGGTGACCGCGAGCCGCGAGCGCCCGCTGGTCAGCGAGGCCAGTTCGATGTCGGCGACCGAGGCCCGTTCGGGGACCGAGACGAGTTGGGCGGTCGACAGCATCACGTCGCGCACCGGCAGCGACGCGAGGCTCAGCACGCTGGTCAGCAGCTCGCTCTGCTCGGCCCCGATCAGGCCCTCGGCCCGTGAGCGGTCGAGCAGGATGCGCATCTCGGCCGGGCCGTGAGCCTGCGCCAACTGGTCCTGCGGGTGCACGCCGAACGGGCGCAGCGCCACGTTGGCCAGAGTATTCAGCACTCGCAGGGCGGGGCCGACGATCCGGGCGTAGAGGCGGAACGGCAGCGCCAGCAGGATGGCCGAACGCTCGGGGTGGGTGATCGCCCACGACTTCGGCATCATCTCGCCGATCACCAGGTGCAGGAACGTGACGATGATCAGGGCGAGCAGGAAGGCGATGACGTGGCCCGCCACGTCGGGCAGGCCGATCGCGTGCAGGACGGGGCCGAAGAGGTGCTCCAGCGACGGCTCGGCCAGCGCGCCCAGGCCCAGCGAGCAGAGCGTGATGCCGAGCTGCGCACCGGCCAGCATGACTGACAGTTCCTTGGTGCCGTCGAGCGCGGCCTTCGCGGCCCGGCTGCCGGTGGCGGCGGCCTGTTCCAGGCGGTGCCGCTTGCTCGCGACCAGGGCGAACTCGGCGGCGACGAAGAACGCGTTGCCGATCAGCAACAACGTGACCCAGAGCGCGTTCATCGGGAGATCCGAACCGTGCGGGGGACGTGCCGGTCGACGCTCTCCACCCGTACGGAAGAACCGCCGTCCAGGATGACCGAGTCGCCTGCCTCGGCCACCCGCCCGAGCCGGGCCAGCACCAGGCCGGACACGGTCTCGTAGTCGTCGCCGAACGGCAGGTCGAGCCCGGTGGCGTCGGTGATCTCGTCGATGCGCCAGCGGGCCGGCACCAGCCACGAGCCGTCGTCCTGGCGTACGGGGGCGGGCTCGGCCTCGTCGTCCTCATCGCGGATCTGGCCGACCAATTCCTCGGCGATGTCCTCCAGCGTGATGATGCCCGCGAAGCCGCCGAACTCGTCGACCACGCAGGCGAGCTGGCGGTGGGCCGACCGCAGGCGTTCGAGCACGGCCGGCAGGCGCAGCGAGGACGGGACCAGGACCGGCTCGGACATCACGGAGGTGACCGCCACCGAGGCGCGGTCGGCGGGGGCGATCGCCAGGATGTCCGAGATGCCGACGACGCCGACGATCTCGTCCAGTTCGTCGCCGCGCACCGGGAAGCGCGAGCGGTGGGTGTCGAGCAGGGCGACCACGTCGGCTGCGGTCGCGGTGGACGGGACGGTGTGCACGTCGACCCGGGGGATCATCGCCTCGGCCGAGGTGCGGCCGCGGAAGTCGAGACCGCGGTCGAGCAGCGTGGAGAGCTCGGCGTCGAGCCCACCGTTGGCACGGGACTCACGGATGATCTGCTCGAGGTCGGCCTCGGTCGCGCCCTCGGGCAGCTCCTCGATCGGCTCGATGCCGATGCGCCGCAGCAGGCCCGCGGCCGCGCGGTCGAAGAGCCGGATGATCGGGCCGAAAATGGTCAGATATATCAGGGTGGAGCGGCTGAGCGCCTTGGCCAGGGTTTCGGCGCGGGCGATCGCAAGGTTTTTCGGGGCCAGCTCGCCGAGGACCATCTGCACGACGGTGGCGAACAGAAGCGCGAAGGCAACCGAGATCGGCATGCTGATCGCGACGGGCACGCCGGCCCCGCCGAGCAGCGCGGCGAGGCCCTCGCCGAGGAACGGCTCGGCCACGTAACCGACGATCAGCGCGGTCACGGTGATGCCGAGCTGCGCGCCGGAGAGCACGAAGGAGAGGCGTTCGGTGATTTTGAGGGCGCGGGCGGCGGCTTCGTCGCCCTGCTCGGCATCGCGTCGCAGGCGGCCACGGTCGGCCGCGACATAACCGAATTCCTGCGCGACGAAATAGCCGGTGATTATTGTCACCACGAGCACCAGGAGAAGACCGGTAACGATCACCACGGTCGGAACGATCTGACGGGGAGCCGGGCCGAGCCCGGCTGACTACTGCCGATCATGACGCTGGAGGTTAGCAGCGCAGACTGTATGAATGCTGTGAATCAGCCGGTCGTCGGCTTCGCGTCGAACGAGGCCAGGACCATGTTGATCTTCGCCAGGTCGCTCGTCCAATCGAAGTCGCGAGTGGCCCAGCTGATCGCGAAGCCCCGGCCCGATGTGACGAACCATCGGGTCTGCGCGTGCATCCGCACCCCGTCCCGGTCGTACCTGTACTCCCAGTCCGCGGCCTTGTTCAGCAACGGCTTCCGCTCGATCGCCACCTCCTCGTAGCCGGGCAGCGCACCCGCCTTCACCAGGCGTCCCGCCTCGTTCCGGCAGGCGGTGACCGGGTCGCCGGCCGGGTTACGCCCGATGTCGAGGCTCAGCACGGTGCCGCCGGCGGAGTCGCGGAAGCAGTAGGACGTGCCGATCCGCTGCCACGTCCAGCCGTCCGGCACCGGCACACGGAAACCGGAGCCGTCACTGAAATCGGACCAGCCGGGGAGCAGCGACCGCCCGTTCACGCCGCGCGTCGCGTTCGGGAGCGGGGCGGTCGGCAGCCCGGCCGGTGCCGACGCGCCGCAGGCCACCGCGGCGAAACCGGCGGGGCCGGCGGCCGAGGTGGGCGGACTGGGCGCCGGTGCGGCCGCCGGGGAATCGCGCACCAGGTAGCCGGCCAGAATGCCGCCGATGCCGAGCGCGGCAACCACGGCCAGACCGCTCGCGACCAGAGCCGGACGCGCGTGGCGACGGGTCGGCGGCGGCGAGGGCGGCGGCGACAGGACGCTTATGCTCGGCGTCACCGACCGAACCACGTCGGACTGATCGATCTCGGCCCCGAGCACCGCCCGCATCCGGCGCGGCGACGGCACCCGCGGTGGCGCCGGGGTGGCCGCGACGATCATGCGGAGGTGGCGGTCGACCTCGACGGCGGTGAGCCGGTCCCGCGGCACACGGCGCAGCAGGCCAGTCAGCACCGGGCCCAGCAGGCCGGCCCGGGACGGCGGATCGGGCTCCTCTGTGGCCAGTGCGGTCAGGGTGGACATGGCGTTGTCCCGGGCGTACGGGGAGCGGCCTTCGACGGCCGCGTAAAGCGTCGCGCCGAGTGACCACAGGTCGGACTCGGGCGACGAGGTGCCGTCGCGAGCGCGTTCCGGGGAGACGTATTGCGGGGATCCGATGACGAGTCCAGGACCGGTGACCGAACCGTCGTCCACAAAGGTCGCGAGACCGAAATCGGTCAGCACCACGCGGCCGTCGTCGCCGATCAGGACGTTGTGCGGCTTCACGTCGCGGTGCAGCACCCCGGCGGCGTGGGCCGCGCGCAGAGCGTCGAGCAGACCGACACCGATGCGGGCCGCGGTGGCCGGCGAGAACGGGCCGTCCTGGTGGATGACGTGGTGCAGCGAGCGGGACGGCACGTACTCCATGACGATCCAGGGCAGGCCGTCGAAGTGCACGACGTCGTAGATCCGGACGACGTGCGGATGGTTCAGGCGGGCGGCACTGCGGGCCTCGCGCAGGGTGCTGTCGCGCAGCCGGGCGCGTTCGTCGTCGGTCATCCACTCGGGCGGGACGAACTCCTTGACCGCCACGTCCCGGTCGAGCATCTCGTCGCGGGCCAGCCAGACCCGGCCCATACCCCCGGAACCGACCGGCTCGCCGAGCCGATACCGACCCGCGACGAGCATGTGTGCGACCGCCATCCCGCTCCCACCCGTCGACTCGTTCCCCACCATAATCACGGCCTGCCTGAGAGCGGAATGGCGATCACCCGGCCACCGCGTAGACCACGAGGTTGTCGCGGTAGGAACGCAGCGAACGGTCGAAAACACCACCGCAGGTGATGAGCCGCAGCTGGCGATCCGGAGTCGGCCCGTACACCTCCTCGGTCGGGAATTCGGTCTTCGGGTACCAGCGGATTGCTGTGACGGTGAAACTGACGGTCGATCCGCCGCGCACGACCTCGACCTGATCACCGGTGGCAAGCTCGCGCAGGCGGTAGAAGACCGCGGGCCCGGACTTGGAATCGACGTGACCCGCGAGGACGGCCGGGCCGGTGTCGCCGGGCTTGGTGCCGTCGGCGTACCAGCCGGCCCGTACGAAACCCTCGGGCGGTCGCAGGGCGCCGTCGGCACCGATCCGCAACGACTCGAGCGAGGTGTCGACGCCGATCGCGCCGATGCGCAGCCTGGTCGGGGCACCCGCCGGCGCGGCGGCGACGCTCCCGAAAGGATCACCGGCGGGGCGTTCGGCGGTGCTCTCGAGCTGATCTTGGACGGAGGTTGCCGGGGCCGGGGCGGCGCTCTCCGCGACCATGCCCCACCGGCCGAGATCGGCGGACGACCGGTCGGTCAGCACGAGAAACCCGGTCCCGGCCGCGAACGCGGCAATGGTGGCCGCCACCACCGGCAGCAGGGCACGGCGCCGAAGAGCCTTCCCACCTACGGGATCAGACGCGCTCGCGGCCGGCCCCGCCTCGGGCGGTGGTTGGCCGATGGCCGGAATCGCGCGGCCGGGCACGCGGATGACCAGAGCTGTCTCGGTGGGCTCCTTGCTGGGCACCTCGGACGTCCTCAGGCTGTGCGGAGGCGGCGTCGGAGGGCGATGACCAGGCCGCCGACCAGTGCGGCCGCGGCTGTCGCGGCCAGCAGGGCACCGGGCATCGGGGAGGACGGGCTGGTGCCGCCGGCGCCGGTCGCGACGCCGCCCAGCGGAACCGTGCCCTGACGTTCGGCGTCGACGTGCAGTTCGGGCTTGAGACCGCCCGCCTCGTCGTCGAGCACCACCAGCGAATAGACGCTGCCCGCGCCCAGGGTGCAGGGCAGGTCGCTGGAGCGGCCACCGCCGGTCGGCTCGACCCGGACGCTCCACTTGCCCGGCTGGACCTCGCGGTAAGCCGTCGTGGTGGCGAACTCGACACCGGCGGCTATCTGGGTGCCGTTCTTGCCGGCGACGTTGAGCACGGGCGCCTTCACCGACGCCTGGATGATCCGGACCTTCGACTTGCCGGGGTCGGGCAGGCGCAGGTCGTCCTTGAGGACGCGCAGGCCCAGGTCGGCGAAGCGGCCCACGCCGGCGACCGTGTAGGCGCCGGCGTTCTCGACGCCCATCTCGGTGGTGCTCACCGGCTGATCGCTCGCCGGGGCCCCGGCCTTGCGCATCGCGACCTGGTAACTGCCCACCGGCAGACGCAGATAGCGGGACATGTCGCCATAGGCGACTGCCCGGAAGGTCTGCGGCTCGACCGCACCGGAATCCGACTTCAGATAGACGTCGACCGCGGGGGTGTCGGGTGAGAGGTGGGCCAGGCGTACGTAGCCGTTGCTCGCCGCGGCGGCGCCCGCCGCGGCTTGGGCGGGAGTCGCGCCGAGGACGGCGATCGTCAGCGCGGCCGCACCGGCCGCGAGGCGCCGCAATGCTCGCAGGGGGAGGGACACGGAGCCTCCTTCATCGATGAAGTTCATGCTCTTGGAGTTGTGCCCAGGTATATCCGCATGTCATTTGCTCGCACCATCGTCCAGGACGTCAAGTCGTTCCGCCTCCCGAGCGTCCGGCCCGTGTCCGGATGACCAATACTCCGCGTTCCGTTTTTGTCGTACCCGCGAGGGAGCATGGTGCGGTGCGAGAAGTCTTGGAGCAGTTCGGGCCGGCCACGCGCGAGTGGTTCAACGCGGCGTTCGCCGCGCCCACCGCCGCGCAGGCCGGCGCCTGGCGGGCGGTCGGCGCCGGGCGCAACGCGCTCGTCGTCGCGCCGACCGGCTCGGGCAAGACGCTGGCCGCGTTCCTCTGGTCGCTCGACCGGCTGGCCCGCGAGCCCGTGCCGGAGGATCCGAAACGGCGTTGCCGCGTGCTCTACGTGAGCCCGCTCAAGGCGCTCGCGGTCGACGTCGAGCGCAACCTGCGAGCCCCGCTCACCGGCATCCGCCAGGCGGCCGGCCGGCTGCAGCTGCCGCCGCCCGATATCACCGTCTCCATGCGAACGGGTGACACCCCGGCCGACGAGCGGCGCCTGTTCGGCCGCACCCCGCCCGACATCCTGATCACCACCCCTGAGTCGCTGTTCCTGCTGCTGACGTCGGCCGCGCGCGACTCGCTGCGCGGCGTCGAGACGGTGATCATCGACGAGGTGCACGCGGTCGCCGGGACCAAGCGCGGCGCTCACCTGGCGCTCTCGCTCGAGCGGCTCGACGCGATGCTCGGACGGCCGGCCCAGCGCATCGGCCTCTCCGCCACCGTCCGCCCGATCGACGAGACCGCCCGCTTCCTCGGCGGCGCGCACGACGTCGAGATCGTCCAGCCGCCGACCGCCAAGACCATCGAGGTCACCGTCGAGGTGCCGGTCGAAGACATGACCAGGCTCGACGAGCTCCCCGACGTCGACCCCGACAACCCGGGGACCGGGCGCAACACCCCGTCCATCTGGCCTGCGGTCGAGGAGCGGGTGCTCGACCTGATCGAGGCCCACCGGTCGACGATCGTCTTCACCAACTCGCGGCGCGGGGCCGAGCGGCTCTGCGCGCGCATCAACGAGCTCGCCGCCGAGCGCGCCGGGGTCGAACTGGTCGAGGCGAAACAACCGCCGGCCCAGGTGATGGCTCAGGCCGGGCAGTCCGGTGGGGCGCCGCCGGTGGTCGCGCGGGCGCACCACGGCAGCGTCTCGCGCGAGGAACGCAAGCAGATCGAGGAGGCGCTGAAATCCGGCGTCCTGCCCGCAGTGGTCGCCACCTCGAGCCTGGAACTCGGCATCGACATGGGCGCGGTCGACCTGGTGGTGCAGATCGAGGCGCCACCGTCGGTCGCGGCTGGGCTGCAGCGCGTCGGCCGGGCCGGTCACCAGGTGGGCGCGGTCTCGCGTGGCGTGGTCTTCCCCAAGCACCGGGGCGACCTGGTCTCGTGTGCCGTGGTCGCCGAGCGGATGAGTGCCGGCGCGATCGAGGAACTGCGCTATCCACGCAACCCGCTCGACGTGTTGGCTCAGCAGATCGTCGCGATGGTGGCGCTCGACACCTGGCCGGTCGACGAGCTGGCCGCCCTGGTGCGCCGGGCCGCGCCCTTCGCCGAGCTGCCCGAGTCGGCGCTACGCGCGGTGCTCGACATGCTGTCCGGCCGCTACCCGTCGACCGCCTTCGCCGAACTGCGTCCGCGCCTGGTGTGGGACCGCGGCACCGACGAGCTGACCGGCCGTCCCGGCGCCCAGCGGCTCGCCGTCACCAGCGGCGGCACAATCCCCGACCGGGGCATGTTCGGCGTCTTCTTGGCCGGTTCGGAGCGCGCGTCGCGGGTCGGCGAGCTCGACGAGGAGATGGTCTACGAGTCCCGGGTCGGCGACGTGTTCCTGCTGGGCTCGACGTCGTGGCGCATCGAGGACATCACTCCCGACCGGGTGCTGGTCTCCCCCGCCCCGGGTGCTCCGGCACGGATGCCGTTCTGGAAGGGCGATTCCCCCGGCCGGCCGATCGAGCTGGGCCGGGCGATCGGGGCCCGGCTGCGTGCGCTGACCCGGGCCGACGACGAGAAGGCCACCGCGACGCTGCGTGAGTCGGGCCTCGACGAGTGGGCCGCCGGCAACCTGATGGCCTACCTGCGCGAGCAGCGCGAGGCGACCCGCAACCTTCCCGACGACCGGACGGTGCTGGTCGAGCGTTTCCGCGACGAGCTGGGCGACTGGCGGATGACCGTGCACTGCGTGCTCGGCGCCCGGGTCAACGCGCCGTGGGCGCTGGCCATCGCGCGGCGGCTCGCCGAACGCTATGGGGTGGACGGTCAGGTCATGCCCTCCGACGACGGCATCGTGGTGCGCCTGCCCGACACCGCCGAGGAACCGCCCGGGGCCGACCTCGTCGCGTTCGACCCGGAAGAGATCGCCCAGCTCGTCGAGGAGTCGGTCGGCACGTCGGCGCTGTTCGCGTCCCGTTTTCGCGAGTGCGCGGCCCGGTCGCTGCTGCTGCCCCGCCGGGATCCGCGCCGCCGCCAGCCGCTCTGGCAGCAGCGGCAGCGCTCGGCCCAACTGCTCGACGTCGCCCGCGAGTACGCCGACTTCCCGGTCACGCTCGAGGCGGCCCGCGAGTGCCTGCAGGACGTCTTCGACCTGCCTGGTCTCACCGGTCTGATGCGCGAGATCGCCGGCCGCAAGGTGCGCCTGGTCGAGGTCGAGACGCCGCGGCCCTCGCCGTTCGCCCGGTCCCTGCTCTTCGGCTACGTGGGGGCCTTCCTCTACGAGGGCGACGCGCCCCTGGCCGAGCGGCGGGCCGCCGCCCTGGCGCTCGACGCGACGCTCCTCGGCGAGCTGCTGGGCCGGGTCGACCTGCGCGAGCTGCTCGACCCGACGGTCGTCGCCGAGACCGAGATCCAACTCCAGTGGCTCTCCCCGCAGCGCCGGCCTCGCGATGCCGAGGACACCGCCGAATTGCTCCGCCTGCTCGGCGACCTCGCCCCGCTCGAGCTGGCCGCGCGTGGCAGCGGAGCGGAGTGGATGTCCACGTTGGAGTCCGCCCGCCGGGCGATCCGCATCCGAGTGGCCGGCGAGGAACGTTGGATCGGCATCGACGACGCGGGCCGCTACCGGGACGCGCTCGGGGTGGCGCTGCCGGTCGGGCTGCCCGAGGCCTTTCTGGAGCCGGTGGCCGACCCGCTGGGTGATCTGGTGGCCCGCTACGCCCGCACCCACGGCCCGTTCGCGGCGGCGACCTGCGCGGCCCGGTTCGGCCTCGGCGTCTTCGTGGTCGAGCAGGCACTCAAGCGGCTCTCCTCGACCGGCCGGGTCGCCTCGGGCGAGTTCACCCCCGGCGGCGCGGGCAACGAGTGGTGCGACGCCGAGGTGCTGCGCATGCTGCGCCGGCGCTCGCTGGCCGCGCTGCGCCGCGAGATCGAGCCGGTCCCGCCCCGGGTGCTGGCCGCGTTCCTGCCGCGTTGGCACCAGATCGGCGGCAACGCGCGCGGGATCGACGCGCTGGCTGCCTCGATCGAGCAACTGCAGGGCATCGCGGTGCCCGCCTCGGCCTGGGAGCGGCTGGTGCTGCCGGCCCGGGTGAACGACTATGCCGCGCCGATGCTCGACGAGCTCAGCGGCGGCGGCGACGTGCTCTGGGCCGGCTCGGGGTCGATCGGCAACAACGACGGGTGGGTGACCCTGGCCTATGCCGACAGCGCTCCCCTGCTGCTCCCGCCGGCCGACGACGAGTTCGCCGCGACGCCGCTGCACCAGGCGGTGCTCGACGCGCTGGGCGCCGGGCAGGCGCTCTTCTTCCGCTCGCTCTCCGACCGGGTCGGTGCGACCGACGACACCGCGCTGGCGGCCGTCGTGTGGGACCTGGTCTGGTCCGGTCATCTGACCAACGACACGCTGGCGCCGGTGCGGGCGTTGCTCGGCGGCAGCGGCGCCCACAAGGCCAAGTCGGCCCCGGCCCGCACCCGCTATCGCCGTCCCGGCCGACCGGCCATGCCGGCCCGCGGCGGACCGCCCAGCATGGCCGGTCGCTGGTCTCGCCTGCCCGATCGCGACCTCGACCCGACCCGCCGGGCCGCAGCCCTGGCCGACGTGTTGCTGGAACGCCACGGCGTGGTGACCCGGGGCGCGGTCATGGCCGAGGGCCCGGTCGGCGGGTTCGCGGGCGTCTATCCGGTGCTCGGCGCCCTGGAGGAGCGTGGCGCGGCCCGGCGGGGCTACTTCGTCGAAGGGCTGGGGGCGGCGCAGTTCGCCGTGCCCGGGGCGGTCGACCGATTGCGGGCCCTGGCGGAGCCGGCCGAGCTGGCCAGGCGCACAGGTGCGACCGCGGTGGTGCTGGCCGCCACCGACCCGGCGAACCCCTACGGAGCCGCCCTGCCGTGGCCCGAGCGCATCATCGACAGTGGCGACGGGGAGCCGGTCGCCAAAGCCGGCCACCGGGCGGGACGCAAGGCGGGCGCGCTGGTCATCGTCGTCTCCGGTGACCTGATCCTCTATGTGGAGCGCGGTGGCCGCACGCTGCTGTCCTTCGTGGACGATCCCGAGGCACTGATCGCGGCGGGGCAGGCGCTGGCGGCCTCGGTGCGTTCAGGGGCGCTGGGTCCGATGTCGGTCGAGCGGGCCGACGGGGAGTCGGTCCACGCGTCGCCGCTGCGCGATGCGTTGACCCAGGCGGGATTTCGGGCGACACCGAGGGGGTTGCGCCTGCGCGGCTGACCGCGGGACTACGGGACCGCGGGACTACGGGACCGCGGGACTACGGGGCGGCTACCCTCCCGTTTACGTTGATGTTGATCCGGCCGGCGGGTCGAGGGGCCCGGATCCGGGAAGCTGTGCGGTGGCCGCCGAGCGGGCTGGTCTCGGCGGCTACCCGGTGGGTGCGCTCTGACCCGGACGGCGAGAGGTCTAGAGCTGCGGAGCGACCTCCGCGGCCACCAGCTCGACGTGCGCGAGATCGCTCAGGTCAAGGACCTGGAGGAACATGCGCGTCGCGCCGGCCTCGGCGTACCGCTTGATGGTTTCGACCGCCTCGGCGGGGGTGCCGACGATGCCGCCGTTCTCGCGGATCTCGTCGACGTCCCGGCCGATGGCCTCCGCCCGTTGGCGCACCTCGGCGTCGTCGCGGCCGACGCAGAGCACTGCCGCCGCCGAGAAGGTGGGGAGTTTCGTCCGGCCGATGGCCGCGCTCGCCGCGCGCACCCGCTCGAACGTCGGCGCCACGTCCGCGAGCTTCGCGAACGGGACGTTGAACTCGTCGGCGAAGCGGGCCGCCAGCGCTGGGGTCCGCTTCTTGCCGTGGCCGCCCACGATGACCGGCGGGCGCGGCGACTGGGCCGGCTTGGGCAGCGCCGGCGAGTCGTTCAGCTGGTAGTGCTTGCCCTGGAAGTCGTACGTCTGCCCGACGGGCGTCGCCCACAGACCGGTGATGATCTCGAGCTGTTCCGCGAGCCGGTCGAAGCGCTCGCCGAGCGGCGGGAACGGGATGCCGTAGGCCCTGTGCTCCGCCTCGAACCAGCCGCCGCCGAGACCGAGCTCGATGCGCCCGCCGCTGATCTGGTCGGCCTGGGCCACTGCGATCGCCAGTGGACCGGGCAGCCGGAACGTGGCCGACGTGACCAGCGTGCCGAGCCGGATGCGGGATGTCTGCACGGCCAGCGCCGCCATCGTCAGCCACGCGTCACTCGGGCCGGGCAGGCCGTCGCCGCCCATCGTCAGGAAGTGGTCGGAGCGGAAGAAGCCGTCGTAGCCGCTCGCCTCGGCGGCCTGCGCGAGCTTGCGCAGGTCATCGTGGCTTGCCCCCTGCTGGGGCTCGGTGAAAATCACGAGACGCATGCCTCAACACTGCCAGATCTTGGTCGGCGTGCCCCGTGGCACCTGTCACACACGAGGTGTAGCAAGGCAGTAACGTTTCTCAGCATGGCCGGGTATGAATGGATCAGTCTCACCACCGACTACGGAACGTTCGATGGCTTCGTCGCCGCGTGCCACGGGTCGATCGCGCGCATCGCCCCGCGGTTGCGGGTCATCGACGTCACCCACCACGTGCCGCCGGCCGACGTCGCGCGCGGCGCCGCCGTGCTGGCGCAGACCGCCCCCCACCTGCCGCCCAGTGTGCACGTCGCCGTCGTCGACCCCGGGGTGGGCACCGCCCGGCGCGGCGTCGCCCTCGGCACTCCGAACGGTGTGCTGGTCGGGCCCGACAACGGGCTTCTGATCTGGGCCGCCGAGGCGCTCGGGGGCATCGCGTCTGCGTACGAGCTGACCAACAAGGACTGGTTCCAGGGCGACGTCTCCAGCACCTTCCACGGGCGTGACGTCTTCGCCCCGGCCGCCGCTCACCTGGCCGCCGGCGCCGCGCTGGCCGACGCGGGACCGGCGATCGACAAGGACTCTCTGGTACGGCTGCCCGACCCGGTCGTCACGGTCGGCGACGGCTGGCTGGAGGCCGAGGTGCTGACCGTCGACCGGTTCGGCAACGTGCAGTTGGCCGCGAACGGGGACACGCTGCTCGGGCTCGGCTCCGAACTGGTCATCAACGGGGCGGTCAGTGCGCGGCGGGGCGCCACCTTCGCCGACGTCGCCCAGGGCAATCTGCTGGTCTTCGAGGACTCGGCCGGGCACGTCGCGATCGCGGTCAACAACGGCCGGGCCGTCGTGGTCCTCTCGGTCACCCCGGGCGACATGGTGCGAGTGGCGGTGCGCTGAAGGCTCAGCCGAGTCGGATAAGGCGCCGGCCGGAGTCGACGGCACGACGACGGCGGACTCGGACGAATCCGACCTGGCCGGATTGCTGGGCGGTCCACCCGGGCAGGATTGCGGCATGCCCGAGGGTGACACCGTCTGGAACACCGCGCGCGTGCTCGAACGCGCGCTCACCGGCGACGCGCTGACCGCGTCGGACTTCCGCGTGCCCCAGCTCGCCACCACTGACCTCGGCGGCTGGACGGTCACCGAATCGGCCAGCCGCGGCAAACACCTGCTGCTGCGGCTGACCCGCGACGGCCACGAGCCGCTCACCCTGCACTCGCACCTGCGCATGGAGGGCGCCTGGCGGGCCTACGCGCCGAAGGAACGCTGGACGTCCCGCCCGGCCCATCTGATCCGGGTCGTGCTGCACAGCGCGCGCTCGGTCGCGGTCGGCTATCACCTGCACGAAGTGGCGCTCTACCCCACGGCCGAGGAGGAGAAGCACCTGGGCCATCTGGGCCCCGACCTGCTCGGCGCCGACTGGGACGTTGACGAGGCGGTGCGCCGGATCGCCGAGCACCCCGGGACCAGCATCGCCGACGCCCTGCTCGACCAGCGCAACCTCGCCGGCGTCGGGAACCTTTACCAGGCCGAAACGCTCTTTCTGCGCGGCCTGTGGCCCTGGACGCCGGTGTCGCAGGTCACCGACCTATCCGGCACGGTCAAGATGGCGCAGAAGCTGGTGGCGTCGAACCGCGGCCGCTGGACCCAGACCACGACCGGCTCCCTGCGGCGCGGCGAGACAAGCTACGTCTATGGCCGCCGCGCCCAACCCTGCCGCCGCTGCGGCACCGCCATCCGAAAAGCCGACCAGGGCGAGCGCATCACCTATTGGTGCCCTCGCTGCCAGCCCGCCCCACCAGAAATCCCCAGGTGAATCCCAGCCCCAAGCCGTCCAGCAGTGCGCAGACGCCCGCGCGCCAGCACCGAAGGACCTAGCACCGAAGGGCCTAGACGCTGGTGGCTGGGGGGCGTTTGAGTTCGGACATGCCCTCGGCCATGCCGCGCAGGCGGTCGGTGGCGTCGACCAGGCCGGCGAAAGCGGGGTGGGCACCCCGGGTGACCGGGTGACCGTCCTCGGCGACGTAGCTGGCGGCGGCCGCGACCAGGCGTTCGTAGGCGTCGACGCCCTCGTTGAACTGGGCGGCCAGGGACGCATGTGACTCGGCCAGCACGGCTCGCTGCTCGGATGGGCTCATCGGCAGTGCCCGCTCGACGCTGGCTACCCGCTGGCCCAGGTCGCGCAGCCACGTCTCGGCGACCGCGGCTTCGAGCAGGGCGGCCTCGCCGTGCCCGGTGAGCCGACCGGACAGGCCGGACAAAGTGGACGAGGCTAGGTCGAGCCTGTCCCACGCACGGGTGATTTCCGAGCCGCGCAGGGCGTATCTGTTCTTCTGCCGGCGCACCTCGTGCAGCACTGTGCGGCCGGCCGGGAAGCGCTCGATCGCGGCGGCGAGCTTGCCGGCGGCGAGCGTCGGGTCGG
>Ga0247781_1000115_pt1 | contig 23337 bp, 16 predicted proteins | sample UWRJL184509B5_FD_179922 | JGI IMG/M metagenome (GOLD analysis project Ga0247781, IMG submission 179922) | Plant litter microbial communities from Arlington Agricultural Research Station in Wisconsin, United States - UWRJ-L184-509B-5 | ecosystem: Environmental > Terrestrial > Plant litter >...
ATAAGGCATCGCGGTCGCCCAGTCGCCGCGTAGTACCTGGTGGACCAGGCCGAGGCCGAACAGCGACTCGGCCGCGCCGGCCGGGTCGCCGATCTCGCGCTGGATCCGCAGCGCCGCGGTGAAGAGCTGCTCCTCGGTGGCCCAGTCGGCGCGGGCGAGGTCGCCCCCGATCGCGGCGAAGTGCGCGAGCATGCCCAGCCGGGTGAGCGCGGCCGCCTCCTCGACGAACTGGCCGGCCTCGCAGGCGTGCCGGCGCGCGCCCTCGAGCATCTGCCACGCGGGGAGGTAATCGCCCGTGCGGAAGGCCGCCTCGATCATCGCCTCGCTGCCCGCGGCGAGCAGCGCGCCCGCGTCCGACTCGCTCCCCATGAGCGCAACGTTAGCTCTACACCACCCTCCGATGTGGTGCTAAGTCTGTTAAGCCGAGTCGCGCACCACCAGCGTTGGCCGGAACGTCACCGACCTGGGCAGCCGTCCCGGGGTGGCGATGTGCGCGAGCAGCACCTCGGCCATCTCGGCGGCCATCTCCTCGACCGGCTGGCGCACGGTGGTGAGCAGCGGGCGGCAGTCGAGGGCCGCGCTGCTGTCGTCGAAGCCGACCACCGCCACGTCGTCCGGGACCCGGCGGCCGAGATCCTGCACGGCGCGCAGGGCGCCCTCGGCCATCAGGTCGTTGGCGACGAAGAGGCCGTCGATCTCGGGGTGCTCGGCGAGCAACCACCGGGCCGCCGCCTCCCCGCCGGCCCGGGTGAAGTCGCCCTCGACGGCCGGGACATCGCCGAAACCGCGGTTGGCCAGGCACGATCGGAAGCCGTCGAGGCGGTCGAGCCCGGCGGGGATGTCGAGCGGCCCGCTGATCGTGGCGAGCCGGCGGCAGCCCCGCTCGAGCAGGCGTTCGGCCGCGAGCCGGGCGCCGAGCCGCTGGTCGACGTCGACGTAGCTGACCGCGATCGGCGAGGTGGGCCGGGCCGACACCACCGCGGGAATGCCCAGATCGTGCACCTGACGTGGCAGCGTGTCCTGCTCGTGGCTGCTGATCAGCAGGACGCCGTCGACGTGTCCCTGGCGCAGGTAGCGGATCACCTGGTGGTGATCGGTGGAGTCGGTCGGGATGACGACCAGGTGGACGTCGTGCGGGCGGAGCGCCCCCGTCGCGCCCGCCGTGATCCGCCCGAAGTAGGGGTCGGTGAAGATCCGGTTGAGGAACGAGTGGTTGTCGGGCCGGTCGGGCTCACTGATCACCAAGGCCACCGAGTTGGAGCGGCGGGTCACCAGGCTGCGGGCGGCCACGTTCGGCACGTACCCGGTCTCGGCGATCGCGCGCTGCACCATCTCGCGGATCTTGGCGTCCACGCTGGGGGCGCCGTTGATCACTCGCGAGACGGTCGCCCGGGAGACCCCGGCCGCCTCGGCGACCTGGTCCATCGTCGGGTGCTGCCCACCGCGCGCGGGCCGGGTTGTCATGCGGTCCGTTATAGCAGCGCCTGGGGAACGGGTGCCGCCGCCGTCTGGTCCTTCATACCTGCCGTCCATGGGGGAAGCGGCCGGGGGCTCTCACCCCCGGCCGGCACTCACTGGTAGACGCGCACGTAGTCGACGAGCATCCGGGACGGGAACGGGGTGGTGGCGTCGATCGGACCGGGGAAGTCACCGCCGACGGCCAGGTTGAGGATCAGGTAGAACTTGTGGTCGAAGATCCACGGGCCGCGGGTGCTCTCCACGGTGTCCTTCTTGGCGTCGAAGACGAGCCGGCCGTCCAGGAAGAACCGGATGCCCTTGCTGTCCCACTCGGCCGCCCAGACGTGGAAGTCCTGCGACAGGTCGACCGCGGTGTACTTCTGACCGTAGCCACCGCCACCGTTGTAGGCCGGGGCGTGCAGCGTGGAGTAGGCCTCGCTGGTGTTGCGCCCGAGGACCTCCATGATGTCGATCTCGCCGTTGTAGGGCCACGGGCGTCCGCTGAGGAAGTCCTCGCCCATCATCCAGAACGCCGGCCACAGACCGTTGCCCTTCGGCACCTTGATCCGAGCCTCGAACCGGCCGTACTGGGCGCTGAACTTGGTGCCGGTGTTCATCCGGGCCGAGGTGTACTGCCGACCCTGGTAGTCCTGCCGGCGGGCCTCGATGACCAGGTTGCCCTGACCGTCGGTCTGCGCGTTCTCGCTGTTCGGCGTGTAGTACTGGACCTCGCCGTTCTGCGGGACGCCCGGGTCGTAGGTCCACTTGGCCGTGCTCGGCTTGGTTCCGGCGCCCTCGTTGAAGTTGTCCTCGAAGACCAGCCGGGTGGCCGGGAAGGTCGGATCGGCGGGCTTGGCCGGCGGGTTCACCGGAGCACCCCCGGTGCCATAGATGCTGAACTCCCAGAGCGAATAGCCGTACGCCCCACCACGCGCGGTGCCGTAGAGCCGCACGTAACGTCCGGTGCCGGTGGCGTTGATGACGTCCTTGAGGCCGTCACCGGTGGTGGTGCTGAAGATCGAGGTCCAGTTCGCGTTGTCGTTGGAGACCTGGATCTGGTACGCCTTGCCGTACGCCGGATCCCACTGCAGGACGACCTGGCTGATGGTCGCGGTCGCGCCCAGATCCACGGCGATCCACCCGGGGTCCACCCAGCCGTTGGTCGAACTGGTGGCCCAGCGGCTCGCCGGGTCGTTGTCGAACGCCTTGTCCGGGCCGCACGGGTTGCAGTTGACGTCGTTCTGCCAGGTCGAGGCGGTCGCGGGCTTGTTGTAGGAGAGAAGCCGCGCGGTGCCGGCCGGCGGGGTGGTGGTCGGCGGCGGGTCGGTCGGCGGGGTGGTGGTGCCGCCGGAGAAGACCTGGAACTCCCAGAACGAGTAACCGTAGATCTCGAGCGCGCGCTGGGTGAGGTTGATACGCACGTAGCGGGCGGTCCCGGTGACGGCGATGCTCTGCTGGCCGCCGGTGCCGGTCGTGGTGGCGTACGCCTGGGTGTAGTTGGTGCCGTCGGACGAGAACTGGATGGTGAACGCCTTGGCGTAGGCGCCCTCCCAGTTGATCGCGATCCGGCTGACCGAGGTCGCGGCGCCGAGGTCGACCTGCCACCACTGGCTCGCGCTGTATGCGCTGGCCCAGCGAGTGCCGTCGTTCCCGTCGACCGCCTCGGCGGCCTGGAAGGCACCGGCGACCTGAGTGGACGAGGCGGTGGCGGGTTTACCCTGCGAGACGACCACCTCGGCGGCGCTCGCGGACGAGGTGGTGGCGACGAGGTAGGCGGCGAAGAGGCCCACGAGGGCCGAGCCGAGAGCGAAGATGCGGGCCGGGGACAGCCGTCTGCGAGGCGTCCCGAGCCCGTCCAGGACCGGGGATGTCATGGGGGGACTCCTGGGTTCGGGGTGTGTCCGAGCGATTTCGGCCTGGGGAACGGCGTGTGAAAGCGCTCTTTGTGACGCCACTGTGAACCGGCACATCCGGGCGTGTCAATGCCTGGTGAGGGGCCGGGAAGCGCTTCCTCAAACGTGCTCTTGAGATAGCCGCAGGTGAACGCACGGATACCGCCGACGGGCCGCCGACGGTTCCGGAACCAAGGTGTCCGCGCTAGTGATCCTCGAGGTCGCCCTCGGTGGCGAGGTAGAGCTCCCGCAGGGCGCTCAGAGTCTCGGGCGCGGGGGCCTCCCAGAGCTTGCGCTCGGCGGCCTCGAGCAGTCGCTCGGTGATGCCGTGCAAGGCCCACGGGTTCGACTGCTGGAAGAACTTCTGGTTCTCCGGGTCCAGGGCGTACGTCGTCGCGAGCTGTTCGTACATCCAGTCGGTGACCACGCCGGCGGTGGCGTCGAAGCCGAACAGGTAGTCGACGGTCGCGGCCAGTTCGAAGGCGCCCTTGTAGCCGTGCCGGCGCATCGCGGCGATCCAGCGCGGGTTCACCACCCGGGCGCGGAAGATGCGGGCGGTCTCCTCGGTCAGGCTGCGGGTGCGGGTGGCGTCGGGGTTGGTGGAGTCGCCGACGTACGCCGCGGGGGCTTTGCCGGTCAGGGCGCGGACCGTGGCGATCATGCCGCCGTGGTATTGGAAGTAGTCGTCCGAGTCGGCGATGTCGTGCTCGCGGGTGTCGATGTTCTTGGCGGCCACGTCGATCCGGCGGTACGCGTTCTCCATGTCGGCGCGGGCGGCCACCCCGTCGAGGTCCCGGCCGTAGGCGAAGCCGCCCCAGACCGCGTACACCTCGGCCAGGTCCTTGTCGTCGCGCCAGTTGCGGCTGTCGATCAGCGGGAGGATGCCGGCCCCGTACGCCCCCGGGCGGGAGCCGAAGATGCGCGTGGTGGCCCGCCGCCAGTCGCCGTGGCTGTCGCGGTCCGCCAGCGCGTGCTCGCGGACGTAGTTGTCGGGCTCGTCCAGCTCGGCGACCATCCGGAAGGCGTCGTCCATCATGCTCACGACGTGCGGGAACGCGTCGCGGAAAAAGCCCGAGATGCGCACGGTGACGTCGATGCGGGGGCGGCCGAGCTCGGCCCGGGCGATCGGTTCGAGGCCGACGACCCGGCGCGAGGCGGGATCCCAGACCGGGCGGACACCGAGGAGCGCGAGGATTTCCGCGATGTCGTCGCCGGCCGTGCGCATGGCGCTCGTGCCCCACGCCGAGAGGCCGACCGAGCGTGGCCAGTCGCCGTAGTCGGTGCGGTAGCGGGTCAGCAGCGAATCGGCCATCGCCTGGCCGGTCTCCCAGGCCAGGGCGCTCGGGATCGCCTTGGGGTCGACGGAGTAGAAGTTGCGCCCGGTCGGCAGCACGTTGATCAGTCCGCGCAGCGGCGACCCGCTCGGGCCGGCCGGCACGTAGCCGCCGTCCAACGCGTGCAGCAGATTGTCCAGCTCGTCGGTGGTGCGTTCGAGCCGGGGCACGACCTCGGACGCCGCGAAGGCCAGGACCCGGCGTACGTCTGGGTTGTCGGAGAGGTTCGTCGGAGGCTCGACCGGCCAACCGGCCTCCTCCATCGCGGCCACCAGCGAATGGGCCAGCGCCTCGACGCGGTCGGTCTCGGCGGTGGACGCGCCCTCGACCAGGCCGAGCGCCTCCCGCAGACCCGGCAGCGCCGCGACCTTCCCCGCCCACATCTGCTTCGCGCGCAGCATCGCCAGCACGAGGTTGACCCGCGCCTCCCCCACCGGCGCCGCACCCAGCACGTGCAGCCCGTCGCGGATCTGCACGTCCTTGACCTCGCAGAGCCACCCGTCCACGTGCAGGATGAACTCGTCGAACTCCTCGTCGCCGGGCCGGTTGTCCAGCCCGAGGTCGTGATCCATCCGGGCGGCCTGGATGAGGGTCCAGATCTGCGCGCGGATGGCGGGAAGCTTGGCCGGGTCGAGCGCCGCGATGTTCGCGTGCTCGTCCAGCAACTGTTCGAGGCGGGCGATGTCCCCGTACGACTCGGCGCGGGCCATCGGCGGGATCAGGTGGTCGACCAGGGTCGCGTGCGCCCGCCGCTTGGCCTGGGTGCCCTCGCCCGGGTCGTTGACCAGGAACGGATAGATCAGCGGCAGGTCGCCGAGGGCCGCGTCGGTGCCGTCCGAGGCCGACATGCCGACGTTCTTGCCGGGCAGCCACTCGAGGTTGCCGTGCTTGCCGACGTGGACCACCGCGTGCGCGCCGAAATCGTCGGCCAGCCAGCGGTACGCCGCCAGATAGTGATGGCTCGGCGGCAGATCCGGGTCGTGGTAGATGGCGACCGGGTTCGCCCCGAACCCGCGCGGTGGCTGCACCATGACCACGACGTTCTCGTCGCGCAGAGCGGCCAGCACGATGTCGCCACCGGCCACATAGAGCTCGCCCGGGGGCGGGCCCCAGTGCCGTTCGACCGATGCGCGCAGGTCGTCGGGGAGGGTGCTGAACCAGGCCGCGTACGCCTCGCCGGGGATCCGCACCGGGTTGCCGCTGAGCTGCTCCTCGGTGAGCCAGTCGGGATCCTGCCCGCCCGCCGCGATCAGCGCGTGGATGAGCCCGTCACCGTCGTACTCGGTGAAGGAACCAGTCCGGTAGCCCCGCGCGCGCATCGCCTCGATCAGCGCCACCGTCGAGGCGGGGGTGTCGAGGCCGACCGCGTTGCCGATGCGCGAGTGCTTCGTCGGATAGGCCGAGAGCATCAGCACGATGCGCCGCTCGGCCGGCGGGACGTGCCGCAGCCGGGCATGGGCCACGGCGATGCCCGCGACCCGGACCGCGCGCTCCTCGTCGGCCACATAGACCGAGAGCCCGTCGGGGTCGATCTCCTTGAACGAGAACGGCACCGTGATGATCCGGCCGTCGAACTCGGGGATCGCCACCTGGGTCGCCGCGTCCAGCGGGGAGAGGCCGTCGTCGCTCGCCTCCCAGGCGGCCCGGCTGCTGGTCAGGCAGAGCCCCTGCAGGATCGGCACGTCCAGGCCGGCCAGCACGCCGACGTCCCAGGCCTCGTCGTCACCGCCCGCGCCGGCCGTGGCCGGACGCGTGCCACCGGCCGCGAGCACCGTCACCACCAGCGCGTCGGCCTTGCGCAGCTCGGCCAGCAGGTCGTCCGGGGCGGTCCGCAAGGAACTCGTGAAGAGCGGCAGCGGACGACCGCCCTTGGCCTCGACCGCCCGGCAGAGCGCCTCGACGAACGCCGTGTTGCCGGCCATGTGGTGAGCGCGGTAGTAGAGCACCGCTACCGTCGGCCCGGTCGCTGCCGTCTCGCGCGGCAGCGGCCCCCAGTCGGGCGCGGCCTGCGGCGGCGCGAAGCCGTGCCCGGTCAGCAGCACGGTGTCGGAGAGGAAGTCGTGCACCGCGGTCAGGTTTTCCGGACCGCCCTGGGCCAGGTAGGCGTGCGCCTCGGCGGCCACTCCGGCGGGCACGGTGGAGAGCTTCATCAGCTCGGCGTCCGGCGCCTGCTCACCGCCCAGCACGACCACCGGGACCGGTCCGGCGAGCAGCGCGTCGAGCCCTTCCTCCCAGGCCCGGCGCCCGCCGAGGATGCGCACGACGACCAGGGTCACGCCGTCGAGCAGGGCGGGCAGGTCGTCGACGCCGGTGCGGGCCGGATTGGCCAGCCGCCACCGCGAGTCGCCAGCACGGGCACTGTCGCCGGCACGGGCACTGTCACCGGCACGGGCACTGTCACCGGCACGGGCACTGTCACCGGCACGGGCACTGTCGCCGGCACGGGCACTGTCGCCGGCACGGGCACTGTCGCCGGCACGGGCACTCAGCAGGTCGGTGTCAGAGGTCGACAGCAGCAGGAACACGCCAAAGCTCCCCTCGGGGTCCGCGCCCCGGGTAGTAGAGATCACGGCGACCGGAGTTCCTGGCTCCCGGGCCGATGAGACCCGGTGACAGTGGCGGGACCGCGCCGGAATCGCACCGGCTTCCTCCGCGGCGTCGCCGCTCGTGAGCTCCCAGCCTTCCGGGCCGCGGTGTCCGGCGTCAAGAGGGTGGCGGTGTGTGACGATCCCGACCCGAGGATGCGGTTCTGTCGGGGGTCGACCGTAGTATCCGGGCCGTGCCTGTCCGCCGGAACGACATCGACGCGTGCCCCGGAGCGCTGCGGTTGCATGCCGCGGCCGACGGTCCGCTGGCGCGTGTCCGGCTGCCCGGCGGCCTGCTCACCGGCTCGCGCCTGGCCGTGCTGGCCGACCTCGCGGAGTCGTTCGGCGACGGCCACCTGGACCTGACGTCCCGGGCAAACATCCAGCTCAGAGCGTTGCGAGAGGCGGACCCCGAGGTCCTCGCGGCCCGGCTCTCCGCCGCCGGCCTGCTGCCTTCGGAAACCCACGAGACCGTCCGCAACATCGCCGCGCCGCCGATGGAGTCGGCGACCTTCCACGGTCTGATCGAGGAGCTCGACCGCGCCCTGTGCGCCGATGCCGAACTGGCCGCCCTGCCCGGCCGTTTCCTCTTCGCGCTCGGTGACGTCCCGCTGGCCGCCGACCTCTCCGCCGTCCCGACCGGCGATGCTTTCGCCATCCTCTTCGCCGGCTACGACGCCGGCCTGCGCGTTCCGCCCGGCCGTGCGGTCGCCGCTCTCCTGGCCGGCGCCCACGCGTTCCTCACCGAGCGTGCGGCCACCCCTGCCTGGCGTCTGCATGAGCTGACCGACGGCCCGGCCCGAGTCGCCGCCCGCACGGCGGCCGCTCTCGGCCTCTCGACGGTCAGCGACTCCGACATCGAGCCCGCGAGAACCGCCCCGACGATCGGGATCCTGCACCAGCCCGACGGGTTGGTGGCCGTCGGCGCGCTCGTCCCGCTGGGCCGGCTCGGCGGTGCGGCCTTGCACCTGCTCACCACCGCCCGCCGCCTGGTCGTCACCCCCTGGCGAGGCGTCGTCGTCCCCAGCCTGACCCCCGAGGCCGCCCGCCGCTGGGCGCACGCGCTGGCCGACGCCGGTCTCCCGGTCGAGCCGACGTCCCGCTGGTCGGGCGTCACCGCCTGCGCCGGCCGTCCCGGCTGCGCGAAATCCCTGGCCGACGTGCGGGCCGACGCCGATGACGCCAGCACCCCCGCGGGCGGCCTGCCCGTCCACTGGATCGGCTGCGCCCGCGGGTGCGGCAGCCCGTCCGGGCCGCACGTGCGGGCCGAGGCCACCCCCACCGGTTACGCCGTGACCCGGCAGCCGACCGGGGAGACGTTCACCGGCGACACGGCCCACGCGGTCGCCGCCGCGAGGAGGAATTGATGGATGACGAGAAGGTGGATAACGGGAGGGTGGATAACGAGAGGGTGGACTACGAAAGGGACGGCGCCGAGATCTACCGGCGCTCCTTCGCGACAATCAGGGCCGAGGCCGACCTGAGCGGGCTGCCCGCCGAGGTGGCCAGGGTCGCGGTCCGCATGATCCACGCCTGTGGCATGGTCGATCTGGTGCGCGACCTGGCCTACAGCCCGCAGGTGGCGGTCGTGGCCCGCAAAGCCTTGCTGGCCGGTGCCCCCGTCCTCTGCGACGCCGAGATGGTCGCCGCCGGCATCACCCGCAAGCGCCTGCCCGCCGGCAACGAGGTCGTCTGCACCCTGCGCGCTCCGGCCGTGCCCGCGCTCGCCGAGAAGCTGGCCACCACTCGCAGCGCCGCCGCTCTCGACCTGTGGCTCGACCACCTGGAAGGCGCGGTGGTGGCGATCGGCAACGCTCCCACCGCCTTGTTCCGCCTTCTCGAGATGATCGCCGCCGGCGCTCCCCGCCCCGCCGCCGTGCTCGGTATCCCGGTGGGCTTCATCGGCGCCGCCGAGTCCAAGGACGCTCTGGCCGCCACCGACCTGGACCATCTGATCGTCCGAGGCCGTCGCGGCGGAAGCGCCATCACCGCCGCCGCCGTCAACGCCTTGGCCTCCGAAGCGGAGTGACGTGGCCGAGACCTCTCCCCCGCCCGTACGAGCCCTCGGAGACACGATGACGTCAGCGTTGCCGGCGGAAAGCCGCGGCCTCGGAAGGCTTTACGGGGTCGGCGTCGGACCAGGCGACCCCGAGCTGATCACGGTCAAGGCCGCGCGTCTGATCGAGTCGGCCGACGTGGTGGCCTATCACGCGGCCCGGCACGGGCGGAGCAACGCTCGTGCGATCGCCGCCGGTCACCTGCGGGACAGCCAGATCGAGGAACCGCTCATCTACCCGGTGACCACTGAGGACACCGACCACCCGGGCGGTTACCAGGGCGCGATCGACGAGTTCTACGCCGAGGCCGCGGGACGGCTCGCCGCGCATCTCGACGCCGGGCGCGACGTGGTGGTGCTGGCCGAGGGCGACCCGTTCTTCTACGGCTCCTACATGCACATGCACAAGCGGCTGGCCCACCGTTATCGCACCGAGGTCGTCCCGGGCGTCACGTCGGTGAGCGCCGCCTCGGCCGTGCTCGGCCGCCCGCTGATGGAGCGCGACGAGGTGCTGACCGTGCTCCCCGGCACGCTGCCGCCGGCCGAGCTGGCCGCCCGCCTGGCCGCCACCGACTCGGCCGCCGTCATGAAACTGGGGCGCACCTTCGACGGCGTCCGCGAGGCTCTGGCCCGGTCCGGACGCCTCGACGACGCCTGGTATGTCGAACGCGCCACCACCGATCGTGAACGCCAGGCCCCGTTGGCCGAGGTCGACTCCGGCTCCGTTCCGTATTTCTCGCTGGCCCTGCTGCCCAGCCCCGCCGCAACTGCCTTCGCCACGGAAACGAAAGCGGCGGAAACGAAAGCGGCCGCCGGCGCATCCCCACAGGCAGCCACTGTGGCCGAGCGGGCCGCGACCGGCGTCGGGAGTGTCACGGTCGTCGGGATCGGGCCGGGGGACCCGGGCTGGCTGACTCCCGAGGCGCGGGCAGTGCTGGCGCAGGCCGATGACCTGATCGGGTACGAGCCCTATCTCGCGCGAGTCGCCACCGGAAAGCACCAGCGCACGCACCCGTCGGACAACCGCGTCGAGGCCGAGCGGGCCGCGTTCGCGCTCGATCTCGCCAAGCGGGGGCGGCGGGTCGCCGTGGTGTCGTCCGGGGATCCGGGGGTGTTCGCGATGGCGGCGGCCGTGCTCGAGGTGAGTGAGGACCCGCAGTGGAAGGACGTGGCCGTCCGGGTCGTTCCGGGGCTCACCGCCGCCCAGGCGGTGGCGAGCCGGGCCGGTGCTCCGCTGGGTCACGATTTCTGTGTCATCTCGCTCTCCGACCGGCTCAAACCGTGGGACGTGATCGCCGGACGGCTCGCCGCCGCCGCAGCCGCCGACCTGGTGATCGCGATCTACAACCCGGCCTCGAAGTCCCGCCGCCAGCAGCTCGTCACCGCCAAGGACCTGCTGCTCGAGCACCGCGACGGCGAGACCCCGGTGGTCGTCGGCCGGGACGTCGGCGGGCCCGCCGAGAGCGTGCGGGTCACGACCCTGGCCGAGCTCGACCCGGCCGCCATCGACATGCGCTGCCTGCTGATCGTCGGCTCGTCACAGACCCGGGCAGTCACGCGTAACGACGGGGCCACCTTCGTCTACACCCCGCGCCACTACCCGGCCGGATAACCCCGACCGTCCCGCGGCCGGCATCGATCTCGGTGCCCGGCCGCTGCACCATGTCCGCACCCGGGCCGCAACGGCAATGCAATCAGCAATCTCGCAACCGGCAAACCCTCTGACCGATTGGAAGGGCCGCTCCGGAAACCACGCACACTCCTCGACGAAGGGCAAGACCGACGTGTTCTCTTCTCGCCGCTGTGCTGCGACCCTGGCCACGTCGCTGCTTCTAGGCCTTGCCCTCCCGGGAGCCACCGCCACCGCCACCGCCAAGAAAGCCGCCGTCAAGATGGCCGCCGCGGCCGCGCCGACGAAGGCCTCCCGGCTCGCCGCGGTGATGACCGCCAAGTCGCTGAACTACTACCCGTCCGGCGCCGGCTGGTCGAAGATGTGGACGAACTGGGACCCCGCCAAGATCGACGCCGACCTGGCCAAGGCCGACGCGCTCGGTGCCGACAACGTCCGGATCATCGTCTTCCCGACCACGTTCGGCTGGCCTACGCCGTCGAGCACCTATCAGGCGCGGCTGGCCTTGGCCGTCAGCATGGCGGCGGCCCGCGGCCTGACCGTCAAGTTCACGCTCTTCGACTGGTGGGACGGTTACGAGGAGGCCACTAACAGCGTCTCCTGGGCGACCGCCGTCCTCAAGCCGTACAAGGACGACAAGCGCGTGATCGCCGTCGAGCTGCAGAACGAGTTCGACGCGAACAGCGCCGCCGCCGTCGCGTGGGCCCGGAAGATGATCCCGGCGATGCGTTCCGCGTTCCCGACCATGCCGCTGACCTGCTCGGCCGACGGCACGACCGGCGCACCGGGGATGGCCAAGATCAAGGCCGCGCTGACCGCCACCCCGATCGACTACTACGACTACCACTTCTACGGCAACTCGGAGCGGGCGCTCGCGATCATCAAGAACGCGCAGGCCACGGTCGCGCCGACCCCCTTGGTGATCGGCGAGGCGGGCCTGAACACCCTGCAGAACACCGAGGGTGAGCAGGCCGCCTACCTGGCCCGGGTCTTCGAGGGTGCCGAGGCCGCCGGCGTGCGGTCGGTCGCTCCCTGGACGCTGAACGACTTCGTCCCGGGCGCGATTCCGACCTCGACCGTCTCCCGCCTGCCCGGGCAGTACAGCTACGGCCTCTACCGCACCGACGGCACCGCCAAGCCGGCCGCCGCGGTGGTGAAGGCCGGCTGGGCCGGCTGGGCCGTACCCTCGGCGGTGCTGGACCCGGGCTTCGAGGCGGCCGTCGGTCAGACGCCGTGGCGTGCCTTCATGCCGGAGCTGGGCCTCGCGGTCAAGACCCAGAGCCTGTCCCGCACCGGCAAGTGGTCGGTCAGTATGACCAACACCGGCAAGACCTCCGCGGGCTCGCCCTCCTACCGGGTCGCGCCGATCGAGCCGGTGAAGGCGGCCCAGAAGTGGCACGGCGAGGTGTGGGCCCGAGGCAACGCCGCCACCGGCACCACGCAGATCGCGCTGAGCTGGTTCGACACCAACGACAAGTGGCTGGGTGGCGCCTCCTCGGCGTCCCTGCCGGTGGGCACCACGGGCTGGACCAAGCTGGTGATCGACGGGGTCGCGCCGGCCGGTTCGGCCAGCATGCAGGTTCACCTCAAGTCGGGCGACAACACCGGCACGGTCTGGTTCGACGACGCGGTGGTCTCGGTCTCCTGACCGATCGGGCGACCAACGGCCGAGAGACCCGCGATCGGCCGACCAACGGCCGAGAGACCCGCGATCGGGGGAGCATCGGCCCGGGGTACGACGCCCAGCCGGGTGAAGAGGCGGGTGAAGGCGGCCACCGACTGCTCCCACGAGGAGGGGTCGGTGTGCCGCGTTCCGGCTTTCCCGGTCGCCGCGACGATGGCGCGGGCCAGGGCGGACGGCGATCCGGCGGGCGCGAAGGTCGTACCCGCGTACGGCTTGGCCGCCTCGATCAGCCCTCCCACCGCGGTGATGACGACGGGCAGCCCGTGGCTCATCGCGATGTGCAGCGGCCCGCTGGCCGAGCTGCGCCGATACGGGAGCACCACCAGATCGGCGTCGGCGAAGAAGGCGTCCACCTCGGAGTCGGCGACATAGCGGTTGACGAAGGTGATCCGCCCGGCGGCCGGCGAGTCGGCGATCATCTCGGCCGGCAGCGTGCAATCCTCCCAGGTCTCCCCGACCACGGTCAGTGTGTAGTGCGCCGGGAGCTGCGAGAACGCCTCGACCAGATCTTCCAGACCCTTGTACGGGCGAATCGTCCCGAAAAAGAGGAGCCGGCACTGATCGGCGGAAGAAGGTTCGGCGGAAGAAGGTAACGCGGCCGGCACCGCGTGGTGGTCGAACGGCCCGTGCAACGCGATCTCGTCCGGCACGTCCCGCAGACCGTACGCCGCGCGCAGCGCCTCCCGGTCGAAGTGCGAATGCACCACAGCGCCGTCGGTCGCCCGCAGCAGCGGCTTGATCAGCTTGCGGCAGTAGAGCTCCGCCCACCGGTGCCGCGCCTCCCCGGTGTCCTGCACCTCGTGGAACTCGATCACCACCTTGCTCCCGAGGAGCCGCGCGACCAGGCAGAGCACCAGGTACGAGTGCAGCACCGTGCCCGTCCACCACTGGAAGACGATCACCGCGGGCCGGAACGAGCGCAGGAACCGCACCGCCCGGAACAGGCTCGGCACCCCCCACCAGTCGACGCCGTCGAAGACCTCGACCCCCGGCCCGTACGTCAGGTCGTTGAGCTTCTGCCCGACCCGGCCGCGCCCCGGATAGAGCCGGGTCGGCAGCAACTGTCGCATCAGGATCGTGCCCACGTCGTAGCGTTCGCTGAGTGCGTTGCTGAGCCGGCAGGTGTAGTAGCTGATCCCCGAGAGGAACCGCCAGCCGGAGCCGACGACCATCACCCGGGTGCGGCCGTCAGCGGGCGGCGGTGGCGATGCAGGCACGGTAGACCTCCTCGATCTGGGGGACGACGCGGGCGGCGGTGAAGTCCAGCCCGCGCTGGTGCCCGGCCGTGCGCAGTCGCGCGGCCAGGCTTGAGTCGGTGAGCACCCGCAGCAGGGCGGCGACGAGCGCGTCCGGGTCACCGACCGGCACCTGCAAGCCGGTCTCGCCGTCACGGATCAGGTCGGCCAGCCCGCCCGCGTCGGTGGCGACCAGCGGTGTCCGGGCCAGCAGCGCCTCGACCGCGACCTGGCCCATTGCCTCGAAGACCGACGGCACGACGCCTGCCGCCGCGCTGTGCCAGGCCGCCATCACCTCGTGGTGCGGCACGTTGTGGCGCACCACGACGGAGGAAGGAATCGGCGGCGTGTCCGCTCGCGGAGTGCCCAGGCAGACCAGAGCCACCGGGAAGACCTTGACCAGGCGGGCGTACGCCGTGAGAAGCACATCGAGGCCCTTGTGCGGCCCGAGCTGACCGACGAAGAGCAGGTACGGCCCGGCCGGCAACCAGGACGGCCGCGGCGTGCTCCGGGCCAGCTCGTCGAGGCCGTCCGGCACCAGGCTGCTGATCACCCGGACGGGCAGGTCCGCGGGGAGCCGACCGTGGTCGATCCCCGCGGCGACGGCCGGCGAGATCGCGGTGAGCGCGTCGATCCCCCGGTGGCGCTGGGCTCGCAGTGCCGTGGTCAACAGCGCCGACTTCGACCGCCCGTATTGCGCGGCCGCGCAGGGCACACATCGGTCGAGGCGCGGTCCGCCGCAGATTCGGCCGCCCACGGCGAACGTCTTCTTGACACACGTGAGGCCGAAGTCGTGGGCCGTGTGCACGTGCGGCAACCCGTACCGGCCGTGGCGCAGCGGCAGGTAGCTGTACATCATCCAGTCGTGGCTGTGCACCACGTCGTAGTCGCCGGCGCGCAGCTCCCGCCGGATCGCCGACATGGTGAGCGGGTCGACCGAGGTCGGGTGGAACGGCTTGGCCGTGTCCTGGCTCAGGCCGGGCAGCAGCGAGTTGGCCACGCTGCGCACGCGTTTCACCCGTACCCCGCCGATCTGCTCGTCGTGCTCGGCGAGCGAGGTCGCGAGGGTGAGCACGGTGACCTCGTGGCCGCGGCGCACCAGTTCCGCGCTGCTGGTGGCGACGCTGCGCTCCAGCCCGCCGATCATGGGGGCGTACAGGTTGGACAGCTGCAGGATCCTCATCCGGTCGTGGCCTTCCGCCGGGCGAACACGCTGACGACGACGGCCACGGCTCCGGCCGACTGCCCGACCAGCCAGGCGATCCCGGCCGCCTCGATCCCGGTGCCGGGCAGCCAGAGCCAGGCGAGGGTCAGGCCGACGCCGGCCATCAGCAGGTTGAGCCGCAGGCAGCGACGGAACCGGCCGAGCGAGCGCCAGTGCGCGACGGCCAGGTTGGTGATCGCGTCGGGCAGCGCGGCGAGCACGAGGACCCGCAGCAGCAGTTCCCCCTGGGCGGCATAACCCGCGCTGAACAGGCCGAGGACGCGGTCGCCGGCGAAGAAGAGCAGCAGCGCGGGCGGACCGGTCACGGCGAGCACGACGGCGGCGGCGCGAGGCAGGCCGGCCTGGACGGAGTTGGCGCGCTCGGCGTAGAGGGCCGACGCGACCGCCGGCGAGACCATGAACAGCACCGACGCGGTCATCCAGGCCACGTAGAACTGGGCGTTGGCCTCGGCCCCGAGCCGCGCGGTGACGAGCACCGGCAGCAGCGCGGTCGGGCCGGCCTGGGCCAGGTTGATCAGGTGGTGGCCGCTCAGCGAACCCCGCACGAGCCGCAGCTCGGTACCGATGCCGGCGCCACCGAGCCGGACCCCCGGCCGCAGCCGGGGCAGACCCGAGACCAGGGTGTACGCCGTGACCGCGAGCGACGGCAACGTCCAGGCGAGCAGCACGACCCCCGCGCCGCCGTAACCGGCCCAGGTCAGCCCGGCCAGCGTGCTCAGCTTGCCGCCGGCCAGCGCGAGGTTGCGGGCGAGCAGGCCGGGTCCGGTCCGGTGGGCGATGAAGACGTGATCGAGCAGCGTCGACGCGGTCAGCGCGACCGAGGTGACGACCAGCGCCGCTACCCCGGACGAGCTGCGCAGGAAGGCGAAGTTCGCGGCCACCGAGGGCAGCGCCCAGGCCGCGGCGAGGCCGGCGACCGCGGTGGCGCCGCAGCCGAGCAGCAGCCCGGCGCTGACGATCCGCGACCAGCCGGCCAGGTCGGCGCCCGGCAACCGCTGGATGAACAGATGACCGATGCCCAGGTTGGACACCAGGCTGACCACGGTCGCGACCGAGATGAGCGCGGTGGCCGTGCCGATCGAGGGCTGGCTCGTCTCGCGTGCCGCGAGCAGCCAGTAGAGGTAGCCGAGACCGGCGGTGCCGGCCGTGCTCGCCATGATCAGGATGCTGTTGCGGGCCAGTGAGTCCCGCGCGACGGTTCTCAGCATCCGACGAGCCCCCGGACAGCCGGACCGCGGCCGTAGAAGACGGTGCTCAGCGCGCCGAGGCTGATCTCGATGCGGTGCAGGCAGTGGTCGGGCGGCGGGGGGACGAGGACGTCGACCGAGCGGACCGTGTCCCGCTCGACGGTCAGCGCGCGGCCCGCGACGCGCCGCTCGCCCACCCGTACGCCCAGGTCTTCGGTTCTGGTCGGCAGGCCGGTGCTGCTCACCCGGACGGGGACGAGGGCGCCACCGGCCGGGATGACGACCGGGCGGTTGATGTCGGCCGCCCAGCCGTTGAGGGCCAGGCTGGTGAACCCCGGCTCCGGCGGGTGCGGCAGCTGGACGTACGCCCGCAGGGCGAGGAACCCGCCGCTCAGGGTGAGCAGGCCGGGGATCACCACCGCGCCGATCATGCGCGGCAGGCGCGGATCGGCCAGGGGCCGGCCGCCGAGTTCGCGCAGCAGCACGAGTGTCCCGAGCACCAGGAGCAGGGCCGCGAGCCCGGCGCCGACGGTTCGGGGACCGATCGGGACCCCGCTGACGTGCAGGACGATCGCCACCACGGGCAGGCTGACCAGTCCGGCCGCGGTGGCCAGGCCGATCCGCATGATCGGTGGCATCGCCTCGCCGGTCAGCGTGCGCAGCCACAGCTCGCCGAGCGCGAGGAGCGCGATCAGGCAGAACGCGGAGAAGGCCAACGGCTGGCCGTCGCCGAAGCCGAGCAGCAGCAGCGCGGCCCCGGCGAGGGCGATCAGGCGGGGAGTCGTCACCGGCCCACCTGCTGCCCGAGCGAGGCGAAGTCGAACCGGTAGATCGCGATGGTGCCGCTGTCGTAGATCTTGATGGTCCACGGCGTGCCGTCGAACTTGGTCAGCTGACCGAGCGTGAACGCGGGCCGTCCGTCGTGCGGGATCGGCTCGTTCGTCTCGAAGTAGATCTGAATCTCCGGCACCTCGCGGGCCATCCGCCGGTCGACGACGAGGTAGCCGAACTCCCACGAGCTGAGCTGCTGGATCAACCGCGGCGACAGCGCCTGGCCGGGCTGCGCGAGATAGAGCTCGTAGGTGGTGAACGAGGGCGAGCCGGTGGCCGGCCGCTGTCCGCCGTACGAGCCGAGGATCAGCCCGGAGTAGCGGTCGGCGACGATCCGCAGGTCGCGGCCCTGGGTGGAGCGCAGCCACGCCGCCGCGGCGAGGATCTCGGGGGTGGCCGACCGAGTGTCCGAGCCGAAGACGGGCGGGCCGGGAAAGCGGTAGGACGGGTTCAGGCCGGCCCCGGTGTTGCCGACCAGCACGACCGCGAACGTTGCGAGCAGCCCGGCCCCGACGGCCACGCGGGATACCCGGCGGACCGCGCGGTCGAGCAGCGCCATCACGACCGGCGCCACCACCAGGGCGATGCCGAGGTAGCTGAAGGCCCAGGAGCGCCGCGCGCCCTCGGCGCCGGACGGGGTGAGGATCAGCAGCGCCGCCGGGAAATAGAGCGAGCCGAGCACGAGCATGGCGAGCGAACTGGTGCGCGACACCGGGTCACCCTCGCGGTGGCCGCGCAGCCACCACGCGGTCGCGGCCATCGCGAGCGCCGTGAGGCCCTGGGCGACGAACGCGGCCCGCTGCTCCCACCAGGGCGAGACCGAGGCCCGGAACAGGGTGCGGCCGCCCTCGCCGCGGTCGCCGGCCAGCGCCGCGACCTGGTCGAGCGCGCGGGCCAGATAGGGGTCGAGGTAGCCGGCCGTGCGCGGCGCGAGGGCCCAGAGCCAGGCCACGACCAGGGCGGCGGCGGCCACCGCCAGGGCCCAGGCGGTCCAGGTCACGGCCTGCGGAAGCCGGCCTCGCAGCGTCCCGGCGGTCGCCACCACGCAGAGGATCAGCATCATGCCGACCAGCGCGAGGGCGGTCAGGTGATGGGTGGCGGCGGTCGCGGCGGTGAGCGTCAGGGTGACCGCCGACCAGCCGAGCCGGGTGCGGCCCGGCCCGCGCAGGGCCCGATGCAGCGCGACGAGGGTCCAGACCAGCAGCGCGATCGCGAGCGACTCGTACCCGAACTGGGTGTCGAAGAAGAGGAACGAGCTGTTCAGGCTGTAGACGAGCGCGGCGACCGCGGCGATCCGGTCATCGCGCCAGATCTCGGCGGCCAGCACAGCGACGCCGAGCACCACGAGCAGGTGCGCGACGATCAGCACGACGAGCGCGGCGCCCCAGATCGACAGTCCGGTGAGCGCCGAGATCGAGGCGACCGCGGCGTGCAGGCCGGGAAAGTCGCCGACCACCTTGACGATCGGGTTCTGCTCGAAGAGGCGGCCGTCGACCAGGATCTCGCGAGCTTGGCGCCAGTGGGCGAACTCGTCGTGGAAGAGCGGGCCCGACGGCGTACGCAGCAGTTTCGGCAGGAAGGTGAAACACGCGTAGGCGGTGAGGATTGCCACCCGCTGCCGGGCGCTCGTGTCCCGGCGCACCAGCCAGACGACCGCGGGCAGGGTGAAGACCAGCAGGCCCAGCCAGAACAGGCCGAACTGCCGGCCGGTGTCCCGCTCGGCGGCCAGGTTCGCCGCTACCAGCAGGGCGGCCCCCGCGACGCCGGCCACGGTCAGGGAGGCGGCCCTCAGCACAGCTCGCGACCGGGGTTTTTCCGCCCCGGCGAGGTCGGGGCGATGGGGGCGGTGGGGGCGGTCGTGCACGACCTGCCGCGTGCGGGTCATCGGCTGACGGCGCCGTGCACAGGCGCCACGCTCGCGTAGATCTCCCTAGTCGCCAGCATGACGTCGCTCCAGGTGGGCAGCGGGTTGCGGCGGTGCTCGGCCCGGTCGGTGCCGGCGGCGACCCGCAGCGTGTCGGCCAGCGCGACCTCGTCGTCCGGGTTGACCAGCCAGAGCGCGGCGCCGGGCGGGACCATCGCGGCCAGCTCGCGGTGCGCCGGGATGAAGGAGGCCACGGTCGGGATGCCCGCGGTCAGCGCGTCCGCCACCGCCATGCCGAACGCCTCGTGGCCCGAGGCGGAGACCACCGCCGAGGCCGACGCCATCCGTGCCTGGAACGCGCCGTCGGGCAACCGGCCGTGGAAGACCACCCGGTCCGGCAGCAGGCCGAGCCGGGCGGCGAGGTGCTCCCACTCCGCGCGGGCCGGTCCGGCGCCGACCACGTCGAGCCGGTGGTCGGCGCTGAGCCGGGTCATCGCCCGGATCACCCGGTCGACCCGCTTGTACCGCTCGAGCCGACCGACGCAGAGGATGCTGCGCCCCGGTTCGGGGCTCGCCACCGGGTGCGGCGCCGGGTCGGTCCCGTTCGGCACCAGCACCACCCGGCCACGCGCCTCGGGGAAGTGCTCGATCAGCAGGTCCCGCTCGGCGCGCGTGACGCAGATGATCCGGCCGGCCCGGGCGACGATACGGCGGCCGAGCGGCCGGTAGATCGGGTGCAGGGCGGCCCGCAGGCGGCTGTGCCCGGTGCCGTGGTAGTGCGGGGTGAAGACCAGTGGGGTGCGGTTGGTCAGCGCGGCCGGCAGCGCGGCCAGCGCGTGGTAGCTGTGGGCGTGCAGCACGTCGTACCGGCCGGCGTTGCGCCCCAGCCAGCGCCACAGCGCCACCGAGCAGCGGTAGTCGCGCGCCGCGACGGTGAGCGGGAAGCGGCGGACCGGCACGCCGTCGATCGAGTCGACCGAGCCCGTCACGTCCTGGGTGAGCACTTCGACCTCGACGCCGGTCGCGACCAGCGCGGAGCAGAGCCGGCGGACGTGGGTCTCCACGCCGCCGACGTCCGGGTGGTAGGCGCTCGTGACGACGCCGATCCTCACCGGGTCCGCTCCGGCGCCGCCTGGGCCGAGGCCCGCCGCCCCCGGGACCACTCCCGCGCGATGGTGCGCAACACCCGCAGCCCGTCGGTGAAGGCGTTGAGGTGGCTCTCGCCGTGCAGGCGCCGCCGCTCGAAGCTCGGCACCTCGACGACGCGCAGGCGGGCCCGGGCCGCGCGCAGGTTGAGCAGGGTCTCGATCTCGAAACCGTCGCCCCACCGCCGGCCCTCGGCCCGGGTGGTGCTGTCGAGGGCGAAGACGTTCAGGTGCCTGGCCCAGAACGCGTTGTAGCCGTAGCAGAGGTCGCTGTAGGTGGTGCCGAAGAGGACGTTGACGAGCAGGCTCAGGCCGTGGTTACCCGTCCGCCGCAGCCAGGTGATGTCGGCGCTGCCACCGGCGCCCTCGAAGCGGGAGCCCTTGGCGAAGTCGGCGCCGCCACGCAGCGCCTGGACGAAAATCGGGATCTCCTGCGGATCGGTCGACCCGTCGGCGTCGATCATGACGAGGATGTCGCCCGTGGCGGCGGCGAAACCGCAGGCGAGCGCGTTCCCCTTGCCGCGGCGGCTCTGCCGGACGATGCGGACACCCGGCATCAGGCGGCGGGCGATCTCCACCGTGTCGTCGGTCGAACCGCCGTCGACCAGGATGACCTCGTCCACCGCGGGCAGCGCGGCGAGCACGTGCGGCAGATTCTGGGCCTCGTTCAGCGCGGGAATGATGACGCTGACCAGGGGCTCGCTCACGCCGACGACCATCGGGGGCGGAAGTTCGGTTCCCGCGCAGGCGTGCGGGCGGGCATAGGGCACCGCAGACATGACTTCCCTCCAAAGCTCGGGGACGGGACGCGGGGACGCCGCCGGTGCCGTCGTCAGCACCGGCGGACTACCTGCTCAGGCTCCGGAGCCCTGGACGGTCCAGGAGTAGATGTCCTGCTTCGAGAGGCCTTCCCCGGTAGCGCCGGTGAAACCGACCCAGGCCGCGGATCTCCCGACCTGAGCGGCCAGGTCGATCGTGTGTTCCAGCACGAGCTGCTCGGTCGAGCCCTCGTTCAGCGACGCGATATAGACCCGCAACACGGTCGCCGTGGCGTCGTAGACGACCCGGGCGTTGAACGGCTTGCCGAAGAGCGGGATCGGCGACTCGGCGACGGTCGCCTGCTGCTCGGAGTTCCCGCCCAGCACGACGGCGAGGTGGTTGCTGCTCGGGTCGTACGAGTTCTGGAAGGTGTCGAACTCGACCGCCAGGCTCGGCTTGATCGTGCGGTAGCCGAGGCCGCCGCCCCAGCCGCCGAGCGCCCGCCGGCCCTGGGTCTGTACGACGAACGCGATGCCGTCGGCGCCCGGCTTGAAGTGGTGCAGGTAGGCCCTGAATCGGGACTCGAACGACTTGCCGACGTCGAGCTTGGTGGTCGACCAGGCCGACCCGGCCTGCTGATAACCGCCCGGGGTCAGCCGGAGGACGCGCTGCTTGCCCTTGCTCCCCGAGGCCGTGATCAGGTCGGCGGCGCCGTTACGGTCCAAATTCTGAGCGGCACCCTTGAAGGTCGGATAGTCGATCAGCGGATCCTCGGTAGCCGCCGACGCCCCGACCGGCGTGAAAGCAGTGGCTATCGAGAGGGCGAGGGCGGCCACCAGACCACCTCTGGCCACCCTCGAGGAACGTGAAGAAGACACGACTCTGCGCTCCAATGCGGATGATTTGCCCCACTAGGACGTGGTTTAAGGTAGGGCAGAGCGCAGAGTCGCGTGACCGAGTCGGTACTATTTGGCCCGGATCTGATGCAGTCGGTTCGTTACCCACTGATGGAACGCGCCGATGTGGTGCTCGCTCGGGACGAGCACACCCCCCTGCGCGTACGCCCGGGAGGACATCGACGGCTGACAGCGCTCACAGGCCGCGAAGTCCTGCCGGTTGACGCGGTCGAAAAGGTCCACCGAGCGGCCCAGATCCACTCCCGACGCGACCACCTCGGGCAGGAACAGCCAGTCGCACTCGACGATCGTCCGGTCGGCCGCCAGCGGGAACATCCGGTGCACGATCGCGTGGTCGGGCACGAGGTTGACGAAGACCTGCGGTTTGATCGTGATCGCGTAGTAGCGGCGGTCCTGCTCGGCGGCGATCGTGCTGATCGGGGTCACGCCCGCGCTGCCGTCCACGGTGAAGCCCCGCACGTCCCGGCCGAACTCGGCGCCGTGGCCGACGTAGTACTGCGCGGCGTACCCGCCGGCGAACTCGGGCAGCACGTGGACGAGTTCGGGGTGGATCGTCGAGCAGTGATAGCACTCCATGAAGTTCTCGATGATCAACTTCCAGTTCGCGCGCACGTCGTACCGGATCCGGCGGCCCACCTGGAGGTTCTCCAGGCCGTAACGCTCGATCGCGTCGAGGTCGCCGAGCCGCTCCTCGCACGCGCCCAGCACGTCCTGCTCGAACGACGGCGGCTCCTCGGCCAGGCACACCCAGACGTAGCCGAGCCATTCGCGCACCGACACGTTCCTGAGCCCGTACTCGACCCGGTCGATGTCAGGCATCTTGACCAGGTTGGGCGCCGCCACGAGCTTGCCTTCCAGGTCGTACGCCCAGGCGTGGTAGCCACACTTGAAGGTGCGCTTCACCGTGCCCGACTCCTCGACGCACACGCGGGCGCCGCGATGCCGGCAGACGTTGAGGAAGGCGCGTGCCCGCCCGTCCCCGGAGCGCGTGATCACCAGGTTCTCCCGGCCGACCTCCACCGTACGGAAGGCTCCTGGTTCGCCGACGTCCGAGCTGCGGACGACGCAGAACCACATGCGCTCGAAGATCTGGTCCTGCTCGCGCGCGAAGATCGACGGGTCGGTGTAATGGTGGCCGGCCAGGGTCGGGATCAGCGACGACGTCATCGGTGTTGCTCCACGGTCGGGGCGAAGCGGCGGGGGTCGAAGAGACTGATCGGGTGGACGGTCGCGCCACCGGTCGCCAGGTCGGCCAGGATCTCGCCCACCACCGTCACGAACTTGAATCCGTGTCCCGAGAAACCGCAGGCCACGGTGACTGACTCGTGGGCCGGATGGCGGGCGATGACGAAGTGCTCGTCCGGCGTGTTGCTGTACATGCACGGCTCGCCGCGCAGGAACCGGCCGGGCAGATCGGGCAGCCGCCGCCCGCAGTAATCGACCATCTCGGCGATCTCGTCCTCGTGCACCTCGGTGTCGAGATCGTCGGGCGTGGTCGGCCCGCCCCGGCGGAAGAACGCGATCTTCGCGCCGCC
>Ga0247781_1000116_pt1 | contig 23298 bp, 11 predicted proteins | sample UWRJL184509B5_FD_179922 | JGI IMG/M metagenome (GOLD analysis project Ga0247781, IMG submission 179922) | Plant litter microbial communities from Arlington Agricultural Research Station in Wisconsin, United States - UWRJ-L184-509B-5 | ecosystem: Environmental > Terrestrial > Plant litter >...
CTGACCGTGCCGGCCGGCGGCAGCGCGCAGGCCGAAGTGACCGTGGCGCCCAGTGCGTCCGCGCCCGACGGCGCGTACTCCGGGCAGATCGTCGCGACCGCGGGAGCGACGACCGTGCATACCCCGGTCGGTCTTGTCCGGCAGGCCGAGACCCACGCCCTCACCGTCCACCAGATCGACCGGACCGGCGCGGAGACCTCCCGCTACTACACCGAGATCATCGGCATCGACACCCAGTTCCGGTGGGGCTCGCTGACCCTGACCACGGATCCGACCTACACCTTGCGGGTTCCCCGCGGCCGCTACGCGATCGTCTCCCGGATCTTCGGCGACGAGGGCGGAGTCCATACCGGAACCGTTCTGGTCAATCCGAATCTGACCGTCGACGGCGACACCGATCTGGCCCTGGACGCGCGGGCCGGCAAACCCGTCCAGGTCGTGGTGCCGGAACCCGGTGCGGTGCGCGCCATCACCGCGGTCGACATCGGTGTCCGTACGCTCTCCGGCTGGGCTTCTGAGGGCACCTTGCTCTCCGGACAGTTCCAGCAGTACACGGCACAGATCGGCACTGCCGACGGCGGATTCGTCTCGACGATCCGTACCGCGTTCGACGACGGTTCGAATCCGAGCGGATACGCCTATCAGCTCGGCTGGGTCTTTGCGGACAGGTTGCCGACCGGGTTCTCGCGCACGGTCACGGCATCGCAGGTGGCCCGCGAGACCATGCAGACGTTCCGGCAGGTGCCCAGCAGCGTCGTCCAGCTCGGCGCCACCCTGGTCACACCCGGATATCCATTGGTCACGGCGGCCACCCGCACCGCCCTCGCCCGCGAGGTGCGCTACTACACCGACGGGGCGAGCCAGTGGGTACCGCAGGTACTCGAGTACGCGGACGAGGGCCCGTACTTCGACGAGGTCCGCACCGAGGGCACACCGACGACCTATCGGCCGGGGCAAGCCTCCGTCTCGCGGTGGAACGAACCGGTGATCGGCCCCTGCCTGGCCCCGGGCTGGGGGGTGACCTGGGTCGACGATGAGCTGCGGGTGCGGGTGCCGATGGCCTGCGACGGCGCCGGGCACGTGACCACGGTCGACCCGACGACCGGGAGCACAACGCTGTTCCGCAACGGCGTGCAGGAGGCTACCTCGGAGGTGGGCGGCCGGGCATTGTTCCCGGTGGCCCCGGCCGGCGGAACGTATCTCCTGCGTGCGGAGGCGACGCGCAGCGAGCCCTTCGAGACCTCGACGCGATCGACGGTCGACTGGACCTTCACCGATCCCAGGGTGCTGCCCAGCCTGTCGACCGTGCGGATGGTGCCCGGCCTTGACGGCCCCGCGCCGGCCGGGAAATTCACCGTGCCGATGTTCACCGCGACAGGTGTCACCGCGGTCGCCCTGCAAGTGTCGTACGACGACGGCACGACCTGGCAACCGGCCGCCGTCCGGCAGGTCGGATCGGGCGCCTACAGCGCCGACCTCGTACACCCGGCAGGCGGCGGTTACGCGTCCCTGCGGGTCTCCGCGACGGGCGGTGGCTCAACGGTCACCCAGACCGTGATCCGCGCTTACCGCATCGGTCAGTAACGCGTCATCGGTCAGTGAACGCATCGTGCGGCGCCCGCCCCGTGGGTGGGCGCCGCATCATGCCGGGCCGTTCGGACGTCCGCGTCGTGGCGTGCCCCACCCGGCCTCGACGCCCGTACGCCGGGACTTCGCCCGGTACATGGCCGTGTCGGCCTCGCGGACCAGAGCGTCCGCGTCGGCGAACGGCGTGCGGGGGGCCAGGGCCAAGCCGATGCTTGCCGAGACCAGCAGCTGCCGTCCGTCCGAGTAGTGGGGTCGGTCGAGCGCGGAGAGCAGCCGCCGGGCGGTCGTCTCGGGGGTGTGGTCGTCGTCGAGCGCGTCCAGCAGGACCAGGAACTCGTCTCCCCCGAAGCGACCCGCGGTGCCGTGGCCGCCGAGCTCGGCACGCAACCGGTCGGCGACCTCCATCAGGATCTGGTCGCCGACGTCGTGCCCGTACGTGTCATTGATCTGCTTGAAGCCGTTCAGGTCCACGAAGAGCACGGCCACTTCCCGGCCGCGTTCGATCGCGGCAGCCAGCAGTTGCAGGAAGTGGGTCCGGTTCGGCAGGCCGGTGAGGTGGTCGTGGAGCGCGCTCGCCCGCAACTGTTCCTCCTGCTCGCGCAGGGTTTGCAGCACGGCCTGGTAGTCCAGCGCCATCGTCAGCAGCGCCGCCCACTGGTTGATCGGCTCGCGCCCGGTGGCCGCTTGCAGGTCCACCCGATCGACCGTGGCGAGCAGACCCCAGTCCCGGTCGCCCACCCGGACCGGCACGACGAAGGTCAGCGAGCCGGGTTCGGCGCGAGCCTCGTCCAGGATCCGCGCCGGCGGGAACCCGCTGGCGGTGACCGGCGGAAGCGGTGTGCGAGCGGGCGGGGAGGACGCGGAACGGTCGAAGTGACCGGCTATCTCGAGACCAGGTTCGCCGGGGGTCCACAGCCCGAGGCAACCGGCCCGGGCCGAGGTGCGGCGCAGCCAGCCCAACTGCCGGGGATCCTCCTCGTGACTGCGCAGCAGGTCGAGGCTGATGTCGTACTGGCTGCTGAGGGAGCGCTGCAACCGGATGCGTTCCCGGTACTGGGTTTTCCCCTCGGCCCGCAGTGCCGCCACACCGACCGAACCGGGGCAGCCGCAGGACTCCCGCACCACCAGTTCCGTCGCGACCTCGTGGCGTGCCGGTGGCCCGCCGGTGCCGTCGATCGCCGCGAGCAGCACCTCCGCCGCGGTGACACCGACCCGGAACAGCGGCTGTCGTACGGTGGTCAGGCGCGGCTCGGTGAACGACGCGTCCGCGAGGTCGTCGAAGCCGACGACGGCCTGGTCCTCGGGAAGCCGGCAGCCGGCGCCGGCCAGCACCCGCAGGAGGCCCATCGCGTTCAGGTCGGTGCCGGCGACGACCGCGGTGGACGGCAGCCGGGCCCTGAGCATCGCGTGGGCCGCCCCGGCGCCTCCGGTCTCCTGGTTGTCGGCGGCTTCGAAGATCAGGGCGGGGTCCGGCTCGATGCCGTGTGCTCGCAGCGTCCGGCGGTAGGTCTCGCACCGCTCCTGCTGGTCCAGCGCGCCCAGGAAGCCGGCGAACGCGATCCGCCGGTGCCCGTGCCCGATCAGATGTTCGACCGCGGCCCGCACCCCGACCCGGTTGTCGGGAAAGACGGTCGGGCAGTCCAGCTCGGCGAACTCATGGCTGACCACGACGACCGGCCGGCCGGTGGCCTGGATCTCGTGCAGGTACTTGGGGCTCGCCGCGTTCACGATGACGACGAAGCCGGCGGCGTGATCCCAGGCCAGGGGGTAGGGCGGGTGCGGCGGCTCGGTCAGTTCCAGCTGGTCGGTGCCAGCGTCCAGCGTCTGCACGGCGACCACCGCGGCGCCGGCGTCGGCCGCGGCCCGCGCTATCCCTTCGAGCACACCGCCGAAATACCACCCGCCTAGGAACGGGGAAAGAACACCCAGGACGGCCATCGTGCCCCCTCCGCGCGACATTGCGTGATCGGTGACGATACCGTCGCGGACTCTACCTGGTGGCGTGCGGTAAGGATCAGTCGTACCCGGCAACCGGCAGTTGCGTGACGCGCACCCGCGGTGATGCGATGTGCTGCGGCGGTGCCGCTGGCGCCGGCCAGGAAGCCGTCGCCAGCGTCAGCCGGTCGAACGTCGGGAGCTCAGGGGTCCGATCAGAAGCGGAGGGCGGCGCGGCCGCCGACCAGCGGCAGGTCGACGGTGCTGGTGGTGGGCCGGACCGACACCTGGGTGCCGGGAAGCGGCCGCAGCGTGTAGTCGTAGTCGGTGGAGAGCACCACGACGCCGATCTGGTGGCCCGCTGCGAACAAGTGTTCCTGCGGCTGCATTTCCCAGCGCAGGTGGTAGGTCTTGCCGGGCGTGACTGCTGCGGAATGGGCGACCGATTCGCGGTTCTGCGGGTCGGTCCAGCCGCGCGAGACGACGACCGGGCTGGTGCCGGCCGGTCCGTAATCGACCAGCAAAGCAGTCAGATTGGCGGCCGTACGGTTGTCGATGCTCACGTCGAGCGCGACCTGCGGCGTGCCGCTGAGCCGGGCCGGGGCGGTCAGCGCCTGCGTCCGGTAGGCCAGCGAATGGCCCGCCGGCTCGAGCAGCTCCTCGGCGACGGTGTCACGGCCGTTGTCGACGAACGTGTCGGTCCTCGCCGCGCCCACGGCCAGCGGAAGCGTGACCGCGTCCGAACCGGGGACCGGCCACGCCTGGCTGGTTCCGACGACCGTCCGGGACGCGTCCTCGAAGGTGACCGGTGCCTCGCCCTGGATGCCGCTGTCCACGTCGTAGATGTAGTGATCGATCCAGCGGCGCATGGCGGGGAAGAACTGGGGCGCCTTTGCCGAGCCGTGGTCGCCGTCGTACAGCCACAGCTTGCGGTCGACACCGTGGCGGCCGAGCGCGTCCCAGAGCTGGATGCCCTGCTTGGTCTTGACGTTCCAGTCGCGCAGGCCCTGGACGATGAACACGCTCGCCTTGATTTTCGACGCCTGGGCGGCGTAATCGCGTGCCGCCCAGAAGGGGGAGTAGTCACCGGTGTTTCTGTCTTGCTGCCGCGCCAACTCGTCCATGTCGGCCGCGCAGACTTGCGGGTCCTGGCGGGACAGGATGATCCGGGCGTGGATGTCGGCGTCCTCACCCTGCCAGTTGAGCGGCGCGACGACCAGGCCGTTGGCGCGATACTCGTCGTACCAGCTCGAGACCGCGGACATCGGGATGATCGTCTTCAACGCGGAAGGGCCGGTCACGGCGGCGGCCAGGGGCAGAGTGCCGTTGTAGGAGACCCCGTACATGCCGACCTTGCGGGCCGACCAGTCCGCCGCGACCACGTTGCCGGCTGCGTCGTAGGCACGCCCGGCGCCGCCGAGCCAGTCGATCGCCGCGCGGGTCGCGGCCGCCTCGTGGGGTCCGCCCGCGTCCGGGCAGCCGGTGGAGCCCGCGGTGCCGAGGCTCTCCATCGAGATCATGGCGTAACCACGTCGGACGAAGAACTCCCACATTCCTTCCTCGGGAAGGCCGTCGTCCTCGTTCCGGGCGCGGGCCCGGTCGGCGACCCCGGCGCGACGGGCCGGGGAGATCGCCGCTCCCGTCTCCTGCGGCAGCCGGTCGGGCTCGACGTCGTGGTAGGGCACGTCCGGCCAGTCGCCCAGGTAGGGCGAGGCGACCATGAGCGAGCCGACCTTGAGACCCGCCGTCTCGGTCTCGCCCGGACGCGTGATCGCCAGGCGTACCCGGTCGCGTGTTCCGTTGCCGTCGCTGTCCAGCGGGACCTCGACGAAGATCTCTTCGGTGATCGCTTTGGCGTAGTCAAAGACTGGCTGGGTCGCGCCGTCCTTCACCACGATCGTCGCCGGTCCGTCGGTGCCTGCCTCGGCCCAGGTCGGTAAACCCGCCACGGCGGTCAGCACAGTGACGCCGGCAACCGCGATCGCGGCTATGACTCGGGGTCGCATCCATCCTCCACGAAACAAAGGGACGTTACGTGGAGTAAGATGCGTCGCGCGGCCCTGCTGTGGCGTGCTGGTACCGAAAATTTTGTACGTACGGGGCAAATGCTCGGTCTCCTGACGCCGTGACCACGCCTGATGCACCTCTATCGCCCTGGTTTGTCATTGTTGGTGACAGGCTCGGGCAGGCGCTGGTGGAGGCGTGGAAACAGTTCTGACCCTTACGCTGCGTTGAGGGAGAGGTGGCAGGAGTCGGTCAGGTCCCGTAGGGGCTGAGGTCGGGCGACGAGGTACCCCTGCACCGCGTCGCACTCGAGCGCGGCCAGCCGGTCGAGCTGAGCGGTGTTTTCGACCCCTTCCGCGACGACCTTCATGCCGAGCGCGTGTCCCATTCGGATGATGGCGCCGACAATGGCGACGCTCGACTCGTCGACGTCGAGAGGCGAGACGAACGACCGGTCGATCTTCAGGGATTGCGCGGGGATCTGGCGGAGGTAGGACAGCGACGAGTAGCCGGTCCCGAAGTCGTCGATGGCCAGGTGGACACCGAGGGCGCGAAGTCGGGCCAGGCTGGCCGCGATCACCGCGTTGTCGGCCGCGAGGGTGGTCTCGGTAAGTTCCATGACAAGTTGGTCGGGCCGCAATCCTGTGCTCTGCAGGGCGTTGCTCACGGCATCGACGGTGCTGGTGTGCTGAAGGTCGCGGGCCGAGAGATTCACCGATAGCGTCAGGTCGCGGTATTTCGAAGCGGTGAACTCTTCGCACGCGTGCTTGACCACCCAGGCGTCGATGGCGGTGATCAGGCGGCTCTCCTCGGCGATCGGGATGAACGCGTCGGCCGTGAGCAACCCGTGGCCGGGGCGCTGCCACCGGACAAGCGCCTCGACGCCGGCCAGGGTCCGGTCCGCAAGTCGCATGATCGGTTGGTAGTGCAGCAGCAACTGGTGCGATTCGGTGGCCTGCTGGAGCGCATTGACAGTGGCGAGCCGACCTTCGAGGCGGTCGGAGATGGCGTCGTTGAAGACCATGTACTGGCAGCGGCCCCCGGCTTTGGCCTCGTACATCGCCATGTCGGCCTTGCGGAGCAGGTCGTCGACGGAGAGCGCGTCGGCGTCGGTCAGCGCGACACCGATGCTCGCACTGATAGCGGTGTTGTTGCCGGCGATCCGGAACGGCCGTCCGAGTTGATCGACGATGCGCTCGGCGGTGGCGGTCGCAGTCGCGATGTCACCGACGTCTCGCAGGATCACCACGAACTCGTCGCCGGAGAGACGGGCGACCACGTCGGGACCGCGGACCGCCGCCTGGATCCGCTCGGCGACTCGGATGAGCAACTCGTCACCGGCTGGGTGGCCGAGACTGTCGTTGACCATTTTGAATCCGTCAAGGTCGATGAAGAGCACGGCGACGTCGCTGCCGATCATTCTGCTCTCGTCGAGCGCGGTCCGAAGCAACTCGACGAGCGCGGCGCGGTTCGGTAGGCCGGTGAGAGTGTCGTGCCGGGCCTGTTGGCTCAGCACGTCGTGCAGCGCGCGCATCTCGTCGGACGAGACCTCGATGGAGCGTTCCAGTGTGTAGCGGTCGGCCTCCGACTCGCCGTAGGAGGCGCTCACCCGTTCCAGGAACCGGGCCCACCCCGCCGGGTCCGGCGGGGTGTCCGGGGCCAGTCCGAGGCGGCGGAGTTGTCGCTCAAGGGTTCGGTGCCGGGCGGGGATGTCACTCATCGACGCCGGTGTCACCGTCGGCGGCTTCCCAGAACGACGCGAGCGTCATCGTCTGATTGTGCAGATCGCAGGTGCCCGTGACGATCGGTGCGATTTCCCCGTACGAGTAGAAGCCCACGAGGTGGCTCTCCGGAGGAAGTGCGGACACGGTGGCCTCGAGTTCCTCCTCGGTACGCCCGCCGAGAATCAGCCGCCTCCCCACGCAGCTGACCGCGACGGTGAGTGATCCGGGTGGAAGATCCGTCGCGTTCCGCACAGCGGCCTCGGAGGCGCCGTCGATCAGGCGGTCCAGGCTGGCCCGCATGAGCTGGACGGTGGACCCGACCGGCACGTCACCGGCGAAGGTCATGCTCTGGGCGGCCTCGTCGACAGCGAGGATCGTGCGCACGAGCCTGCGGTCCGGTGCACCGGGGGACCAGATGGCGAGAGGGAACAGCAGCGCGGTGGCCGGGAGCCCGGCCGCCCGTTCTCCCAGGTATTTCTTGTACAGCTCGAGGGCGGGTTGCCCGTCCACCTCGAGCAGAATGTTGTTCTGCGACCGGGTGACGAGACGCTTGGGACCAAAGATGTCCCAGCCGCCGCCGGAGCCAGTTGTGACTCGGATGCGTGGCCCGGCGAGGCCGACCGCGCTGACGTACCCGCTGCGTGGTTCCCCGTCGACGAGGACCCAGGTGCGGGCGAAGCGGTCGCCGTCCCCGGCGAGGCCGCCGGTGATGATCACGTCGGTGCCGGCGCCGACGGCCAGCCCTGCTACCAGCAGGCTGCCGTTGACCTGGAGACCGTCGGAGACCACGAAGATCGTCCGGAGTTCGGGTTCCCGAGCAGCGAGCCGTTTCGCGACGGACAACCCGACGTCATACGATTCGCCGGCATCGGTCACCTGTTCGCTGACGAGGCAGACCCGGGTGTGCTCGAACCGCACCACCGACACCACCAGCGAGTCGTCGCCGACCGTGTCGCCGAGGATCTCGCCGGCACTGGAGCACCCGATGACGGTGGAGGAGGGGAAGGCCGCGCAGAGTTCCCGCAACGGCGTCGGATCATCGGCGAGCGAACTACTGCCGAAGGCCAGCACGAGGGTCTTCGCGCCGTCGAGCGGCGGGAACGGCGTCGACCAGCCGACACCGGGGTTCCAGGAGGTACTGAAGAGGTCCATGAGGCGGATTCCCTTTGTCCAGCTCGACCGGCGGGTCGAAGCTATGTCGTGCCTATCGACATCGCCTGAGCAAGTCTGAGAGGACGCAGTGGTTTCGCTCGTTGGAGCGGCGTCGGAACTGTGCGAGGTCTAAGCATCAGACAATTCATCTCATTTAAAATGAGCCGATCTCGTGATTTAACGACGTTAACCCCAGAATCTTCCCTAGATTGCTGAGTGGTGCGGCGTCGCGGAACGCCCTCAGTTCTTGGGGAGACCAGGGTGTTTCATACGTCAAGCAGGCGCCGTTTCGCATCGTTGCTGGCATCGTCCGCCGTGGTGGCGTTGACCCTGGCCGGCGGCTTGATCGGCCAGCCCTTGTCGGCTGCGGCCGTGCCACCGGAGGAGCCGGCCACCGGCTTGCGGGTGACGTCCACCGCCTCCGGCTCGGCCGAGCTCGCCTGGGACGCGGCGACCTGGGGAGTCAGCGCCAACCTGACCTACACGGTGCTGGTCGGCGGGTCGCCGTTCGCCGGCTGCCTGGACACCACCAATCTGACCTGCCATGTCACCGGTGCCGCCGCCTCGACGGTGACGCTGTCCGTCCGGGCGAACGGCGACGGCCCGAATGAGTACCTGGATTCCGGCACCGTGACCACCACGCTTCTCCCGCCACCGCTGGCACCCACGTCGGTGGCGGTGAGCTCCACGGGCAGCGGGCAGGGCACGGTGAGTTGGACCGCGCCGACCAGTTGGCGTCTGAGCAGTACCAAGAAGTACGACGTGATCGTCGACACCAACGTCGTCAGCTGCCACGACCTCCTCTTCACCGTCACCACCTGCGCGATCACCGGGGCGGCCGGGCCGCACACCGTGGTCGTCCGGGCGATCGGCAACGCCGGGCTGGCCACCGACTCCAGCACCGTCAACTTCTCGCTGGTCGTGGCCCCCGACGCACCAACGAACCTGCACCTGACCGCCAGCGACGTCGGCTCCGGCACCCTCGAGTGGACGCCGCCGGCCTGGAACAGCAACGTGCACCACGGCTACACCGTGAAAATCGACGGCAACCCGGTCGACGGCTGCGTCGATATCTCGACGCCGAGCTGCACGTTCACCGCGGACGCGATCACCGTGGGAGCCACGGTGATCGCGATCGGTGACGCACCGGCGCTGGCCGCCGAGTCCGGTCCGGTCACGCTCACCCTGCTGCCGGCGCCGAACGCGCCGCCGAACGTCCGGGCGGCCGAATGGATCATGGGTGGCGCCGCCGTGCTGTGGGACCCCGCGTCCTTCAACGGCAGCACGATCAACACGTACACGGTGCTGGCGGACGGCAACGCGGTCGCCGGCTGCATCGGCATCACGGCCACCCGGTGCGCGATCACCGGCACGCCGGACAGCACGACCTCCGTGGTGGTTCGGGCCAACGGCGACGACGGCCTGGCCACCAGCGCGAGCCCGCTGGTGGTCGAACTGCCGGGGCTGCCCGGCACGCCCACCGCGCTCGGGGTCACCAGCCGGACACTGGGGCACACGGTGATCGGCTGGGCCGCCCCCGCGAACTGGCACAACAACGCCCAGCGCCATTACAGCGTGCTGGTCGACGGCGTGCTGGTCGGAGCCTGCACGGCGATCACCGCGCTGACGTGCGACATCACCGGGCACACGGACACCGCCGTGACAGTGACCGTGCGGGCGATCGGCAACTCGGCGGTTCTGCACAGCGACGCCACGCTGTCGGTTGCCATCCCCGGCGTCCCGGACCCGGCCACAAATGTGCACACCACCGCCACCGCGAACGGCAGCGCCGACATCGCCTGGGACCCGCCGGCCGACTGGAAGCACAACACCAGCCAGACTTACGCCGTCACCGTCGACGACGCGCCGGTGGGCTGTGCCAACGCGACGCTCCCGGCCTGCCACATCACCGGGTCCGGCACGGTGTCCGTCAAGGTCATCGCCGTGGGCGACGATGCGGGTTCGTTGTCGTCAGGTCCTTCGACCGCGTTGCCGGTCGCGCTGATCGCGGTGCCTACCGGTGACGTCGGGACGGTCAGCGTCACGACCGCGGCCGGGAACTCGGTGGTCACCGTGACCTGGGACTCGCTGATCGACGGGGGCGGAAGCTGGAGCGGCGGCACCACCGAGGAGTACGCGGTGGAGATCGACGGCCCGGACGGTGCGAACCTGAGCCCCAACGGCTGCGCCGTCCCGGTGACCGCGTTGACGTGCTCGTTCACCACCGATGCCGACGGCGATTACACCGTTACGGTGACGGCGGTCAACGAGGCGGGCCCGAGCACGACCAGCGCCGAGGACTCCTCGACCCTGGTCCTGCATGCCCCGACCGGTCCGGTCCAGGGCGTGCACGTGGACACCACCCCGGCCAGTGGCATCGTCACGGTGACCTGGACCGCGTTGGCCCTCGAGGCGTGGCACGGCGCCACCGATCGGAAGTACCAGGTCACCTTGGACTCCCCGGTCGACGCGGTCATCGACCCCAGCACCTGCACCCCGCCGATGACAGCCACCCCCACCCCCACGTGTACTTTCACCACCGACTTGGCCGGGCAATACACCGCGCACGTGAAGGCGGTCAGCGAGGCCGGTACCAGCGCCCAGGACGCGACCGACACGGGCACCGTCGCCCTCGTCGTGCCGGCCGCCGCGGTGACCGGCCTGAACGCGACCGCCACCGTCGGCACCGGCGTGGTCGAGGTGACCTGGACGGGGATCTCGGACGCCGACTGGCAGGGCGAGGAGCGCCACTACCAGGTCGACATCACCGGCGGCACCACGACCGGTCTGTCCTGTGCGGCACTGGCGACCGGCGCGAACACCGACTCGGCGACGGGCTGCTCCTTCACCGCGACCACGGCCGGCACCTACACCGTCGAGGTGACCGCGGTCAACGAGGTGGGCGCCAGCCTCGCCAGCCTGTCCGACCCGGTCCATGTGACTCTGGCCGCGCCGGACGGCCCCGTCACCGGCCTGGACGTGGTCACCTCGGCCGGGTCGTCGACGGTCGATGTCAGCTGGGACCAGTTGCTTGACTGGAAGGACGCCGACGAGAAGGAGTATCTCGTCACGATCACCGGGCCGACCGGGACGGCGGTAGCGGCCAACCCGTGCACCACCGCGCCGATCACCGACTCGTCGGACCCGAACTGCTCGTTCACCGCCGCCTCGGCGGGTACGTACACGGTTGGAGTCGTCGCCCACAGCGAAGCCGGTTCCAGCGAGGCGGCTCAGGACACCGGGCACGTGACTCTGGTGGTGCCGTCGGGTGCCGTCTCCGACGCGACCGTGACGACCACGCTCGACTCCGACGCCGTGGTGGTGACCTGGCCCCAGCTGACCGGGAACTCCGCCTGGTCCGAAGGCGTCACCCGGACGTACAAGGTCACGCTCACCGATGCGAACGGCCTGACCACCACACCGTGTCCGAGCGTCGCCGACGGCTCGACGCCGTCCTGTTCCTTCACCAACAGCACGCCCGGGCCGTTCACGGTCGAGGTCTTCGCGGTCAACGAGGTCGGCCCCGCGGCAGGTGGAACGACCAAGGCCGGGGCGATCGTGCGCAAGCCGACCGCGCTGGTCGCCGGTCTGACCGCCGCCCAGACGCCCGGCACCGCCACCGTGCAGGTCGCCTGGACGCAGCAGAACCCGGCCGACTGGCGGGGTGGCACCACCAACATGTACCGGGTGACGGTCGACGGCCCGATCGGATCCACCTTGACGCCGCAGAACTGCACGACCGCCGACGTGGCCGACTCGGCCACTCCGACCTGCTACTTCAGTGCGAGCATCGGCGGCGACTACGTCGTGAAGGTCGCCCCGGTGAACGAGGCCGGCCTCAGCACCGGCACCGCGATCGGCGTGACCGCGCACGTCGTCCACAAGCCGACCGCGACCGTGACCAACCTGCGCGCGCTCGCCACCAATGGTTTTGGCGACGTGGTGGTGCTCTGGAACCGGGCGAACGCCGCCGCCTTCAACGGCGCGGTGAGCACCCACGACTACGTCGTGACGATCACCAAGCCGTCGGGCGCCGTGCTCAACCCCAACACCTGCACCACGGTGGCCGACGGTGTGGCGCCGAACTGCACCTTCACCGCCGACACCTCCGGCTCGTACACGGTCCAGGTCGCCCTGGCCAACGAAGCCGGGACCAGCGAGAACGGCACCACCAACACGGTCGGTCTGAGCCTGAGCGCACCCACCGGCAAGCCCAGCGCGGTCACCGTCACCACCTCGCCCGGCTCGGGCACCGTGGCGGTCGGCTGGACCACGCTGGACGTTGCCGAATGGGAGGGCCAGACCCACAACTACCAGGTGGCCATCGCCTTGCCGCCCGGCGCTGCCCCGCTGAGCCAGAACGGCTGCGTCGGCGCGATCGCGGACAGTGCGACCCCGCAGTGCTCCTTCGTCGCCGCTTCGCCGGGCACTTATTCGGTCACTGTGACCGCCGTCAACGAGACCGGCACCAGCAGTCAGAGCACCAACGGCACGGGGCACGTGACCCTGGCCGTCCCGACCGGTCCGGTGACCGGGCTCGCCGCAGTGGCCGGCACCGGTTCCGCCGTCGTCAGCGTCAGCTGGGACAGGCTGTCCGACGTCGGCTGGCAGGACGCTCAGCAGCGCACCTACCTGGTGACCGTCGACCGGCCGGCCGGGGCCGGCGCGCTGACCGCCGACTCCTGCACCGCCGGCCCGATCAACGACAGCGTGACCCCGCAGTGTGCCTTCACCGTCCCGGCGGCCGGCGACTACACCGTGCACGTCGTTCCCCACAACGAGGTGGGCAACGGCACCCAGGCCCAGGCGACCCGGCACATCACGCTGGCGGTGCCGTCCGGCACGGTCGCCGAACCGACCGTCACCACCCTGGCCGGTTCCGGTGCCGTGCAGGTGAGCTGGCCGCAGTTGACCGGCGACCCGGCCTGGTCGATGGGCGTCACCCGGACGTACAAGGTCACGCTCACCGATGCGAACGGCCTGACCACCACGCCGTGCCCGAGCGTCGCCGACGGCCCGACGCCGTCCTGTTCGTTCACCAACAGCACGCCGGGGCCGTTCACGGTCGAGGTCTTCGCCGTCAACGAGGTCGGCGCGGCGCTCTCCGGCACCACCAAGCCCGGCGGCATCGCGCTCCGGCCGACCGCGGTCGTTACCGGACTGACCGCGACGCAGACGCCCGGCAGTGCCACGGTGCAGGTCGGCTGGGCCCAGTTGGACGCGATCGGCTGGCGTGGTGGCAGCACCAAGAACTACCGGGTGACGGTCGACGGTCCGCCCGGAGCGGTGCTGACCCCGCAGAACTGCACGACCGCGGACGTGGCCGACTCGGTGAGCCCCGGCTGTTCGTTCACGGCGAGTATCGGTGGCGCCTTTACCGTCACGGTGGCTCCGGTCACCGAGGCCGACGTCAGCACCGGCACCGCGGCGAGTGTCGTCGCGCAGGTGCGGCTGGCTCCGTCCGCGACCGTGAGCGGCTTGGCGGTGGGCACCGTTCCCGGGTCCGCGACGGTAACGGCGAGCTGGGCCCAAGCGGCGTCGGCGGCCTGGAACGGTGGCGTCACGAAGTCCTACACCGTGACGGTGCAGTCGCCGTCTGGTGCCGTATTGACCGGCAACTCCTGCACGACCGTGGTCGACTCGTCCACGCCGAGCTGCACCTTCGTCACGAACAAGAGCGGCACGTACACCGTTGGCGTGGCTCTCACCAACGAGATCGGCACGGCGACCGCCTCGGCGAGCACCGGTGTCGTCGCCCTGGGTGCGCCGGGCGGCCCGACCGGTGTCAGCGGCAGCGCCGGCACCAATGCGATCACCGTGTCCTGGTCGGCGCCGGCCAATGTGGGCGGCGGCATCACCTCGTACACCGTGACCGCGACAGCGGCGGACTACCCGGCCGTCACCTGCCCCGCGACGGTGACCGTGAGCCCGTGCACCATCACCGGGCTCGCGGCGGGTGTCGAATACACCGTGAGCGTGGCCGCCGCAGGTCCGGACGGCACTTCGACCGCGTCGAGCGGCACCACCACCGTGGTTCCGGCCGGAGCCCCGCAAGCGCCGGCCGAGGTGCCGTCGGACGCGGTGCCGGCCGGGTCCGCGACGACGACTGCCGGCGGATCCATCACCATCACCGGCGGCGGGTTCGAACCGGGCTCGACGGTCGTCCTGACACTGCACTCCGTGCCGGTGTCGCTGGGTACCACGATCGCGGGGCCGGACGGCACCATCAACGTGACCGTGAGCCTGCCGTCGGGGACCGCGCTCGGCTCGCACACGTTCCTGGCGAGCGGCCTGGACAGCGAGGGTGTGGCGGTCTACCTGGCCAAGTCGGTCGCCGTGGCGAGCACGCCGCCGGTGGTCGACCCGCCGGTGGTGAACCCGCCGACCGCTGCCGTGCCTCCTTCGGGCTTGGTGAGCTCGTTGGCCGCCAAGCAGACACCAGGCGTGGCGCGTGCCGTATTGGTCACCTGGACCGCCGACCAGATCACGTGGGGGACCGGCGCCAACCACGCCTACGTCGTCACCGTCGACGGCCCAGGAACGCGGACGGGCGGCTCGTGCAGCCCGTCGGTCTCGGCGACCACCTGCACATTCACCGTGAACGCCAACGGCACCTACCTGGTCGGCGTGACCGCCCGCACCGATGCCGGGACGAGTTCGGCGGGCGCGACGGCCACCGTGAAGGTCGTCGGCGCACCGGGCGTGCCCAGCGGGATCCGGGGCACCGCGAAAGCCAACTCGGTCGTCGTCTCGTGGAACCCGGGCAGCGGCGGCACGGTCAGCCAGTACACGGCGACCGCCACCGCGACGGCGTATCCCGCGCGTACCTGCACGGTGACTGGTACGTCCTGCACGATCACCGGGCTGGCGGCCGGCGTCGCGTACACCCTCCGGGTGGCCGCGACCGGTCCGGCCGGAACGTCCGCGGTGGCGACCGGCGGCACCCGCCCGGTGCCGTCCGGCAACGCGCTGGTCCCCACTGCGGTGCCGGCGTCCGCGGGCGTCCTGGGCCGCGCCACCACAGTGACCGCGGGTGTGCGGCTCACTGTCACCGGCACCGGCTACAAGGCCGGTTCCAAGGTGCCGATCAGCCTGTTCCCCGGCCCGGTCACGCTGACCACCGCGACCGCCTCGAAATCCGGCGCGTTCTCCGCCACGGTGCTCGTCCCGCGCAGCACCCGGGCCGGCCAATACCGGATCCTGGCCACCGGGCTGAACGCCGGCGGGGCGGCGCGGTTCCTGGCGCAGCCCCTGATCGTACGGGCGGCGGCCGAGGCGTCGATCCGGCAGGCGGGCAGCGCGGTGAGCACCGGCGGCAGTGACGTGGCAGGCGCCGCGGTCTCGGCCAGGGTCGACGGCATGCCGATCACCGGACATGCCACCGGGCCGGTCGCGTTGGCCGGTGTCCTCTTCATCCTGCTCGGACTGTCGCTGACCACGGCGTTCCGCCGCCGGCGCAGGGTGCGCTGACCGGCTCGGCCGACTGGACACGGAGGGCCTCCCACCCGACGGTTGGGAGGTCAGGGTCAAGGCCGCACAGGACGTGCAGGTCGAACGGCCCCAGCGGTCCGGGCGACTGCCGCTAAGCGTTCGCGTCGAGGACCGCGGCGTCGAGTAAGGCCCGGGCGGTGGCCTTGACGGTGTCGGCGGCTTGCTGCCGGGGGTAGCCGGCGACGTCGATGAGCCACACCAGCGCCTCGATGCCGGTGGCCGACCGGATCGCGATGGCGAGCTGCTGGATGTCGATGCGGGGGAGGGTTTCCCGCAGCGGAACGAGGGCCTCCGCGATCCATCCGACGGCACGTCCCTGACGGAGCACCGGCTGGTCGGAGCCGGGCTCCAGGGACAGCCGGAGCGAGGTACGCAGCTGGGGCTCCCACGTGAGGTTGTAGCGGGTGAACGCGTTCATGACGGCGTCGAGGCGGTCCCGCGGGTCGGTGGGTGCGTCGGCCGGCATCAACGTCTCGGGCGCGATGGTGGGCTGGGCGGCCAGGAACAGACTGCGTTGGCTGGGGAAGTAGCGGTAGGCCGTGGTCCGCGAGATTCCGGCTCGCTCGGCGGCATCCTCGACCTTGGGGGTGAGCCCGGCGGCGAGAAGTTCACGGGTGGCGGCGATGAGCGCCTGTCGTGTTCGGGACTTCTGCGCGGTGCGGCCGATCGACTCGTAGGGCTCGCTCACCTCATGATGGTAGCGTGATCCCATCATGGGACTGCAGTCCCATATAACTATCGGGAGAGTCTGCGATGAGCCACGACGATCCGACCGTCACCGACCCCACCCTCTACAAGGTCATCTTCGAGAACGAGCGAGTGCGGGTCCTGGAGTACCGCGACGAGCCCGGCGACCGCACGCACCCGCACCAGCACCCGGACAGCGTGATGGTGACGCTCAGTGCCTTTCGGCGTCGCATCACCGTCGACGATCGGAGCGCGGAAGTCGAACTGCACGCCGGCGAGGCTCGTTGGATCGGCGCGCAGGCGCACACCGGGCAGAACATCGGCGACACTGCGACGTACAGCGTCTTCGTCGAACTGAAGGAACCGCGTCCTGCTCCCGTGCCGGCCGGTGACCCGCCGCTCGGCCCCAGCAGGTCGTAGCCCCGGCCGGCGGGAACCCTGCGCCGGAGCGGCAGCTCACGCGGGGGTGCAGGCGGCAATCCTCGGTCGGCGGCCGGACGTCGGCCGTTCCTCTGCTGACGACTCGCCAGGCACGCGCCGACCTGCTGGGTAGTCCGATCTGGAACGTCCGAGCACCGATCGCCCTGCCGAGCCCGCGGCGCACGGCAGGGCGTATCTCGGGGGCCTTGCCGGCGCGGCCGCGGGCGCGAGCGCGGCGACCTCACCGCGGTCGAGGGCTCGCTGAACGGCTCGGCACCGACCACATCATCAATCTGTTCCTCCGGCACGTCACACGCAATACTTGCCGTTATTGTCGTTATACATTCCCACAATACTGGTCGACGGCCCCGGCCCCAGAGTCCTCAGTCGAACACACTGATTCTTGCTCTCCGCCGTTATCAATGTGTTGACGAACGACTCCCCGTAAATGGCTGCGGCGGCCGCGCAGAAGCTACTGGCCGCGGCCGTGCCCAGTGCTCCCGACGGGAGTGCGGCAACGCCGCAGGCGAGCGCCGCCGCCTCGGTGAGAGCTTTCGGCCCGTTGTTCTTCACGGGATCGAGCTTCTGCCTGAGCAGCTTCGTGAGGTCTCGACTGAGGTACACGCTGCAGGTAACCCATCCGCAGTTGTACTTGATGGTGTATTGGGAATCGAGTGCGGCTTGCCGCCCGTGCCCGCCACCGGGTGCGGCCACGGCCATCGGGGCAGTGGCCGCCACGATCCCGAGCGACACAAAAATCGCGAGGAGAACCGACCTGAGGCGGACGGGCAGGAGGGATTTGCGATTCACTCGATTACTCCTTCAGCGCGCGATGTCACGAGATTGCTGTTCGACCGCTCTCTCGCCTTGGCTCGGCGACTGGGGTCGAAACTGTAACGATCAGCGACTGAGCAGGTTACCTCTCACCTCGCGAGCGGCGGCTGGCTCGCGGTTCGGGCTACCGGAGTACCTGGTTCAGGAGCGGCTCGCCGGCCAGGAATCGTTCCAGCTGGCGGGCGACCAAATCGTAGACGCGAGGCAGCATCCCGTTGGTCTGTGCCGCGATGTGCGGGGTGATCAGCGCGTGCGGTTCGCGCCAGAGCGGATGGCCGGCGGGTAACGGCTCCGGGTCCGTGACGTCCAGCGCAGCCGCGAGTCGGCCGGTGCCGAGCTCGGCCAGCAGGGCCTCGGTGTCGACCACTGGGCCTCTGGCCGCGTTGACCAGCAGCGCCCCGTCGGGCAGAGCGGCGAGGAACTCCCGGTCGACCAGGCCACGGGTCTCGGCGGTCAGCGGGACGAGCAGGATCACGACCTCGGCGTTCGGCAGCAGCGCGGGCAGTTCGGTGATGGGGTGGATGTCCTCGTCCGGCCGGGCGCTACGGGCCACCTTGGTGAGGCGTACGCCGAAAGGCTTGAGCCGGCGGGCCACCGCGGAGCCGATCGAGCCGGCACCGATGAGCAGGATCCGCTTACCGAGCAGGTCGCGCCCTCGGCGCGGCTGCCATCTCGCGTCGCGCTGGGCGTCGTGCAAGGCCGGCAGCTCGCGCAGCGACGCGAGGATCGCGGTCAGCACCCACTCGGCGGTGGAACTGTCGTGCACTCCGCGGGCGTGGGCGATGGTCGCCTCCGGGCGGGTCACCTCGGCCCAGCCGTCCGAGCCGGAGCTGGGCAGCTGAAGCACTTTCAGACCGGTCATCGACGGCAGCAGCGGGCGCATCGAGGGCTGGTCGAGGAAGGTCGGCACGAGGAAGTCGACGTTGGCGGGGTCGGACGGGAGATCGGCCGGGTCGTCGGCGATCTCGATGTCGGCTTGCTCGATCAGGTGGTCGAGGTGCGACAGCCCGTACTTCTGAGGGATCCAGATCTTCACGCTCACATAACGTCGTGATGGACCCGTTATTCACCGCTGTGGGACACGACACGTCACACTGCGCCTGCGTCTGACCAGCATTATGCCGGTTTTTGGACTTTGTCCCGGTGGTGGAGTGGCGTGCATCGGGGGCCACGCCACTCCACCCGAGTGGTCAGCCTCGGTTGGTCACCACGGCGGAGAAGATGTGCAGCGTCGGGAGCCCGGGCTGTGCCGGAGCTCCGCCGGCCACCGGGAGGCGCACCGTGGCTACGGTTTTCCCGGCGGCGAGGGGGAGGACTGTGCTGAATACGGCGCTCGGCTGGTCGAAGCGGACATTACCGGTCCGGTTCTGATAGGCGGCGACGACGGCGACGGTGGCCTCGTTCGACTGGGTGACAAACCAGTCGGGCGACGAGAGGCCGTACGACTGGGTCGTGCCGTCGGTGTAGTTGATCGTGCCGGTGGCCGAGACCGGGCCGTAACTCGTCGTGTGCAACAGGGCGAGCGTATTTCCCGAGCCGGGCACAGTAATGGTCTGGCCCGACGCGATCGCGTTGTCCGGCTTGCCGGTGCCGGCGCTCGCCGGCCAGGGCAGGGCGACACCGTTCGTGGTCACCGTCTTCCCGGCGACCGCGCCGCCGGCCGCCAGCGCCTGGCCCGAGAAGCTGGCCCCGCCACCGTCGAAGTTCCCGGCCGTCGTGTTGGTGTCGTTGCTGACCGCCACGTTGTCGTAAGCCGCCGCGAGGGTGGTCGGCTGCGGCGCGCTGCCGGCCGGCCCGAACAGGGTGAGCGGGATCGCGGCGGCCATCGCGGCCATTCCGGCGTCGTTCGGGTGGAGGTGGTCGCCCTGGTCGAACTCGGCGCGGAACTGCGTCGGCGCCGCCGGATCGCGGGTGGCGAGGTCGAAGTCGACCACCCCGTCGCAGCCCGAGCCCTGGCCACGGACGAAGGCGTTGTACTGCCCGCGCGCCACTTCGCGGCTCGACGACCACGATCCGTGCCCTCCGAACGGGGTGAGCGTCGCGCAGTGGAACTTGATCCCCGCCGCGTGGGCCCGCGTGATCAGCTGGGTCAGTCCGGCGATGAGCTGGCTACCCGTCGGTTCGCGGCCGCTGCCAAGGTCGTTGATCGGGTTGTCCGCGAAGATCACCGACCGGACACCGGAGCGGCCCAATACGTCCCGGTCGAACCGGTCCAGCGCGCTCGGCCCGACGCCCACGCCGAGCAACTGGTTGCCGGCGATGCCTTCGTTGGCGACCCCGACCGTACGGCCCGAGGCGTTGAGGCGGCTCGCCAGGAGGTTGGGATAGCGCCGGTTGGCACCGAAGGTCGTGGAGTGCCCCTCGGTGATCGAGGCACCGAGCGCGACCACCGACCCCGTCGCGGAGGAGTTCAGCACGTCCAGGTCGGACACGATGAAATAGCTGGAGTACGTCATCGTGGTGGCGATGTTCGCCGCGCCGGTGACGTTGCCGTCGGCGAGGTACTGGTTCTCGAAGGCGAACTGGTGGCTGGAGACGTTCTGAGTCAGCACCGGCACATAGAAACTGACCGCCACATCGGATTCGGCCCGCACCGCGAACGCCACCGGATCGCTGACCGCCTGCCCGCCGGCCGGGATCGTGACCGAGGTCTGCCCGCCGAAGGTCACCGGCCGGTCGGTCGACGCGTCGACCGAGGAGCCGGAGGTGCGCCGGGCGAGGTGGAAGTCGGTCACCGTGAGCGGCTGGGTGTTGAACACGTTGCTCAGCCGGAGCCGGGCAGCGGTACCCGCGATGCTGGTGTGCACGATCTGCCGGGCCGTCGTTCGCGCCGGGAAGGTACCGCCAGAGCCCTCGTAGGCCACCGACCAGGTGCTGGTCCACCCGTCGTCCGCGGCCGCCGCGCCGACAGTGCCCGAGGTCGTAGCCGCGACCAGCGCTGACATGCCGGCTACAGCCAGCAATCTCATCAATCTCATACCCTGACAGACGTACAAAATGGGTACGGGCTCACCACGACGCGATATCTATCGCCCTGGCGGACGTCCTTGGCCGGAGCGTGGCGGCCATCCCGGTCATCTTCCCGACCGGGCAGGCCGGGAACGTCGAGTCCGAGTTCACGCGGGCAGAGGCGCGCGGTCGGCACGTGGCACGTCGGATACAAGAGACGATCATCACTATCGACACCGAGAGATCAAGTACTCAGCCCGGCGCGTCCCATGCCGACGGCACACCCCTGACTCAAACCTGCAGGTCACGGCCCCACCCCTGAATGGACTCAACCACACCCCGCCCACGCCAACACCCGTGAATAGACTCCTCGGAATGCGTCTCGGACAAAATAAAGTGCGTCGAGAGTAGAGACATCGACCGCCAGTGCAAGCCATACTGGCCGCGACAGTATGGCGTGGCTTCTGTGTGGATTCAAGAAGATGCAGGGGCATCATCGAGCCATTCCTCGTCCCGGTTCAGTAGGGGTGTTTCACTTCCAGCCGGTCAAGTCAGAGGGGAATACACGTTGCGTATGATCCGGTCGCGTTCGTTGAGAGTGCTCGTCGGTGTTTCGGCGCTGGTTGTCATGACTGCGGGGACTGCCGAGGCGAAGACCGTGCCGCAGGAACCGAAGAATCCGACTCGGCCGGTGGCAGTTTATGGGCCGAAGGGGCACCCGGTTATTGAAAGGTCAATCAGCGGCATTCAAGGGGACGAGGCCGATGATTCCGGCTACCTCTATGCCGGGGCCGGCCAACGCGTCAGCAACGACGGCACCAGGGCAGACATTACGGTGGCGAAACCGAATTTGGCGCCGGGTGACGATCACACACTGGCCGAAATCGCGGTGGAGTCGGCCGACGGACAGCAGATCGTCGAGGTGGGCTGGACCGTGGGCGCCGGCGATCCGGAGCCGCGCCTGTTCGTTTATCACTGGGTCAATAATCAGGAAACTTGCTACAACGGGTGCGGCTACGTGCAAACCAGCACCAGGCACACTCCGGGCGAAAAGCTTCCGCTGGGCGTCCAGGAATTCCGGATTCAGCATTTCAGCGGACGATGGAATCTCGGTTATGGCGGCGAGTGGTTCGGCTACTTCCCGGATTCACTGTGGGACGGCCGGTACACCAGTTCCGGGTTGGTCCAATGGTTTGGCGAGGTGAACGCGGCGTCGTCGACGAGGACGTGCACCGACATGGGTAACGGTCAGCCGGCTTCCTCGAACTCGGCGGCGTCCTTCAAGATTAGTTTCTTCAACGGCGCCAGTGTCAATACCGATACGTATGCCACCAACTCGTCCTTCTACTCGATCCGTAAGCAGGATTCTCAGACGCTGCGGTTCGGCGGAGGCGGAGCCTGCTGACCGGGATTCGTTGTCCCGGCACGGGGCGTGGTCCGGGCCTCGGCGTTGTGTCGATTTAGGGATTTATGTCCGTGTTGAGTGCCGGACGGTGAGTGGGTTTGCGGGACGAGCGTGACTCTGGCAATCTTTCGGCTGCTGAAGCCCGAAGACCATCCTTGAAGTCGCGCTCGTGTCGTCCTCTTCACCTTCAACCCGTTGACCGGCTGGTGGCTGGCGCCCAGCGAGCGGACGTTCCGGCAGGTTCTGGAAGCCGTCGATGGTGACACTCTGGATGCGGCGACCTGCGGCCCTGCCGCTGAACGTCGTGCGCGGCGACACCCCGCTCCCGCAGGTCCCGGCGACGCGGGTCGAGCTGGTCGAGCCGGATGCGGGACGAGCTGGTCGAGCCGGATGCGAGACGAGCTGGTCGAGGCGGATGCGAGACGAGCTGGTCGAGGCGGACGCGGGACGAGCCGGACGAGCCGGACGAGCAGGTCGAGCGGTACAGCGCCGGGCGGTGACCCAGGCGCTGACCCACCCGAGGCCGGCGGGGCTTTCTACCCGGCGGCCGGTTCACCGCCGTCCACTGACCGGTCTCCGCTGGTGGGTGGGCGGAGCCGCCGGGGCGGGGCACAGCTCAGGCCAGATCCGTCGCGCCCAGGCGGATGATCGTGGGACGTCGTCGCCCGCGACCGGTGTGGTCGGCACCGTTCTGGTGCTACCAGGTGCTTACGGTTCGTGAGCCGCGGAGAAACCTGGGGCTCGATTTGGCGGACGGGAGATCGCCTAGTAGTGTTCTCCAAGCCGCCAGGGAGACGGGCGAGCGAGCGGGACTCTTCGGAGGACCGGCGCGGCCGTTCTGGTGGAATCCATGAAATTCGGCAGGGTGCATCGTTGTGCTGTTTGGGCCGCGATGGGTTCTGGTAGAAAATTGTGGTGCCTGAACGGTTTTGGTTTTGGTGAGTTCGGGTCTCGGCCTGGATTTGGTGGAACGGAAAGCGGCGGGTAGGGTTGAGAAGTGCCCCGGGGAATGTGCTCGGGTGTGGTTGTTCTTTGAGAACTCAACAGGGTGCTTGATAAGCCAGTGCCAATTAGTTGTATCCCGGCCGGGTTTTTCTCACATGTGTGTGG
>Ga0247781_1000117_pt1 | contig 23034 bp, 3 predicted proteins | sample UWRJL184509B5_FD_179922 | JGI IMG/M metagenome (GOLD analysis project Ga0247781, IMG submission 179922) | Plant litter microbial communities from Arlington Agricultural Research Station in Wisconsin, United States - UWRJ-L184-509B-5 | ecosystem: Environmental > Terrestrial > Plant litter >...
ATATAGCTTTTTTATTTTCTAATTGCTAAGCTTCTTTCTAGTTTGTATTGTCGCTTTAGTAGTAGAGAAGTTTTGCTTCGAGTCTTTTGTTATTTTTTTTAAAATGCTACTGAAATTCTCGTTGTATTTTTTTCTCTTTTTCTAACTATTATTATTTTTTATATTAAAATTAGTCTTTTTTTTATTTAAATTGTTGGATTTTGTTTTTTAAATGTGAATTCTCCTTTTTTAATATTATAATCTTTTTATTATATTTTTAGCCTAATTTTTTAGCAAGTTTTATACATATTTTGCCCCTTTTTACTCCAAATTAATTTTAAATTTGTATATTAAAATCTTTAATAAGTTTTTTCTTTTTATTTTTTTATTTTATATTTAATTCTTTATTAAATTTTTTAATAAATTTCATTTTTTCAATTATTAGAATTTTTTAAACTTATTAGTTTATATTTTTTCTATTTTATTCTAATTTTTGCTTTTCACTTTCTAAATTCTTCTTTTTATTTTCCAATTTCTATTAGCTTTTTTCCAATTTACTCCTTATTTCCTTTAATTACTTTTCTCTATTATATAATTGTTTTTTTTATATTAAATTTTGATTTTTTTTATAAATTAATTAATTTCCTAGTTTGGATTTTCGTTTAATATTAATATAAATATAGTTGAATTCTAGTATTTTAAAAAAAACTATATATATAGATTTGCAAACAAAAAATAGTATAATTTTTTCAAAATTTTCTAAATAATGTAGTTTATTTGTAAAAAATAATAGATTTATTTGTTTTTGCTTTATTATTAAAGGTTTTCTAAATTTTATAAGCAATTCTACTATATTATTTAATTTTGTAATTATAATAATATTTTTTATTAATAATTCCCTAATTATTTGAAAAATTTTTATTATTTAGCTTTTATAGGATTTAAAGTTAGAGCTTTTGTATAAAAATCGAACTAGAGGTTAAACTTTTAAAAGTATATTTTGTACAATTATATTTTCCAAAAATACCTGCAATATATTATAGATTTCTTCAAATTCAAATTTTAATTTAAAAAGTAGAATTGCAATTTTATAGACGGCTTTAGGGCTTTTTTTATAAATTAGATTTTCCTAAAAAATGCAGTCTTTTTTTTTGTACTTTAAAAAAATATTTATTTATTTCTATATTGCAATTATTTACTCCTAATAGATTTTAAAATCTAATTTATTTGCATTATCTCCTAGAATAAATACAATTAAAAAATCAGATTTTTGGATTTTAATATAGCCAGGCTTTTAGTTTATATTTATATATATTTAAAATAAGGCAAAGTTTATAGTTTTTCCTAAAAAATAGTATACTAAATTCGACAGATATTTTAAAGGATTTTTTAACTAATTAAGGTTTTTGGGTTATGTAAAAAATAAAGGTATTAAGCAATTAGTATTAATATAAAGCAGTTTTTTTTATATAATGCCCTGCTTTTGTTTATTAAATTTGCCAAAGATTTTCCCTATGTGCAATTTTATATAAAATTTTTCTCTGTTTTTCCAATATAACTTTAGAGTAGTGTTTTCTATAGCCTTTATTATGGCTGAATCAACCTTTTGTATTATATTTGGGTTATTTGTATATATACTTTCGAACTAAATGCTCTAGTTGAATTGCAAATAATTTAGGTATAATTATACTAATTAATATTATATTTGCTAATTTTGAAAATATTAACTTATATTATATAACTAATTGGCAAATATTTTGTAAATTACAATCAGTTTTATACTGCTATTTAATTTTAATATATTTAGCTAGATGTTAAATTGAATTTTAAATTCTAGGTTGTAAAATATTTATTTAAAATTATTAAATATAATTCTTTTAAATTTAATTTCGAATTTAAATTTTGTACTTTTTATTTTGCTTTTAAAAATATATTTTAAATAAATTTACTATTTCTTTTTTAAAAAAGAATTTCCAAACTTTTTATAATTTTAATATTAGCGGATTTTACAATAAAATTTGCTATAATTTGGGTTTTTTTTAGCTGAATACTTTTTAACGAAAATATTCTCTAAAATTAGATTAATATCTAGAAAAAAAAGTGAATATTAAGGTTTTTAAAAAATTTGAAAATAATATATTTGAATAAAAAAAGTCAATAACCTAGTATCTGGTTTTTAAGGGTAAGGCTTTTTTGGCTACTTCGGCTCGATTTTAGTTTTAAAGGTATTATAAACGAAATCTAGGAAAAAGTATTAAATTTAAATAACTATTATTTACAATTAGGCTTTTTAATAATTTTTAAAAAAAAACTTCTAATATTTGCAATACAACTTTAAAATCCTACTTACTAATTTTTACAAAAATATAATATTTAAAATTTAATTTTTGAAAATCTTTTTAGAATAAATTGGCAAAAATTTGTACATTTTTTTAATTTTTATTATTTGAAAAATTAAAAATATAAATATTAATATTAGTAATACTTCAATGCTTATTACTTTTTTCTACTGCCAATTTACATTCATTTTTGAAAAAATCCAACTATTATATTTTGGTTTTTAATTACTTTTAGCTTGTTAAAAAGGAATTGTAATTTCTTAGAATAAAAAAAAGAGTTATTATTACTTATATAATATCTATTTTTAACTCCGGGGTATTATAAATAATATGCGGAATCTTCTTCAAACCCTAATACCCAATTTAATACAGAATTTATAAAAGTAGCATCAACTTACTCGTAAATAAAATAGCAGTAATTACAATTTATTTTGCTATAATTTTACAACTAGAAAAACGCCATATACAATTTGACTTTAGAAAGCTTAAAAGGCTCTAAGAATTTAGTTTTCCAAATAATATTTCCGAAAAATATAAAACTTCTTTTATTAAAAAAGCTTTATTAAAAAGATTTAACAATTTAATTGCCGAAACTACTGAATTTATAACGAGCTAAAATTGTATAAAGTTAAAAGGATATAGGGTTAGAACCTTTATCGCCGCAAAAATAGAATCTTTATAAGAATATTATAAAAAGATGTATATACTACAATTAGAATTTGATTATTAAATTATAATAGTAGAAGAAAGATATATATTGCCTGGTAAGTTGGCAAATGTATATTTAATTCGGCAATTTACGGATTCTAGTATAATATGCGTAATAAGCGAGTATATTAAATAAGCGAGTACACCACTTTCTACACAATATACTACTTCTACTTTCAATTTTCAATTATTCTATAACTTAATATATCTTCTACTTTAAAAAAAGTACAAATAATTCTAGCTTTTAAAACTATTTAATATAATAAAAACCTTATTTTATATACTATAAGCAAAATCTATAATATTTATTATATAATACTTTTATAACAATACAATAGCAAACCTATATAATATAATATTTTAACCAATTTATATAATTTTATAAATTTAGAAAAAAAAACAATTATTTAATATATAATTAAACTTTATATATATATATTCTATTTTTAATTTTATTATATAGAAAATATCGCCAACTAATTGTTCTACAAATACAATGCATTTTCTATTAGTAAATGCTAAATTTACAATTTTATTAAATATTAATTAAAACTTCAAATATATTTTATATATAAATATAACTATTAGAAAATTAAATACAAAAATCTAAAGATTATTTGCAAGTAGTTTGTATTTATATATAATATTAAAGCTAAATACAATATCCTTAATGAAAATTCGTATAATTTCGACAAAACCAGCTTTATAATAAATATCATTATCTTTATTATAATAATTATTACTTTTAATAACTATAATTAGGCTAAATAAGCCTAATTTAATAATTATAAATAAGCTATAATTATTTAAAAAATAAATACTTTAAACTAAATTATTTTACTATTTATTATTTTAATTAAATAATATTATTTTACCAATTAATATTAAAAGTACAATCTTTTAAATACTTAGTATATTATAATAACTAATAATAATTAAACTACTAATAAAAAAAGTATAAATTAAATTCAATATTTCAATTTCTATATAGTATTTTATACTAAAAATATATATTAGCTATTAATTTTCAATAATTATAATAACTACTATTTTAAAAAATTCAAAATTTATTATTAAAAATACAATATTATTATTTTCTATATATTTTTGCATTTTTTATATATACTTTAATTATTAAATATTAATTATTTTAAACTATTAAAAAAAATATATAACTACTAACTTAAATAATTAATATAAATAAATATTATATATATAAATAAATTAGAATTTTTCTATATATTTAAAAAAGCTTTTTTTACTTCAATTATAAAAAAAATTATCTAAAAAGGTTTTACTAAAGCCAATTTTATATTATATAATTTAAAAAAGGTAATATTTACATTAAATATATATATCCAAACCCTAATACCCCCAATATCAAGCCCAACTCCAATACTACCTTGGATTTTCCAAATACTATACAATTTTTAAAAAACTACTTTATAATCAACATTTATTAAAATTCAAATTTCCAATTATTATAGCAACTTTCCAACTTTAATAATAACTACTATTAATTAACTAATTAAAAATACAATAGCTATAATATACAAAGTAGCTTTTCTCCGTATAAAAGTCTCTTCACTTTATAAAACTAATAAAAGGCTTAATAAGAAATAAAAAGCAAAAAAAACACATATATAGCTTAGAAAGTTATTTACTATATAAAAAAAATAGAATTTACTAAATTAAAAAACTATAAGTAAGCAATTAGTCCAAAAAATACAACAAAATAGTAATAGTATAGAGGGGTCTTGTGCGAAGATTTAGTACTATAATATATACGGCAAGCCTAGCTATAATACACGCACGTATAAAGAAACTACCAAATCGTCTAATTTATCAATTTCTAATTTAGTTATTATTATTTCTTAATATTATAATTGTATAATTAAAAATAATTGTAATTAAATAATGGAAAGTAGTACATTCGCTTATCTAGTATATTCGCTTATCACGTACATTATAAACAAAATAGGATATATTTTGGAATATCTAGCACTAAAATTTTATTATTATCTATAATATATTCTAGTTCGAAGATATTTGTTATATCGCTTTAGAATATATGCCCTACTCTTTTTATAAAGTTCGAAATAACAAGTATTTAATTAAATGGCGACTTACTTTAATAATTAGGCAGATAAGCTATACATTTTAAAGAGGTTTTATAATCTACTAATATTGGCAGATATTCGATGGCCTTTTATATTTAGAGCAGATAAAATTAGAGTATAGTTTATTGATTTATTCTAATATCTTTTCAAATTATAATAATATTATTCAAATTAGTAAGTAAAAAAAACATATTAGTAATTTAATTAATATAAGAATAAGGGAATAGGAATAATATTATAGAATATAGCCTAAATAATCTATTTGGAAAAATATCCGAAACTTAAATCCAATTATAATAAATTTAATAATTAGCAACAATAAAAATAATATAAATATTTTAAATTGCTAATCTAAATTATATATATTGAACTTTGTAATTAAAATTGCATTTGCAATTTTAATAGTTAATATTTTATAGTATTTGCTTTCGCAATTTTTTTAAAAAGAAGTTAGTTTAAAAAAATTAGTAAATTTTAGTATTATAAAGGCCCAAAAAGATTGTAAAATTATAATTAATTAATAAGCAAATTTTTCGTCTTTTTTAATAACTATTTTTAATTTTTTATATTTAAAAAAGATTTTTTAATTAGAATAATATTAGCTATTTAGTAGGTAGTTTTAAATATACACATTTTAAAAGATGCTGAATATAGTTGCAAAAAGTTTAATAAATATACTATTCTTTTTTAACTAACTTTAAGAAATAAAAAGCTATAATAATTTAGAAACCGAATTAAAAACTATACAAGTAAATAGTATTAAAAGGCGAAAATAGCGAAAAAAATGTCGCAAATTACTAGTAGATTATATATATAAATTGTAATTATATTAAATTAAAAATTACTTTAAACCAGCATTTTAAGTTAATATATTAGCATTATTATAGAACTTTCAAATATTCGGCTAATTATTAGCAAAAACGACTAATATTACTAGTAGGTTTTTCTATATATATACCACCTTTTTTCAAAGTAGTTTAATAACTATAATCTCAAAATATTTAAAAACTTTTGCTAAAAAATGGGGATAATATTTGAGGCTATATTTTGTAGCAAAAGAAAGAATATAGTATTATTAATTAAAAGTGAATTTACATATATAAATTAATCTACTAAATTGACTATTCTATTTTTAATTAATAGCAAAGTTTTATACGAATAATATGCAAATAATTTTTGGTTTTTATATTAACGATTTTTAAAAGCAAAATGCCAAATTAGTAAAAGAAATTTCTAATTTTTAAAATTATTTTGCTTTTGAATTAGACTTTAAAAAAAAACTAAAAGGTAAGCTAGATTTTATTAACAAAATAAATTGCCTATTAAAGTAGGAAATTCAAAAAAAAAATGCAAAAATATAACTATTTTAAAAAAGTAAGTTATAAATATATTAAAGGTATTAAAAAAATGCTCTTTATAATAAATAGGTTAAAAAATATAGCTATTCTTATAATAGAAGGATATTTTTAAATATAATTTAGTAAAAGTAAAAACTATTAAATATTTTAGGGGAAAAATAAAAATAATAATAAATAATCTATATAGTAGATAAAAATATAAATAAATAAATTGTAGTAATAATTAATATTTCTTTTAATAAAATTGAATATATAAAAGAAATAAATGAATTTAAAAAGCTAAAAAAGCTGAATATTAAAAGATTATTATTATTATAAAATATTGAACTTTACTATAGAATTTTCGAAAAAACTGCCAATTTCATTCTAAAAATAACAAAAATATTTTCATTATTTAAAATTATAATTCAAAAAGTAGAAAAAAAACAAGCTACTATTAGGAAAAAGTAGCTAGTATATTGGGGGATTGTTAAAAAAAATAAAAAAAAAATAGAAATAATATACGAAATATAGCAATTTAGCTAAATAGTAAAATATTATTTAAAAAAGTAATACTATTTTAGAACTTTCGGTTTAAAAAGTTAGAACAAAGTTGCTTTAAAAAGGCCTTAATAGCCTTAGAACCCAAAAGATATTATTGAAAATTGCCTAATTTGTATATTTTACAAATAAATCCCTTTAAATTTTTTATATATATATAACATTTATTTTTCTACTAAAATTTCAAAATTAGATATTTCCTATTAAAAATCAATAAATTTTAATTCAAATTATCTCTAAAATAAAGGAAAGTAACTCGCTAGTTTTCCCGCAATAGAATTCTCTAGCTAGATTAATACCTAATATTACCACTACCCCTATTTGTAAGGCTTATAATAGCGTTAATCATCTATTAGTCTATAATTGCAATTCTTATTAGCCCGGGGGCATTTTAGTAGCCTTAATCTAGTAAATTATATTAAAGTGTATTAGAAAATAGATTTAAAATGTACCCGATTGTTCTACGCGAATAATACGAACAACGCCACACTTTAAAATAGAATATGCCTAATTTATCTTATTTTAAATTTTTAGGGGCATTTTATTAAACCTACTTCAAATTTTCCTATATAAGAGCTAAAAAGACTCTTACTCTTAGGGGCTCTAAAAAGACCATTTGTGCAATATTTGTACTAAAGTATAACAATTATAGTTTAAGTATTTAAAAAGTAATAAATAAAAAAGAAAAAAAACTAATAAAAAAAAAGAAAATTAGTAGGACTTTTCAAAAAAGGTACCAAATTTTACAACTTTTGTAATTATAATATAGCACTTTTTATTTATAATTGTAAAAAAAATTAACAAAAATTATTAATTATAACTAATAATTCAAAGTAGAAATAGCAATTTAATAGTATTATAAGTAAAAAAAACTAATATTAAAATTCTTTTAACTACTTAATAGGCTAGTAACCTACTATTATAAATAATTATAAATACTAATACTTTTTTAATACTAAATTGAAAATAGAAACCTAAAATATACAATAGTATATTAGAAAATCATTTAAAGAACTTAATTATACTAAATTTCCCAAAATTACTCTTTATATATTAACAAAAAATAGGGAAGCGCAACAATATAAATAGTAAAATTTAGAAACTACTAGCCAAAAGAGCAAATATACGAACCTTTAAGTTTAATAAAAGTCCAAAAATAGTATTTTTCCCAAAAATATAATAAAAATAAGCCAATTTAAAAGACTCTATATAAACAAAATCAAATAAAAAAAGAAAAAAAAAATAATAGTATTAATTCAGCTAAATAAACCTCCTACTTTTTGCTCAATTAATACAATAATTTATTAATATTATAAATCAACTATCGTTTTTAATTTAATACTAAAAACACTTTAAATATTTAAAGCCAAACCTACTCTTTTTTTCAAACAAATAATTAAAACCCTAATTAAAAAAAATAGATATTTTAAAAAGGAATTAGCATATTACTAAAACTTACAAAAACTAGAAAAGTAATTATAGTAAGAAATTAACTATATTATTAAACGACTAAAAATGGTAGTAATTATTTTTCGGAAAGGCCAAAAAAATATCGAAAAGGAATTTAAAAAAATTGGTATAAAATTATAGCTATTCATTTAATATAGCCTATATTACCCATATTATTTAATTTATAAAAAACTTAAAATTCTTTATTAATATATAACTTTTATATTAACTATTTAGTAGTTTCCGAATTTCGTTACTAAATATTAATTTTCGTTTTAATTAGTTTAAATAGTAATTAATAATAGCCTAAAAAAAATACTTAAGTAATATTTACTTTGAAATAACGATTATAAAACTACTAGTTATATTAAATATATTATTTATCGAAAATAAACTACAAATTAATACACTTTAGTTGCTAGTATAAATTGTATATACTTTTCCAAATATAAATTTTAGTACTAACAAAATCTAACAACTAATATTTGGAAATAGGTACTTTAGTTTATTTTTAGGCTATTAACTACTAAATCTAATATAGTGGTTATATAAGTTGGAAATTAGCCCCAATTTAGCAAAATAATTAGTATAATTAATAATAATAAATAGAATATATTAAAGCGTCTTTTCTTTAAACCTTTATTCGACTTATTTATAAAATAACTACAATAATATATACTATTGCTTTTTAGCCTAGATTTAAATAAAGCAATTACAACAAATTCTTTTTAAACAACTTTATTTTTCCAATAAAAATTTAACAATATTTTTTAATAAATTATACCAAATATACCTACTTAATTCTAATAATAATAGACTATACAATATAAATACTTACGCATTTACCTTTTTAATAAAAGCTAATATTCGGTAAATATATGAAAATCCAAAAGTGCATTTTCAATATATCGTACCTAATAACATTCTATTTAAATAGTAATTACAAATATTTTTAAAAAGAAAAAATCAAATTATTGTAAATTATTCCAAAATACTAAAAGGCTTATTCGGTCTAATATATTATTAGAAAGAAAAGTACAATCGTTTTTATACTAATTTTAAAATTGAAATTGCAAAAAAAAATATTATTATTTAAAATTAGTAGGGATTAATAGAGGTTTTGGAAATAAAATTCTACAAATTAAAATTTAAAATGGTAAATTAAGGTCTTAATATGCTTGTACAATAAAAAAATATCGAGCTAATTAGTACCCTAGCAAACTTTTGCTAAATCAAATCCCAAAATAAGTCTGAAGGCGGGGGGGTAGAGGGTTCAACCTTCTATATTATATAGTATTAAAATGCAACTACTATATTTAAAAAATCAAGAAATTTCCGGTAATAATATAATAAAATACGATATTCAAAATCTATAAAACTTATTAATATTAGTTAACTAAAGATCATACCGCCTAATTTAATAGGCGGCATTTATTTTGCAAATTTTAAAAACAAGATTTTTATTATAATAACTAGAAAATAATAAGCTTTTATACTAATTACCTAAATTATTTTAATTTTCTACTATAGTATATAATTTATTTATATGGTAGAAGTGTTTGTTCTATTACTAATTATTATATTTTATTTTTTGCAAATATTTGGCTATTTTTTAGGCAAATATTTATCGATAAATATAAAATACTTTGCCACTTGCCTACTTTATTTTCAGATTATATTATAATTATTAACGCACTTTAAAATACTAAACCAAAATTATAACAAATAATACTAGGCAAAAGGAGGAATAGAATCTGATTATATTAAATACAAATAAACAAGATAAATTTTTTTAAATTATTTATTTACACATCCTCAATTCAAAGATGAAATTACTTTTTAATAAAATTTTTATTGCCATTTTTTCTAAACTTTATATAATAAATATTTATTTTTGCAAATATATTAATTGTATATTTGCAACTTTTACTTTCCTATTTATAATATATTATATTATTATTTTAAATATTTTAGCCTATATTAAAATACTCTTTATAATAACTAAAAATACTATTTTTTATTAAAAAATCACTATATATTATATACTATAAATAGATTTTGCAAAATAGATTTTAAAAATCTATAAATTATTATTATATAACTAAATAGGAAATAATCGAACTTACAATACTTAATTTATAACTAAAAAGCAGACTTAGGATATTACTAATATCGAAAAGCTTTTAAAAGTACTTTTTTAAATCTAAATAATCAAATTCAACTACCTTTTTAATATAAAAGTAGTAATTGCTTATAAATATAGCAATTTATCGTTGTTTTTTATATAAAATAGCGGATTTTTGCCTTCCCTATTAATAAAAATACCTTATTAGTACTAAAATTTTACTATAATTATTTCTATAGTATTTTTACTATTTAAATTTTTTTCTTTAATTATTAATATAGAAATTAATAGAAAATTTTCGGCTAATATTATACTAAATTTTAATTATATTTACTATTTATACATTAAATTATTAAATTAAGTTAATTTTAAAAATAATTTAAGTATATAGTCTTTCCTTCTTATTTTCTATAATTTTAAATACTTATGTTTTTTAATAGGCAGTCCAAGCTATTTAATATTGTATAAATACCTAATTTAGCCGTATCTGTCCTATTTGCAGCTACACAGTCTATATATATTTTAAAAAGCATTTAAATTATTAGTATTTTAATATAAGAAATTGAAGTAGGTAGATTTAACTAATATAAAAATTCTAAAAGAGAATTAGAATAATATTCTCTTTTTTATAAATTATTTAGGTGGCTTTTAGGCTTGTACTTTTTCTGGCAATACAGCAAAAAAAACGCTCCTCTTTCTACAATAAATTTAAAACTATTATAGTAATTAGTTTTACACTATCCTAATTATATTCTAGTCACCTTATACTATTTCCTACCTTTGCCTAGCTAATTGAAGTTGTATTATTAGTTAGGCCATACAAGACTAGCTCGGTATTGATTTTAATTGTAGGCAATTTTAACTCCGCACTTTTAATCGACTTTTTCAACTTTTCCATTATTATATGCGCCTTTTCTACTTGCATTTTAAGGCTAGTAGCAATAGTAATGGACTTTGCGTAATCTTCACTAAATTTTTTAATTACTAATTCCTTTTCTTTTGTAAGATTTTAGTAGTTAGTAAAATGCTTTTCACATTATATTAACAAAGCTTCAAGCATCTTTTTATAAGAAATTGCCATCTTAAGTTCGTATATTTTTTAATTCAAAAGCTCCGAAGTTTACTAAGCTTTAGAAGTTTCCTCCATCAACGCTTTACTCAGGGTAAAAAAAGATAGCACACCCTTATATACATGCTATTTTTTTTTCCAAATTCCAACAAACCGCTAGCCAACATCAATTTGCCAAGCTCCAGAATCCCCCCCCCCCTGCCCCCAAATCCAACGAATACAAAAAGCAAAATATAGGGCCATTATTTCCATAGCTTATTAGCAGCTCGCCATCGCAATAATATATTAATAATATAGAATAATAAAAGCGGTAGTATTTAAAAAGCCTAGGGTCTTATTACGAAAATCAGTCGCTTTGTATACCAAAAGTGCTTATAGAAGAGACTAAATATTTGAGTTTTTAACGTATAGGCCTTAATTGGAAAATTGGCAAATAGGTAGTTAGCACTTTAAAGCCTCCTTGTCTCAGGTTCTGGATAAAGTACCTAATGTATTAGATATATAGCAATTTTAGCACTAGAAATTTGGAATACTTTTTTAATTTTTCTATTCACTTTCAACCGGCTTTTTAATATCTAAATCCAATTTTTAAACCTCTAACCTAAAAGATATTTACAAACTATATATATTCTAAACTTGCTACTCACTTTATATTAGCCTTTAAAATACGTACAATTTTATATATAAGTCTACTCATTTTCGGAAAACGCACTTAAAACAAATAGTTTTATTCTTACAAAAAAAGCCAATTAACATTCCTACTAATACTTTTCACCTTGCAATCAATATTTACAACTATCTACCATAAACTCGGCATTACACTAGTACTTACAAATACCTACAAATATATATTATCCTATATTTCCCAATTAAGACAAGTACTAAAACAAGGGGGGTTACACTAGGCGGCTTGCGCATTGGCTGGCAAAGCGTTGGCTGGCAAAGCGTTGGCTGGCAAAGCGTTGGCTAGCTACTTGGGGAGGTGACCGTAAATACTACAAATACTAGTCATCTCCAATCAAAAAAATACAATAGAATATAAATAACTACCCCTATTCCAACAATTCAGGACGCTTATCCATTTCATTACACTACAGCCTACACACGCATAAGCTCAACTACTAACGACCCAATTACCGCAAACCTTCAAATTCCCTTCGCCACAATACATAATTAAAGGAAAATAAAACCTCAAAAAAAACTAATTTTAGCAATTTAACTTTATTAACTAACCCTTAACCAGCCTCCAAACCATAAAACAAATAACAAAAAAGTACTAAAAGTGTAAAAAATAAAATCCCTAAACACTTTCTAAGCGAAAATCCCTACTTATAATCCAAACGTCTATCAATTTATTCATTTTCTACTTTACCTTCAAACTTATATTTATCTACCCACCTACTACTACTTTACCCTATAATTTCTACCAATATTTTAACAAATAGGTACTATATTACTACGATTTAATGAAAACTGGACTAAAATTTTAGATATAGGAAAATGTAGGAAAATACAAAATTACATTGCCTAATACAATTACCGTCTATTATAAGCCTAAAGTAGGAAAATTAACCTTTATAAATTAATATTAGTTATTATAAATAAGAAAAAAAAGGAGTTATTTTAGTCGAATTTAACAAGCAATTATTTTAAATATAAATTAGCAAAAAAGCCTATTTTGAATTTTTAGGTGTCCATTTTTATAAATCAATTAATATTATATCCTATTTTAGTAAATAAAATATTATAATTTCTAAATTATAAAATCAAACAACTTACAACTGTATAGTTCGCGCCTTTTTAAATACTATTTTATAGTAATCTACCCCTAGCTAATAGTACTTTACTATTATATAATATATATTCTATAAATACAAAAGTTTTTTTAAATAGCAAATTTGGCTAATTTTTCAACTAAATAGATCCTAGATTAGCAAAAGGAGGTAGAAGTACAAGGAGTTGTTATAAAAAATAGTAGCGCTAGATAGCAAAGATAACCAATAGGGGTAGGCTGCTTAGATACTATACAACTTTTTTAAGTAATATCCTTACAAAATTTGTCTCTATATTAAATATCAGTGTAGAAATTTGTAATTTGTTTGCCCTATAGTAGTTAAGCCTACTGGAAGGAAAATTTAGAGTATAAAAATGGGGGAAAAAAGAAGAGGGAGGTATTAAATATTTATTGTATATAAAAGGTATTTCCAAAGTAATAACTTCTTTTAATACTCTTTAATTAATATAATGAATAAAATTGAATTTTATAAAAACACAAATTTGCAAAAATTAGTTATACTATAAATAGGCCGCCACATATTCCCCAATACTAATCTAATTAAATAACTCTATTTTTTACTTTCGGCAATCTACTAATTGCCAATATTAGAAAAAGCGAAAAGGCCATATAGCTGCTAAATATATTTATTACCGACTATTTTTTCCCCAATTTTAACTCTTATCCGAATGTAAATTACTATTATTAACTACTAAGTAGTTTATCTTTAGTTACTAACTATACTCGGCCCAACCAATCTACAGACAATAATACGCCACTTCCACTTTATATACAAATTATATATTAAAATAGAAGGTCAAAAACTACAACCCTTTAATAAAAGTGCAAAATCAAATAGATAGTCAAATATAAAAGGCCAAGGTATTTAGGTAAAATAATATGGGGGAATTGGCATACCGGTAAAATCATCATTAGACTCTACCATCTAGTATACACATAATCAAAAGACGGCTTATACCACCTATTCTAATAGTAGGTGATCCAAAATACTACAATATAACCTTATTAACAAAAGCCGGTACAAACCGCATATATAATTTTTACAAAAGAATCATCATAATAAAAACAACAATCCCATTTCATCGAACTACAAATAATATTAATTATATATACAATATACTATAAAAACGCTAATAATCCAACTAAAATAATAAAATATCTTTTCGAATTACGCAAACTATATTTTAAACAAATTATATCCAAAAATAAAAGTCTATTATAAAGTTGAACTTTTATTACAAATTCAATTTTCCCCTAATTATTTTCGAACCTTTTACAACTCTTTTCAATACAAAATCGCATTTACTAACTCCCATTTTAATAATTAGCTTTATTTACAACCAAATCTATATTTTATATAAACATGCAAATTATAATATAGTATAGTAAAAACAAAACTTTCCTAGCCAAAATCAAAAAGCAAAATAGGAAATAAAGTAGCTAAAAAAAACCAAAAGTTATTATATAAAACGATTGTACTATTTTAAATAAATATAAAATTTCTCTTTTAAACTATTAAATCTAGCAGTCTATTTTAATAAAAAATCTACTATAAACCCAAATACTACTACAAAACTCTCCGCCTTAAGGAATATTACAATATAAGAATAATACTCTAAAAGGGGTAATATATCTACATTTATAAGCCATCCGCCCGATTATTTTTTCAAACCCTATTTCTATACACCCTACAATTATTCAATCCAAAATTTCAGCCCCATTTTCAAATTCAATTCAAAGTAAATACTCTAATTTCTTCTAGACTTTAATTTAATTTCTTAACATTTTAAAAAGTACAATAATAGTAATTAAATAAAATAGAAAGTACTTAGGGTATTGTTTATAAAAAATGGCGGATTAATACGGAAATAAAGAACAATAAATCTAAAAGAAGTAAAAGCAGCGATGCAAATTATATTGCTTTTAGCCAAAATAACTACAATTAAAGAAAATAGTTTAATTTATTTTAATTTAAAAAACAATTAAATATATATAATAGTTTGCTATAACAATACCCCCATATTACCTATTTATTAGCATATCGTCAACAAACCCATATAATCAGCTTACGCCCTATAATAGCGCAATCCAAACAATCGGGTTACATCCTAACTAATTAACATATACATACAGTTTAATACCCAAAAAAATAACAAACCCACTATTTCGCCCAAATCAAATCCTTTTACAGAATCGGCAGAAATAGGTTTTATTTCTTCTTACGCCCTACTAGAGTTTCTCGAATTGACTGCATATATTAGCTCAAAAAACCAATAGTCGTTGCTTTTCAAAGTATAAAGCAATTTGGCTAATTAAGCTAACTAATTCTAAAAATTATTGCTTACTATCCCCCTATTTAGTACAATTGTAGCCCTAAAATAACAATTACAACCAAAAACAAAAAGGAAAGATATTAGTTATAAATAGCCAAAATTAATCTAAAAATTACTTATATTTTGTTTTTTCTAGAAAAAACTAGGGAATTATCCACAACCTACAATAAATAAATATACTTAGGTTTAAAAAAACTTTACTATTAGTTTGTATAATTCAACAATAGGGATTATATATTTGTAAATCCCTACATTATCTATCACCTACACTTATACCCACTTACTATCAACTACCCAGCTAAAATATACTTTAAATACTAATAGCCTATATACTTCCCGTCTTTTTGCTCTAACTATTACTTCCCCACCTTTTTTTTTTTCCCTTCTACACTACTACCACCATTTCCTCCATTCTTCTTTTATTAAAAATACTTTATTATAAAAATCCAAATAACTATTAAACTACAAATATTTAACACCCCATTTTTAAACCCTACATTATAATAAAGCCATAATAACTTAGTAAAAAAAAAACACCCTACCAAATCTAGAGTGCCCACGGCGGCCGCTTTGCCAAAAATACGCACTATTGTCGTTATATTGAAATTCTATAGTATTTTCTTTTTCAGCAATTTCTACAATAATACTATTTTTATTACGTTATTTACAATACAATCTAAACTTAGAATTTAGAAAAAATTACTAATTTAGCCAATTTCAAATTATTACTTAATTATAGAATTTTGTTTTCTTTTAGCTAAGTTTATTACTAATATTGCCAAAACAAAACAAATTAATTTTATCGAATTTTTATTTGGTACTATTTTTATTATAGTTTATAATTTTGCCCAAATTTAAAATAAGCTTATTATATTTTAAACTTTTTAAAATATTGCCAACGTTATTACTACTTTTTTAACTATTTCTATTATATTTAATATTATAAAAAAAGGGGTTTTGCAAAATATAGAATTTACTTATATAGGGTTTATTTAACTATTTAAAGTTGGATTTAGTCTTATTTTAACTAAAATATTAACTAATATTATTAAATAGCAGCCAGCGTTTTACTTTGCTATTATTACTAAGTTTTTTTTACTTTTTATCAATATTTAGGCTTTGCTATAAAATACTAGGCCCAAATCTATATAGTTAATCTAAAAGCGGCTTTGCTTAAATATAAATTAGGTTAGAGTACTATTAACTAGTATAAAATTAGCAATATTATTATATATTCTAGCATTAATACCTATTCTATTTTAAAACCGTTATAATACTAAAGTTAATACTTTGTAGAATTTTATTAATAAAAGTGGATAATATTTACAAAATATTTAGTATTATTTTATTAATAATTACTAATATATTAATTCTATTATTTATTAAATAAATATACTATTAAATAAAAAAGAATAAAATAATACTAATTCCTAATTTACTATAATTTAATTGCAATTTTACTAACAACTACATTATAGTTTTTTTAGCTATTACTTTTACAAATTATATAAAACTATATAGCAATTTATTATATATTATTATTTATTTCTATTATTATTTATAATTGATATTGCTAAAAGCTAATTATAATTAATATCTAATTTCTAATAAATTCAAAATATCTTAGCTTTTAAAATTTCAATCAAAGTTCTTTTATTTCTAATAATAAGTATTATTACTAGTATTTTTACTAGAATTTTTATATACTACTTCCTAATTTTTTAAATTATTTTAATTTCTATAATATTAAATACTAGCACTTTACTATTAATAAGCTTTATCCAATCTAACTAATTATATTAAAAAGGTGCATTCTTTATATAAATAAAGCTTTTTAAATTACTATTACTTCCTATTAATACTAATATATAATTTTTAAATCTTTTCCCCAATTATTTGCAATTTACTTTCTACTATTAATCTACTGATTATTTTTAATGTATTTTCCAAATATAAACAAGCTTTTAGAAAAATTATTTTCAATATTTGCATATAGTTTGGAATAACTATTAAACTAAATATTATTTAAATTGTTATTTCAATTGTAATAAGCAATTTTTTTTATATTAATAAATCTCCTACTCTAGCTTTTTTAGAAGGTTATAAAGCTGCTTTTTAGATTATATTTAATTGGATTATTTTTACTTTATTTATTTGCGCTATTAGATTATGTTGGGTTTGCTAGATTGGATTTGTTTGAAGTTGAGAATCTGATTTATTAATTCTTATTTTATATAGTGGAATATGAAAAGATAAAATAATTAGTATATAAAAAATTTGGAATTAAATGTTCATATTTGGTCGTTTATTTTAATTGAAAAAAGAAAAATAGAAAAATGATTTTAATTTCTATTTTTATACTAATATTAAAAGATTCTTAAAAAAACTTATTTTATAATTTATTGTAATTTATATAGTATACTATTCTACTATTTTGAATAAGTATTTAGATAAAATTGGATCTTATATTATTAGCAGATTATACTAAATTATAATTAAATTAAGGAAAAGACTAATAATTTCAATTTATTTTTAAAACTTTTTATTTATTAAATTTAAAACTTACTATATAAATTATAATACTATAGTTTTATTTTTGCTATTTATTCTATTTTTATTTGCTTAAAATAGCTAAAAATAATAATATATATAGGTACTTCGATCTAATAACTTACTATTAAACTTGGGCATATATTTTTATAAATTCTATTACTTATATATACCAACTATAAATTCCAAATAAAACAAGATTTTCATACTTGTTAGTATATTAGTATAGTCGGCCTTAAGCTTCATTTTATAAGTCTTTTAATAGTATAAAGAAAATGGGTATAAAAGCAAATTCAATAGTATATATAATAATCTAATAATTCAGAAAATAATAGCAAATAAAATAGTGGTTTTTTGTCTTTTATTTTTGGAATTAATAAAGTTATTACTCCTATTTAAACTTTAGTAATAGTAAAGCTTTTAATTAAAAATAGGGAAAAAAAGTCTTATTATATATTATATATATTTATTTTAGATTTTTAAAATAGTTTTAATTTTATTCGCTCTTTTACTATAGATATTAATATATTATTGAAAAAAATTAATATATAAACTACTTAAGCAATTTAAAAGCACTATTTAATATAAAATAATTATTTATAATTATATATTTTCGCATTTTTAAATATTTAAATCCAATTTAATAATAAAATCAAAAAATTTAATTAAATAAAATAGGGCAATATAAATAAATCCTCTTTTTATTTTCTAATATAATATATATATTTTGCCCGTATTTATATAAAATATTATACTATTTTATCAAAATATCGAAAAAGCTATTTCTAATATAATATAAAATACTAATTTTATTATTTGCAAATTATAATAAATATATTACTAGTAGTAGAATATTTCTTCTACAATTATATATTCTATTTATATTTACTATAAACTCAAAAAAATCGAATATACAAACCCTAATTTGCTAATTTCTTTCCATTTTACTTTATAAAAATGGCAAAATCTTAGCCTCTTATTTTTACTATTATATAGTATTTGTTAAAACTATTACTAAAAATAAGTACAGTTTTTTAGCTTATTTGTTTTTTATATTATATATATATTCTATAAATACTAAATTGATTCTATATTATTGAACTTTGTAAATTACGCAATTATTATAAAAGAATTTTGCTTATATTTTTAAAATTTTGATTTGAAAAAAGGTAAATATATTAAAAGTATATTTAGTAATTAATTTAAAATTTTGGCGATTTAAAAAAGTAAATTAATATAAAATTCTACTTTAAATTTTATTTAGAAGATTGGGCATTGTTAAGATTATAGTAGGAATAAAAGATTTTATTATTTCCAAAATACTATATAATTTTGTAATTTAAAAGCTGGTATTTATTCAATAAAAATATATAACTGAAAACTAAATTTGTAATTGAAAATTGTGATTATAGTAAGAAGAATAGCCTATATAAAAAATGTTTCAAAATCGAAATTATTCGGCTTTTATTATACTAATAAAGTTTTTATAAATTTAGTAGACTTTGGCGGAGTATTTATACTAAACGATGAATTGTTGTCAATTTGGCAAGTATGCGAATTGTACATGCTTTAGTACTATACTAAATATAGCAAGCCTTTCTACTATAGCAGCTTATTAAAAGTAATAATACTAAATCTCTATTGATATTTGGATAAAAATAATTGCGAAGGCGGCTATAAAAGGCGGGATTACTAGAGCTAGATTAAATTTTTAATATTCTTAAATTAGAAGCTAAGTAGGGATATTAGCATAAAGTAGCATTGCTATAGCGAGTAAAAAATTAGGTTTACATTAACTAATTACAATTTTTTCTAAATTTATATTATTTATAGCTGCCAAATATTCTTTATAACTATTATACTAGTACTCGAATTTATAGATCTCATTTATTAATTTTAAATAGTACTATTTCTATTTATTTTCTATATAATATAAAAGATCGTTGCTCTTAATATAATTCTATTATTAAAATATTATATTTTTTATAAATCTACAATTTTATTAGTAATAAATGGAAATAAAAGGCCAATTACTTTAATAATAAGATTCTTCAAATATAAGATTTTTATTTCTAATAGAATTTACTAAAATATTAAATTAATAAAAGGCTGTATAAAATAGTATAAATTCTAAAGTTAATATATAAAATAAATTTAGAAAAATTAACTATAAGTTGTAGGATATAGGTTATATTATTACGAATATGCGGTATTAGTTTGTAAATTTTCAAATTATATTTAAAAATTATTAAGCTGAATGTTCCTATATAGTATATGAATATAAAAATTTACAATTATAATATAATACTAAATATAAAAATCTTATTAAAGTCTAATATAAATACAATAAATTCAATAATATATTGTAAGAAGAAATTTCCAAAAGCCAATTAATAATAGAGTTTTTAATTTAAAAATCGCACAAATTTAAAATAGAAGTCTTTTATAAGGAATTTGTAGAAATTTCCCTAATTTAATATAAAAAGGAGATTTTTAATTATTAAAAAATAGTGAAAAATAAAAAAAAATTTATATAAAAATTTAATAAAAAAAAGTATATTATTTAAAAATTTTGTAATAATTATATATAATATTTTATTATAAATGTCAATTTTTAAGAAAAATTGAAAAAAAAGCGAATTAAAAAGGAAAAATTAGTTGAAAAAATGGGGGTAAAATTACTAAAAGTAGAAATTCGAGGCGTTTATTATAATCTAAATAGTAATAAAAAGGAGGATTTTTTCAATATAGTTAATAGTAATTGGTGGAGGAAAAGGCGAAAAAAAGTAAATTATTAAAATATTTAGTAGTTTCCTAAGTAATTTCTTTTTCTTTTTTTCTTCTTTTTCTTTTTTTAATAAACAAAAATTTCTAATTTTAATAGTATTTACTTTTACTCTATTATAATATATATATTAGTAAATAAACCAAACTCTATTTTTTTTTTATTTATTATTAATACAATTATTAAAAATATGCGGAATAAAAGTTCAATTTAGAATAAATTTATTATTTTTCATTTTCAATTTATTTTACAAATATTTTATTAATTTCTAAAATTTTATATTTTTATTTTTTCTATTATTATTAATAATATAAATATATTTAAAATAGTAAAATATAAAAAAAATAGTTGTTTAAAATAAATAATTTAATAATTTTTTATTTTAAAAATACTTCTAATTGGCTATTTTTTTTTAAAATATAAAAATTTATATATAGTGTCTAATATATTAGAACTTTGCTATTTTTAATAAAAATTTAAAAATATATACTTTTAGTAATTTTAAAATATTAATTAATATAATTATAATAGCTTATATTGGTGGTATTAGTTGTAAATATAATCTCAAATTTTTTATTAGAAATATAAATTTTAATTAAATTATTATAAAAAAATCTAATAAGCCTAAACCTTTTAAGTAAAATTACTTATTTATATATTGTAAAATAACTAGTTTATAATATTTAAGTATATATATATTTATTAAAAGTATAGGGCATTATACGGCCTAATGTATTAGCTAAATAGAGTAATTGTTTAGGATAATGTAGAAATATTTCCAAAGTGTAGTATATTAATTTTAATTATAGCCGGATTTAATAATATATAAAAAAAAAATTTAACCTCCTAATATTCTAAAATTAAAATGCTATTTTATATACTAATAATTATTATATTTAATTGAAGTTTTGCTATTGCAAATATAACAAAAAATACTAAAATTAATATAAGAAAAATAAATATAATAAAATATTTAAAAATATAAAAAGTTTGTAAAAAAATGAACTTTTATATAATACTTTTGTTTATAATATTTACTAAGTATTTTATATAATTTATACGTTTTTTAATTGTATTCACTTTAATTTATTAAATATAGTCTAAAATATAATAGTTTTAAAAATAAAGGTACTATAATTATATATAATATAAATTGGCTATTAATATACGAAAATAAATATAAATTTTACTATTAATATTAAATAGATTATTTATATAGCTTGTTTTTTATTATATTTAATACCTTTTAAATATAAAATACTTTTTTGGTATAGGGCCTATTTTATAATCTTTTTAGCTCCAAATTTGGCTTCGGGATATTACTTAATTTAGCCTTAATATTCTATATATATTAATTATTTTATATATTTTAATAATAGTATATTTAGAACTTTAGGTTGTTTACTACCTATTAATTCGCAATATGCTACTAAATATTAATAATAGGCCGATTATAGGGCTTGAAGGCGGTTTAGTAAGAGATTTTGTAGTATAGTTAAGCCTGTTAAATCCGAATTTTGTAGTATATTTTTGGAAAATATTTAAACTATTTTTTTCTTTTTTAAATGTTTTTTCCCTTTTTTTTTATTAATAAAGTTATTATAATTTTTTTTTTTAAATATTTTACTTATAAATAGTAAATAATTGATTAAAAATTGTAATTTAATTTAATTAAGAATTATATTAAAATTACAATATAAAAAAAAAATAAAAGTAAATTTTAAACTTTATTTTTTATCCAATTATAGCACTTTATACTATAAAATACTAATTATTTTAATTTTTATTTTTTTATATTATAATTTTCTAATTTTTAATATTTTAATAATTTTTTAAAATTTTATACTTTTTTTTCGACTTTTTATTTTCGCTTTTATTAGTTAA
>Ga0247781_1000118_pt1 | contig 22846 bp, 19 predicted proteins | sample UWRJL184509B5_FD_179922 | JGI IMG/M metagenome (GOLD analysis project Ga0247781, IMG submission 179922) | Plant litter microbial communities from Arlington Agricultural Research Station in Wisconsin, United States - UWRJ-L184-509B-5 | ecosystem: Environmental > Terrestrial > Plant litter >...
CAGGTCAGCGCGATGATGATGCGCGACGCCGTCCAGAACCGTCCCCGCCGGGCATCAGGCCGGACCGCGTGCGAGCCGAGCGGCCCGCCGATCGCCTGGGAGATGCCCCGCACGAAGCCGTCCGACGTCGCCGGCGCGTTCGGCTTGTCCGGGCGGTCGAGATCATCGGGCGGTTGCGTGCTCATGTCATGGCATCATGCCGTACTTCCCACCACGGATCGGAACGACCTACGGTGAGCTGAGACGAAACCGGCGCGCACCCCGTGAGGGATGCGCGCCGGGCTCACCAGCGGAAGCTAGCCGCCGCCGTTGTTCTGCGGCGGGATAGTCGGCTTTGTCGGTGGCAGGGTGTCGCCCGCACCACCGTCATTGTTGCCGCCGTTGCCGTCGTTACCACCGTTGTTGCCGCCACCGTTGTTGCCGCCGTTGCCGTCGTTACCACCGTTGTTGCCGCCACCGTTGTTGCCGCCACCGTTGTTGCCGCCGTTGTTGTTACCGTCACAACCGGGGCCGATGATGCCGAGCACACAGTCTCCGCCGTTGTCCTCCGTATTGTCGACCGGCGGCGGCGGAGGGGGTTCCTGCCCATTGGCGTACGGGCTGTCCGCGTTACCGGTCTCGACGCGCTTCGGGAAGTCCTCCTTCTGGAGGTCCTTCGCCTTGATAACAGCGTCAAGGAACTTCTTCCAGATCTTCGACGGCGTGCCGGCGCCGAACATGTCGCGGCCGTTGGACTCCTTCAGCTCGACTTTGTTCTTCGCGCCACCGACCCAGACCGTCGCGGCCAGTTGCGGCATACCCCCGACGAACCAGGTGTCACCGCTGCCCTCCTTGAACTCCCAGGTACCCGACTTGGCGATGCCTTCCTGGCCGCCGCGCAGGTCCCGGTCGTCGACCTCGACGATCTCCTTCATGACTGACTGAAGGTTGGACATCTGGTCGGGGGAGAAGACCTCTTTGCCCCTGGTGTTCTCGCTGCCGACGATCGACTTCTTGCCGGTGTCGGGGTCGACCCGGGTCACCGTCCTGATGAAGTGCGCGTCGTGGTGCACGCCGTTGCCGACGATCGTGGCGACGCCCTCGGCGTGCTCGAGCGGGATGAGCCGGTACTGGCCGAAAGCGACCTCATTATCGAAGTAGCCCGTCTTCTCCCAGAGGGACTTGTCTGTCGTCTTCAGGTTCACCATCTTGCCGTCGTCGGTGAACATGTGGCCGACGCCAGCGTCCCGGGCGGCGGCGATGACCTTGTCCCGGCCGATGCCATCCGAGATCCAGTAGAACGGGAAGTTATACGACTTGACCGTCGCCGTCTCCAGATCACAGAACTTGATCTTGCCCTTGCAGACGGTGCCAGGATCGGCACCCGCGTTGCTGATCTTCGAGCCGTTCGGGCGGAGCTTCGTGCCGTCCCACGTCGTCTTGAAGGAAATGTCCTCCTTCAGCGCGGCGGCCAGCGTGTAAATCTTGAACGTCGAGCCGGGGGACTGACCACCGATGATCTTCTTGCCGTCACCGGAGAGATAGCCGCCATAGTCGAGGCCGGCTGGGTCGTCGCCGCCGTAGTAGCCGAGCACCCGACCGGTCTTCGGATCGATGCCGATCACCGCGGCCTGGTACGTGGCCGGGCGCTCGTGCATCGGCGAGCTCTCGCTCTTGCGCGAGCCTGCATCCTCGGCCGCCTTTTGCACGACCGGGTCGATGGTCGTGGTGACGGTCAGGCCACCCTGGTTGAATTCCTGCTCGTCGATGCCCATCTCGGCCAGCTCGGCGCGGACGTGCCGCATGACCATGCCGACCGGCTTGTCCGACGCGCAGGTCTTGCAGGCGCCCGAGCTGACCGGCTTGACCTTGGGGTACTTGCGAGCGGCGTAGACCTCTGGAGTGATCCAGCGCATCTCGACCATGTTCTTCATGGTGTATTCCCACCGCAGCTTGGCGTCGGTGAGGTTGTAGTTCGGGTCGTAGCCCTTGTGCGTCGCCGTCGGCTCCGGCTGCTTGATGATCGAGGCGAGCACCGCGGCCTCGTACGGCGTGATCGCGTTCTTCTGCCCGGCCGGCGTGGTCACTGACTTGCCGAAGTAGCCCTGCGCCGCGGCCTCGATGCCGTACCGGCCCTCACCGAGGTAGATGTAGTTCAAGTACATGGCCATGATCTGTGGCTTGTCGTACTTCGACTCCATCTTGCGGGCGATCACCGCCTCGCGGAGCTTCCGGTTGTAGCTGATGTCCTTGAGATCGGCCGCGTGCCTCGCGTACTGCTGGGTGATCGTCGAGGCACCCTGGGTATCGCCACCAGTGAAGTTGTTCCACGCGGCGCGGACGATGCCCTTCATGTCGATGCCGTGGTGCTGGTAGAAGTTCTTGTCCTCGGCCGCCGCGACCGCGTACTGGACCACCAGGTTGATCTTCGCTTGGGGGACGACCGTGCGGTTCTGCTCGCCGAGCTTGGCCAGAACCGCGCCCTTGGAGTCGAGGATCACATTCGACTGGTCCTCGGTGACCGGCGAGGGCAGGTCCACATCGTCGAAGAAGTAGGTGCCGCCGACCACACCCGCGCCGAGCATGATCACCAGCACGGCCGCCGCAGCGGTCAGGATGTTCGTGCGCCGACGCCGCTTGGCCGCCTTCGACTTGTCCTTGCCGCCGCGCCCGGACCGGCCACCACCGAGGCTGCCCTCGTCGCCGAGACCCTCAGAACCCAAGGCCGACCCCGGGCGTACGGCGGCACGGGCGACCGCGCCACGGCCGCCCGCGGGGGCCGCGCCCACCGAGGCACGCGCACCGACGCGGGCCGACCCCACGGACGCACTGCCCACAGAAGCGCTGCCTGCTGAAGCGCTCCCCACAGAAGCGCTGCCCACGGAGGCGCTGCCCACGGAGGCGCTGCCCACGGAGGCGCTGCCCACGGAGGCGCTGCCCACGGAGGCACGACCGGGGGAGGCCGCGCCGGGGGAGGCCTTGCCCACCGAGGCGCGGCCGGGAGTGCCCGGCGAGGCTGAGCCGACAGCGGCCCGCCCACCGCCCCCACGGCGGTATGCGTCGGGCGCCGCCCGGGCCGACGCCGAGTAGGACGGGGACTGGTCGTCGTCAGGCGTGGAGCCGGCGGCCCCGGGCACCTGGGCCCGGGCACGCGGAGACTGCGGTTCGCCGTACGGGTTCATGCGGTCACACCTCGGTCGCCGTGACGCTCACGGGGAGGACCCTGGAGGGGCCCTCACCAGCGACGTCACCCGCGGACGATTCGGGCTGCATACCGGCAGCCGCCCTGACGGATGTCATGAATGACCGGCTGTGGCGCTGGATGCGCGAGCCGGTCGGGGTCGTGTCAACGGTAGCGATATCGATCCGCGTCATCGGCGGCTGTCCCAGCCGTATGAGGACGACCCTGGTTCGCGGTGGCGGCCCGCGGCGGTCGAGGCGGCGACCGCCTCGACCCGATCGAGTTCGTCGGCGGTGAGCGCGTCCCGGCCGAGCAGATATTGCTCGGCCAGGTGATTCCACGCGCAGGACTGGCACACCTCCACGACGAATACCTGAAACTCACGCAGCGTCATCGCCAGGCCAGGAAGCTCCGCGAGCTTTCGAGCCTGGCCGGCGGACTGCCTGAGTTCATCGCCGTAGATGTAATGCACGAGGGTCAGGTTGTCACGGCGGCAGATGGGGCAACGCTCCTCGGTGGGCTCGCCGTGAAACCGAGCAGCACTTTTGAGGTACGGCGAGGCATCGCAGACCTCGAGCGTGCCGATCTTGCCATTGTGCACGTCACGCAGCACTGCTCGCTTCTGTAGCGAGTAGTCGACCACCTGCCGCTGCGTTCGCATGGCGAAGAGCGTACGCGGTCCGGCGTCGAGGGGCGACCGCCATCACTCAGCGTGGCGCGAGGGTTGCTCAATCATGAACACCTTGCGCGGCGCTGGCGACAGATCTACGGTAACGATGTATCGCGCCGATACATCGGGACAGAAGGAGAGGGGCGGCTGATGTTGGAATTGGCGATTCTCGGCCTCCTTCAGGAGACCCCGATGCACGGTTACGAGCTTCGTAAGGAGCTCGCCACCAAGCTGGGCACGATCCGCGCCGCGATCAGCTACGGCACCCTCTACCCGACGCTCAAGCGACTTCAGGCGGCCGGCTGGATCACTGAATCCGAGTCCGACCCGACGATGATCCCTCCGCTGACCAGCAAGCGGGGCCGCGTTGTTTACAAGATCACTGCTGATGGCAAGGAACGGTTCGCCGGGCTGCTGGCCCAGGTCGGCCCGGAGACCTACGACGACGCCGGCTTCGGCGTGCACTTCGCGTTCTTCTCCCGCACCGACCGCGCCACCCGGCTGCGCATCCTCGAGGGCCGTCGCCGACGCATCGAGGAGAGGCGGGAAGGCCTGCGCGACGTGCTTTCCCGCGCCGCCGGCCGGCTCGACGCGTACACGCTCGAACTGCAACGTCACGGACTGGACGCGTGTGAGCGCGAGGTCCGTTGGCTGGAGGAGCTCATCACCAACGAGCGCTCCGGCCGAGCTCCGGCAGGATCCACCGGGACGATCGACATCCCTGACGTCCCGGCGGCGAAAGCAACACCCCCAGAAGACCCGCGTCCGCAACAGGACCGGCCGTGATGAACAAGGAGGCAAACGCGATGGGCTCCGTCCGCGTCGCCATCGTCGGTGTGGGTAACTGCGCCTCGTCCCTCGTACAGGGCGTGGAGTATTACAAGAACGCCGACCCCAACGACCGCGTCCCGGGTCTCATGCACGTGACCTTCGGCGACTACCACGTGTCCGACGTGAAGTTCGTCGCGGCGTTCGATGTGGACGCCAAGAAGGTCGGCATGGACCTCAGTGAGGCGATCGTCGCCAGCGAGAACAACACCATCACGCTGACCGACGTGCCGCCGAGCGGCATCACCGTCCAGCGTGGACCGACTTTCGACGGTCTCGGCACCTATTACCGCGAGATCATCGAGGAGTCGACGGCCGAGCCGGTCGACATCGCGCAGGCCCTGCGGGACGCCGAGGTCGACGTCGTCGTCTCCTACCTCCCGGTGGGCTCCGAGGAGGCCGACAAGTTCTACGCTCAGGCCGCGATCGACGCCGGCTGCGCCTTCGTCAACGCGCTGCCGGTCTTCATCGCCTCGGACCCGGTGTGGGCCCAGAAGTTCATCGACGCCGGACTGCCGATCGTGGGTGACGACATCAAGAGCCAGGTCGGCGCCACCATCGTGCACCGCGCGCTGGCCAAGCTTTTCGAGGACCGCGGTGTCGAGCTGCTGCGCACCTACCAGCTCAACTTCGGCGGCAACATGGACTTCATGAACATGCTGGAGCGCAAGCGCCTGGTGTCCAAGAAGATCTCGAAGACCCAGTCGGTGACGTCCCAGATCCCGCACGAGATGATCAAGAGTGACGTGCACATCGGCCCGTCGGACCACGTGCCGTGGCTCGACGACCGCAAGTGGGCCTACATCCGCCTCGAGGGCCGCTCGTTCGGCGACACCCCGCTGAACGCCGAGCTCAAGCTCGAGGTGTGGGACTCGCCGAACTCGGCCGGTGTGATCATCGACGCGGTCCGCGCGGCAAAGATCGCCAAGGACCGCGGCGTCGGCGGCCCGATCCTGTCGGCCTCGTCCTACTTCATGAAGTCCCCGCCGGTGCAGTACAGCGACCACGACGCCAAGGCGTCCGTCGAGGCCTTCATCCGCGGCGACATCGAGAGCTGACCTCCTGATCGTCGAAGAAAGCCGGATCGCCGCCGTGGCGGTCCGGCTTTCCCCGGCACGGTCAAGTGCGGGAGGGCCAGTCCTGCGCGGGCCCGGCCCATGCGGTGTCAGCCCCAGGCCCGCGCCAGTGCCACTCGGGCCTCGAGCTCGAGCAGCTTGCGCTTACGGTCGAGCCCGCCGCCGAAGCCGACCATCTTGCCGCCGGCGCCGACCACGCGATGGCAGGGCACGATCACCGGGACCGGGTTGTGGTTACAGGCCGTGCCGACCGCGCGCGCCGCGCCCGGGTCGCCCAGAGCCGTCGCGATCGAGCCGTAGGTCACCATCTCCCCATAAGGAATCTGGGCGATCTCGGCCCAGACCGAACGCTCGAACTCGGAACCCCCCAGCATTTCGACCGGCACGGTGAACTCGGTCAGCTCGCCGGCGAAATAGGCCTCAAGCTGGGCGACGGCCGGATGAGCCCCGGACGGCCCCGGACGCGCCCCGAACCGCACCCCCACGACGGCGTCATCCGAGACGGCCACGCCGAGCGGACCGATGAGAGAGTCGACGACGAACATGCTTCGATTCTGCCCCGGGGCAACGACAACTCAGCAGTGACGAACGACAATCCCACCGATACGGTGCCACAACCCACGGTCAACACCGCGCTCAGCAGGAGAGGTGGCCGTTGTCCCGGGCCCACTTGAAGAGCTCGGCCTCGGCCTCGTCACGGTCGAGCGGCCCCCGGTCGAGGCGTAGCTCTTTGAGAAAACGCCAGGCCTGACCCACGACCGGACCGGGCGGCACCCCCAGCAGCTCCATGATCGCGTTGCCGTCGAGGTCGGGCCGGACCCGGGCCAGATCCTCCTCGGCGCCGAGCCGGGTGATTCGCTCCTCGAGCGCGTCGTAGTCGGCCGCCAGGTTGGCCGCCTTGCGCTTGTTGCGGGTCGTCACGTCCGAGCGGGTCAGCTTGTGCAGCCGCGCCAGCAACGGTCCGGCGTCGGTCACATAGCGGCGTACCGCCGAGTCGGTCCACTCACCCCGGCCGTACCCGTAGAAGCGCAGGTGCAGGCCGACCAGCTCGACCACGTCCGAGATGACGTCCTTGGGGTATTTCATGGCCTTCATGCGCTGTTTGGTCAGGCGGGCACCGACCACCTCGTGATGGTGGAAGCTGACCCGACCGTCGCGCCCGACGGCCTTGGTGGCCGGCTTGCCGATGTCGTGCATCAGCGCCGCCATCCGCAGCACGAAGTCCGGCCCCTCGTCGCCCTCGAGCCGCATCGCGTTCTGCACCACGATCAGCGTGTGCTCGTAGACGTCCTTATGCTGGGCGTGCTCGTCGATCTCGAGCTTGAGTCCGGAGATCTCGGGGATGAAGTAGTCGGCGAGGCCGGTGTCGACCAGCAGTCGCAGGCCGGCGATCGGGTCGGCTCCGCAGATCAGCTTGGTGAACTCGTCCCGGATCCGTTCCGCAGTGATCCGCTGGAGATCACCCGCCATGTCCCGCATGGCCGTAATGACCTTTTGATCCACCGTGAACCGCAACTTCGAGGCGAACCGAGCGGCCCGCAGCATCCGAAGTGGATCATCGCCGAACGACTGTGACGGCGCGGCCGGCGTCCGGATGAGCTGCGCGGCAAGGTCCTCGAGGCCGCCGTACGGGTCGGTGAAGTCGTGCCCGGGCAGCGACACCGCCATCGCGTTGATGGTGAAGTCGCGGCGCTGCAGGTCGTCCAGGAGCGACGTGCCGTATTCGACCACGGGGTTGCGCGTCACGCCGTCGTACGCCTCGGCCCGGAAGGTTGTTATCTCGAGCCGCAGGCCGTTCTTCTGCAGACCGATGGTGCCGAACTCGCGACCGGTCTCCCAGATCGCGTCGGCCCAGCCCTGCACGATCGCGAGAGTCTGTTCGGGGTGGGCATCGGTGCAGAAGTCGAGGTCGTCGCCGAGCCGGCCGAGCAGCGCATCGCGCACCGACCCGCCGACCAGGTACAACTCATGGCCGGCGGCGCCGAAACGGCGCCCCAGCTCATCGGCGACGGGGGAGACCCGCAGCAACTCGGCGACCGCGTTCCGCTGGGCGGTATTCAACACAGACATGGGATGACCAGGGTATCGAACCTGCTGTGGGCGAAGAGGCACTGGGCGGGCGGTCGTGGCAGCGGTGGACCGCACCGGGCAGGATTGGCGGGTGCCAGTTCCCCAGGCGCTGCTCCGCCTGACCGAAAAGCCCGGCTTCTGGGCGGGCGACGGCGACGCGACCAGCGACGACCAATCCCCACCGCTGCGGGTGACCTTCCCGGTCATCGGCGGCTACGCCCTCGTGCTCGATCTCGACCCCGTCACCGGCGAACGTACGCTCGGCCTGCGCGGCCCTGCCTCGAGCGAGCCGGTCCAGCTCGGCTGGGCGCCCGCCGGGGAGCCCTTTCCGGCCGCCCTGCGCTGGTGGGAGCTCGATCTGTGCGCCCGGGTGATCGCCTGGGAGGATCCGACGCTGCCCCATCCGGGCCTGGTCGTCGCGCTGTTGGCGCCTTTCGCGCCGGCCACGCCCGACGACGACGAGCCTACGATCGCCGCCGTGCGCGAGGCGGCGTACCGGTCTCTTCGGCGCGATGTGCCGCCTGCCGATCCCTCGGGTCCCGAGCAGGCGCCACTGCCGCTCTTCACGAGCGACGACTGGTGGCCCGCTCCGGCGACGCCGGCCGCGCAGGTGCTCGACGAGGCGTCGATCGCCGAGCTGAGCCGTCCGGAAAGGGCGTTTCGTGAGGTACGCGGGGGGTCGCGCTTCCCGCGCGAGCTGCTGGCCGATCTCGTCCGCCAATCGGCCGCGCACCTTCGGGCGGTCACCCGCGAGCGGTGGTACGACAAGACCCGCCCGATCGCCCGGCACATCCTGGACATCGGTGATCTCCGGCCCATTCCGGCACTGCTCGGTGCGCTCACCGAGGCGGGCTGCGATCATCCGACGGTGCTGGACGCGCTGAGCGAGCCGCTGGTCCCCGCCGAGGCCTGCTGGATGGTGGAGACCCTGGCCGGCGCGGAACCGGGCACACTGACCTCTATGGTGACCGGAGTTCCGGACGAAGCTCGGGAGGATCGGTGAACAGCGGTCTCTACCGCAGCGCGCACGCCGCGCCCGACGACGAACCGCCGCGGCCCGAGGACGGTGTCACCCTGATCTCGGTGGACACCCCCGTGCCCGGCGCGGACGCCGTCGAGAATCAGGCCCTGCCGCCCGAGGAGCTTCCGGCTCCCGAGGGGCAGAGTGCGGTCGGCACCAGCGCGATGATGGCGATTGCCAGCTTCGTCAGCCGGATCATCGGCTTCGTCCGCAACGCCCTGATCGGCATCACCCTTGGCACCGGCATCGGTGACGCCTTCACCAGCGCGCAGTTCCTGCCCGGCCAGATCTATGAGCTGCTGCTCGGCGGCATCCTCTCCAGCGTGCTGGTGCCGCTGCTGGTCCGGCGGCGCAAGGCCGACCCGGACGGCGGTCTGGAGTTCACCCGCAAGCTGCTGACCTTCGCGATGGTGTCGCTCGGCATCGCGACGGCGCTGGTGGTGCTGGCGGCCCCGCTGATCACCTGGATCCAGGCCGGTGACAACGACATCGCCGGCTACCGCGGCCTGGTCACCCACTTCGGGTACCTGGTCCTGCCGATCATTTTTTTCACCGGTCTCTCCGCGCTGATCGGCGCGGTGCTGAACACCCGGGGACACTTCGCCGCGCCGACCTGGGCACCGATCCTGAACAGCCTCGTCGTGATCGCCGCGTGCGGTGTCTTCATCGGCGCCTTCGGCACGGCCAAGGATCTGCGGCCCGAGGACATGACGCCCGGCCGCATCGGCGTGATGGGCGGCGGCATGCTGCTCGGCATGATCGCGCAGGCGGTCGGCCTGCTCCCGGCGCTGCGCAAGGTCGGCTTCAGCTGGAAATGGCGCTGGGATCCCCGTTCGCTGGGCCTCGGAGAGATCGGCCGGCTGGCCGGTTGGATGCTCTGTTACGTCGCCGCCAACCAGGTCGCGGTCTTCGTCGTGGTGCGCATCCTCAACCGGGTCGCCGGCCGGGACAACGCCAGCGTGCTGGCCTTCAACAACGTTTTCCTGCTGGTCACCATGGCGCATGGGATCATCGGCGTCTCGGTGATGACCGCTTTGCTGCCCAAGATGAGCGCGGCCGCCGCCGAGGGCCGGTTCGCCGAGGTGAGCGCCGACCTCACCCGGGCCATCCGGCTCGTCACGGTCGCGCTCGCCCCGATCGCGGTCGTCTACGGGGTGCTGGCCAACCCGATCGCGGTCACCCTCTTCCAGGGCGGCGCCTACGACAACGGCGACGCCCTGGCGACCGGCACGGTCCTCGCGGTGGCCTCCTTCGCGGTGATCCCGCTGTCGATCAGCTATCTCTGCACCTACACCTTCTATTCCCTGCAGGGGAACAAGACGGTGGCGCTGATCAACCTGCCGGTGGTCGTGGGCCGGATCGGCGCCTACCTGCTGCTGGCCGCGGTGCTCGACGCCTCGCTCTCGGCGGCGGGGATGACCGCCGCCAACGCGCTCTCCTATTTGATCTCGGCGGTGATCTCGCTGGCCGTGCTGCGGCGCCGGATCGGCCGGCTCAACCTGGGCTCGGTGGCGGCGGGACTCGTCAGGGTTCTCGTCGCGGCCGCGATCGCCGCCGTGCTCGGCTATGTCGTCGTGCGATTCCTGCCCGGCGCGGACGGTCCTTCCGGGCGCGGTGAGGCACTTCTTCAGCTCGTTGTGGGCGGCGCGGTGATTCTGCTGGCCTACCTGGGTGCGGCCCTCGCGCTGCGGGTGTCCGAGGTCAACCAGGTGATCGGGATGGTACGCCGCAAAATAGGCCGCTGACCTGCCTTTTCTCCAGTACCGGCAGTCACGGGCGTGATCCGGGGCCTCGGATCACGCGGAGCCGCGCCGGGGGGACGACCTGCCGCGGGATGGCCCCGGGCGGGTATGGTCGGTGGCGGCATGTGCGCTTCGCACCTCGTCTTGCACATTGTCTCTGCACGCTGTCATTTGCAAGGCTGTAATTCGCAAAGCTGTCATTTGCGCTAAATACAGCAATTGCACCGAACACGGCACATATCGTGCGTGGAGCACCGAGGAGGACTGGTGACCCAGGTCGGCGAAGGCCACGAGACCGCGGCCGATGCGGACGGACCGGTCATGACCTTCGGTGCACCTACCGTCGGCGAGATCCTGGCCGAGCGCTACCAGCTCGAGGAGCACGTCAACGACGACAGCGCGGGCCGTCAGGTCTGGCGCGGCATCGACGTGATCCTGCGGCGCCCGGTCGCGGTCGTGCTCCGTTACCCCGGTGGTGATCCGGCCGCCGAGATGCTCCAGGCCGCCGTCGACGCGAGCCGGGTGATCCACCCCAATCTCGTCGGCGTCTACGACGCGATCGACGAGGGTTCCCGTGCCTACGTGGTGCGCGAGTGGGTCGACGGCGAATCGTTGCGCGACCTCCTCGCCTCCGCGGGCCCGCTCGACCCCGCCCGTGCCACCGGCATCGCACACTCGATCGCCGACGCGCTGACCGCCGTGCACGCCACCGGCATGGTGCACGGCAACGTGCACCCCGGCACGACGCTGATCGCCGACGACGGCCGGGTCGTGCTGGCCGACGCGCGCGCCGACTCGGCCGACGACGTCGAGACCGACGTCCGCGCGGTCGGCGGCATCCTTTACTTCTCGCTGACCGGTCACTGGCCGCACACCGAGGTCGGCCGCTCCGCGCTGCCCGACGCGAACCGGGACGCGGCCGGCAACCCGGCCGCGCCGCGGCAGATCCGCGCCGGCATCCCGGCCTACCTCGACGACCTGACGATGGACCTGCTTGATCGCCGGGTCGCCTCGCCCGAGGCCGACGCGCTCGCCGCCGAACTGGCCCGGCTCGACTCCGCCGAGGATGAGTACGAGGACGTCGGCCCGCTGCGGTTCGCCCAGAGCACGGCGACCGAGCCGATCCGGAGCACCCGCAAGATCATCATTGGGGTCGCGGCGCTGATCGTCATCGCGGCGGTCGGTCTGGTCTTCGGCATCCGTGCGATCACCAGTTCCAACGACGACCCGGCCAAGACCACGCAGGCGAGCACTGGCGGGCAGGGCAACCCGGCCGCCGGCGACAACGGCGCCCAGATCCCGCCCGCGGCCACGCCGAAAAAGATCCCGCTGACCGCAGCGATGGTCCGGATGGTCGATCCGCCCAAGGGCGACCGGGCCCAGGGCGAAGAGGCGAAATACACCGTCGACGACGATCCCGAGACGGTGTGGAGCACCGAACACTTCACCCGGGCCAACTTCGGCAACCTCAAGAAGGGCATGGGCGTGCTGATCAACCTCGGCACCCCGCGCCGGCTGTCCGAGGTCACCGTCGAGACGTCCAGCCCCGAGGTGGCGATGGACATTCGCACCGGGTCGCAGGACTACGGCGACAGCTCCGACGGCGACAGAAAGATCGTTGACACCTACAAGAAGCTGGGTGACGGCGACACCGCGAAAACGGCGGGCACCCGTGAGGTGTTCTCGGGCTTCGACCCCAACCAGAAATATCAGTACGTCCTGGTCTTCCTCACCGAACTGCCGAGGGCCGACAACGGCCGCTACCAGGTCAACGTTGAGAAGATCGAACTCACCGGCTACTGATCGGCGAGCGAGGGCGGCGGCCGGCCGCCCTCGCCGACCTGAGTTATTCGTTAGCGTGTCAGCGTGAATACCGGGGACGGCCCGATCGGGGCGCCTGGCACCGACGACAGCGGGCCGAGCGACGCCGATCTTTTGCGTGCCCACGTCGACGGCGACCGCGAGGCCTTCGGCGAGTTGGTCCGCCGACACCGTGACCGCCTCTGGGCCGTTGCCCTGCGCACGGTCGGCGACCGCGAGGAGGCTGCCGACGCGGTGCAGGACGCGCTGCTCTCGGCCCATCGCAATGCCGCCCGGTTCCGCGGTGACGCGGCCGTCACCACCTGGCTGCACCGCATCGTGGTCAATGCCTGCCTCGATCGCCTGCGCCGTCGCCAGGCCCATCCGACCGTGCCGCTGCCCGACGGCTCCCGCTCCGAGGATCGTCCGTCCGGTGCGGAACCGGCCGCGCCCACCACCGACCACGAGACCGCGCTGCTGGTGCGCCAGGCGCTGGCCGATCTGCCGGCCGACCAGCGGGCCGCGATCGTGCTGGTCGACGTGCAGGGCTATCCCGTCGCCGAGGCGGCCGAGATCCTCGAGGTGGCCGTCGGCACGATCAAGAGCCGATGCGCGCGGGGCCGGGCCAGGATGGCGTTGGCGCTGGGTGAGCTGCGCGGGAGAGACAGCGGTCACGCAGCGCGGGGGAACCTGAGGGCCGGCGAAACCGTCCCATCCGGACCGGGTGCGGCGCCGCCGTCACCCGGTGGGCATGAGCGGAGGGACCAGAGGTGACCGGGGCCGAGTTCAGCGGGGTCGACATCGACCTGCTGGCGGACTACATCGGGGGTGCTCTCGAGGGCACGCCGGACGAGTCCGCGGTGGCCACGTTGATCGCCGAGGACCAGGCGTGGCGAGAGGCGTTCGAGACCCTCGGTGGACGCGTCACGTTCGTCCGGGCCGAACTTGGTCGTTTCAGCCCCGAGCCGATGCCGGCCGATCTGGCCGCCCGGCTCGACGGCATGTTCAGCGCCCCCGCGTTGACCCTCGTCCAGGGTGAGGCGGTGGCCGCCGATCCGCGCCGCCGCCGGAAGCGCTGGGTCACTCCGCTCGCCATCGCCGCCGGTTTCATCGCCTTTATCGGCTTCGGCGTCGACTATCTCTCCGGCCGCACCCAGCAGGCCGACGACAGCGCCGCCTCCGGCGTTTCCACGCAGAGCGAAAGCGCGATATCGGCCCTCGGTGAGACGATCCTGGCGACCGGCACCGACTACACCCGGGCCACCTTGGCGATCGAACCGGTGCGGACCTTGAGCGATCCCCCGAGCGCCGGCATCCCGGCCTTCGGGGAATCGGGCACGCAAAATCAGGACCGCGCCACTGTCAAGGAGCCCACGCTCGACCGGCTCGCCGTCCGCGCCGCCCTGGCGGAGTGCTTCCTGGCGATCGAGCGCCAGAACGCGGGAGGCTCGATCTCGGTCACAACGGTGGACTACGCCCGATTCAATGGGGCCCCTGCCGTTATTGTCCGGTTTACCGCGGCGAACGGCGGGTGGGCCTGGGCGGTCGGTCCGGGCTGTGGCACGCCCGTCTCGGGCGCCGACGCGCTCGACAAAGTGCCGGTACGCTGAACGCCACCCCAGATGACCCGCGTGAGGTCGACCACGGCCGCGCGTGCGGGAATGGCGTGTGCCTAGCATGGCGTTCTAGCGTGCAGTGTCGCCGAGCGGATACCCCGGCGAAGAGCAGACTGAGGAGTCGGCAGTGGACGAGGTCCGTAATCTGATCATCATCGGTTCGGGACCGTCCGGATATACCGCGGCGCTCTATGCCGCCCGGGCGAACCTCAAGCCGCTGGTGATCGAGGGCGTTCAGTCCGGTGGCGCCCTGATGACCACCACCGAGGTGGAGAACTTCCCCGGCTTCCGCGACGGGATCATGGGCCCCGAGCTCATGGACAACATGCGCGCCCAGGCCGAGCGCTTCGGCGCCGAGTTCCTCACCGACGACGTCACCCGGGTCGAGCTGGGCGACAAGCCGACCGAGGTCGGCGCCGAGGGCCTCAAGACCGTCTGGGTCGGCGACAAGCAGTTCTTCGCCCGCGCCGTGATCCTCTCCACCGGCTCCGCGTGGCGGCCGCTGGGCGTCCCCGGCGAGCAGGAACTGCTCGGCCACGGCGTCTCGTCCTGTGCCACCTGTGACGGCTTCTTCTTCCGCAACCACCACATCGTGGTGGTCGGCGGCGGAGACTCCGCGATGGAGGAGGCGACCTTCCTCACCCGGTTCGCCGAGACGGTGACGATCGTGCACCGGCGCGACTCGTTCCGGGCCAGCAAGGTCATGCAACTGCGGGCGCTCAACAACCCGAAGATCAAGGTCGAGTGGAACTCCGTGGTCGAGGAGATCCTGGGCCACGACGGTAAGGTGTCCGGCGCGCGCCTGAAGAACCTCCAGACCGGTGAGGAGAAGGTCCTCGACGTGACCGGTGTCTTCGTGGCGATCGGCCACGACCCGCGCAGCGAGCTGTTCAAGGGTCAGGTCGAGCTCGACGACGAGGGCTACGTCAAGGTCGCCCACCCGTCGACCCGCACCAACATCCCCGGCGTGTTCGCCGCCGGCGACCTGGTCGACCACACCTACCGGCAGGCCATCACCGCCGCCGGCACCGGCACCGCGGCGGCGCTGGACGCCGAGCGCTTCATCGCCTCATTCGTCGAGCTGTAACGAAGATTGACCTGGAGGGTCCTAGTGGGAGTAGCAGGCAAGGCGGTCACGGACGCCACATTCGTGAGCGACGTATTGCAGTCGGACAAGCCGGTGCTGGTCGACTTCTGGGCAGAGTGGTGTGCGCCCTGCAAGAAGGTCGACCCGCTGCTCGCCGAGATCGCCAAGGAGATGGGCGACAAGGTCGAGATCGTCCAGGTGAACATCGACGAGAACCCGGAGACCACCCGCGCCTACCGGGTGATGTCCGTGCCCACGCTGACGATCTTCAAGGGCGGTGCGCCGGTCAGTTCCGTGACCGGTGCCAAGCCCAAGAGTGCCCTGGTCAACTTCATCGAATCGGCTCTCTGAGCCCGCTCGTCCGACGCCCCGCATCCACCGGATGCGGGGCGTCGTCGTCCGGTGCCGGCGGCGGCCCCGGAGTACGCTGCCAGAGTCGTTCTTCGTTCCTAGGGAGTCGCTAGTGCGTTCCATCCGACGTGGAGACAGCGGCCCGGCCGTTGCCGAGATCCGATCGATCCTGGTCGGACTGGAACTGCTGGAGACTCCGGGAGACGCCTTCGACGACGGCATGGACACCGCCGTGCGGGCCTTCCAGCAGAGCCGCGGCCTCGGCGTCGACGGTCTCGTCGGTGACGAGACCTGGGGCGCGCTGGACGCGTCCCGGTGGCGGCTCGGCGCGCGCACCCTCTTCCACTCGGTGCCCGACGCGCTGGTCGGCGAGGACGTCCGCACCCTGCAGGAGCGGCTGCTCGAGATGGGCTTCGACCCTGGCCGAGCAGACTCGATCTACGGTCCGCGCACGGCCCGCGCCGTCGCCCAGTTCCAGCGCGAGGTCGGCCTCACCCCCGACGGTTCCTGCGGCCCCCAGACCATGAAGGCGCTGCGCCAACTCGGCCGCAAGGTGGTCGGCGGCCGACCGCAGTGGCTGCGCGAGGCCGAGGCTTTCCGTCAGGCCGGCACCAACCTGGTCGGCAAGACCATTGTCATCGACGCCGGGCACGGCGGCGGTGACGATTCGGGCGTGGTGGTGCCCGACGGCCCGCTCCGCTGGACCGAGGCCGACCTCGTCTTCGACCTCGCCACCCGGCTCGAGGGCCGGCTGGGCGCGGCCGGCATGCGCGTGCACCTGACCCGGGGCCCGCACCCCGCGGCGCCGATGAGCAGTGCCGACCGCGCGACCCTGGCCAACAGCCTCGGCGCCGACCTGTTGATCTCCCTGCACCTCGACGGCCACGACAACGAGGTGGCCGAGGGCGTGGCGACCTACCACTACGGCACCGGCAGCGGCCTCAGCTCGACCGTGGGGGAGCGCCTGGCCAACCTGGTGCAGCGCGAGATCGTGGTGCGCACCGGCATGCGCGACTGCCGCATCCACGCCAAGACGTGGGAGCTGCTACGCCTGACCCGCATGCCCGCCGTCCGGGTCGATCTGGGCTATCTCACCTCGCCCGCCGACCGTGGCCGGCTGGTCAACCCGCTGTTCCGCGAGCAGATCGTCGAGGCGATCCTGGCTGCCGTGCAGCGGATGTATTACCCCGTCGAGGCGGATGTGCCGACCGGTTCGATCGACGTGCGCCAGCTGCGCATGGCGCTGGCGAATCGCGCTTAGCTCTCGGCGTTGCGGGTGGCTGTGGCCGGGCGCACCGGCCGCAGCAGCGTCTCGGGGCTCATCGAGCCGAGCAGCTTCTCCAACGCGTATTCGACGTCGGACTTCCACGACAGGGCGGTACGCAGTTCGAGGCGCAGCCGTGGATAACGGGGATGCGGCCGGACGGTCTTGAAGCCGACCGACAGGAAGAAGTCGACCGGGGCCACACAGCCCGCCTGCTTCTCGTCGTCGGCCTCGCCGAACTTCGCGTCGCCGAACGCCTCGATCGCCTTGACCCCGCGCTTGGTCAGGTCACGCGCGACCCCCTGCACAAGCATGCGGCCCAGCCCGCCGCCGGCGAACGAAGCCACCACGTGCGAGGTCATCAGCAGGGCGGCGTCGGCGCTCACCGGCGAAGTCGGAAAAGCCATCGAACGGGGAACATAAGCCGGCGGGGCGTACATCACGTATCCGGCGGGCATGCCGTCGACGTAGACGAGCTTGCCGCACGAACCCCATTCCAGCAGAGTCTGCGAGACCCAAGCCTCCTTCTCGAGGCCCGGATCGCCGGAGGCGCACGCCCGCTCGGCGGCGACCGGGTCCAACTCCCAGTAAACGCACTGGCGGCACGGCCGAGGCAGGTCCTCGAGAGTGTCCAGCGTGAGGTTGACCAGGCGTCGTGACACTGCTTCCCCCTCGGCATCCTGGGCCCAGCGCCCCGGTGGGATCCTACGCCGCAATACTGATGAACGGGACTAGCTCGGGCAAGCCGACCCGTTAACCGAAGGCTTCCGTCGCACCGCGCGGCTAGGATCGGACATCGGCACCCGGTCCTTCCTACTGGCGAGGTGAAGCCGCATGACCGGCACTACCCAGGACGATTACACCGATCGGTATGCGCGACGCGTGCGTGGCATGACCACGTCCGAGATCCGCGCACTGTTCGCCGTCGCCAGTCGTCCCGAGGTCGTGTCGCTCGCCGGCGGCTCGCCCTTCATCGCCGCCCTGCCCCTCGACGCGGTCGGCCAGATGCTCAACCAGCTCGCCTCCGAGCAGGGCACGAGCAGCCTTCAGTACGGCATCGGCCAGGGCACGGTCGCCCTGCGCGAGCGCATCTGCGAAGTGATGGCGCTCTCCGGCATCCACGGCGCGTCCCCCGACGACGTCGTGGTCACCGTCGGCGGCCAGCAGGCGATCGACCTGCTCGCCCGGCTCTTCCTCGACCCGGGCGACGTGGTGCTCGCCGAGGGCCCCAGCTACGTCGGCGCGCTCGGCGTCTTCCAGGCCGCCCAGGCTCAGGTCAAGCACGTCCCGATGGACGACGAGGGCCTGATCCCCGCCGCCCTCGAGGAGGCCATCGCCGCGGTCGAGCGCTCCGGCCGCAAGGCGAAATTTCTCTACACGATCCCCACGTTCCAGAACCCCGCCGGCGTCACGCTGACCGACGAACGGCGCGAGCAGGTCCTTGACATCTGCGAACGTGCGGGCCTACTGGTCGTCGAGGACGATCCGTACGGGATGTTGTCCTTCGAGGGGGAGGCGCCGCTGCCGCTGCGCGCCCGCCGTCGCGAGGGCGTCTTCTACGTGAGCACGTTCTCCAAGACCTTCGCCCCCGGTCTGCGCGTCGGCTGGATTCTCGCTCCCCACGCCGTACGGGAAAAGCTTGTGATGATGAGCGAAGCGAATGTGCTGTGTCCGAGCGCGTTCGCCCAGGGCGCCGTCACGCAATACCTGGCCACGATGCCGTGGCGCGAGCAGATCAAGGTCTATCGCGAGATCTACCGAGAACGACGCGATGCGATGCTCTCCGCGCTCCGCGACCTCATGCCCCCCGGCACCAGCTGGACCAATCCGACGGGTGGCCTCTTCGTCTGGGCCACGCTCCCCGAGGGCCTCGACTCCAAGGCGATGATGCCGCGCGCCATCGCCGCCCGGGTGGCGTATGTCCCCGGCACCGGCTTCTACGCCGACGACACGGGCACCGGCAACATGCGGCTCAACTTCTCGTTCTCGTCCCCCGAGCGCATCCGCGAGGGCATCCGCCGCCTCTCCGGCGTGATGGAGCAAGAGCTGGCCATGCGCGCCGTCTTCGGCGCCGGCACCGCACACTCTCGCCGGAGGGGCACGGCCGCCGCCGACGCCCCCGGCCCCGACTTGGCATGATCTCCGCCATGTCTACGGGTGACGATGTGCGCGTGATGGTCCTGGCCGGCGGCCTCTCCTACGAGCGGGACGTCTCGCTGCGCTCCGGCCGCCGCGTCCTCGACGCGCTGCGCGCCGCCGGCTTGAACGCCGAGATGCGCGACGCCGACGTCTCGCTGCTGCCCTCGCTGCAGGAGGACCCGCCCGACGCCGTGGTGATCGCCCTGCACGGCGCCACCGGCGAGGACGGCTCGCTGCGCGGCGTCCTCGACCTGTGCGGAGTGCCCTACGTCGGCTGCGACGCCCGAGCCGCCCGCCTGGCCTGGGACAAGCCCTCCGCCAAGTCGATGCTGCGCGAGGCAGGCATCCCCACCCCCGACTGGGTGGCGCTGCCGCACGACCGCTTCTCCGAGCTCGGCGCCGTGGCTGTCCTCGACCGCATCGTCGAACGGCTCGGCCTCCCGCTGATGGTCAAGCCCGCCCAGGGCGGCTCCGGCCTCGGTGCCGCCGTGGTCCGCGAGGAAAGCGCGTTGCCGCCCGCGATGGTCGGCTGCTTCGCGTACGACTCCACCGCCCTGGTCGAGAAGTTCGTCCCCGGCATGGACGTCGCGGTCTCCATCGTCGACCTGGGCGACGGCCCGCAGACCCTGCCGATCGTCGAGATCGTCCCCCGGGACGGCGTCTACGACTACGCGGCCCGCTACACGGCCGGGCTGACCACGTGGCACACTCCGGCACGCCTGTCCCCCGAGACCGCCGCGCGGGTGTCGGAGACAGCTCTCGCCGCTCATAAGGCCTTGGGCCTGCGCGACCTGTCCCGAGTCGACCTGATCGTCGCCGACGATGGTTCGCCCCAGGTGTTGGGGATCAATGTCTCCCCCGGCTTGACCGAGACGTCGCTGCTTCCCCTGGCCGTCCAGTCCGCCGGGCAAGACCTGGGGCACATCCTCAAGACCCTGGTCGAACGAGCAGTCGCCAGAGCAACTTCCTGACGTACGGCTTGGCACCTCCCCCAACTCCCCCTCGCCCTTACTCAGCCGGGCGCAGAGCCGATCACTCTGGGCCGGCTGAGCTGGGCCGAGTTGCAGTGACGCCACTGTCAACTGTCGACGACAGAGGGCGTTCCTCCTACCGAGATCGCAGTAGTTGCCCACGACCACAAGCCATCAGTGATGCTTGGACGCCTGAGTCTCGGTCCCGTGGGGAGGGGGCGTCATTGAGGCGCCCGAGTCCGCGACGGTGCTGCGCTGAGCCGGGATCGATTCGGTGGCCACACCGTCGACTTCCGGCTGATCCGTCACGTTGCCGAGCGATGCCGAATCGGCCGCCTCCGCGACAACCGGCTCAGGCAAGACGTCTCCGCGGTCGTCGGCGTAGTTGAACTTGGACGGCGACTCCCACTGAATATGCGGCGGTTCCGCAATGGCCTTGCCACCGAACTCGGCCAGCCAGGCGGCGACCAAGGCCAGGTTTTCCCGCCACTGCGGTTCAGGAATCACCGGAAGGATGTCGTCCCACAGCGTCAGGAACGTGCCTCGAAGTTGCAGCCGGCCGTAGGGGCGGGCGAGGAACCACATGTGCAGGTGCGCCGAGCCATCACCCCAGCGGTTCACGTGAACCCGGGCCACGCCGTCGAGCGACCGAATCGCGCGTTCCAGACGGACGGTCATGACTCCGAGCTCGGCAGCCAGGAGATTCGGAAGATCGCCGATGTCGAGGTGCGAACGGCACTCCAAAATGAGGATCATCGGCAGACCCGTGGGCCGGTCCATCGCCCGGACGCGCCAGCGTTCGCTCACCCAAATGTACGAGTCGTCAGGGGTATTACAGGCAACACAGTCGGCCGCGTCCTCACCGCTGCGCGGGGGCTCGACATCGACCGGTTCGGCCAACGGCTTGACCCTCATGTCCCCTTCGAAGGGGAATGACGGCCAGCGCGTGAAGTCGGGCAGCGGGGGGTTGTTCTCAGCCACGGGGTGACCTTAGCCGAGGCCAGACCGGCTGTCCTGGGTCAATTTTTTACGGTCGACTCACCGGTGCCCGGCGGGCAAGACAGAGACAATCACCACGCCCGTACGCTCCTCCGCCGTAGATCATCATCACCGTCCGTGGACACCGCCACACACCAAAAGTTATCCACAGAAGTTATCCACAGGCTCGCCCGTTTCACGTGAAACGCGACGTCGCAGGCCTACGACCCCTGTGGATACCGCAGTGGACACTCGCCACCACATCAACGCTGTTTCACGTGAAACCGAGCAGCCGAGTTTCTCAACAGCCTTTACACACAGCCTGTGGATAACCGAACGACCGTGCGCCCGCCTACGCCACCAGCAGGATCGAAACTCGGCTGACGACCTCGCGTCAGCACCCCCGTCCGACCACACCTACACAACGGCCTGAGCCCTCCACCCCACCGTGAAGGCCACCCGACGGGCTTGCCCATGACCGTTCAGGGAGAGATCACTCCACAACGCAGCCCGCCGAGGGCCACCAGTGACCCATCCAGCTCGATGGCGGCATCCCCATAGCCCCGCACTGACGTCCCAGACGCTCGTCGACCAGACCACGTGAAGCGCAGCCTCATGGGGGCGGACGTACGTGACGTCGTGCCGCAGGTACCCGCAGGGATCGACGCATTTGAAACAAGGGCAGCCCGCGATGCGGTCAGGGTCTGCACCGCTCTGCACCGGATCAGCCGCGCCTCCGATCGCGGAGCCTCTCAGCATCGCCTATTCGAGGACTGTCGAAGCACCCGCTCGGCTGCGCTGCCTTGGCCCATTGTCGTTGAGACCCGACCCCAACGAGCCGACTACGGGCACATCTCCCAGGACTGCGCTGCACGATCCGTGTCTGACGAGCTCGAGATCCACACCGACCACGGCCTTGCACCCACCTATGCGGAGCGGACAAGACTCGTCGTTCTCGCAACCGCTCGGCCTCAGGAGGCCACAGGGTCCGACGCTCGACGACGCCAGTCGCATGCGCGGGGCGACGGCCAGACAGCCGACGATCCGAGGATCGGAGGGGGCGTCGTGCCGCTTATCTCTCCCACCCACGCTCGGTACGCCTCGCACCCCGGCAGCACTGCCCCGGGCCGAGCAATCCCATTGGCTCATCCGCAGCCACCCCGCAAGGTGGCAGGAGCATGTCCTTTGTTGTGGCCGCCCCGAGCGGCGGCCAGCTCGGCGAACGAACCGCTCGACACGCCGCCACGACCGGGATCGGCACAACCTGGATCGTGATCCCGTCACCCGAGCCGGCCGTGGCAGCGCAACCGCAGCCCCGGTGACCTGAATTGTTCGGCACAGGATGGCGCCGCATTGCGATCGAGGAGAACGACCGATCCCGAGCGGCGGCGCGAGGGTAGTCCGCCTTTCAGTTCGGCGAGACGTAGCTTCACGACGCGCTAAGGGCTGCAAGGGTTCGGAGCCGTCCATTTGAAGCTGCCAAGGATTGGGTGGTTGGTTCCGCGCAGCCGACACGACCCACAGACCGGGCGGCAACTCTCTGCCGCATGATCGAGATGCGGAGGACCAGCACGCGGTAGAGAGCCGCTGTCGGCCAACCTGGCGGGCGTATGGGGCGTCGAAGACTCAACAACATTCGCCGTGCGCCCCGGAGAGATCAAGGCGACCTAAGACACTAGGCCGGGCCGAACGCGGGCTTCGGTGGCGAAGGCCCGACAGCCTAGGACTCTGGGGGCAGCGCCCGGCGCATCGGCACCCACGAGTCCGGATCGTGGCCCCGTGCCAAATCCCGGATCGCCGAGCCCGTAAGTGACGAAGGCGAAGAGGGCACCCGCCTCCAGGTGGCGGCGTGCTTTCCGCTAGCGGTAGGCCCTGCTGTCGCTTTCCCGATGCTTTCGGCGGGCCTTTGCACACGGGGAGAGACGCCCCCTTGGTTCCGATCATCTCTGCAGGGCTCCTGGCGGTACAGCAGATCCAGTCGACTGGTCCAGCGCTCACGCCAAAACGACGTGCCTCGGCCGTCGCCGTGGCGGGAGGGCGATGTGAGATCGGGCGTGTTTCACGTGAAACGGG
>Ga0247781_1000119_pt1 | contig 22528 bp, 21 predicted proteins | sample UWRJL184509B5_FD_179922 | JGI IMG/M metagenome (GOLD analysis project Ga0247781, IMG submission 179922) | Plant litter microbial communities from Arlington Agricultural Research Station in Wisconsin, United States - UWRJ-L184-509B-5 | ecosystem: Environmental > Terrestrial > Plant litter >...
AGGAAAGACTGACCGCTGATGCCTGACACGGACACCGCCTTGAGCGCCGAGGACACCAAACTGGTCACTCTGGCGCGGAGCGCACGCGCCCGGGTCGGTGCGGCCGAAGGAGCAGCGGTACGCGACCAGGACGGCCGCACCTACGCGGCGGCGACAGTGTCGCTGCCCAGTCTGTCGGTGACGGCGCTGCAGCTCGCGGTGGCCTCGGCGGTGGCGGCGGGCGCCAAGCTGATCGAGGCGGCGGCGGTTGTGACCGAGACGGCTGAACTGGAGTCCGCGGGTCAGGCCGCGGTGCGCGATCTGGCTTCGGAGGCCCCGATCCACGTGGCCGACCCGACCGGCTCCCTCCGCGGCACGGTTACGGCATGACCGACAACAAGCCCCGCCCCGACGCCGACGGTTCCGCCGCGGCCTCCTCGAGCGGCAAGCGGAGGACAGCGCCTTCTCGCTCCCCCGCACCTCGCACGTCTTCCTCTCGCACGTCTTCCTCTCGCACGTCTTCCTCCCACACGTCGTCGGACGGCGGACGGCGGACCGCGGACGAGCGCAGGAACTCACAGGCGTCAGCGGCGGGTGAGGGGCGGCGGGGCGGTGAGCGCAGGCCCACGTCTGCTGCGTCTTCCCCCAGCGGTTCTTCCTCCTCGGCCCCTGGTTCGTCCTCGTCCGCCGCTGGTAGCGAGCGGCGGCTGACCGCCGGGGAACGGAACGAGCTGCGGCGGCAGGAGCGGCGGGCGGCTCGGCGGGCCGAGAGCTCGTCGGGGGAGCGTCGCGGCGGGCGTAATGCGGCGGGGGCGCAACCTCGTGGTGGCGTCGGCGGCGGGCGTGCTGCAGCCGCCGCTCCGCGGCGCGACAGCGCGGGGCGTGATGGTGGGGCCGCACGGCCCCGCGGCAGCTCCGCGAGCGGACGTGATGGTGGGGCCGCACCACGGCGCGATGGCTCTGGGGGCAGCCGGGACGGTGCAGTCGCGGCGGGCCGCGTGGGGCAGCAAGCGGACAGCGGCCGGGTGCGCAAGCCCCGCCCGGGGAGCGGGGTTCTGCCCGCTGGCCCCGAACTGCTGAAATCCGCTGAGACTGACACCATTCGTCCGCCGGAAAAGAGCGAAGGAATCGCTCAGAGTAATCAAGGTCGGCGCACGCACCGTCATCGGGAATCCTCGCGGATCGCGCGTGAGGACGACGTTTATCGCGCCGGATTCGCGTGTTTCGTCGGGCGGCCGAATGCCGGCAAGAGCACCCTGACGAATGCGATCATCGGGCAGAAGATCGCGATCACGTCGAGCAAGCCGCAGACCACCCGGCACGTGATCCGGGGCATCGTGCACCGTGACGACGCGCAGCTCGTGCTCGTTGACACGCCGGGTCTGCACCGGCCGCGCACGCTGCTCGGCGAGCGGCTCAACGACCTCGTGCGCGAGGTGTGGAGCGAGGTCGACGTGATCGGCGTCTGCTTCCCGGCCGATGAGCCGGTCGGGCGCGGCGACCGGTTCATCTCGTCGGAACTGGCCGAGCTGAAGGCGACCGTGGTCGCGGTGGTGACCAAGGTCGACCTGGTCGACCCGGCAACCCTGACGAAGCACTTGCTCGCGGTGAGTGAGCTGCATGATTTCGCTGAGATCGTGCCGGTAAGCGCGGTTTCCGGGCATCAGGTGCAGACGCTGGTCGATGTGCTGATCAAGCACCTGCCGGAGTCGCCGCAGCTCTACCCGGACGATGTGCTGACCGACGAGCCCGAGCAGGTGTTGATCGCCGAGCTGATCCGCGAGTCGGCCCTGGAGGGCGTGCGCGACGAACTGCCGCACTCGATCGCGGTGCTCGTCGAGGAGATGATGGTCGAGGGCAGCCTCACCAAGATCTACGCGAATCTGTACGTCGAGCGCGACAGTCAGAAGTCGATCGTGATCGGAACGCGCGGCGCCCGGCTCAAGGAGGTTGGTAGCAAGGCTCGCGTGCAGATCGAAGAATTGATCGGCACCCGCGTGTATCTCGATCTTCATGTGCGGGTCGCTAAAGAGTGGCAGCGTGACCCACGTCAGCTGCGCAAACTGGGTTTTTGATCATTAGATATTCCCGAGCGCCGATGATCTAAACGTCGCGATATCTTAATATAGATAGTTCACGCGAGTTTGCGTCTCTAGCTCGTGGTTGGGTAACAGCGAGTCCTATGCGTAACCGTTACCTGGATCTGCTGCGCGCCGTCGCAACCGTCCGGGTGGTGGTCTACCACTCGACCGGCTGGGTGGCGCTGACCGTCGTCTTCCCGGCCATGTCGGTGATGTTCGCGCTGGCCGGCTCGATGATGGCCGCCTCGCTGGACCGCTACGGCCCGATCGCCGTCGAGCGCCGCCTGCACCGCCTGCTGCCCTCGCTCTGGGTGCTGGTGGCGGTCGCCGTCCCGATCATGATGCTGACCGGGATGGCCTGGGACTGGAAGGTGCTGCTCTGGGCCTTCCCGGTCGAGGACCCGCCGGCCACCGGCTTCTGGGTGGATGGCCTCGCGGCGATGTGGTATTTGCGGGACTTCCTATGGTTCGTCCTGCTCTCGCCGCTGCTGCTGCCTCTGTTCCGCCGGTTTCCACTGACAACCATCGCCTTCCCGTACGTAGCCCTGGCCGTGCTCACCGTCGCTGGGATCACCCCGCACGCCGTTCCGCGCGACCTGGCCCTCTACGGCGGAGCGTGGCTGCTCGGTTTCGCCCACCACGACGGGCTGCTCAGCCGGCGAGGCCAGGCTCCGAATGGTCGGCTCGGCTCGGCTTCGAGTGGCCACGTCGGCTCGGCTTCGAGCGGGCAGGTCGGCTCGGCTCCGAATGGTCGGCTCGGCTCGGCTCCGAGCGGGCCAGTTCGCGGGCGAGCGCTGGCCCGCTATCGCTGGTGGCTGGTCGGGGTGCTGGGCGCGTCCGGCGCGGCGTGGGCGCTGACCCATCCGGGGCCGCGCGGCTTCGACCTCAACGACATCCCCCTGGCGAACGCGCTCTGGTCGGCCGCCTTCATCCTGGTGGCGCTCAGCGTGACCCCGCAGGTGGCGCCCCGCCGCGCCCTGACCGTGCTGAACTCCCGCGCGCTGACGATTTATCTGTGGCACGTGCCGGTGATCGTGGTCGTGGTGCGCTTCGCCGAAGCGACCGGGCTGCCGGTGCACGGCTGGGTGGGCATCTCGTGGCGGTTCGCCGTGGTCTCGGTGCTGCTCGGGATCATGGTCCTGCTCGTCGGCTGGGTCGAGGACATCGCCGCCGGACGCCGTCCGACGCTCGTGCCCGGCCGGGCACGCCGGGTCGCCCCGGTCTCGCCCGCCCCGGTCGGCGCCCCTGAGTTGGCCCGCACAACCCGTCGCTGAGCTGTCAGCGGGCTCGGATGACCAGTGGCTGGGCCACCTGGCCGATGCCGCCGTCGAGATCGAACAGATCGCCCGAGGCCAGCCCGAGCCCGTCGTTGCTGAGCACCGTGCGGCAGGCCAGATGCACCCACTCGCCGGTGGCCGGCCGCAGCAGTGTGGTCGTCATCGAGGGCGGGATCGAGAGCCACTCCGTCATCGGCAGCACCGCCGAGATCCCGTTCGCCGAGTCGGCCACGATCAGCGCCCGGTCCTGCCCGTCGAGTTCCCGCCCGTCGATCAGCGGCATCCGCACCCTGGTCCAGACGTGCGTCTCGCCATCGGCCACGCCCAGCTCGCCCTTGGTCGCGCGCCACTCGATCGCCTCGCCGTAGCCCCAGCCGTCGTAGTGCGGGAACCCGTCGTCGCCGTCGGCCGCGGGCAGCGGGTCGGCATGGTCGGTGGGGGTGGTGATCGGCGGCCGGGGGCCGGGCGCGATGTGCCAGGCCCGGGCTACCACCGCGACCCGCCCGTCGACGATCATGCGGGCCTCGTTGAGCGTGGTGAGCCGGCCCGGTTTGCTCGGCGAGACCTCGATGCGCAGGTCACGGCGGGGGATCGGGCCCAGGAAGTCGACCGAGATGCGGGCCAGGCGCAGCCCGTCGACCGTGAGCACCCGGCCGAGCAGCGCGGCGGGCGGGCCGCCGTGCTGCATCTCGGTGTCCCAGGGGCTCTCGGTCGAGCGGGTCGGCCGGTAGTGGTCGTCGCCGAGCGGGAGATAGAAGCTCATGCTCCGATCATGCCGTCACGACCATCGCGTCCCCGCTTCCGGTGCGAAGGTTGAGCACATTTTTGGCGTTCGGGTCGCTGGTGAGTCCCTGCACCTCGGTGTCGCCCGAGCCGGCCGAGCTGGTGATCTTGTAACTTCCGGCCGGGACCTGCAGGCGGACGTCGCCGCTGGTGGTCTGGGCGGTCACCGAGTTGGGCGCGCTGAGCGCCGCCTCGATGTCGCCCGAGGTGACCTTGAGGTTCATCGCGCCGGCCACGTCGGTCGCGATGATGTTGCCCGAGGTGGCCTGGATGTCGACCGTGCTCTTCGCGTTCACCACCCGCAGATCGCCGGAGGTGGCCCGCAGCTTCACCGGGCCGGTCGCGTCGGCGACGTTCACATTGCCCGAGGTGAGCTTGAGGTCGGTGTCGCCGACGGTGTCGAGTTGGACGTCGCCCGACCGGAGCTCGCCGCGCACCCGCACCCCGGCGGGAGCGACGATCTCGTACGACACCGAGCAGTTGTGCCCGCACGAGGTGTCGATCAGCAGGGCGCTGCCTTCGACCCGGTAGGATTCGCCGGGGTCACCGGTGCTGCGTTTGATGATCCGTTTGATGTTCGTCTCGGTGCCGGCGGCGGCGGTCCGAATGATGACGTCGCCGTCGCCGCCGTCGAGCCGGATCTCAGTGATCTTCGTCTTCTCGGTGTCGTCGTAGGTCATCCTCGCCCCGTAGACCCCGCCGCACCCCGTCAGGGTGGTGGCCGCGGTCGCGGCGATGAGGACGAGAACTCCGGCGTGCCGGGCGAGTGTCGAGGTCATGCTGACGACGCTAGGGCCGGGCGCTGTCCGGCACCATCGGTCCTGTCACTGACCGATCCCCGAGATGACCCTGAGATTCGGGGTCAGGGTCACTCGTCCTGAACCCGGTCCGGATCTGTCGTACCCGAGAGGCAGAATGGCGGGGTGCCTGGATACCGCCGCCATCTCTACCGCGACGACGCGGTGGTCCTGCGCGTGCAAAAGCTGGGCGAGAGCGACCGCATCATCACTCTGCTGACCCGCCACCACGGCCGCCTGCGCGCGGTCGCTCGCGGCGTGCGGCGCACCACCTCCCGCTTCGGCGCCCGGCTCGAGCCCTTCGGCCACATCGATCTGCAACTCGCCGGCTCCCCCGAGGGGTTGGGCAGCGGCCTACATTCGGTGAGCCAGGTCGAGGCGGTCGCGCTCTACGGCAAGCAGTTCCTCGGCGACTATCCGCGCTACACCGCGGCCAGCGCGATCGCCGAGACGGCCGAGCGGCTCACCCCGATCGAGCGTGAGCCGTCGCTGCGCCTGTTCCAGCTCACCCTGGGCGCGCTCAAGGCCCTGTCCGTCGGCGCGCACTCCGGCGGCCTGGTCCTCGACGCCTACCTGCTGCGCGCCATGTCGGTGGCCGGCTGGGCGCCGGCGATCGCCGAGTGCGCGGTCTGCGGCACCCAGGGGCAGCACGCCGCCTTCTCGGTCCCGGCCGGCGGCACGGTCTGCCCCGACTGCCGCCCGCCCGGCGCGGCCCACCCCAGCCCAGCGACGATCGGCCTGATGCAGGCGCTGGCCGTCGGCGACTGGGTGACGGCCGACGCCACCGAGCCGCCGGTGCGCCGCGAGTGCAGCGGGCTGGTCGCCGCACACCTGCAATGGCACATGGAGCGGGCGTTGCGTTCGCTTCCGCTTGTCGATCGACGGGAGACCAACCGATGACGCCGCGTCCACCCACGCCGCACATCTCCGGGGCCACGCCGCCCGAGCTGCCCAAAGCGGCGATCCCGCGGCACGTGGCGATCGTGATGGACGGCAACGGCCGCTGGGCCAAGGAGCGCGGCCTGTCCCGCACCAAGGGCCACGAACAGGGCGAATACTCGCTGTTCGACACCATCGAGGGCGCCATCGAGCTCGGCATCCCCTACCTCTCGGCCTACGCGTTCTCCACCGAGAACTGGAAACGCTCGCCCGAGGAGGTGCGCTTCCTCATGGGCTTCAACCGCGACGTCATCCGGCGGCGCCGTGACCAGCTCGTCGACCTGGGCGTGCGGGTGGTCTGGTCGGGCCGCCCCGGCCGGCTGTGGAAGAGCGTGATCTCCGAGCTGCAGACGGCCGAGGAGATGTCGAAGGACAACAAGACGCTGACCCTGCAGTTCTGCGTGAACTACGGCGGGCAGGCCGAAATCGCCGACGCCACGGCCGCGATCGCGCGCGACGTCGTCGCCGGCAAGCTCAAGGCCGACAAAATCAACGAGAAGACGATCGCGAAATACCTCTACCACCCCGAGGTTCCCGAGGTCGACCTGTTCCTGCGCCCCTCCGGCGAGCAGCGCACGTCGAATTTCCTGCTCTGGCAATCGGCGTACGCCGAATTGGTCTTCCTCGACACTCTCTGGCCCGACTTCGACCGCCGCCACCTGTGGTATGCGTGCGAGCTCTATGCCAGCCGCGACCGTCGCTTCGGCGGTGCCATCCCCAACCCGATCAGCCCGACCTGACGGATCGATACCCGGTCGGCGAAAAGTGGCCGTCCGGTATCCGATCGCTGGGTTGCGGTTATGCGGTTGCTGGGGTGCGGTTATGCGGTTGCTGGGTTGCGGTTCCGGGGCGGTTCCGGTTGAGTCGGTCCCGGCCCGCACGGTGCTCGGGTGTCGAGATGCGGGGGTACGGGTGTCGAGATGCGGGGGTATGTGATGAGCTGGTTCCGACGTTCGGGTGATCCGCGATGAGCCGGCTCTATCTGGCTCGGCATGCCGAGGCGCTTCCCGACGAGATAGGCCTGACGGAGAACGGTCGACGTCAGGCCGCGTTGCTCGGTGAGCGCTTGGTCGGCGCGGGCATTACCCGCATCAGCTGCAGCCCGCTGGCCCGCGCGGCCGAGACCGCGTCGATTGTCGCCTCGGCGTTGCCGGGCGTGCCCGTCGAGGCGGTCGACGAGCTCACCGACTTCGACCCCGGCGACGACCCGGCCGCGGCCGAGGCTCTGGTCGCGCGGTTCGCCGACCCGCCGGCCGCCGAGCTGTGCATCACTCACATGTTCCAGGTCGGCTGGTTCCTGCGGGCGGTCCTCGACGCGCCGGTCGACCGGTGGCGCGCGTTGAACTCGTGCAACACCGGCCTGACGGTGCTGCGGTGGAGTCCCGGCCTTCCGGTCTTCCCGCTGGTCTTCAACGACCAGAGCCACCTGCCGCCCGAACTGCGCTGGACAGGTTTCCCGGCCGAGCTGCGCGTGCCGTAAACGGCGGGGTCAGACCCCGGCGAGGATCCGGGTGGTGGCGTCCACGTCGGACAGATCGGGGAGTACGGCGTGGGCCCCGGCCCGCGCGAGGTCGGCCATCGTGGTCGCGCCCGTCGCCACCGCTACCGCGAAAGCACCGTTGGCCAGGGCGGCCGTCACGTCGTTCACGGTGTCGCCGACGACCACGGGCTGGAAGCGCTCGCCGTACTTCGCCTCGGCGCGCTCCAGACTGCGCTTGACCAGGGTCGCGCGCACGCTGTCGTCGGTGCCGTAACCGCCGACCTCCGCGTCGAACGACCCACTCAGCTCGAACGCCGCCACCTTCGCCGCCGCGACCCCGGCCACGTTCCCGGTGACCAGGGTCTGCACCACGCCGGGGTCGTCACCGAGGCGGGACAGCACATCCCGTATGCCCGGCAGCAGCGAACCTTGCTCGGCGAAGAGATGCTGGGTGCGCAGCACCTCGGCCACATAGCGCGGGAAGAACCGCTCCGGCGTGCAGTCGGTGACCCCGTGCGTCGCGACGACCTCGGCGAGGATGTCCATGTCCGTGCGCCCGTTGTAGATCGGCGACGCACGCCAGGCCACCCCGGTCAGCTCGGTGAAGACGGCCCGCCAAGCCGTCGACGCTACCCCGCCACCGCGCAGCAGCGTGTGGTCGACGTCCCACATGACCAGGCGTCTCACTCGCGCAGCGCCCGTTCGATGTGTTCGACCTTGGCGGTGAGCGCCCCGGTCACGCCGGGGCGCACGTCCGCCTTGAGCGAGACACTGACCCGCGGCGCCTTGGCGGCCACCACCTCGACGGCCTGCTTCACGACGGCCATCACCTCGTCCCACTCGCCCTCGATCGTGGTGAACATGGCGTCGGTCTGATTGGGCAGCCCCGAGGCGCGCACGACACGCACCGCCTCAGCCACAAGATCACCGACGGAATCGCCCACCCCGAGGGGCGTCACAGAGAAAGCAACCAGCACGCCTCCATAGTCGCAGCACCCACCCGGCCCTCGGCAACCCCTTCAAGGTCCTGATCCTCAGGGCATCGCGGTCGTGCGAGCGCTCCCACGGCACGCGTGCGCAGGTGCCGGTCTGTACCTATGTTGCAACCTTCGCGGCGGGTGACTAGTCATGTCTCATATCAACTGGGCAGTCGACATTGCTCGACTAGCGGCGCGGCGTCAGCGCTTCGCTTCGGCGAGGGCTTCGCGGACCTTGTCGGCACTGGCCGGGGTGCCGACGGGGTCGCCGTAGGTGCCGTAGGGCGGGCCGTAAACGGGGGTGCCCGGCTCCTGGCGCCAGCTATCGGCGAGCGTGCCCGCGTCGACGGTGTCGTAACCGATGGTGTTCAGGAACTCCGTCGCAGTCCGCTTGGCGGCCGGGTCGTTGCCCGCGATCGGCAGGGCCGTACGGTCGGGGGAGCCGGCCGGGCGCGGCAGCGAGGCCAGGTGCCCGAAGTAGATGTTGTTGAAGACCTTCACCACGCGGGCCGAGCCCAGCGCCTGCTGCTCCAGCTCCGCGCTGGTCAGCTCGCCCTTGTCGAGCACCTCGAAGTGGCCGTCGCGCTCCGGGTAGTAGTTGTCCGTGTCGAGCACAACCTTGCCGGCCAGTTCGGCCACCGGGAGCTGCGGGTACGCCTTGAACGGCACGCTCACCACCACGAGGTCGCCGGCCGCGGCAGCCTCGGCAGCGGTCGCCGCACGCGCCTTGGGGCCCAGCTCGTCGGTGAGGGCCTTGAGAGTCTCGGGGCCGCGGGAGTTGCTCACCACCACGTCGTAACCGGCCGCGACTGTGAGCCGCGCCACTGTGCCGCCGATGTGTCCGGTACCGATGAATCCGATCGTCGTCATTCCCCCGACAACCGCAGGCGCAGGCGCGGCATTCCGCAATTGTCAAGTTAGCGATGATCTTCACAGGTCGGTATCAGTCGGGAGGGGAGTGCCTTCGGTCGCTGCTGGACATTAGCGTTCTGTGGTGACGAATACGGAGATTACGGCGTATGCGGCAGGGACCTGGACACTCGGGGATCAGGTCGTCAACCGAATGGGCTTCGCTCTCGATGTTGAAGCCGTACGGCATGCCGAGGCGCTCGCAGAAGGTGTTGCGGCGCGGCGGGGTGATGCTGAAGAGCAGCACCCCGCTCCGCGCCTCGGCGAGCTTGGACAGCAGCGAGTTACGAGACACCCGCCCAGCGTAGAGAGGTGTCTAACCGTGGTCGGCGCAGCAGGGTGTGGGGTCCCGCGTTTCGAACGGGACCAGCACGCCACCCACGGCCGGCATGGTCACCAGGACGAGGTCGTCACCCCGGAACTGCGGGCGTACGAAGTCGCGCGTGTCAAGTGTCTGCTCGGCCGGGGCGACACCGGAGCCGAGCACCTCGACGCGGTCGATCGCACTCCGCGCCAGCACGTCGCCGACGGTGAGCGTGCCGGTCAGGTCCGGCGACCCGGGGAAGACGACCGCTCGGCCGAACTTCCCGGCAGCGGCTTCGGCAGCGGCCGGCTGCAGCTCCGCGGGGGAAGGCAGGTCGGAAACACCCTGGAGGCTGATCGCGACGTGCGGGAACGGCGAGCGTACGAGGTGGGTGCAGGCCAGCGTGGGCGCCGGGTCGAGCGACAGGATCCAGTGATCGGCGGTGCCGGCCTCCCGGTGGCCGAGGGAGACTCCCACGGTCCGAAGGCCGGCGACCGAGCGGTGCCAGGTCACTTGGGCAGGACCCAGATCGGGTTGGTGTAGAACCACAGGTCGCCCCACGGGTCGGCGTCGCCGATCACGTCGAGCTTCGGACCGTGCGGGTCGACCGAGGCACCCATCAGGCCAGGCTGCGTACGGTTGCCGTCGGTGCCCCGGACCCGTACGTAGAACGGCTTGTCGAGGCGGCCGAGCGAGCAGGTCAGCGCGATGCGGCCCGAGGTCTTGGAGATCTCGAACGACTTGACGACCTTGGTGTTCGGGGCGGTGAACGCGTCCCGGTCGGACACCGGCCCGGTCACCGTGCCGACGATCACATCGACGCGCTTGAGGACCGCGACGAACTGCGCCCAGTTCGGCACGTCCTGCAGGTCGATGTCGAGGGTCAGTTCGGTGGAGGTGCCGCGCTTGGTGTGCAGCACGCCGCCGAGCGGGGTCCCGGTCGACCAGCGGCGGTCGCCGGCCGTGCGGACCCGGGCGTCCAGGCCCTTGATCAGGCGGCCGTGGTCGACCCAGACGCGGCCGGCGCGCAGCCCGTCCATGACCGCCTTGTAGCCGAAGGCCGACGCGCCGACGTTAGTGCGGCCGTAGAAGCCGGGCCAGAAGTCGCCCGCAGTGGTCAGCGTCTTACCGGTGTGGACCGGGTCGTTGTGCTTGCCGTTGACGTCGAAGTTGCTGTCCGGGCCGCGGTCCGACTGGTCCAGGTAGTTGACGTGCGAGTCCGAGTTTACCGTGATCCACCAGGCCTTGCCCTCGGCGAGCAGGCTGTCCCAGAGCCCGCCGACGGTCGCGGTCATCCAGTCGAAGCCGCCCCAGGTGCGGTAGCTCTCGAGCGGGTAGCCGGCGAACGAGGCAGCCGACGGGTTGTTGTCGTAGTAGCCGCGGGCGCCACCACGACCGTACGGGGCGGGGATCCCGGCGGCCTGGTGGCCGGGCGCACCCTCGAAGCCGATGGCGACGGTCGGGTCGGCGTCGCGCCAGTTGCGGATCTCGTGCGGCGAGTCGATGCCGCGCCGGGCCGGGTGGTTCGCCAGGAACAGGGCGCCGTCCACCTTGCGCGCCTGGACCTGCGAGGCGAGGAACTTGATGCCGGCGATCGCGGCGGCCTCGTTCTGTTCGGGCGTGTTCGTGGCGGGCAGCAGCGAACCCTCGTACGTCTGCTCGAACTGCTTGAGGACGTCGACCTCGTGCTTGCTCGGGGCGACGAAGACGGTCGCGTGCTCGGCGGCCGGGATGTTCCACTCCAGACCCTGGAACGTGAGGAGGTCCTTCAGTTCCTCGCGGGTGGCGCGGATGTCCGGGTTGACCTTCTCGACGCCGATCTTGGCGTGGGCCACGCTGCCGTGGTCGGTGATGACGACCCAGTCGAGGCCGAACGCCCGGCCGTGGCGGGCCTGGTCGATGACCCGGTACTGCCCGTCGGAGCTGTACTGGGTGTGGATGTGGTGGTCACCCGCGAGCCAGCGAAGTCCCCCGGCGTGGCTGTGCGACTCCGGCGCCGAAGCCGAGGCGGGTGACGGGGTGGCCAGCACGGAGGCGGCGGCCCCGGCACCGAGCAGGCCGGCCCCGCGCAGGAAGCCTCGGCGCGAGACGTCGGAGGGGGACAGTTCGCTGTCCGGGACGGAGAGGTCCAGGGCGGGCGGAACGTCCCCGCCGCTCGGCAGGTCAGGGGAGAGAGAGTGGTCGTGATCGTGGCCGTGACCCATGTCGGTGCGCTCCGTAATGGTCGACAAGAGGTTTCGGCGTCACCCTCGCGGGGCTGAGCCAACGGCCCTTGTCGATACGGTGAAGCTCAGTCGAACTCCTCGATGTACTCCTCGGCCGGTCCCAGCTCGGGGCAGTCGCGAAGCTCCAGCACGGACCCGAGCCGGTCGGTCTCGAGCACCGTCACGACATTGGCGCCCGGGCGCAGCAGTGGAGCCGGGCAGTAGAGCGTGACCTGCGGCCCGATCTCCCAGTGACGGCCGAGCAGAAAGCCGTTCACCCAGACCGCCCCGTGCGCCGATCCGGGCAGCGCCAGGAACGTGTCGGCCGGCTCCTCGACCTCGAAGGCCGCCTCGGCGAATCCGGCGGTGGAGGCGCCGTCGGTGGCTGACGACGCGCGCCGCAGGTCCGCGGAGGACCACTCCGGCAACGGGATCGGCCGGCTGGTCCAGCCGTGCACCATCCGGCGGTCGACCAGCACCGGCCCGAGCACACCCTTGTGCTGCCCGACCAGCGGCCCGTAGTTGATCCGCCCGAGGCTCTCCACGACGATCTCCAGCCGCACCACCGCGCCCGTGCCGTGGATGTCCAGCACGGGCTGCTCCGCCGTCGCGACACCGATGCGCGAGCCGTCGACGAAGACCACCGCGCGGTCCCGCACGTCGGTCAGGGTCAGCGTGTGATCGCCCGGAGGGACCCGGGGGTACGCCGTGAGCAGCACCATCCCGGCATCGAGCCCGAGCTGTTCGAACGTCGCCGGCAGCGGCCCGGCCGACTCTTCCGCCGGCACCGCGCGCAACCCGGTGATCAGCCCCGCCCGATGCGTCAGCGTCACCGTTCGCGGGGGCAGGACCGGCATCCGTACGGGGGCCCGCAGCGGCCCGGTCGCCCCCAGCGCCGCCCGCATGGCGTGGAACTTGGCCGTGTACGACCCGTCCTCGGCGATCGGCGCGTCCGAGTCGTAACTGGTCACGGTCGGCTGCACCCGCCCGTTGTCGGAGTTGGCCCCCGCCCACAGCCCGAAGTTGGTGCCGCCGTGCGCCATGTAGATGCTGACGCTGCCGCCGTCGGCCAGGATGCCGTCGAGCGTGTGGACCGCGCTTTGCACCCCGCGCACGTGGTGGCATTCCCCCCAGTGGTCGAACCAGCCGCTCCAGTACTCGGCGACCAGGAACGGCTCGCCGTCCCGTCGCCGGGCGAGCAGTTCGCGGGCGGCGTCCGGCTTCGAGCCCAGGGTGGCGGCGGCGAGCGTGCCGGGCAGCGTGCCACCGTCCTGCATGAGCTCGGTCGGACCGTCCGCGGTGAAGAGCAGCTCGGTGATGCCGCGGGTGGTCAGCGCGGCCCGGTTCCACCGGAGGTACGCGTGATCGTCGCCGTAGCTGCCGTACTCGTTCTCGACCTGCACTCCCACGATCGGCCCTCCGGCATGCGCCTGGAGCCGCGCCAACCGCGGGATCAGCTCGTCGAACCAGCGCTCGACCGGCCCCAGGAACGCCGGATCCGACGTACGGAGGGCGAGGTCCCGTCCGGTGAGCCAGCTCGGCAGGCCGCCGTTGGACCACTCCGCGCAGATGTACGGCCCGGGCCGCACGATGACGTCCAGCCCTTCCTCGCCGGCCAGCCCGATGAACGCCTCGAGGTCGTGCCAGCCGTCGAAGCGGGGCGCCCGGTCCTCGCGCGGCTGGTGGAAGTTCCACGGCACGTACGTGTCCACGGTGTTGAGCCCGAGGTCGGTGAGCCGTCGCAGCCGGTCGCGCCACAGTTCGGGGTGCACCCGGAAGTAGTGCAGCGCCCCGGAGAGGATGCGGTGCGGGACGTCGTGCCGGAAGAGCCGGCTGTCGCTCCACGAGATGGTGCTGGCGGGCGCGGTGCGGTCCGGCGCGGGCAGGTCGATCACGACGCGAGAATATGTTACCGATGCCATGACTAACAACGGCGGTATGCTCCAGCTTCGTAGTCTTCACCGGAGGGACCCGTCGATGACCGAAGCCACCATGCGTAACAGACAGCCGAGCATGGCTGATGTGGCGCAGGCCGCGGGCGTGTCGGCGCAGACGGTCTCCCGGGCGATGCGCGGCTCGCCGAACGTCAACCCGGAGACCCGGCGCCGAGTGCTCGCCGCGGTCGAGCAGCTCGGCTACCGGTTCAACAACGCGGCCAAGATGCTCTCCTCCGGCCGCAGCCACTCGATCGGCCTGATCCTGCTGCAGTCCGGCGGCTACTACTCGCGCTCCGCGGTCACCGCCGGTGTCGAGGCGGCGGCCGGCCAGGCGGGTTACTCGGTGAGTATCGCGACCATCGCGGCGCTGGACACCGCGCTGATGGAGCGGTCCCTGTCCAAGCTGGCCGACCAGGGTGTCGACGGCATCGTCATCGCCGTACCGCTGATCTCGGTGACTCAGAAGATGGAAGACATCACCCGCGACATCCCCACGGTCACGGTGGACGGCTCCCGCACGGAAGGCGCCCGGGTCCTCGGAATAGACCAGCGGGAGGCGGGCCGGGTGGCCACCCAGCATCTGCTCGACCTGGGGCACCGGCAGGTCTGGCACGTCGCCGGGCCGGACGAGTGGATCGAGGCGCGGCAACGCCGGCAGGGCTGGCAGGAGTGCCTGGCCGCGGCCGGGATCGAGGCGCCGCCGCCGTTGGAGGGGGACTGGTCGCCCGGCTCGGGCTATCGGCAGGGCCAGATCATCGCGATGATCCCCGAGGTCACCGCGGTCTTCGCGGCCAGCGACGAGATGGCCTTCGGGCTGATCCGGGCGCTGCGTGAGCGGGGTCGCGCGGTCCCCGAGGACGTGTCGATCGTGAGCGTCGACGACATCGAGCTGGCCGCCTACTGCCATCCGCCGCTGACCACCGTCCGGCAGGACTTCTACCGCTCCGGCGCGGCCGCGGTCGCGCTGCTGCTCGACGGCGACGCGGCCGAGCACGGTGAGATCGTCGAGGCGTCACTGTCGGTGCGTGCTTCGACCGCTCCGCCGCGGACGCGCTGACCTTGAGGTTGCCTTTCGGTAAACGCCTCTTGCGGGTTCATGTTATCGATGCCACTGTAACAACGTCTTTCGGCGGCGTCAGCGAGGCGCGGCCCTGACCGTGTGCGGCATCGTCCGTGGAAGGACCTTTCATGTTGAGACGAACCTTGGTGCTGGCGTCTGCCGCGGTCACCGCGCTCGGCCTGCTGGCCGGCTGCGGCGGCGGAAGTGACGCCGGCGAGAACGAAAGCACGCTCAAGGTCGCGGCCCTCGAGGGTGGCTACGGCCGGGACATGTATACCCAGGTCATCGACGCCTACAAGGCGAAGCACCCCGGCCTCGACGTGCAGCTGCAGATCTCGAAGAGCATCGAGGACGAGATCAGCCCGAACATGAAGGCGGGCAAGTTCCCCGACGTCGTCGTGCTCGGCCAGGGCCGCAAGGCCGCGCTCACCGAGACGCTGATCAAGGACAAGGCGCTCGAGGACCTCAGCGGCGTCCGGGACCAGGTGCAGGCCAACCTCACGGACGGCATCACCGGCAACCTCAACACCGACCCGTACGGCGACGGTAAGACCTACCTGATGCCGATGTACTACGCGCCGACCGGCCTCTTCTACAACCAGGGCCTGTTCACGAAGAACGGCTGGAAGACCCCGGCGACCTGGGACGAGATGTTCGCGCTGGGCGACACGGCCAAGGCCAAGGGCATACCGCTCTTCACCTACCCGACCGCCGGCTACCTCGACTCGTACTTCTTCGCGCTCCTGGCCGACATCGGCGGCGAGCAGTTCTACAACGACGTGATGACGTACAAGCAGGGGGTCTGGCAGACGCCGCAGGCGCGTCAGGCCCTCGACCTCACCACCAAGCTGCTCAGCTACGCCGCACCGACCACTGTCGGGTACGCCAACGAGCAGGACTTCACCAAGAACCAGCAGTCCATCCTGGACGACAAGGCGCTGTTCATGCCGAACGGCACCTGGATCGTGGGCGAGATGAAGGATGCCCCACGGGCCAAGGGCTTCCAGTGGGCGCTCACCCCGCTGCCCGCCGTCACCGCCAGCGGCAAGCGCTACCTGACCACCTCGGTCGAGTCGGTCTGGATCCCGAGCGGCGCCGCCGACAAGGATGCCGCGAAGGACTTCGTCGCCTTCCTCTACTCCGACGAGGCGGCCAAGATCTTCGCCAAGTCGAGCGCGATCCAGCCGATCAAGGGCATCGCGGCCTCGCTCACCGGCGAGAACGCCAAGTTCTACAAGCTCTACGAGGACCCGGACGTCGCCGCGCTCGTCGGGGGGTTCGCCAGCACCGCGCCGGTCGAGGGCGTGGACATCAAGGCCACGCTGTTCGACACCGCGAACAGCATCATCAGCAAGGACAAGACCGAGGACCAATGGCAGTCCGCTCTGAACGACGCCAGCGAGAAGCTGCGCCAGGCGGGCAAGTGACACGGCCGGCGGCGGCCCCCAAACGGGCCGCCGCCGGCGGTTTTGTCGCCGCCTGTCTGCTGCCCGCGCTCTTCCTGTTCGCCCTCTTCATGATCTGGCCGACGATCAACGTTTTCCGGATGTCGCTCTACCAGTGGAGCGGCTTCTCCCCGGTCATGCGTTTCGTGGGCCTGGACAACTTCACCAAGCTGCTCGACGACGACCAGTTCATCCGGGCCTTCCAGAACACGGTCGCCCTGCTGGTGGTCGTGACCGTGGTGACGATGGGGATGGGTCTGCTCCTCGCGGCGATCATGACGCGGGCGAAGCTGCGCGGACGCAACCTCTACCGGTTCGTGCTCTACATCCCCAACGTGCTCTCGGTCGTGGTCATCGCGGCGATCTTCTCGGCCATCTACGACCAGCAGAACGGCCTGCTCAACGGCGCCCTGCGGCTGTTCTCGGCCGAGGGGCTGCAGCGGGTGTGGCTGGGCGACCAGAAGATCGTGCTGTGGTCGGTGGCGACCGCGATGGTCTGGCAGTCGCTCGGCTACTACATGGTGCTCTACATGTCGAGCATGTCGAGCATTCCCGAGGAGCTGTACGAGGCCTCCGCGCTCGACGGCGCCTCGGCCGGTCGGCAATTCTTCACCATCACGCTCCCGCTGATCTGGCAGAACCTCCGTACGTCGCTGACCTTCTTCATCATGAGCGCGGTCAACCTCAGCTTCGTGCTGGTGCGCGCGATGACCGGCGGCGGCCCGGACGGCTCCTCCGAGGTGCTGCTCAGCTACATGTACAAGCAGGCCTACACGAACTCGTCGTACGGCTACGGCATGGCGATCGGCGTTGTCATCTTCGCCTTCTCGTTCCTCGTGTCGCTGCTGGTGAGCCGTGCGACCAAGCGCGAACCACTCCAGTTCTGAGGCCCCCGTGACCAAGCTCAAGCCCCTCAAGTACGCCCTGGTCATCGTGCTCGTCCTGCTCATCGCGATCCCGGTCGCGTGGGTGCTGCTGGCGTCGCTGAAGACCAGAAGCGAGTTCTTCGGCAGCCCGTGGACGCTGCCCGACAGCCTGCACTTCCGGAACTACTACGACGCGTTCGTCACGGCGCACATGGGCCGGTACTTCGCGACCTCGCTCCTCGTGACGCTGCTCGGGCTGGCGCTGGTGCTGGCCGTCTCGATCCCGGCCGCGTACGTCATCGCCCGCTACAACTTCCCGGGCCAGGGTCTCGTCGAGATCGCGCTGCTGGCCGGCCTGTTCGTGAACGTCAACTACATCGTGGTGCCGATCTTCCTGATGCTGGTCGGCTGGGACCGCTCGCTCGCCGGTGTGTTCCCGGGCGGCTTCTTCATCGACAACCCGGCGATGCTCTCGCTGGTCTACGCGGCCACCTCGATCCCGTTTACGATCTACCTGCTCACCGCGTACTTCCGGTCGATCCCGGCCGACTACGAGGAGGCCGCCGCGCTCGACGGCGCCTCCCGCTGGACGGTCATGACGCGGGTGATGGTGCCGATGGCCCGGCCCGCCGTGACCACGGTGATCCTCTTCAACTTCCTCGCCTACTGGAACGACTTCATCATCGCGCTCACCCTGCTGCCCGGCGAGGGCAAGACGCTGCAGGTCGGGCTGCTCAACCTGATGACCGCGCAGAAGGCCGCGGCCGACTACGGACGGCTCTACGCCGGCATGGTCATCGTCATCGTCCCGGTCCTGCTCGTGTACGCGCTCATCCAGCGCCGCCTCATCGAGGGCATGGCCGCCGGCGGCGTGAAGGGCTGAGGGGAGCTCTCATGAGAATCGTTCTGCGCGCGCTGGTCGCGCTCGCCTGCATGGCCGCCGTCATCGTCGCCCGGCCCACCGTCGGCTGGGGTCATCTCGCGGTGCAGTTGGTCGCGCTCCTGGTCCTGCTGGCCCTGCTCGCCGACTACAACAGGAAGTATCGATGACCGACCTCGCCGCCATCCGGCCCAGCGCTCGCCAGGTCGCCTGGCAGCGCCTCGAGTTCTACGGCTTCCTCCACTTCGGCATGAACACGATGACGAACCGGGAGTGGGGCGAGGGCCACGAGGACCCGGCGCTCTTCGACCCCGCGACTCTGGACGCCGATCAGTGGGTACGCGCGTTGAAGAGCGCGGGGATGACCGCCGTCATCCTCACCTGCAAGCACCACGACGGCTTCTGCCTGTGGCCCAGCGATGTCACGAAGCACTCCGTGGCGTCCTCTCCTTACGACGGCGACGTCGTGGCCGAGGTCGCGGAGGCGGCTCGCCGGCACGGGTTGGAGTTCGGCGTCTACCTCTCGCCCTGGGACCGCACCGAGGCCACTTACGGCCAGGGCAAGGCGTACGACGATTTCTACGTCGCACAGCTCACCGAACTGCTCACCCGGTACGGCCCGATCTTCTCGGTCTGGCTGGACGGTGCGAACGGGGAGGGCCCGAACGGCAAGACGCAGTACTACGACTGGGAGCGGTATTACGCGGTGGTCCGCGAGCTCCAGCCGGACGCGGTGATCAACGTGTGCGGGCCGGACGTGCGCTGGTGCGGCAACGAGGCCGGCGACACCCGCCCCGACGAGTGGAGCGTCGTCCCGCGTGAACTGCAGGACGCCGAGCGCACGGCCGAGAAGTCGCAGCAGGCCGACGACGCCGCGTTCGCCCGGCAGGTCGTGCGCAGCGACGAACGCGATCTGGGCAGCCGCGCCGCACTGGCCGGCCACACCGACCTGGTCTGGTATCCCGCTGAGGTCAACACCTCGATCCGGCCGGGCTGGTTCCATCATCCGGCCGAGGACGACCAGGTGCGCCCGGTCGACGAGCTCTTCGACATCTACCTCAAGTCGGTCGGTGGCAACGCCTGCTTCCTGCTCAACGTGCCGCCGGCGCGCGACGGCCGGGTGCATGCCGTCGATGTCTCGACCCTGGCCGCTCTCGGCGCGCGGATTGACGACTTCCGCTCCCGGGCGGTGCCGCGCAAGGTCAAGATCTCCTTCGGTACGCCGTGGACCGCGACGGTCGATCTCGAGGCCCGCCGCCGGATCGAGGCCGTCGTGCTCGGCGAGGACATCACCCAGGGGCAGCGCATCGAGCACCTGCGGGTCCAGGTCGAGGCCCGGGGCGAGTGGACGACGGTGGCCGAGGCGAACGCGGTCGGCCACCAGCGGATCCTCACCTTCGAGCCGGTGGCGGCCGACGCCGTACGGATCGAAGTGACCGCGACCCGCGACACGCCGGTCGTGGACCGCGTAGCGGTGATCGGAGCATCGACATGAGGCGGCTCATCGCGGTGTGCGCGGTGCTGGCCGCCGCGGCCGTCGCCGGAGTTCTGCTCCTGCGCCCGGCCGACCAGGTCGCCACGGTCGACGGGCATCCGATCACCCGCGACGAGCTGGCGTTCCACCTGAGACGGCTTGCGCCGACGGTCGGCAACACCGGCGGCGACCTGCGCGTCCAGGCTCTCGCGGAAGCCGAGAAGGACAAGGTCCTGCTGCTGATCGCGAAGGAGCAGGGCCTGGTCGACTCGGTCGATCACGCCGACTTCCTGGCCTCGGTCGACCGGGAGAACAAGCACCGGGCCGACGCGAAGCGCGACGGTGAGGTCGTCTACGGGTTGACCGAGTTCTCGCCGGACGAGTTCTACCGCAAACGGATCACCGACCTCACGACCGAGCTGCGCAAGCGCCAACAGGTCTCGGACGTCGAGGTGCGGGCCGCGTTCGACCAGGATCCGGGCTCCTGGAGCGCGAATGCCACGACGTACTCGTACACGAAATTGGTCGTCCCCTCGCCGGTCGCCGTCGCCGGGGGAAAGCTGGCCGCGGTGCCCGGCGGTCGTCTGACCAAGGCCACCTGGACTCCCGGGCGGGGCGGCGTGAACCCGCACGACCAGGAGTTGCTGGCCGTGCTCACCCCGCTGCGCCCGGGCCAGATCTCGACCCCGATCCCCGGCGGCGACGAGATCACCTACTACCAGCTCGACCGCCGGACCGTCGACGAGAAGGCGGCGTTCGCCGAGTACGCGCCGCGGATCCGGCAGTCCCTCCTGGGGCAGAAGTTCGATCGGTATGTCCAGAGCCGCCTGGCCGACAGCGACATCGAGGTCGATGCCGATGCCGTGGCGGACGTGGAAGCGGAGAAAGTGGAAGCGGAGAAAGTGGAATGAGAAAAACGCTGGTCGCTTTGCTCGCCGGGCTCCTCGTGGCGCCCCTGATCGCCGCGACACCTGCGCACGCCGCCGCGAAGTCCTCCTGGCCAGGCAACAGCCCCAACCGGACGGGCGGAAAGGACTACTACATCGACGCGATCGGCGGCAGCGACAAGGCCGCGGGCACGTCTCCCCGGCGGGCCTGGCGGACGCTCGGGAAAGCGAACGTCACCACCTTCGAGCCGGGCGACCGGGTCCTGCTCAAGGCCGGCTCGCAGTGGCAGGGTCAGCAGCTCTGGCCGAAGGGCTCGGGCGCGTCCGGGAAGCCGATCACGATCTCGGCGTACGGGAATGACAAGGCGCCACGCCCCTATATCGCGACAAACGGTAACGTGCCCAGTCCGTTGAACGCGGACGGCACCAAGAACCCGCAGACCGTCGGCCTGACCGGCGCGATCGTGCTGCGCAACCAGCAGTACTTCGAGATCAACAACGTGGCGCTCTCGAACGACGACGACTTTGCCACCGACATCACCACCGGCACGTACGTCCGGGACGGCATCATGGTGTCGATCAACGCCGACCTGCTCCCGGCCGGCGCGGACAGCATCATGGACCACTTCCGCATCTCGGACGTCTACGTCCACAACCTGGACGGCCCGAGCAGCTGGCAGAAGATCCACTACGGCGCGGTGAACTTCCAGGTCTTCGGCAGTAAGAGCTACAAGGCGTACGGGACCGGGGGTTACTACTTCAAGGACGTGCGGATCGAGGACAACACGTTCGAGAACGTGGAGCTGCACGCCGTCCAGTTCGCCTTCAACTGGTTCAACGCCGACGGCGCCGACGCCGGACAGGTCGACGAGGCGGGCAAGTTCCACGAGGGCTGGGAGCAGCTCTGGGTGCGCACCCGCGATCTCTACAGCCGGGACGTCTACATCGGGCACAACTACGCCGAAAGTGTGGGGCAGGGCGCGTTCCAACTCGCCAACACGAAGAACCTGACCGTCGAGTACAACGAGGTCAACGGCTTCCTCGAACGTTACAACGCGGTCTCCTGCGGGCTCTACCTGTGGGCCGGGGCCGACTCGGTCATGCAGTACAACGAGGTCTACGGCGGCCCGGCCAACGAGTTCGACGGCACACCCTGGGATCTCGAGTACACGAACTTCAACGTCACGTACCAGTTCAACTACTCGCACGACAACGCGGCGGGTTGGATGGCGTACATGGGCAACAGCTCGAACTCGGTGGCACGCTACAACCTCAGCGTCGACGACAACGGCGTGCTCGTGAAGAACATGCTCTCCACGAACTACTCGCCGACGTACTTCACGAACAACACGTTCGTCTACGACGGACTGGACTACGTGCACGACGAGACGTTCCTGAGCCGCGTCTACTTCCTGAACAACATTTTCTACAACAAGTCCGCGACGCCGACCCCGTGGTACCGCAAGACCGGCGCGCTGCGGCAGGCCGTCTTCGCCAACAACGACTACTACGAGGCCGGCGGCACACACTCCGCACAGGAACCGGCCGACCTGGCCGGGAAGCGCGTCGACCCGCGCTTCGTCGGCAACCCGTCGGCCGCGGAGATCCAGGGCATCCGCAAGGCGGCGGCGAACTTCTCGCTCCGCAAGAACTCGCCACTGATCGACGCCGGCCGGTACAACCCGCACCTGGGAACTGAGGATCTTCGCGGTACGCACATCTACTACGGCAAGGCGCCGGACGTGGGCGCGGTCGAGCTTGCGGCCGGCCGCAAGGTGGCGCACCCGGTCGACACCGACCCGATCGAGGACGAGACCGCCGCCCGCGTCAGCCTCGCGCAGGGCAAGCCGGTAACGGCGAGTTCCACCCACCCCGGCGCGAACGGCACGCTGGTCGCCGCCAACCTGACCGACGGCAATCTTTCCACCCGCTGGGCGGCGGCGGACGACGCCACGTACCCGATCACGCTCGACATCGACCTCGGCGCGGACACGACGTTCCGCGAGGTCTACCTCGACGAGTACACCGACTCGGGGACCAACCCGCGCGTGCGGTCGTTCCAGCTGCAGCGCTGGGACGCGGCGACCGGGGCGTGGGTGACCTTCGCCACCGGCGCCGACGGGCTCGGCCACGACCGCTCGGTGACCGGCTTCGGCTCGGTGACCACCAGCAAGGTACGGGTCGCGCTCACCGGCCAGATCGCCGGCGAGCAGTACACGCCGACCCTGACCGAGATCGGCCTCTACGCC
>Ga0247781_1000120_pt1 | contig 22519 bp, 16 predicted proteins | sample UWRJL184509B5_FD_179922 | JGI IMG/M metagenome (GOLD analysis project Ga0247781, IMG submission 179922) | Plant litter microbial communities from Arlington Agricultural Research Station in Wisconsin, United States - UWRJ-L184-509B-5 | ecosystem: Environmental > Terrestrial > Plant litter >...
TCCCGGGCGCGGCAAGCGCGCGCACCGCCGCCACCGCCACCACCGCCGCCACCTCGGACGACCTGGCTGATCGCCTCGCCGCCATCCCGGGGTTGACCATCGTGTCGCAGAGCGCGCCCACCGGCTACCGGTTCTTCGTGCTCACCTACCGCCAGCCGGCCGACCACCGGCATCCCGGCCGGGGCAGCTACGAACAGCGGCTCACCCTGTTGCACCGCTCCACCGCTGCACCCGTCGTGCTGGCGACCGGCGGGTACGGGCTGGCGGCCACGCCCCGGCCCACGCGCACCGAGCCGACCGCCCTGCTCGACGGCAACCAGGTCTCGGTCGAGCACCGGTTCTTCACCCCGTCGCGGCCGCAGCCGGCGGACTGGTCCGACCTGACCATCTGGCAGGAGGCGAGCGACGAGCACCGGATCGTCCAGGCGCTCAAGACCGTCTACTCCGGCAAGTGGATCCAGACGGGTGCCAGCAAGGGCGGCATGACCTCGGTCTATCACCGCCGGTTCTACCCGCGCGACGTGGACGGCGTGGTCGCCTACGTCGCGCCGAACGACGCGCTCAACGACCTGGACGGGGCGTACGACAGGTTCTTCACCACCGTGGGCGACGCCGCCTGTCGCAGCGCGCTCGACAACGTACAGAAGGAGGCTCTCAAGCGGCGTGACCGGCTGGTGCCCCGGCTGGAAACGGACGCGGCCGAGCAGGGCTGGACCTTCGCCCGGACGCTCGGGACCGCCGACCGGTCGTACGAGCTGACCGTCCTCGACACCGTCTGGGCCTTCTGGCAGTACCAGTCGGCCGCCGACTGCCCCGACGTGCCCGGCGCCACCGCCACCGACGAGCAGCTCTACGAGTGGATCGACGCGGTCGCCTCCTGGTCGTTCTACACCGACCAGGGCCTGGAGCCCTACTGGCCGTACTACTACCAGGCCGCGGCCCAGCTCGGCTGGCCCAATCTGCGCTTCGACCACCTGCGCGGGCTGCGGAAATACCCGGCTCTCTACACGGCGCTCTCGGCCCTGCCGAAGGAGCTCCGCGTCCGGCACAACCCGCTGCCCATGATCGACGTGGACCTGTGGGTGCGTACCGCCGCCGAGCGCATGATGTTCGTCTACGGCCAGAACGACCCGTGGGGCGGCGAGCGTTTCGTCCCCAGCCGCCGCGACTCCCACCTCTTCGTCGCCCCGGGCGCCAACCACGGCGCGAACATCTCCCGTCTGATCCCCGCCGACGCGGCCCAGGCCACCACCACCCTGCGCCGCTGGGCCGGCCTCCCCGCCACCGCCCCCGACACACTGCGCGTCGCCGAACTCCCCCTCGACGACATGCTGGAGACCCGCCGGCCGCGCTGACCTGAGCTTCCCCGAGAGCTGTCGTAGGTGACCCGACCAGATCGACGAGTACGGACCATTCGTTCGCGGGGCCGGCGGTTCGCCGCTCACCGACGAGGCCCTGGTCGACCTGTCGGCGTACGCCCTCGATCGCTTAAGGCCCGGCCCCCGTCACGGCTCGAGCAGATGCTCGGCGGACGGTGTGATGAGCTCGATGTCGGAGCGGGCCGGGGCGGGGCTGCGCCAGTCGGCCAGCAGGATGGTGGCGTCGTCCTGCAGCCGGTCGTCCTGATAGTCCAGGATCGCGTGGACCAGCCGCCGGGCCGTCTCGGGCGCGGGGAGCTGGTCGGCCACGGCTTTGAGAGCGAAGTCGATGAGCCGCTCGGTGCCGAACTGCTCGCCCTTCGGCGAGCGGGCCTCGATGATGCCGTCGGTGTAGAGCAGGAGGCGGTCACCCGGTTCGAGCGCCTCCTCCACCACCACCGGCGCCCGCTTGTCACCCAGGGTCACCGGCAGGGCGGTCGGGGTCGGCAGGACCTTGGCCACGCGGCCCTGGCGGATCACGATGCCGCTCGGATGACCGGCGGAAATGACCTGCAGGACGCCCGTACGCTGGTCGATCTCAGCCAGCACGGCCGTGATCAGGCCGTACCGGTCGTGCGTGCGGACCGCGTCGTCGATGTGGTGATAAGTGTCGATCAGGCTCATCCGGCCGCGGCGAGCGTTGCGATAGGACGCCAGCGCGAGCGAGGCGAGCATGACCGCGCGCATCCCCCCGGAGGAGCCGTGCCCGGCGGCGTCGAACAACGCCAGGTGCGCGATCTCCCCGTTGACGGCGTAGTCGAACGCGTCCCCGCCGACGTCGTAACACGGTTCCAGGATGCCGCTGATCATCAGGTGGCCGGTGGAGAACGACAGCGGGGGGAGCTGCGCGCGCAGCATCTCGGCGGCCAACCGCATCGGCTCGCGGCGGCGTACCTGCTCGATCGTGTCGCTGTAGAGGCTGCGGGTGACGACCAGCTCGGCCATCAGGGACGACACCGAGACGCACCGGTCGACGGCCTCGTCGTCCAGCGGCGCCGACGAGACGATCTCGAGCACTCCCATCCGCTCGCTGCCGTTGATCAGGGGCGCCCACAGCCGGGCGCCGTCCTCCGACTCACCCGCGCAGGGGCTCACCAGGGTGTAGGCCCGCCCGGCCAGGGTCCCTTCGACGCGGACGGGATCGCGCTCGGGGGCCGAGCCGCCGAGCAGGGGCAACAGCAGTCGTTGCTGGTGGTCCACCACGTAGATGACGATGGCGGCGACGCCGATCAGGTCGGCCGCCCGCATGGCCATCTCCGGCAGATCCTCCGGTCGGGCATGGTGCGACTGGCGCAGCAGCTGCCGCAGCGCTTCCAGGGTGCTCACGCGGATCCCTTCGGGTTCACCCGACCAGGATGCCCTGCCTGAGCCGCGGGCAACCGGTGGGGCGGCGATCTCAGGGTGATGTCACTCGCAGCATCACCACGGCGGTGACGCCGTGCCGCGTTCCGGTGATCGACATGGCGTCGCTGAGCGTGCGGGCCAGCACCAGCCCACGCCCACCCTCCGTGTCGGCGGCCGGGAACGTCCCGGTCGGCGGGACCCCGGCGACGAATCCGGGACCGTGGTCGCTGACCTCGGCGACCAGCATGCCGCGGCCGAGCCGCAAGGTGAGAACGCCGCGGCCGCCGCCGTGGCCGGCGGCGTTGATGACCAGTTCGTGCACCGCGATCAGGAAGTCCGCGGCGGCGTCGCCAGTCACCCCCGCGTCACGGATCCAGCCGGACGCGGCCCGGCGCACGACCGGCACGTCGTCGGCCGAGAACCTGTGCGTGAAGGCGACCGGCAGGTCTCGGGCCAGCTCCAGGCCGCCGCTGTCACCCGCCCGCATCAATACCGATCCCGCAGCCACGGACGACCATTAACCCGGTGCGTGAACCACAAACCTGGACAAGCCGTCAATAGTTCCGGAGCGGCGTTTTAGGGGGTTTTCGGCTGGCGGGACGGGCGGCCGAGCAAAAGCTGGTAGACCTCGTGGACCGCGGTCGCGGTGCCGGCGGCGGCATAGGTGGCTTCAGCCCGCCGACGGGCCGCGACGCCCTCGTGGCGGCAGAGCTCGGGCGCGGCGAAGTGAGCCGTGACGGCGGCGGCGAGACCCGCCACGTCCTGCGGGGGCACCACGGTGCCCGCGGGCGGCAACGGACCGCCGAGCAGGGCCTCCGCGCTGCCCGCCACGTCACTGGCGACGGTCGGCCGGCCCGAAGCCATCCCCTCCAGCAACGACAGGGATAGCCCCTCCCAGCGGGACGGCGACAGCACCAGGTCGGCCGCGGCCAGCACCGGCCGCACGTCGGGGCGGGCCGCATAGGTCACGACACCGTGAACGCCGTCGACGCTGTTGCCGTACCCCTCGCCCATCAGCACCAGCAGCGCGCCCGGCACGGCGGCCCGCACCAGCGGCCACGCCGCCAGCGCGACGTCCTGGCCCTTCTGCACCGACTTACGGCCCACGACGACGGCGACGCGCGCCTCCTCGGGCAGGCCCAGCGTCCGACGGGCGGCGGACGGGTCCGCCGGGGGCGCGAAGCGGGTCAGGTCGACCCCGTTGAGCACCACCCGCCCGACGGCCGCGATGCCGGCCGCCTCGCCCTGGCGCAGTTCCCGATGACTGCAGAAGAGCGTCATGTGCGCCCACCGCGCGGCATATCGTTCCCACCCGACCGCGGCGGCCCGCGTCCGGCCGGAAGCGAGGAACGACCACGCGTGCGGCTGGAACACCGTCGGGTGCCGCCCCCGCAGCGCGAGCCGGCCGACCAGTCCCGCCTTGCTGGAGTGCAGATGCACCAGGTCCGGGCGGAGGCCGGCCATGATGTGCCGCAGCCGCGCACGTTCCCGGAGAACTTCCGGGCCCGGTCCGCGCTCCGACTCCCACACCCGCCACCGGACACCCGCCGCGGCGAGCCGGCCGGGCAGTTCGCCGTCCGGGCAGGCCACCGTCACGTCCAGGCCCGCCGCCGCCTGCGCCACCGCCAGGCTCAGCACCGTCCGGGCCACCCCGGCGCTCGTCGGCTGAGTCACGTGCAGGACAGCCGTCACCGGGTCAGCGCCTGACCCGGTCGAACGCCGTCAGGGCCAGTTCCTCGAAGCTGCCCGCCACCCGCCCCCACTCGAAGCGGCGGCTCCAGTCGCGAGCCGCGGCCGACATCCGCGCCCGGCGTGCGTCGTCGGTGAGCAGCTCGGTGACGGCGGCGGCCACCTGCCGCGGGTCGGTGGGGTCGACCAGGACGCCGCTGACCCCGTCGCGTACGGCGTCGACCACGCCGCCCTGCGATCCCGCGACGATCGGCAGCCCGGCCGCCGCCGCCTCGGCGTAGACGATCCCGAAGCCCTCGCCGGTGCGCCCGTCGCCGGCGGTGCGGCTCGGCAGGACGAAGACGTCGCTCGACGAGAGCAGCCGGTCGCGGGTGACGTCGTCGACCGGGCCGACCAGTTCCACGTGCGCGCCGAGGCCCCGGGCCCGCACCTCCGATCGAAGCCAGTCCGTGCGGTCGCCGCCGCCGACCACTGTCCAGAGCACGTCCGGGATCCGGTCGCGGATCATCGGCAGCGCATCGAGGATCACGTCGTGTCCCTTGTAGGCGTCGTTGATCCGGGCCACGGTCAGAATCGTCGGGCGGGTCCGGGGTGACCCGGTCGCGACGCGCGGCGACGGGATCCCCGGCGGGATGACCGAGAGCGGACCGGACCGGGGCGCCACCGCCCGCACCAGGCTCCGGGTGTAGTTGCTGACCGCCACCCCCCGGTCGGCCCGGCGGGCGCAGAAGCGGGTCGCGCCCGGCCAGGTCGGCACCTCCTTGGCGTGGTAGTACTGAATCCAGACGGCGCCGGTGATCAGCCTGGCCAGCGCCGCGGCGTACCCGCAGCGGACGTGCATGCTGAGGATGATCTCGGGGCGGAACCGGCGGGTCTGGGCCACGACCGCGCCGGTCAGCCGGGCCATCGACCGCCGGCCGCCGCGCGGCACGTTCGTCACCCGGCGCACGGGGTAGCGGGCGGTGGCGTCCCACTCGGAAGATCCGGGCTCGTCGAGGGTGAGGATCTCGACCTGCCCGGCCCAGCGCTCGGTCAGGCCGTGGGTGAGCGACTCGATGCCGCCGACGGCCGGCGGGAAGACCGGCGTGACGACCAGCAGACGCGGCGTCAGCGGCTTCAGCGGCTTCGATGGCATAGACGGCTTCGATGGCTTCATCGGCGGAACCCGAGGCACGCTTGGTACTGCTCAAGGTAGCGCTCGGCGACGGTGTCCCAGGACCAGCGGACGGCGCGGGCGCCCGGCAGCAGGCGGCGCGCGGCGAGCAGCACCGACGGATCGTCGAGCAGGGCCACGACGCCGCGGGCCAGCCCGGCCCGGTCGGCGGTCGGGGTGACGAAACGTGAGCCCAGGTCCCGTACCAGCTCCGGGTTGGCCCCTACCGGCGTCACGAGCACCGGCGTGCCGCAGAGCAGGGACTCGGCCGTGGTCAGTCCGAAGCCCTCGAGCTCGGCCGTCGGCATGACGGTGAGGGTGGCCCGGCGATACCACGACCGCAGCTCATCCTCGCCGATCCGGCCGAGCAGTTCCACGTTCTTCGCGAGGCCGAGCCGCGCGATGTCGGCCTCGATCCGGGGGCGGAGGTGCCCGTCGCCGGCGACGACGAGCCGGGCGCGCGGATGCCGTTCCACCACGGAGACCATCGCGGCGACCAGCTCGGTCACTCCCGTGCGTGGGGTGAGGCGGCGGGCGGTGAAGAGGAGCGATTCCTCGTACGGCTGATCGCCCGGCCGGAACCAGCCGGTGTCGACGCCGCCGGGCAGGATCTCGGCGCGTTCCGCGACCCGCGGGGCCAGCTCGGCCACCTGCGTGCGCATGAACTCGCTGAGGACGGCGACGCCCGAGGCCCGGGTCAGGATGGACGCCTCGGCCCTGCGCAGGGCGGCGACGACCGGCCGCTGAACTGCCGCGGGCAGCACGTATGTGCCCTGGCGCTCGGCCAGCAGTTCCTTATGCACGGGAGCGTGCAAGGTGTAGAAGTACGGCCGCCTCGGTGGAACGACGAGCGGCAGTGGGAAATGCCCGTGCAGAACGGCGTCGGGGTGGTCCCGCAGGATCGACCGGACCGATCGCCAGGTCCGCCAGGGATAGCGCAGCGCGAACGATCGGCCGGCTTTGCTCGGCACGTCGTGCCGGATCAGCCGTACGCCGTCCGCGCCGATCTCGTCGCCGGCCAGGTGCGGCGCCGTGCGCTTGGCCACGACCGCGGCGCCGACCCCCGCGCGGACCAGCGCCGCCGCGAGCTCACGGACATAGCGTTCGAGGCCGCCCAGCTTGTCCGGCGCCACGGCGTTGGTCAGGAGAAGGACGTCCGGTCGCACGCATCGCTCCTCTGCTGCCGAATGGTGGAGTTGGTCGGTTCCCCGAAGACCGCGGCTTCCCAGCGCGGCCACCGCTGCTCCCACGTCTGCGTCCGGGCCCAGCTGATCGCCCGCCCTGCCGTCGCCGCGTCCACGTCCCCGGCGGCGCGGACAGCGTCGGCGAACGCCTGGGCCGTGTCCGCGAACCGGACACCCGGGGGCGCCTGACGATCGAGACCGGCCGCCCACCGGGTGCTGACCACCGGGCAGCCGCGCGCCGCGTAGTCGAGGAACTTCATCGAGGACTGTCCCCGGCAGTAGCGGGCGCGGTGCGGCACCAGGGCGACGTCGGCCCGGTCCAGCGCGGCACCCAGCTCCGAGCGTTGCCGCACACCGTGCCAGGAGACCCTTGCGCCGTACGTCTCCAGGAGACCGACGAGCTCGGGAGCCGGGCGGTCGCCGTGGCCCGCGTAGCGCGCTTCGCCGTACAGATCGAGCGACCAGCCGGGCAGCAACGCCAGCACCCGGCCGACCAGGTGGGCGTCGAAGCGCTCGGTCAGCGTGCCGACGTAGGCCATCCGCCGGGATCCGGGGGTTCGCGCGGCCGCGCCCGCGATCAGGCCGGCGGGCGTGCCGTTCGGGACGAGGCGCACCTGGCGGCCGGGGAAGAGCGACGAGAGGCTTTCGTTGGCGACGACGACGGCGTCGGCCTCCTCGGCGATCCGGCGATAGGCCCGGCGTACGTGCGGCCGCCGACCGTCGAGAAGCAGGTTCCAGTCGTCGGCGGCGTCGAAGACCCGCCTGGCCCGCACACCGGCGGTCGCTCCCCACTGCCACGGCGTATTGACCACGATCACGGCATCGTTGCGACCCGGCACGTCGCACAGCGCCCGCAGCGTCCGGTGCAGCAACCGGTTGTCGACGGCCGCGGCGAGCGGATGCCGATGACCGGGCACGAGGGTGGACCGCGCGTAGGAGGTGCCGGCCGACCGCGTTCGCAGTGGGGGGACCGCCCGGAGACCGGCCGCCCAGCCGGCACGCCGCAGAGTTCTGAGGTCGGCCGGCGCCTCGACGAAGTCGACCCGCACCCCGTGGCGCTCGGCCTGACCGGCCAACGCGTGCTCCCGCCGGATCGCCGGTTCCCAGGTGCTCTTGGCCACCATCACGAGCCGCCTCATGCCGCGACCCCGACCACGTCGTGACCGGCGAGGCGCTCGGCGAGCGTGCCGAGCGCGACGGCCGACGCCGCCCAGCTGTGCCCGTTCAGCCCGGCTGCGGCCGCCTGCGACATCCGTCCCCGGAGGCCGTCGCGGGCGAGCGTCCGCAGGGCCTGCGCGGCGGCCTCGGCGGTGCGGGGCACGACCAGACCAGTACGGCCGGCCGCGACGGTCTCCGGCAGCCCGCCCTCGTCGGCCACGATCACCGGGCTGCCGCAAGCCTGCGCCTCGAGGCTGACCAGTCCCAGCGGCTCGGCCGCGGCCAGGTACAGGGTGGCGAAGGCACGCCGGTAGAGCCCGATGAGCTCGTCGTCGCCGACCCCGACCCGGATGTCGGCGCGCACGCCGCAGCGATCGGCGACCGCCAGCAGCCGCTGCCGCTCGGGACGGTCGTCGCGGTGGGCGACGATCACCACCGGCCGGTTCAGGCCGCTGCGGGCGGCGGCCTCGATGACGAGCCGGTGTCCCTTGCCCGGGATCAGCGACCCGACGGAGAGCAGATGGTCCGGCTCGGCGAGGTCCGCGGTCATCCGGGCCGGTGCGCCGCACGGCACGACCGCGGCGTCACGCTGGTAGGCGGCGCCGAGGCGGGCGGCGGAGTACGCCGAGTTCGTGGCGATGACGTCCGCGGCGGCGACCGCGGCCCGGTCCAGGTTCCGCTCGCGTTTGCGCAGCCCGGCGTAGAGCGCGCGGGTCCACGGGTTCAGGGTGTCCCGCAGGCCCGGCTCGTAGTCGATGCGGCGTGGTTCGTCGCAGTAGCGGAGGACCGGGGTCGCCGTCACGCCGAGCGGCATCGAGCCGCGGAGCACGGAGTCGGGGTTGGCGAAGATGACGTCGGCGCCGTCCCGCTCGGCGAGCTGCCCCAGCCTGAGCCAGACAGCTCGCAGCCGACGCAGATCGGCCGGGCGCCGCGGCGGACGCAGGACGGCGGGCAGCCCGGGCGCCACCACCTTGACCGGCAGGACGTACGGACGCGGGGTGACCGGAACCGCCAGCGAGGTGGTGAACTCGACGATCTCGGCGTCCCAGGCGGCGATCTGCTCGGCGAGCCGGCGGTGCGCGCCGCCGGCGGTGAGGTTGTGCAGGACCGCGACTCTCATGTTTGTCTCTCCTTGCCTGTCCCCGGGGGGTCAGCTGCCGCGGGCGCCGAAGGCCTGCCCGACCGTCCAGATCAGAACTTTGATGTCGAGCCACAGGTTCCAGTGGTCGATGTAGTAGTTGTCGTGGAAGATCCGGTCGTCGATCGACGTGTCCCCGCGCAACCCGCTCACCTGGGCCAGCCCGGTCAGCCCGACCGTCACCCGGTGCCGCGACCCGTACTCCGGGAACATCGCGCTGAACTGCCGCACGTAATAGGGGCGTTCCGGTCGCGGACCGACGAAGGTCATATCGCCGTGCACGATGTTGAACAGCTGCGGCAGTTCGTCGATCGAGGTCGCCCGGATGAACCGGCCGATCCGGCCGATCCGAGCCGTGCTCTCCGCCGACCACGCGGTGTCCGTCGTGGTGGCCGAGGCGGGCCGCATCGAGCGGAACTTGTACATCGTGAAGAGCTTTCCGTCGCGGCCGACCCGGACCTGTTTGAACAGCGGCGAATGACCGTCCTCGGCCATGATGAGGACGGCGACGACCGCCATCAGGGGAAAGAGCACGACCAGGCCGAAGAGCGCCATCGTCAGGTCGAAGAGACGCTTCCCGAGGCGCTGACCGAGGCTCCACCCACGCCGGACCCGGACGATCGGCACGCCGCCGATGCGGTCGTCGGTCCCCGCCGCCCCGCTCGCCTCCCAGCTCTGCGGCAGCACGAAGGCGGACGGTGCCCCGGCCCAGGCCCGGTAGGCCTCGAGCAGGCCGCGCTGGTGCGACGTGGTCTCGTCGAAGACCAGGATCTCGATCCCGCGCTCGCGGACCACCGCGGCCAGGTCGTCGAGCGATCCGAGATGGTTCCAGTCGCCGCCCGCCTCGCCCGCCTCGGTGGCGACGTCGGCCAGGTAGCCGGTGACGCTCAGCCCGTAGCTGCGGTGCCGGGCCAGCACCCCGACCACCTTCCGGGCGCGGGGGCCGTTGCCGATCATCAGCGTCGGGTGGGCCACGGCGCCCGAGATCCGGCCGACCCGGACGGCCGCGAAGATGATGCCCCGGGCGGCCAGCATGCCGCCGATCAGCAGGGCGCCTCCGGCGGCGTGCCGGCGCAGCTCCAGCGGGACGCCGAGCAGGGCCGGAACGGTCAGCGCGACCGTCACGGCGATGAACGAGTGACTGAGCAGCTGCGGCGCCTGATCCAGCAGGGCGAGGTGGAGCCGCGGACGATAGAGACCGGCCGACGCGTGCGACGCCACGATCAGTGTCCAGCCCAGCAGCAGGGGCCAGGTCCACTGCTGCCACCAGATGGCGAAGGCGAGGGCGACGAGGGCATCCCCGAAGAACAACTGGCGGCCGAGGGTCAGTTGCCGAGCCAGCCGGGACCGTACGGGCTTCGCGCCGGCCTCCATTGCGGAGAAGACGGTGGGTGTCACGTCGGCCCGGGTGTTCACCGAATGCGTGTCGCCGGCCTTCCGCGCCGGATTCTTCGTCTGCAGCAGGTTCATGTGCGCCCTATTGTCACGCGACTGTGAGTGGTCAATTGCAACACCCAAATCCTGCGGCAACTCCCCAAGATCGTTGGCGGTTTCACAGATTGTCAGACCCTCTACCGGGGTAATCCGAACGGATGAATCCGGCGGCTGCCCAGTCGGGCCGGGTCCGACGACGACCTGGTGAAGGCCGGACAGGGCAGAGATCCGGCCGAATTGGCCGGGCCGTTATCAGAGTCGGCGGCGCGGGGCTGCGATATCGCCAACATTTCCGGTCGAAGCCCATAACCCGTTCGGATGACGCGAGCCGAGAGCCCGGCGCACAGCGGATATGGCAATATCGCCCCGTCGGTGAAAGCGAACTCGAGCTCGATGGAGATACCGCTCGACGGCCTCGTGCGCCATGACTCCACGGACTATTGACGACTGACAGAGGAAACTGCGGCATGCCTTCGTCCGATCACGACCGTCCCGCCGTCCCCGACTCCGGCACCACGTCCGCGGTCGTTCCCGGGCCGAACGATCCGTCGCTCGACGAGCCGCGCTCCTTGGTGATCTGGCGGGCCAAGTGGCGCATCGTCGCCTGCGCCCTGGTCGCCGGGGGCGCCGCCGGTGCCGTCACCACGCTGCCGCCGACGACGTACAGCGCGCAATCGACGATCCGGGTGTCGCTGCTCTCCGTGAAGGGTGTCCCGCGCGAGGCGGTGCTCGCCCAGAACGACCTGGCCGCCCAGTACGCGATGCTGGCCGCCAGCGCGCCGGTCCTCGCGCGGGCCGAGGCGACTCTGGGCCGGAGCGTCGGCCCGGTCGAGGTGACCCCGGTCAACGGCTACAACATCGTCGGCGTCACCGCCCGGGCCGGCGACGCACATCTCGCCGCCCAGCGCGCCGAGGCCGTGGCCCGCGCGCTCATCTTCTATGTTCGCGGCTCCGAGACGTCGGCCGCGGCGACGGCCAACAAGACGATCGAGCCACAGCTGAAACAGCTCGACGCGCAGATCACCGCCGCGCAGCGGGCCGTCGGCATCCTGCAGAAGCGGATGGGCCAGACCGACCCGGAGCAGAGCGGCGGTCTGCAGACACAGCTCAGCAGCCAGATGGCGCTGCTCGGCAGCCTGCTGTCGAACCGGACCAGCTACTTCACCGCGGCGACCCGGGACGCGGCCGCGGCCGCCCCGCAGCTCACCCTGCTCGATCTCCCGCCGCGGGGCCGCGCCGACCCGCGGTACACCCTGGTCTACGGGCTGGTCGCGGCGCTGATCGCGGGCCTGGGCACGGCCGAGATCGTCGTCCTCTCCCGCCGCATCCGCGCCCTCCGCGGACGAACCTCGGGGAAGGGCGGCGGCACCCGGCCCAGCGTGCCGGTCTCCCGCAAGGACTCCGCCGCCCCGAAACTGACCTTCAGCAAGACCCGAGGGCACCTGCGCCCGTGACCTCGTCGCCCGCCACCCTCGACGCCCGGTACCGCACCGAGGTCGTCCGGCTCGTGGTCTTCTGCGGTGCCCTCATGGTCGCGGTGATCAGCGCCGGCGGGCTGGTCCAGTCGCTGCTCTTCGCCGCCCCGAGCCCGCTGAAGTACGCGGTGACGGTGGCGGTGTCGGCCTACTCGCTGATCGTCCTGGCCACCCCGAAACCGATGCTGGTGCTGGCCGTCACGACGACGTTCGTCGCGCCGTTCGCCGCGACCGCCTCCTTCGCCGGGGTCTCCGTCACCCCCGGTCTGCTCGCCCTCTTCGTCAGTGTCGCCGTGCTCGTGACGACCCGCCCCGGCGCCGGGCCCGACGTGTGGACCCGGCGCAGCCTGCTGGCCGTCGCGGGCCCGGCCGCCGTCGCGAGCCTCGCGGTGCCACTGCTGCGCGGTCACCGGACGGTCGAGGTCGCCGTCGTCGTCCTGGCCATGTTCGGCATGGGCTGGCTGGTCGCCCGGGTGGCGCGGGACGACCTGGGCCGGCGCTGGGTGGTCGCGGGCCTCTGCGCCGGCGCGGCCCTGCAGGCCGGGCTCGGCGGGTACGAGTTCCTGACGGGCCGGCCGTTGAACCTCTACGGAAACTCGGCCGGATACGCCGCGTCCTACATCTTCAGCTACACGTCCGGCCAGTCGTCCGTCATCTTCCGGCCGTCGGCGGCCCTGCCCGACCCGATCTCGCTGGGCAACCTGCTCGCCGTCGCGCTGCCGTTGATGCTGGCTCTGACGGTCTCGGCCGCCTCCCGCCGGCTTCGGTCGGCCGCCACGGTGGCGACCCTCGTCACCGCGGTCGGGCTCGTCCTGACGCTGTCGCGGATGAGCTGGTTCGGGGCGGTCGGCGGGCTGCTCGTCGCGGTGGCGCTGATGCCGGCGAGGAGGCTGGTGGCGGCGGTCGCCACGCTGGCCCTGACCGCCCTGCCGGTCGTCGTCTTCGCGTTCTCCGGGCTGGCCGGCGACGCTCTCCACAGCCGGGTCGTCTCCGCGTTCGACCCGACCGGGACGAGCAGCGACAGCCGTGCGGAGGATCTGACGCGGGTCGCCATCTGGCACGCGAGCGTGCGGCTGGCGGCTCAGCACCCGGTGGGCGGGGTGGGTGTCGGTAACCTGCCCTCGTACCTGATGGCCCGGGTCGCGCCGTCCTCGGTGACCAGTCACGCGCACTCCACCTACCTCAACGTGCTGGCCGAGGCGGGCGCTATCGGGTTCCTCGCGCTGCTGTATCTGTTGTTCTCGGCGCTTCGCGACGCGGGCCGCGGCCTGCGAACGGACCGCTGCCTGTACGCCGGTGTCCTCGGCGCCCTGGTCGCGATGCTGATCGTCTGGTCGACCGACTACACGGTGCGGGGGTCGGCGATGGCGATGGTCTTCGGCGCGCTGATCGGCCTGGCCGCCGCGGGAAGCCGGCTGGTGACCCGTCGGTGAGCACGCAGCTCACCCGCGACGTCGCCGCGTCCGGCCTGGCGCTGCTGGTGCGCCGAATGTCCGTGCTCGCGGCAACGGCCGCGTCGACCGCCGTCATCGCCCGGGCCGTGACGACCGCCGATTACGGGGTGTTGCAGTCGAGCTTGGCCGCCTGGACCATCGCGCTCTCGGTCTGCGAGTTCGGGTTCGGCGCCGTGCTCAGCCGCGAGATCGCCCGCAACCCGGCCGAGAGCGATCGCCTGCTGCGTACCGGAGCGGATCTGCAGGGGGCGCTGGGGGTGCTGGTCGCGGGGGCCTTCGCGATCGGCGGGGTCGCCGTCGGCGCCGGCACCGCTCAGGGCCGGATGCTGCTCGTGCTCGCTCCCAGTCTGGCCGTCGCGGGCTTCGCCGGCGGCCGTTCGTACTTCCTCGCCACCTTCCGGACGCGCACGCTCGTCCGGATCGACGTGCTCGTCGCCGTCGTCCAGCTCGCCGCCGTGGCCGCCGCGGCCGTCGGCACCCGCAGTGCGGTGGCGATCGCGGCGGTGAGCAGCGCCGCCGTGGTGGTGAACACTGTCTGGGTCGGCCTCGCCGCGCGGCGCGAGACCGGGCGCTCGCCGCGGCACCGGGCCGGTTGGCCGGCGTTCCTCCGGCAGGTCGTCCCGCTGGGCTTCGGCAGCGTGGTCTCCCGCGTCTACGTCAGTGCCGACCTGGTCGTCCTGGCCGCCCTCGCGTCCGACGTCGAAGTGGCCCGATACGCCGGCGCGGCGAAGATCTACGCCTTCCTGAACACGATGACGGCGCTGGTGGTGGCGGCCGCGCTGCCCGGCCTGGCCACGCTGGCCGACGACCGGGACGCCGTCCTGCGGCTGACCCGCCGCATCCTCTCCTGGGTCGCGGCGACGGTCCTGCCGGCCTTCGTCCTCTGCGCCGTCTTCGCGCCGACCGCCTGCGAACTCGTGCTCGGAGCCCGCTTCCGGCCGGCGGCGCCGCTGCTGGTGATCCTGGCCGCCGCCGGGATCGTCGCGATGCTGAGCCAGATCCTCGGCGTCCTGCTCACCGCCCTCGGCGTGGTCAAGCCGATGCTCTACCAGAACCTCGCCGGCGCGGTCGTCAACGTCGCCGCCAACGTCGTCCTCATCCCCCAGTTCGGTGCCCGCGCCTGCGCCCTGATCACGCTGCTCACCGAGGTGCTGGTCTGCGCCGGCTCGCTCTGGACACTGTCCCGGCGCCTCGACATCGGCGGCCCGTTGCGCGCCGTCGTCCGGCCGGCGTTGGCGACCGCCGCCGCGGCCGCGACCGGATTGCAGTTGGCCGACCGCCCCGCGGCGGGGATCCCGCTCGCGGTGGCGGTCCTGGTCGCGGGCTTCCGTCTGCTCGGCTGCTGGCCCGAGGAGTTCCCCCTGCGGCGCGTCTTGCGCCCCCGGATCAGGAGTACGTGACCATGCCTCTGGGCCGCATCGTCCTGGCGACCACCGCGACCGAACGCGGCGGGCTGTGGAAGAACGTCACCGACCTGGCCACCGCTTTCCAGCACGACGGCCACGACGTCCTCGTCGCCTTTCCCCCGTCCGCGCCGGACCTGGAGCGCGACGCGCGGCGGCGCGGGCTCGCGTTCGCCGACCTCGACCAGTCGGCCCGGTCCGGCGGCGCCGTGTGGCATCTGCACCTGCCGAAACCGTTCGACCGCCGAACCCTGCCCCTGATGGCCTCGGCACGGCTGCGCGGGCATCGGGTCTTCGTCACCGAGCACCTCGCCCGCCACCCTTCCTCGGACCGCGGCGTGCCGTGGGGACCGGGGCACCGGCCGGGCCGCCGCAAACCCGGCGCCCGACACGCCAAGACCCTGCTCAAGCGGACCGAGGCGCTGCTCGCCCACCGGGTGATCGCGGTCAGCGAGAACTCCAAACGGTTCATCGTGCGTCGTTTCGGGCTGCGCGACGACAAATGCGCCGTCGTCCTCAACGGGATCGCCCCGGCCGTCCCGACTCCGCTTCCGCCGCTGACGGACGGTCTGCGCGTCGCTGTCGTCGGCGCTGTCCTCCACAAGAAGGGCCATGACGTCCTCGTCGACGCGGCGCGGCTGTCACGCGGCTCCTGGACGGCGGACGTGTACGGCGACGGCGATCAGATCGACCGCCTCCGCGCCCGTGCCCGCGAAGGTGGCGGCCGAGTGGTCTTCCACGGCTGGACCGACGCGGTGACCGAGCACGTCGACCGCCATCACCTGCTCTGCATGCCGTCGCGCTACGAACAGCTCCCGTACGCCGTCACGGAGGCGATGATGCGAGGCCGGCCGGTGATCGCCACGAACGTCGACGGGCTGCCCGAGGCAGTGGACGACGGTGTCACCGGTTTGCTGGTCCCGCCCGGCGATTCCGGGGCGCTGGCCGCGGCGCTCGACCGCGCCGAGGCGAATCCCGAACTGGTGCAGCGCTGGGCCCGCGCGGCACACGACCGGGCCGCGGAGAAGTTCGCGATGACCACGATGACCGACCGGATCCTGGCGCTCTACCGGGGAGCGTCCGCATGAACGGAGAAGCGATGAGGGTCGTCCACGTCAGCCCGGTCGACTTCGGTGAGTCCGGGACGTTCGGCGGCGGCGAGCGCTATCCGCGGGAACTGGCCCGGGCGATGGCCGGTGTCGTCCCGACGACCCTGCTGACCTTCGCCGACGCGGACGACGAGTTCACCGACGGCGACCTGCGGGTACGGGTCCTGCGCCGGCAGGCGACGTACCGCAGCGTGCTGAATCCGCTCTCCACCGCGTACCTGCCGGCGCTGTGGGACGCGGACGTGGTCCACACCCACCATCTGGAGACGCTGACCACCGATCTGACGCTGCTGAGCGCCCGGTCGCGGCGCAAGGTGTTCACCACCGACCACGGCGGGAAGGCGCCGCGCCTGCCCGGCCATCGGCTCGTCCGGCAACGGGTCTCCGGTCTGCTGGCGGTGAGCCGGTTCTCGGCGCAGTTCTACCCCCACCTGCGGCACAAGACGTCGATCATCCACGGGGGCGTCGACACCGGGCGGTTCCGTCCGGGCGACCGGCCGCGCCTGGACAACGTCGTCTTCGTCGGCCGGCTCCTGCCGCACAAGGGGATCGACGTTCTGATCAGGGCGCTCCCCGCCGGCGTGGCGCTCGACGTCTACGGCCGACGCTACTCCGCCGCGTACCGGGAAATCCTGGCCGGGCTGGCCGCGGGCAAGGACGTCACCTTCCACGAGGACGCGGAGGACGACGAGATCCTGTCCGCCTACCAGACCGCCGGGGTGGTCGTCCTGCCGTCGGTCTACCGGTCCGAGTACGGTCCGGGCAGTCCCCGCGCCGAGCTGCTCGGCCTGACCCTGCTCGAGGCGATGGCCTGCGGCACCCCGGTGATCGCGACCGATGTCGGCGGCATGCCCGAGATCGTGGACGACGGGCGGACCGGCCTGGTCGTCCCGCCGTCCGACGTCGACGCGCTGCGGACCGCGATCACCCGGCTGCGCGGCGACGCCGGACTCCGAGCTCGGCTGTCCGCCGCGGCGGTCGCCCAGGTAGCCGGGAACTTCAGCTGGCGGGCCGTCGCCGACCGTTGCCTGGCCGCCTATCGGCGCCCCACGCCGTGAGCCGTCGTACCCTCCTGCTGCTCACCGTCGCCGTCGTCGTTCTCGGCTGCGGGGTCGTCCTCGTGCGCAACGGGCTCGGCCCGCCGCCGTCGCCGCCCGGTCCGGCACCCTCCGCCGACGCCTCGACCCCCATCGATCGGCGCCTGGTCCGGCTGATCGACGACCTGGTGGGTGACCTGGCGGACGCCGCGCCGGGCGGGGCGCCCTCGGGCTGCTTCCGGTGCGACGCCGGGCCGGCCTTGGCGCTCGCGAGCGCGGCGGCCGTGACCCGGGACCGCGGCCGGCGGGACCGCGCCGTGGCGGTCTTCGACGAGATGATCCGGTCCTACCAGCGGAAGTCCGGCGCCTTCGGGCCGGACCACGGCTCCTCCGACATCGACACGATGTTCTTCGCCGCGGAACTGGGCATCGCCGCCGTCGTCCTGGACGACGACCTCGACCCCCACCACCGGCAGACGTGGAGCGCGTCCGTCGCCCGAGCCGCGGATTTCCTGGTCGCCAACGGCAACCTGGCCTGGTACACCAACGGCAACATCAACGTCGGCAACGCGCTCGTCATGGCGCTGGCCGCCCGGTTGACCGGCGAGCCCACCTATACCGTCCGTTACGACCAGGCCATCCGGTTCGCCATCGAACCTCCGCGGCAGCGGTGGCCGGGGCTCGGCCTGACCGTGACCCGGGAACCGACCCGGGCGGACGGGTCCGACGGCAAGGGTTTCTTCGCGGAGGCCTCGACCCGGGGCCGGGCCGGGTACGACCCGGAGTACACGATGCTCCAGCTCGACCAGCTCACCCGCATCTTCCTGGTCAACAACGACCCGCGGGTGCTGCGGGCGATGAACCTGCTGGCCAATCAGCTCCTCGACCGCGTCGACACCACGACCTGGCTGCTGGACACCAGCGGCGGCACCCGGGGCCGGCGAGAACGGCAGCCCGTGCCCCTCGACAGCGCCGGTCTGATCGCGCTGGTCGAGCTGGGCGGCCGGGCCGACCTCCGGCACTACATCGGCGATCAGCTCACCGCCATCGAAAGCCACTTCCGGCAGAAGGCCCCCGAGCTCGGCGACCGGATGAAGTACGCGCTCGGGATGACCTGCTCCTCGATCCTGATGAGTCTTCCGACCAACGCGCGGATGCGATAGGGCGACCGGGTCAGGGCCACCGAGCTGGCTGTGCTGCAGCGGCTGCCGGTGGGACTACCGGAGCCGGTCGTTGCCCGGGGCGCCGGCCAGGATGGACGGTCACCCCGGCGGCACCGGGTTGCGCTCAGACATCGGATCTTTCCGCAAGACTTGAAAGTGGATCATCGGCCGGGCACGCGGGGGAAGAGCCGATTGCGCGGGGTGCGAGAATCGAAGCCCGAGAATTGACCGGGGGATACATCCCATGTTAAGTCTTCGTCGCGGACATGTATCGATGAGATTGCCGCCGCCGGGGCCTGACCAGCTCCGGACTCCCCTGAAGGGTCGTTCCATGAAAGTGCGCCACCCGTTCCGTACGGCCGTCGCCGGCCTCCTCCTCGCCGGCCTGACAGTCATCCCCTCGGCCCCGGCGAGCGCGGCCCCCACCGACGCCGCCTTCAACTCGAACACCGGCGCGCTGAACGTGGACCGGGCCGCCTACCTCGCCAAACACGACATCGTCTACAACCGGCCGAACACCAATCCCCTGCACGGGCTGACCGTCGGCAACGGCCGTACCGGCGCGATGGCCTGGGACCAGAACGGCCTCACCATGCAGGTGTCCGGTGTGGATCTGTCACAGCAGTCCACCTACGCCGCCGGGAACCTGAACCTGCAACTGGACACCGCCGCCACCACCTTCCAGCAACGGCTTTCGCTGTACGACGGCACGCTGACCACCAAGTACGACAACAACCGCACAGTCACCGTGCTGGGCGCCCCGAACTCGGAAGTGCTGGGCCTGCACGTCGATGACTCGCGCGGCGGGACCGGCACCATCGCGCTCGACCTGAGCCTGTGGGACCCGAGCACCGTGCAGAACATCGCCAACGTGCCCGACCTGAACACCTGGCGCACGGTCAGCACCTTCGCCGACGCGGCCGGCGCGGGACTCAGCCGGGGCCAGACCGACGCGAACGGCTTCGGCTACACCTTCGCCGCGACCGTCGAGGGCGCCGCGTACTCCACCCAGGTGGTCAACGGAACCCGGGTCCGGCTCACCATCACCCCGTCGTCGAGCTACACGATCTGGTTCACCGCCGCGAGCCGGATCAACGCGCCCGACCGCGACTCGGTGCAGCAGGCCCGGAACCAGCTCGCCACGGTGAAGCAGACCGGCTACGCGAGCACGCTCACCAGCTACAAGGACTGGTGGCACGCGTTCTGGGCCAAGTCGTTCGTGCAGTACAACGTGGGCGGGTCGGACTACCTGGAGAACGTCTACTACCTCGCCACGTACATGATCGCGGCGGGTGGTCAGGGGAACTATCCGCTGCACTTCATCAACGGGGTGTTCCGGGCGACCCAGGACAACTCCAAGTGGAGCAACGGCTACTGGTACTGGAACCAACGGGACGTCTACAACTCGTTCTACGCGTCCAACCACGCCGACCTGATGAAGACCTTCAACAATCTGTACGCCCGCAATCTCGGTGCGCTCAAGACGTACACCCAGACCCGGTACGGCTCCGACTCGCTCTGGGTGCCCGAGACGATGGGCTGGGACGGAAACGCCCGCGGCACGGTGAACAGCGATTACGTCAACGACCTGTACTCGACCGGCACCGAGGCCGCGTACAACATGTACCTCTACTACCGGTACACGAATGACACGACCTACCTGCGCGACGTGGCGTACCCGTTCCTGAAGGAGTCGGTGCGCTTCTATCAGAACCGGTTGTCCCGCGACGGATCCCAGTACTACATGGCCAGTTCGAACGCGCACGAGACATACTGGGACGTCCGGAACGCGATCACCGATCTGGCCGCCGTGCGCCTGCTGGTCCCGATCACCACCGAGGTCTCCACCCAGCTCGGCCTCGACTCGGGGCTGCGGGCCGGCTGGCAGGACATGCTGACCAACCTCGCGCCGTACCAGGTCCAGAACGGCGCCTATCTGCCGCACGACCCGCCGATCTCGCAGACCCGCAACAACGAGAACGTGGCGCTCGAACTGGTCTGGCCCTACGACCGGACCGGCATCGGCTACCCCGACACATCGACCGCTGTCACCACCTGGAACGTACGGCCGCATCCGTACGGCAATGTCTGGTCCAACGACCACGTGCACGCCGCCCGGCTCGGTCTCGGCGAACAGGCGTACCAGGGCATGCGGACGATGCTGCAGAAATATCAGAACTACCCCAACGGAATGACCAACAACACCAACGGCGTCTTCGAGTACCTCGGCATCCACCTGGCCGCGATGAACGAGTCGCTACTGCAGTCGTACAACGACAAGATCCGGGTCTTCCCCGCCGTCCCGGACGACAGCACCTTCGTCGGCAAGTTCACCCTGCAGGCCAAGGACGGCTTCAGCGTCAGCTCCGAGCGGGAGGCGGGCGAGATCAAGTACGTCGGGATCCGCAGCCAGTTCGGCAAGACGGCGCGGGTGGTCAACCCGTGGGGCACCCAGCCGATCCAGGTGCGCCGCACCTCCGACAACGCGATCCTCACCACGGTCTCGACGGCCGAGGTCAGTTTCGCGACGGCCACCGGCACCACCTACGTCGTGGAACGAACGGCCAAACCGCTTTCGGCGTACGCCGCCACGACGCTCACCGGCACCGCCAACCAGGGGCCGAAGTCGCTCAGCGGTACGGCGTCGACCCTCGGCCTCGGCACCGGATCGGGTGGCGGTATCGCGCTGCTCGCCCAGGCCAACAACCAGTACGTGAGCGCACCCGCCGACAGCCCGCTGATCGCGAACGCCACCGCGATCGGCGCCAACGAGCGCTTCGACCTGATCGACCTCGGCGGCGGCAACGTCGCCCTGCGGTCCCGCGCCAACAACCAGTACGTCTGCGCGGAGAACGCCGGAGCCCAGCCGCTGATCGCCAACCGCACCAGCGCCGGCCCGTGGGAGACGTTCGCCCGGGTGAACAACGGCGACGGCACGATCAGCCTGCGGGCGACGGTCAACAACAAATATGTGGTGGCTCAGGGCGGCGGCACCGCCGCTCTGATCGCCAACCGGGACGCCATCGGTCCCTGGGAGAAGTTCACGCTCATCGACGGCTGACCGCCCCCATCGGCAGCCGTTCCATCCCCCAAGAGGAGTTGCGCACCATGCTCCGACGCCTCATCACCGTCCTGTCCGCCCTCGCTCTCCTGTTCCTCGCCGTCCCGACGATCCCCGCATCGGCGGCGCCGCTCACCAAGGTGCTGGTCTTCTCGAAGACCGCCGGCTTCCGGCACGACGCCATCCCAGCCGGCATCGCCGCGATCCAGAAGCTGGGCACCGAGAACGGCTTCTCGGTCACCGCGACCGAGGACGCCGCCCAGTTCAACACGGCCAACCTCGCGCAGTACCAGGCCGTCGTCTGGCTCTCCACCACCGGCGACGTGCTCGACGCCGGTCAACAGGCCGCGTTCCAGTCGTACATCGCGGCGGGCGGCGGCTACGTCGGCGTGCACGCGGCCGCCGACACCGAGTACGACTGGCCCTGGTACGGCGGGCTGGTCGGCGCGTACTTCAACGCCCACCCGGCGATTCAGCAGGCCACCGTACGGGTCGAGGACGCCACGAACCCGGCGACCGCGCACCTGCCGGCCGCCTGGGTCCGCACCGACGAGTGGTACAACTACCGCGCCAATCCCCGCGCGAGCGTGCGCGTGCTGCTCACCCTCGACGAGGGCACCTACTCGGGCGGCTCGATGGGCGACCACCCGATCACCTGGTGCCAGAGCTACGGCGGCGGCCGCGCCTTCTATACCGGGCTCGGGCACACCCAGGAGTCGTACGCCGATCCGAACTTCACCCAGCTGCTGCTGGGCGGCCTGCGGATCGCGGCCGGCGCGGTGACCGCCGACTGCACCCCGCGCACCGACCCGGTGCCGACCGGCACGGCCTTGCGTTCCCGGGCCAACAACAAGTTCGTCAGCATCTCCGGCGGAAACCTGATCGCGAGCGCGGCCACCGCGGGCACCGCCGCCGAGCGGTTCGACGTCGTCACGCTCTCCGGCGGCAACGTGGCGCTTCGCTCGAAGGCCAACGGCCAGTACGTCTGCGCCGAGAACTCCGGCAACAGTCCCCTGGTGGCGAACCGGGCCACGGCCGGCGCCTGGGAGACGTTCACGTTGATCAACAACTCGGACGGCACGGTCAGCCTGCGGGCGACGGTCAACAACAAGTACGTGGTGGCCGAGAACGCCGGGGCCGGCGCGCTCATCGCCAACCGGGACGCGATCGGCGCCTGGGAGAAGTTCGACGTGGTCACGGGAGGCTGACCATGCGTCTCGTTCATTCCTTGGCCGCCCTGCTTCTCGGTGTCGCCGTCGCGGCAGTGGTTCCCGGCCAGGCCCTGGCCGCGGACATCCC
>Ga0247781_1000121_pt1 | contig 22427 bp, 24 predicted proteins | sample UWRJL184509B5_FD_179922 | JGI IMG/M metagenome (GOLD analysis project Ga0247781, IMG submission 179922) | Plant litter microbial communities from Arlington Agricultural Research Station in Wisconsin, United States - UWRJ-L184-509B-5 | ecosystem: Environmental > Terrestrial > Plant litter >...
CAGCGGACGCAACCGCGAGATGTTCACCGAGAACAAGGTGCCCGGTTGGTCCGCCGACTTCGACGCCTGGGCCGCCGAGGCGCTCGCCCGCGGTGATGTGCACGAGCTGGCCCGCTTCCGCAGCATCGCCCCCGGCATGCCGTACTCGCACCCGACGGTCGAGCACTTCACCCCGCTCTTCGTCACGCTGGGCGCGGCCACCGACCCCACCGCGCCGGTCGTCACCAAGCTCGACGGCTACTCGGTGGGCCTGTCCCGCCGTTCCTTCCAAGCGGCCTGACCCGTACGTCTGTGGCTCGTCCGTCAAAGGCTCGTCAACAATCGCCCCGGCGCCGTGGTCGTCGTCCTGCACTGCTGCCTGGTCCATCGGTGCCGCCGCACGAAGCACCGCGGGATCGCCACCGCCACCGCCTCGCTCGGCATTCTGATCTGCGTGGCGCTGCTCGAGGCCGGTCGGCCCGCCCGGATCGTCAGCTCGGGGCAGTAACCTGACCGCGTCGATGTACCTGTACTTTTCGAACCGGGAGCAAGAATAATAATGACGGCGATCCAGGACATTCCGCTGCGGACCATCACTGGCGAGACCACCACGCTCGGCGCGTACGCCGGGCAGGTGCTGCTCGTGGTCAACGTCGCGTCGAAGTGTGGCCTGACCCCGCAGTACGACGGTCTCGAGAAGCTGCACGAACAACTGCGCGACCAGGGCTTCACTGTTCTCGGCTTCCCGGCCAACGACTTCGCCGGACAGGAGCCGGGCACGGACGAGGAGATCGCCGAGTTCTGCCGCAGCAGCTTCGACGTCCAGTTCCCGCTCTTCTCCAAGATCAGCGTGCTCGGCCCGGACCGCCACCCGCTCTATGCCGAGCTGGCCGGCGACGAGGACGTGCGCTGGAACTTCGAGAAGTTCTTGATCTCCCGCGACGGTGAGCTCGCCGGCCGATTCGCGCCGCCGGTCGCCCCGGACGACGAGCAGCTCACGAACGCCATCGAGCGGGAGATCGCCGCCGAGCGCGGGTAACGTCGCGGCGCATGATCTCGGCGCTCTCCGGATTCGCCGTCATCGGCGTGATCGTGCTGGTCGGGTGGGTGGCCGGGCGCTGGGCCCGGCTGCCGGCCGACACCCAAACCGTGGCCGGGCGGCTCGCGTACACCGTGTTGTCGCCCTGCCTGCTCTTCAGCGGCGCGGCCGACTCCGACCCGCGTGCGCTCTTCACCCAGGCGCTGATCGTCTCGACCGCGGCCGCGCTGCTCTGCTTCGGCCTGCACACGCTGACCACCCGCCACCGCGATCCTGGTACCCGCATCGTCGGTGCGCTGGCCGCCGGTTACACGAATGCCACGTTCATCGGGATCCCCGTGGCGACGTACGTGCTGCACGACACCGCCCTCGTGGTGCCGATCGTGATGCTGCAATTGCTGATCATCACTCCGGTCGCGCTCACGCTTCTGCAGCTCGTCGCTACCGGTCACACGTCCTGGCGTACGTCACTCACCGCACCCCTGCGCAGTCCACTCACCGTGGCCGTCGCGCTCGGCGTGCTTCTCGCCGTGACCGGTCTGGAACTGCCCACGGTGATCGCCGAGCCGATCAGCGCGATCGGCCAGGCCGCCGTACCCGTCGTCCTGCTGGTCTTCGGCATGTCGCTCTCGGGCCGTCGCGTCCTGGCGCCCGGCCCCGACCGCCTGCCCACCGTCGCCGCCGTCGTCCTCAAGACCACGATCATGCCCGCGCTCGCGTTCCTGCTGGCTCTCGCCCTGCGGCTGACCCCGACCCAGATGTACGCCGTGACGGTGCTCGCGGCCTTGCCGACCGCGCAGAACATCTTCCTGTACGCGCAGAGCTTCGGCACCGCCCTGATCCTGGCCCGCGACGCGATCTTCCTGTCCACTCTCGCCTGCGTGCCCGTCCTCCTGGTGATCGCCGTCCTGCACACCTTGACTTGAAGTAAGCTTCAACTTGTAGCGTTGCGCCATGTTCAGCAGTCTCGAGACCGCCGTGGGCGAGCAGTTCAAGGCAGCCTTCCGCCGCTACCCCACCGGCGTGGCCATTATCACCGCTCCCGGCCCGGTGGGCCTGACGGCCTCGAGCGTGGCCTCGGTCTCGGCCGACCCGCCCGCGCTCTCGTTCTCGGTGATGGACTCCGTGTCGGCTCGCGCGATCCTCGACGCCCCCAGCTTCGTGGTGAACCTGCTCGGCCCCGGCTCGGTAGCCGTGGCCCGCGCCTTCGCCGGCCACGACGGCCCGCGCTTCACCCCGGACCAGGGCTGGGAGATGCTGCCCACCGGCGAGCCGATCCTGACCGGCGCGCTGGCCGCCCTGCGCGGCACCCCACTGAGGAACGTCCCGGTCGGCACCTCGACCGTCGTCGTCGCCGTGATCGATGCGGTTCTCGGCCCCTCCACCGACCACACCTACACCGGCCACCTCGTCTACCACAACCGGGACTACATCGAGACGCCGCAGACCTGAGTGTCCGGGACCGCCTGAGTGTCCGGGACGCAAGTGAGACTCAGATCAACAGCCACGGATGCGCAAGTGGCAGTAAGTTGACGGCGTGGCATTGAAAGCTGACCTGACCAGCGCAGACCTTGATGAGATCCGGCAGTCCGCCCTCGGCGCGGCCGACCCGCTCGGCATCGCCGCCGAGCTGGCCGGGGCCGCGGACGGTGGCGGGCTGGCCGACCCGCAGGACGCGGGCTACGCCCTGACGCTCGCCGCCGAGATCGCCGAGAGCCGGACGAAGAACGACGCCGCTTTGCGGTATGTCGATCGCGCCCTCGAGGCGTACGGGGACCGGGAGGACAACCACGTCGGCGCGGCCAAGGCCCTGCGCGCGCGGATCCTGTTCCAGGCCGGCCGCGACGACGAGGCGCTGGCCCAACTCGAGCCGCTGCGCGCGCTGCTCACCGAGCTTCCCGACGCCGCGGCCTACGTGACCGCCGCGTTGTCGGTCGGCGGGCGTCACCGGCAGGCCGAGGAGTGGCTGACCGACGCGGTGAAGACCGCGCTCGAGGGGCGCACCGGCGAGCCGGCCAGCGCCGAGGACGCCGGGCTGCTCTTCTTCCTGCTCCAGCAACGGCACCGTCTGCGCCACGCGCTGGGACTGCAGCACGACACGAACGACAACCTCGCCGAGCGGCTGGAGACCCGGCTGGTCAACCAGGCCGCCCGCGACGCGGCCGAGCCCGTCGGCGACCTTCTGTTCTTTCCGCAGGCCGAGTTCGAGAGCCTGATCAAGCAGTGGCCGGCCCTCACCGAGGTGTACGGCGCCGACTGGGACGAGCACCGCGCCCGCCTGGAGAAGGAACTGGTCCGCCTGGCCGGCACCGGCGGCACCAACCTGACCGTGCTTCCCGGCTCGGTCTCCGGGCTGAGCGCCGCCGCCGGCAGTGCCGGCGATCCCACCGCCGCCGACACCCGGGCTGCGTACGCTCGTCAGCTCACCGCGGCCCCGGGCCAGATCCCGTGGCCGCCGGAGCGCAACGCGGCGTGCTGGTGCGGTTCCGGCCTCAAATACAAGAAGGACTGCCTGCCGCGCTCGCGGAGCTGAGCCGCTTGGGAAGATGCCCTGGTCGTCAGTCGCCGGCGACCAGGGCATCGTGCTGTCAGCGGTGGTAGCGTTCCCGGCGCACGGTCGGCCGCTGGCCCCGGATGGTGCTGCGCTGCATGGCCTCGATCACCGAGTCGGCGGCCGAATCGGGAACCTCGACCAGCGAGAACCGGTCGGTGATCTGGATCGCGCCGATCTCGCGCGCGCTGAGCCCCGACTCACCGGCGATCGCGCCGACCAGGTCCTGCGGCCGCAGGCCGGCTCGCCGGCCGATGCCGAAGAACAAGCGGGCCACACCTTCGTCCGCCCCCCGGCCGCGGGTGGGGGGCTCGCGTCGGCCGCCCGCGGCGTTGTCCCGCTCGGGCCGGGCCGCCGGCGACGGGATCTCCTCGTCCTCGACGTCCCCGCCCGCCGCCTCGTGCAGCAGCTTCACCGCGGCCAGGGCGATGTTCTCCACATCGAACTCGTCGCTCAGCGAGTCGAGGACGACCCGGAACCGTTCGAGGTCGTCGGCCTCCAGGCTGGCCTGCAACGCCGTCCGGGTCAGCTCCAGCCGCCGGGCCCGCAGGTCGGTGACCGTCGGTAGCTTCTCCAGCGTGATGCGCTGACCGGTGAGCCGCTCGATGGCCTTGAGCATCCGCTGTTCCCGCGGCTCGGCGAGGGTGATCGCCGAGCCCTCGCGCCCGGCCCGGCCCACCCGGCCGATGCGGTGCACATAAGCCTCGGGGGCCGACGGCACGTTGAAGTTGATGACGTGCGTGAGCTGCTCCACGTCGAGACCGCGGGCCGCCACATCCGTCGCGACCAGCAGTTCCGTGCTCCCGCCGCGCAGCCGGCCCATGACCCGGTCACGCTGGTCCTGGCTCATGCCGCCGTGCAGGGCCTCGGCCCGGTAGCCGCGCCCGTTCAGGTTCTCGGTGACCTGGTCGACCTCTTCCCGCGTGCGGCAGAAGACGATCGCCGCCGACGGCGCCTCCACGTCGAGGATCCGCCCGAGAGCGGCCTGCTTGTGGGCGCGGGAGACGATGTAGGCACTCTGCCGGACCAGGGGGATCTCGCCGGGCTCGACGCCCTTGCGGCCCATCGTGATCCGGACCGGGTCCCGCAGGTGGCGGCGGGCGATGCTGTCGATCCGCGGCGGCATGGTCGCGGAGAAGAGCACCGTCTGCCGGGATTCGGGCGTCTCGGCGAGAATGGCCTCGATGTCCTCGGCGAAGCCCATGTCGAGCATCTCGTCGGCCTCGTCGAGCACGACGGTCTGCACGTCGCTGAGCCGCAGGGTGGCCCGCTCGATGTGATCGAGCACCCGTCCTGGCGTGCCGACGACCACGTCGACGCCGCGCTGCAGCGCCTGCAGCTGTCGCCCTATCGGCTGCCCGCCGTAGACCGGCAGGACACGAACGCCCAGGTCACGACCGTACCGATGGACCGCCTGCGACACCTGCTCGGCCAGTTCGCGGGTGGGGACGAGCACCAGCGCGGCCGGTCCCGCGTCGCGCGCGCCCGGCGTCAGCTTCTGCAGCACCGGCAGCGCGAACGCGGCGGTCTTACCGGTGCCGGTCGCCGCCTGCCCCACCAGGTCGTTGCCGGCCACCAGCGGCGGGATCGCCTCCTGCTGGATCGGCGTGGGCTCTTCGTAACCGAGGTTGGTCAGTGCACGGAGCAGTTCCGCCCGCAGACCCAGCCCGGCGAAGCCCGCCTCGGACTCGAACGGAATTTCATCCATGCGACAACCATAAGAGAACCGCCGGAGGCGGCCGTTGCGGGGTCGCCCACGCCAGGTGTCGTAGCTGTTGAGCCGCCGTCCTCGTTCTCTCTATCGTCACAGCATGACGGCGGACCTGTTCGACGCGGCGGCCATGTATGACGACGACTACCTGCACTTCTTCGTCGCGTCCGCGGCGGGCGCCGCACCGACGCACGGTCCCGTGGTCGGTACTGCGTACGCCAATGCCGCCGCCGCCGACCTCGTGCAGCAGCTGCTGGGAATCGAGCCGGGGATGGCCGTTCTCGATCTGGCCTGTGGTCACGGCGCACTCGCATCTCGACAACCTCGGGCGTCGCGTCGGAGGACCGCTGGCGGGTATTAGTCAGTTGTGGAAGACGTGCGGGTACTCGCCGCGATCAGAGCCGCGTATGGCACCAGCACGGCGCTGCCCGGGCTGGCGCCGGATCTTGTGGTGCGCGAACCCGAGGGCTGGACGTCGGCCGATACGCTGGCTGGAGACCTTTTGCTGGGCGCCGCTCAGCGACGGTGGGCCGCGCCGCCGCACGTCGCTGTGGCGCTGCTCTGGCGGGCGTACTCGTTGTGGTTGTCCGTGCCGGCCGCCTTCGCTTGGGTCGCTGCTCGCCGTGTGCCGCACCTGACCGCGGCCGACGTGCTGGTGCGCCTCGACGCGCCCGTCGCCCCGGTCCGGCTGGGCCTCCGCGACAGCTATCGGACGTCGGTCCTGCCGGGCGACGCACTGGCCGACCGCGAAGAGCGGCTGTTTCACCCGCCTCCCGCCGACGGCACGCGTCCCGCCGAGGGTGCCAGACTCGCCGGCAGGCCGGGCATTCTCGTTCTGCCGGACGAGTCTGCGCTGCTGGCGGCCCTGCGACGGGTGCTGCTCGACGAGCACGTCAGCCCGATGCTCGACAACCTCCAACGCACGGTCCGGATCAGCCGGCGCCTGCTGCTGGGCTCTCTCGCCGCCGGGATGGCCCACGCGGGCAGGCACGCCGTCCGCGCGGTGCCGGGTGCTTCGCCGGACGACGTCGGGACGCTGCTGGCCGCCCTCGGTCTGACAAATCTGATCGACTGGAGTGCCGACCCGGCCGGCCTGGTGACGGTCCGCCGCCGCACCTGCTGCCTCGCGTTCACGCTGCCGCAGCCGCGGTTCTGCGGCGACTGTTGCTACGTCCCGAGACCCGGTGGCGGCCCTGCGCCCTTCAGCAAGCGGATTCCGGACTGACGCTGTACCGGACATCCCGGGATCGATCGGACGCCCTTGTCGACTTGACGGCGCTGATTCACCCAACCGAGCCACCCGCGCGGCAGGGGTGTTTTGGCAGCTGATCATGCGGGTAGGTGGGCGCCAACTGGCCGAAGGAGATCCGATGCCGACTTTTGACCTGCAGTCCGACCCGGACAAATACCCGCCGCTGGATCCGGGTGCACCGATTCCGGACGACCCGGGGGAGTTGGAACCGGGCAACCCGGACCCGTTGCCGCCGGCGCCGGTCGAGCCGATCCCGGACGAGCCGATCGGGCCGCTCATCGAGCCTGACCCGGGTGGGGTGCCGGAACCGGCTTGAGGCCGATCGACCGTACCCGGTACGTTGTTCGCCGCTACCGATCGGCACAGGTCGATCGGGGTGACGAATCGGGGGAAAAAGCTCCATGAAGACCAAGTTGACCGGCGCGGTGGCCGTGCTCGCCTCGGCCGCGCTGCTGGCGACCGGGTGTGGCGGTCAGGGCAAGGACGACGCCGCCGCGCCCGCGAAGGCCACGTCGGCCGCGCCGGCCACCAACGGTGTCGAGGCGCTCGAGGCAGCGCAGATCCTGGACAAGTCGAAGGCCGCACTCAAGTCAGCCACATCGTTCCACACCAAGGGCGAGATGATGTCCGAAGGCAGCAAGATCGGCCTCGACCTGAAGAACGCCGGTGAGAACGTCAAGGCCGACGTGTCGATGAACGGCGCCAAGGTCGAGCTGCTGCAGGTGGCCGGCCGGCGCTACATGCGTCCGGACGCGAAGTTCTGGGTGATGTTCGGCGGCGGCCAGGCGCAGGGCGCGGAGATCGCCAAGCTGGTCGGCGACCGGTGGGTCCAGGCCAAGGCGACCGACAAGAGCACCGCCGGACTGTTCGAGATCGCTGACGTCGACTCGCTGCTCGACACCGGTGGCACGCTGACCAAGGGCGCCGCCAAGGATTTCGAGGGCAAGCCGGCCATCGCCCTGGTCGACAAGTCGGACGAGGGCGGCACGCTCTACGTCGCCACCACCGGTGAGCCCTACCCGCTGAAGCTGGAGGCCCCGAACCCGGCCGACGGTGGGCTGACCTTCAGCGAGTTCGGCGCGACCTTCGCGGACCTCAACGCACCGGCCGCGGCCGACGTGCTCGACCTCGACAAGCTGCTGAAGAAGAGCTGACTGATGCAGGAGGGCGTCGACCGGGTCGGCTGGCCCGCCCCGGTCGACTTCGCCCTACTGCTGGACGAGCGGGCTGAGCGCCTCGCCGACCGCGGTGACCACGCCGGGGCGGTGGCCGTTGCGGATCAGGTTGATGCAGACGCCATCGATGCCGGCGCCGAGGACGCGCTCCTGGATCTGCTCGGCCACCTGGTCGGGAGTGCCGATGAAGGCCCGGTCGCGGCGGTCGTCCGGGATCGTCTCGCCCAGTTCCTTGGCCTCCTGCTCGGTCTCGCCGACCATGCCCATGATCAGGAGGCTGGTGGCCAGGGTGGCCGGGTCGCGGCCGATCTCCTCGCAGCGCTGCCGCAGCACCGCGACCTTGTGGGGCAGGACGTCCAGGTCGCAGATGATGTTCATGTGGTCGGCGAAGCGGGCGGCCAGCCGGAACGTCTTCTGCTCGCCGGAGCCACCCAGCATGATCGGCACGGTCGGCCGGACGCGCGGGTTGTTCATGGCGCCCCGGGCCGTGTACCACTTGCCCTCAAGCTCACCCTTCTCGCCCTTGAGCATCGGCGCGATGATCGTCAGCGCCTCCTCGAGCCGCTCGAAGCGCTGCCCGAAGGTGCCGAACTCGAAGCCCAGGTCGTGGTGCTCGCGTTCGAACCAGCCGGCGCCGATCCCCAGGACCGCCCGGCCCTTGGAGACCACGTCGAGCGTGGTCACGGTCTTGGCCAGCAGGGCCGGGTTGCGGTAGGTGTTGCCGGTGACCAGCGTCGAGAGCTGGATGGTCGACGTCGCCGAGGCGAGCGCGCCCAGCGTCGTGTAGGACTCAAGCATCGCCGCCTCGGGCTCGCCGATGCCCGGCAGCTGATAGAAGTGGTCCATCACCAGCACGGTGTCGAAGCCGGCCGCCTCGGCCTCGCGGGCCTGCGCGACGACCGTGTCGAAGAGGTTCTCGACCGGGATGCCGGGATAGGTGAAGTTCGGGATCTGATATCCGAGCCGGATGGTCACGCCAGTCTCCGTCGAGGTAAGAGGGTTCTCACTCAGGTAATGCAAGAGCCTACTTACTACGAAGCGCGGTCTCCGCCGCCGCCGCCCACGACCTGCGCGAGGCTCTTCTCACCTTCGCCCTCGACTCATCGGATCCGCTCGCCGCGGCCGCCGGGGCGTACGTCCGGTTGCTGCCCGGAGCAACCCGGACGCACCCGCACGGTTCCGTAACGGCTCCCGCCGCCCCGGAGTCTTGCCGAGTGACGACACGACAGGAACGCCGACCGAATCCCACGATTCGCGCCCGAGCCCGCCGGGCCCTCACCGCACCGATCGTCGCGGCCCTCGCCGTCGGCCTCGCGGTCACCGCCACCCAGGTCCCGGTCCAGGCAGCCGCCCCCGCCGTGGCCCAGAGCTGGTCCGCGCTGATGTACCGCAGCCTCACCCGCCAGCAGACCGCCGCGACGCTGCGCACCACCCTCACCGCCCACCAGAGCACCGTCGTGACCCGCACCGCCGAGATCACCCGGGCTACCACCGCGAGCACCCTCGCCCGGACCCAGGTCACGACCGCCGGCACCGCCGTCACGGCCGCGCAGACCGGGCAGGCCGCCGCGCAGACCGCGCTGACCACCGCCAAGCAGAACCTCACCAAGGCGTCCAAGAAGAAGAAGCCCCGCAACCCTGCCGCGATCACCCGGGCCAAGAACGCCGTCACCGCCGCCACCAAGACCCTGACCCTGCGCCAGACCCAGACCAAGACCGCCGTCGCCGCCCTGTCGACCGCTGAGGCCACCGCCCGTACGGCCGCGGCCACGCTCACCGCCGCCACGACCGCCCGCGAGTCGGCCGCCACCGCGCTCCGCGCCACCCAGCAACGGCTCGCCGCTCTGCCCACCGCCACCTCGCTGGCCGAGCAGGCGTCGGCGCTCAGCAAGAACGTCGTCAGCCAGGCCCGCACCGGGTTCGCGGTCGCCGACACCACGAACATCTACGGCACCATCGTGCACCGCAACGTCGCGTACGCCTTCAAGCGGATGGTCGACGACGCGAGGGCCAACGGCATCCTCATCTCGGGCGGCGGCTTCCGCACCAGGGAGCGCCAGATCGAGCTGCGGAAGATCAACGGCTGCCCCGACGTCTGGTCCGCGCCGTCCTCGTCGTGCCGGGTGCCGACCGCCGTTCCGGGCCGCTCGCTGCACGAACTCGGCCTGGCCGTCGACATCACCGCCGGCGGCAAGAGCCTGACCCGCGGCACGCCGGCCTTCAAGTGGCTGTCGCTGCACGCCAAGGCGTACGGCTTCGTGAACCTGCCGTCGGAGGCGTGGCACTGGTCAATCACCGGCGGCTGACCGGTGCCGGCGCTGTCCCGTCTCGACCAGGGCCGCGGCGGCGTCGCGCGGGCTCTGCCGAGTGACCAGCGCCTCGCCGACCAGCACGGCGTCGGCGCCGGAAGCCGCGTAGCGCAGCAGGTCGTCCGGCCCGCGCACGCCCGACTCGGCGACCTTGAGCACGCTGCCGGGCAGCAGCGGGGCGAGCCGCTCGAAGACGCCGCGGTCGACCTCGAGCGTACGCAGGTCGCGGGCGTTCACCCCGATCACCCGAGCCCCCGAGTCGACGGCCCGGGCGGTCTCGTCCTCGTCGTGCACCTCGACCAGCGCGGTCATGCCCAGCTCGTCCTCGATCAGCTCGCGCAGCCGGCTCAGCGTGGGCTGGTCGAGGACGGCGACGATCAGCAGGGCCACGTCGGCGCCGAACGCGCGGGCCTCGTACGCCTGATACTCCTCGTACAGGAAATCCTTGCGCAGGACCGGAACGCCGACCGCCCGCCGCACCGCCGCGAGATCGGCGAGCGACCCGCCGAACCGTCGCTCCTCGGTCAGCACGCTGATCCACGTCGCGCCGCCGGCCTCGTAGTCGGCGGCCAACGCGGCCGGATCGGCGATGGCCGCCAGCTCCCCCTTCGACGGTGACCGCCGCTTCACCTCGGCGATCACCGAAACCCCAGGGCGAGCCAGGGCCCCGTACGCATCAAGCGCCGGCGCCGCCGCACCCGCCCGCCGCACCAGCTCGTCCAAGCTCGTCAGCGCCCGGCGCTTCGCGACATCCGCACGAACCCCGGCCAAGATCCCGTCCAGCACATTGCGCACGCCTCGACCCTAGACGGCCCGGACCGGACGAGCAGGGTGCGGAAGCCCTCGTTCCTTGCCCGGGGCTGAACCGCCCGGACAGGACCGTACGGCGGTGACTCTGGTCGGCACTCTCCTCGAACAATAGGGTGGGGTGATGCCGCGCCCGTGTCTCGTCGGTGTCCAGCTGCCCGAGGAAGAGCGCCGGGTCGACTGGCCCGAGCTGGTGGCGATGGCGCGCGCCGCCGAGCGGGTCGGGTTCGACTCGTTGTGGGTCGGCGATCACCTGCTCTTCGACCTGCCGGACGGCACCCCGCGCGGGCCCTGGGAGGCGTGGACGACGCTGGCCGGGCTGGCGGCGGTGACCGAGCGCGTCCAGCTCGGTCCGCTCGTCGCGGCGACCGCGTTCCACGCCCCCGCGATGCTGGCCAAACAGGCCGCCACCATCGACGCGATCTCCGGCGGGCGGCTGATCGTGGGTGTGGGCGCCGGCTGGAACGAGCGGGAGTTCACCGCGTTCGGCTTCCCCTACGATCACCGGGTCTCCCGCTTCGCGGAGGCGTTCACGATCATCCGTGGCCTGCTGCGCGACGGGCACGTCGACTTCCACGGCACCTACTACCAGGTGGCGAACTGCACGCTCGACCCGCCGGCCGTGCGGCCCGGGGGACCGCCGCTGTGGCTCGGCTCGTTCGCCCCGCGCATGCTGCGCATCGGACTGCCGCATGTGGACGCCTGGAACATCTGGTGGGCCGACTACGGCAACACCCCGGAAGGCTTCGCCGCGGTACGGGAACGGGTCGAGCAGGCCGCCGCGACGGCCGGTCGTGGCCCCGGTGAGGTGTCCGCGACCGCCGCCGTGCTGGTCCAGCTGCCCGACGCGGTGGGCCGTCCGGACTTCGACCCCGAGGCCCCCGCCGTACGCCCGGTCCAGGGCTCGCCGGCCGACGTCGCCGAGCACATCGCCGCCCTGGCCCGAGCCGGCGCCGACCACGTGCAGCTCGTGGTCGACCCGATCACGGTCGCGTCCATCGAATGGCTCGGCCGGACGCTCGCCATCCTCGACAACACGTAGGCGGCCTGCCCCACCCGCAACAGCCTTCGCAGGGTCGGCAGATCACCGGTCGCGGCCGCGCGCCCGTCCCCCAGGGTCAGGTCGAAAGCGGCCGGATCTTCGAGGACGGCGTTGAGTGTCCTTGGTCCGCGGTCCGGGCAATCCGGTCGACAAGGAGTTCTTCCTCGTCACCCGGATCGTCGACCTGCTGCTGTACGAGTCCACGTACGCCACGCTGGCCCAGGACCACCGGACGGCCGCACTGGATCTTGCTCGGGCCCGGCGTTCGGGGGAGACGACTGGGCCGCCCTGCTGGAAGCCTTCGTCGACCTGATGAAGATCAAGCGGCGGCCTCCGGTCGAGCCGATCGTGCAGCGGTTCTTCGCCGCCCGGGACGCGCTGGTGCGCCGCGGGCTCGACGCGCGGGCGCACGCCGTGCTCGACGGGCTTGATCCGGCTCGGCTGCACGAGGTGCTCACCCGGCTCGACAACGACGACCGCACCATCCCGCCACCGCTGGAACCGATGCTGCCGGCGCTGGCCGAGACGGTCCTTGCGTGGAGCCGCGGGCGACGTCAGGTGCTCGTGATCCACGACGAGCAGAGCGCCCTCACCGCCGACCGGTTGACCCGCCTGCGGCAGGCGCTCGCCGACGCCGACGGATTCTCCCCGCTGGCCGGGCTGGTGATGGTCGACTCGCGCGACGATCCTCGGGTTCAGGTCGCCGACCTCCTCGCGGGCGTGGCTCGGCGGCGGCCGGACGCGGTCGACGAGCTCGGATGAGGACGCTCACCGGCCGGCCGTTGTGCTGTCCGAGGAGACCCGGTAGCGCAGCGCGCCGCCGCGGGCGAGCTCGGTCAGCACACCGTTCAGCTCGTCGACCTGCGCCTCGGTGTGCGCCGCGGTCAGCTGGATCCGGAAGCCGATCTCGTCGCGCGGCACGCCGGGATAGGGGGCGAGCGTCACGTACTGACCGGCGCTCCAGAGCTGCTCGGAGACCGCGATCAGGTCGTGCTCGGGCGAGATCGGGATCTCCACGACCGGCGTGTCGTGCACGTTGAGAGTGTGCACCCCCATCTCCCGTACGTGCGTGAGCAGTTTCGCGGTCAGGCGGTAGAGATGGGCACGCAGCGAGTCGCCGCGCTTCTCGTTCACGTCCAGACCGGCGATCACCGTGGCGAGCGAGGCCACCGGCGACGGTCCGGAGTAGAGATAGGTCGGCGCGGACACCTTGAGCTGGTTCTTCACCGCGGCGGGCAGGGCCAGGAAGGCCAGCAGCGACGAGTACGCCTTGGAGAAGCCGCCGACGAGGATGATGTTGTCGTACGTCTCGCCGCTGTGCTTGACGATCGCGTTGCCGCTCAGCCCGTACGGTGAGGTCTCGTCCGGACCGCGTTCGCCGATCACGCCCATGCCGTGCGCGTCGTCGACGTAGAGGACCGCGTCGTGTTCCCGGCACACCTTCGCGTACTGCTTGAGGTCGGGAATGTCGCCCGTCATGCTGTTGACGCCGTCCATGCAGACCATGATCGGACGCGCGGTCGCCTCCTTGAGCAACCGTTCCAGCTCGGTCAGGTCGCCGCTGCGAAACCGGCGCATCGTCGCGCCCTGCCCGCGGGCGAACACGCAACCGTCGTAAATGGTGCGATGCGCCCGGCTCTCCATGATGAGCGTGCCCTCCCGGATCAGCGCCGGGATCACTCCGAGGTGGATCTGCGAGATCGTCGGCAGCAGCAGCACGTCCTCGGCGCCGAGCAGGTCGCTGAGCCGTTCCTCGAGCTGCGGGTAGAGCTTCGGGCTGCCGAGCATGCGCGACCAGGAGGGGTGCGTGCCCCACTTGCGAAGCTGTGGCTCGACCGCCTCGATGATCTCGGTGTCCAGGTCGAAACCCAGGTAGTTGCAGGACGCCCAGTCGACCAGCCAGTCCCGTCCGATGCGGATCCGGCGCCCGTCGATCTCCTCGATCACGGCGTCGTACATCCGGCTGTTGACCCGAAGGTCTTCGATGTCGTGGGTTTGAGCCGGCACGTTGTACCCCTTTCGCCTTACCGGATCAAGGTAGTCGGCCGCGCCACGACGATCGAGGAGTCAACTCCCGGGATCTCGGCCCGGCCGTCCGGGCGGGCCACGGCCTGCCGGGGTGCCGGTCCGATAGCCTGGGCCGTGATGGAACGAGATCTTCTTGCGGCTCGCGAGCTCGCGGCCGGACTGGCGGTTCGGGCCGGGCGGCTGCAGCTCGAGCGGCGCGACACTCTGCGGGTGGGCGTGCCCAAGGCCCACGCCAACGACGTCGTCTCCGACGTCGACATCGCCAGCGAGCGGCTCATCGTGGAGGCGATCTCCGCGGCCTGGGGCGACGACGCGGTGCAGGCCGAGGAGGGGCACGGCCGGGACGGCGCGACCGGGTGGACGTGGGTCATCGATCCGCTGGACGGCACGCGCAACTACATCAGCCGTACGGGGCCCTGGTCGGTCTGCATCGCTCTCTACGAGGGCGATCAGGCCCGGATGGCGGTCGTGCACGAGCCGGTCGCGGGCGAGACGTTCAGCGCGATCGACGGGCGTGGGGCGCTGCTGAACGGTGCGCCGATCTCGGTGTCCGGCGGGCCGCCGCTGGGTGCGGCGCTGGTCGGCGTCAGTTTCCAGCCCAACCCGGCGACCAAGGAGCGCGCGGGCAAGGTCATCCGTGAGCTGCTTCCGGTGGTCGGGGACATCCGTCGGCTCCCGGCCGCGTTGAACCTGGTCTATCTCGCGGTCGGCCGGCTCGACGGCGGTGTGGCCCTCGACACGAACCGGTGGGACATCGCCGCGGGCGCGCTCGTCGCGAGGGAGGCCGGGGTGGTTCTCGGCGGGCACGGACCGGACTTCACGACCGAGCTCACCATCGGCGCCGCCCCGTCGTTGTGGGCGGCGCTGTCCGAGCGGGTGCGCGCGGTCGCGTGAGTGGCCACTACTGAGCCGCGCGCTTCCCGACCCGTCGGTCTCGCGTCGCCCGACACCGACGGGGCCAGGTGCGGCCCTGGTCACGATGCCAGTTCGAGGTGGCCGACCTACGAGCCGCGTCCACCGGCCCGGGCCGCGAGTTCCAGGGCGTACGCCGGCCACCACCGACCGGCGGGCGGCGCACCACGGCCGCAGGCGCCGTCGGACTCGCCCGGCCGTTTGATCCAGAGGTACCCGGCGACGCGGGAGCGGCCGGTTGTGAGGGTGGGCGGTTCGCCGAGTGCGCGGCTGGGCGGGTTGCACCAGTGGTGGTGGCCTTTCGCGGTGGGGCCGTTGCCGTTGCGGCTCGTGTCGATGACGAAGCGAGCACCGCCCAGCCGTTTCGACAACCTGGTCCCGTACGCGGTGGTGGCCTTGGTGGTCTCGAAGTTGGCGACGTTCAGCGCGAACCCGTCGGCCCGCGCGACCCCGGCCCGCTTCAGCGCCGTGGCCATCAACGCGGTGTCGGTGATCCAGGCCGAGTTGCCGCCGTCCAGATAGACGGTCAGCCCGGGGTTCGCCGCGAGGGTGTCGATCGCCCGGCCGAGCAGCGCGTACCGGACGTCGCGCTGTGCGGTGGAGAGGCAGCCCTGCACGGCCTGGGCGACCGAGTCGGGTTCGAGGATCACGATCGCGCGCCGGCCGTCGAGCGCCCGGGCGATGGAGGAGATCCAGGCCGAGTACGCCGATGCGGTGGCGGCGCCCCCGGCCGACTCGCCCGAGCAGTCGCGGTGCGGGATGTGGTAGAGCACGAGCACCGGCAGCCGGCCCGCCGCGGCGGCGTCGGTGACCAATGTGCGGGCCCGCTCGAGATGGCCGGGACCCTCGTCGGCGAACCAGGCCGCCACCGGTCGCTCGGCGATTCTGCGGATCAGCGCCGCGTCGGCGATCCGGCCCGCCGCCTCGTACGCCAGGACCTGGTCGACCGCCGGCCCGGTCGGCTCGACATAGAGGAGGGTGGGCGGGGTCGGCGACGGCCTCGCGACGGGCGCGGGGTCCGGGGAGTCGGAGCGGGACACCCATACCGTGGCGGCCCCGGCCGCGAGCGCGACCGTGACCACCAGGAGCAGGAGCCGCCTCCGTCTCACTCCTCGCCGCTGTATTCGCTCATCTCGCCGACGCCCGGCGTTCCCTCGGCCCGGCCGTAGCGCAGTTGCACGGCGCCCGTGGGGGTGGCGATCGGCGGTTCGAGCAGCGTCAGGTTGGTCGGGACCTCGCCGCCGTCGAACACCTTCTTGCCGACGCCGAGCAGGATCGGATAGACCCACAGGGTGAGCTGGTCGAAGAGGCCGTCACGCAGCAGCGACTGCACCAGGTCGAGGCTGCCGATCACGTGGATGTGCTCGTGCTTCTCGCGCACCGCGGTCACGGCGCTGATCAGGTCGGGGCCGAGCTGCGTCGAGCCCTCCCAGGTGAGGTCCGGCGTGCCACGCGAGGCGACGTACTTCGGAACGCTGGTGAACAGCGTGGCGATCCCGCCGTTCGGCCCGTCCTGCTGGTGCGGCCAGTACGAGGCGAAGATGTCGTAGGTCTTGCGGCCCAGCAGCAGGGCGTCCAGCTCCTGCATGCCGTCTGAGACCAGCTGGCCGACCTGCTCGTCGAAGAGGGGCGCCTGCCAGCCCCCGAACGGGAAGTCGCCCTCCGGGTCCTCCGCCCGGCCGCCGGGCGCCTGGGCGACGAGGTCAAGGGTGGTGAACAGGTCGATGTGAACGGTGCTCATGGCGTCTCCTCGTGTTCCGGCTTGTCCAGTACCCACTCAGACCGCCGTCCGGACGGGAACTCATCGAAGGACCGCCGAGAGATTCGACGTTACCGCCGCGCTGCTCAGCGGGCTTGCGGTTTCAGCCGGTAGACGGCGCCCGCGTAGTCGTCGCTCACGTAAATGGCCCGGTCGGGGCCCTGCACGGCCATGACCGGGCGGCCCCAGCGGGAGCCGTCGTCGAGCTGGAAGCCGGTGAGCAGCGTCTGCTGGGGGCCGAGGCCGCCGCCGCGCCAGGCGAAGAACGACACCTCCGGCGGGCGCGGCGGTCTGCGGTTCCACGAGCCGTGGACGCCGACCAGAGCGCCGTCGCCGTACCCGCCCGCGACCCCCGCGGCGAAGCTGAGGCCCAGCGGCGCGGAGTGGGCGCCCATCCCCTCCTCGACCGGCGGCAGCTTCGCGCAGTCCAGCAACGTCCCGTCCGGGTTGGTCTCGAAGTCCCGGACGAACGGGCGGCCGGTGTAGCTGAGCGGGGAGTCCCGGTCGCCGGGCTGCAGGTCGGGGTCGGGGTTGCAGTAGGGCCAGCCGAGGTCGCGCCCCGGGGTGAGCTTGGCCAGCGGCTCGAGCGGGTGGTCATTGACGTACGAGAGCTCGACCTTGCCCTGGTCGTCACCCTTGTGCGGATAGGCGATGTTGTCCCGGTTGTTGACCGCCGTCCAGACCGCGCCGTCCGGGGCGATCGCCAGCCCCGTCCCGTTGCGCACCCCGCGCGCGAAGACCGTCGTCCGGCCGCCGGCCGAGCGCAGGATCGACGCCCGCTCCGGCTTGGCGGCACGGTCGTCGGCCGAGATGTTGCCGGTCGAGCCGATCGAGATGTAGAGCGCGCCGTCCTTCCCGACCGCCACGCTCTTGAGCGCGTGCGCGTACTTGCCGCCCAGCTCGGCGCTCTTCGCGTCGGGCAGCCCGCCGACGACGACCTGTCGGCCGGAGAGCGCCGCGTTCCGGTAGGTGAAGGCGTCCACCTGGTCGCTCTCGGCGACATAGAGCGTGTCCCCGTCGAAGGCCAGCCCGTGCGGCTGATTCAGCCCGGCGACCAGGGTCTTCTGGGTCGGCGCGGAATCTCCCGCCCCGGGCGTCAGCGCGACGACGTCACCCGCCCCGGGCCGGGACACCAGCAGCCGCTGGTCGGGAGTCCAGGCGAGCAGCCGCGCGCCGGGCACCCGCGCCCACACGCTCACCGTCCACCCGGGCGGCGCCTGCAGCCGCCGGGTCTGGTCGAACGGCGCCGCGTCGGTGCCGGCGAGCGGGCGCACCGGCGTGGCGACCAGGGAGGTCGACGACGGGGTGGGCGCCGGGGCCTGCTCGGCGGAACAGGCGGCCAGCGTCAGGGCCAGGCCGGCGGCGATCAGCTTCGTCCTCATCGGTGCATTCGTACCACTGGTCACGCCGGTTCGGGTCAGGCAGGTTCGGGTCAGGCCGGTTCGGCCTCCTCGAACACGAGCAGGGTCCTGGTGTTGACGACCCCCGGCATGCCCTGGATCTCGTCGAGCACGAGCCGGCCCAGCGCCGCGTTGTCCCGGGCCCGCACCAGCATGATGACGTCGAACTCGCCGCCGACCAGGGCGAGGTGGGCGACGCCGGGCAGCGCGCGCAGCCGGGCGCCCACGTCGCGCCACTCCGCCTGGTTCAGGTTCACCGTGACGTAGGCCGACGTGCCCAGGCCGGCCGCGACCGGGTCGACGTCGGCGCGGAAGCCCCGGACCACGCCGGTCGTGCGGAGACGATCAAGGCGGGCGTACGCGTTGGCGCGTGAGATGTGCACGCGCTCGGCGAGCGTGCGCATGGACATCCGGCCGTCCCGGGTGAGCTCGGCCAGGATCTGCCGGTCGACCTCGTCGAGCGGGTCTGCCACTTGTCTTGCCCTCCCTCGGCCCGAACCGCGCCAACTGGACGATCGGTCCCGGCACGACGCCGGTGCAGGTACATTTTCTCGGTTCTGTGCCAATAGTGGAATCCGAATGGCAACGCTACAAGCATGTGTTCATGACAGGTGATGCAGACCACCTTCTGCCCTCCGACCTCCCCGTGACCCTTCTCGGCCCCGACGGCCACCCCGTCGCCGACGCCGGTCACGCCCTCCCGGCCGAGGCCGCGCTCACGACCGCCCTCGCCGGCCTGATCACCGCACGGCGGCTCAACGACCAGGCGTACGCCCTGGTCCGGCAGGGTCGGCTGGCGGTCTACCCGTCGTCGCACGGGCAGGAGGCGTGCCAGGTCGCGGCCGCCCAGGTGCTCGCCGACGGTGACTGGCTCTTCCCGACCTACCGCGACACCGTGGCGGTGGTCGGCCGGGGCGTCGACCCGGTCGAGGCGCTGACGCTGCTCAAGGGGGACTGGCATTGCGGCTGGGACCCGTACGAGCATCGCGTCGCCCCGCACGCGACCCCGCTCGCGACGCAGCTCCCGCACGCCGTCGGGGTCGCCCACGCGGCCCGGCTGCGCGGCGAGCCGACCGTGGTGATGGCACTCTGCGGCGACGGCGGCACCAGCGAGGGCGACTTCCACGAGGCGCTGAACTTCGCCGCCGTCCTGCGTGCCCCGGTGGTCTTCCTGATCCAGAACAACGAGTACGCGATCAGCGTGCCCCTCGCCCGGCAGACCGCCGCCCCCTCGTTGGCGCACAAGGGCATCGGGTACGGCATCCCCGGTGCACGGGTCGACGGGAACGACGTCGCCGCGCTGCTCGCCGTCCTCGGCGCGGCGGTGACGAAGGCCCGCGCCGGCGAGGGACCGCAGCTCGTCGAGGCGCACACCTACCGCATGCAGGCGCACACCAACGCCGACGACGCGACCCGCTACCGCGCCGCCGCCGACGTCGAGGCGTGGGTCGCCCGCGACCCGATCACCCGGCTGACGGCCCACCTGGCGCTGCCTCCGGACGAGCTGGCGGATCTGCACGCGCAGGCGGAACGGGTCGCCGAGCACGTACGCGACGGCCTCAACCGCGACGTCGAACCCGTGCCGGCCGATCTGTTCGCCCACGTCTATGCCGCCCCCACCCCGCAGCTGCGGGAACAGGCGGCCCAGCTCGCCGACGAGCTCGACCGCGAGGGAGCACTGCGATGACCAGCCACGAGAAACTCTCGATGGCGCAGGCACTCAACCGGGCCCTGCGCGACGCGATGACCGAGGACCCGACGGTGGTCGTCTTCGGCGAGGACGTCGGCCCGCTCGGCGGCGTCTTCCGCGTCACCGACGGCCTGACCGCCGACTTCGGCGAGGACCGCTGCTTCGACACCCCGCTGGCCGAGTCGGGCATCGTCGGCGTCGCCGTCGGCATGGCGATGAACGGCCTGCGCCCGGTCGTGGAGATGCAGTTCGACGCGTTCGCCTACCCCGCGTTCGAGCAGATCGTCAGCCACGTCGCGAAGATGCGGAACCGGACCCGCGGCCGGGTCGCCCTGCCGATGGTCATCCGGATCCCGTACGCGGGTGGGATCGGCGGGGTCGAGCACCACTGCGACTCGTCCGAGGCCTACTACGCCCACACCCCCGGCCTGCACGTCGTGACGCCGTCGACCCCCGGGGACGCGTACGCCCTGCTGCGGGAGTCGATCGCCGCACCCGACCCGGTCGTCTTCCTCGAACCGAAGAAGCTCTACTGGAGCAAGGAGGAGGTCGTGCTCGGCCGGACCACCCCGGCGATCGGCCGAGCGGTCGTCCGGCGCGAGGGGACAGCCGCCACGATCATCGCGTACGGTCCCAGCGTGCCCGCGGCGCTGGAAGCCGCCGAGGTGGCCGACCGCGAAGGACGCAGCCTGCAGGTGGTCGACGTGCGCTCGATCGTGCCGTTCGACGACGAGACGGTCTGCGCGGCGGTCCGCTCCACGGGCCGCGCCGTCGTGGTGGCCGAGGCGGCCGGGTTCGCCGGCGTCGCCTCCGAGATCGTCGCGCGCGTCACCGAACGCTGCTTCCACTCGCTGGCCGCGCCGATCCGCCGGGTGACCGGGTTCGACATCCCGTACCCGCCGCCGAAGCTCGAACACCTCCACCTGCCCGGCGTGGACCGGATCCTCGACGCCGTCGACGACCTGCAGTGGGCGGACTCATGAGCGACCAGGTCTTCCGGCTGCCCGACCTCGGCGAAGGGCTGACCGAGGCGGAGGTGGTGCGCTGGCTGGTGGCCGAGGGCGACACCGTCACAGTCGACCAGCCGGTTGTCGAGGTGGAGACGGCGAAGTCCCTCGTCGAGGTGCCGACGCCGTACGCGGGGACGGTCGCGACCCGGCACGCCCCCGAAGGTGCCGTCCTGGAGGTAGGCAAGCCCCTGCTCACCGTCGCGCCCGTCGCGCCGTCGGAGACCTATCGCGAGGAGGAGCAGGCCGGGTCGGGGAACGTCCTGATCGGATACGGGACGTCGGGGGAATCCGTGGTGTCAGGCCGTCGCCGGCGTCCCCGCGCGCACGTCGCGACCCTCAGCCCGGCCGCCGCCGCGGACCGCCGGGTGCCGCTGGTCGTCTCGCCACTGGTTCGCCGGCTGGCTCGGGACGGTGGTGTCGACCTGCGCGTGGTCGACGGCAGCGGGCCGGGAGGGCTGATCGTCCGGGCCGACGTCACTCGGGCACTGGGCACGCCGGCTTCGGAGTCGGGGACGCGGCGCATCCCGCTCACCGGGTTCCGGCGTGCGGTGTCGGCGGCGCTGACCCGCAGCCGCGCCGAGATTCCGGAGGCCACGGTGTGGGTCGACGTCGACGCCACCCGGCTGTGGGAGCTGCGCGAGGCGACCCGGCCGGGTCCGGGCCTGATCGCGTACATCGCCCGGTTCGTCGTCGCGGCCCTGCGCGAATACCCGGTCTTCAACTCCCGCGTCGACACCGAACGGCAGGAGATCGTCGAGCTGGATCGGATCGACCTGGGGCTCGCGGTCCAGGGGCCGCGCGGTCTGGTGGTGCCGGCGGTCATGGACGCGGGGGCGCTGACCACGACCGGCCTGGACGAGGAGATCCGCCGCGTCACGGCCAGCGCCCGCGCCGGGAACGTGGTCGGGAGCGGGACGTTCACGCTCAACAACTACGGCAGTTTCCGGGTGGACGGCAGCGCCGCGATCATCAACCATCCGCAGGTGGCGATCCTCGGCTTCGGCCGCATCCTCGATCGCGCTTGGGTGGTCGACGGGCAGCTCTGCGTTCGCAAGATCACTCAGATGAGCTTCGTGTTCGACCACCGGGTTTCCGACGGGGGCGCGGCGGCCGGCTTCATGCGAAGCGTCGCCGATGCCATCGAGAATCCGGCCTCGGTGATCGCGAAGCTCTGACCAGGACGGACATCGGGCGGTTCAGGGTCGGAAGTCGTCGTGCTGGACGACCCGGGAAAGCTCGTAGTGGTCACCCCGGCGCCAGTAATGCAGGCGCCGGGCGGCGGGTGTCTCTCGTTGCAGGGCCACCCGCCAGCAGTTCGCGCCGTCCGGCCGGGTCAGGTACGGCGAGCCGGCGTCACCCGAGCGCAGCCGGTGGGCGTCGCGGCCGGGTGAGCGCTCGGCGATGCCGGTGACGACCTCGACGACGACCGCCACGATCTTGTTCCGCTGCACGCCTTCGAGGTGGCCGACCGAGTCGAGGAAGTCCGGTCCGAGATCGAACGGGCCGAGCGGCCGGTCCACCTTCTCGGCGGCGGGGATGCGCTGCGCCCACTCGCAGTAGACCTCGTGCCGGAACTGGTCGGCGGGATCGGGGAACGCCAGCCCGGAGTGCTTGTGGCGGGTCGCCTTCTGCCGGTCCCGTTCCGCCTTGCGATAACGGCTCTGCAGGCGTTCGATGCCGCGCGCGGCCTGGTCAAGCTCGCATCGCAGGCCCGCGGCGTGAATGCGCAGCGCCTCCAGCTCGGTGGCGAGGGCGGCGGAAGG
>Ga0247781_1000122_pt1 | contig 22408 bp, 21 predicted proteins | sample UWRJL184509B5_FD_179922 | JGI IMG/M metagenome (GOLD analysis project Ga0247781, IMG submission 179922) | Plant litter microbial communities from Arlington Agricultural Research Station in Wisconsin, United States - UWRJ-L184-509B-5 | ecosystem: Environmental > Terrestrial > Plant litter >...
GAACGCGCGCAGGAGACGGCCGTCCCGATCGCCGCCGAATTCGATCTCGAGATCCATTCCGACATACGGCTGATCGAGAGCGCGAACTACTTCGAGGGCAAGCGTGTCTCGGTCGGCGACGGCGCGCTGACCAATCCGCGACACTGGTGGGTGCTGCGTGACCCGATCACCCCGTCCTGGGGCGAGGCCTACCTGGCGATCGCGCAGCGTATGTTCGCCGCCGTGCAGGCCGCCCGGGTCGCCGCCGAGGGGCACGAGGCAGTTTGTGTCTCGCACCAGCTCCCGATCTGGACGCTGCGGCGCTATGTGGAGCAGAAGCGGCTGTGGCACGACCCTCGCCGGCGTCAGTGTGGCCTGGCCAGCATCACGTCGTTCCGCTTCGAGGGCGCCAAGGTCGTCGGGATCGATTACACCGAGCCCGCCGCCCACCTGGTGGCCCTCTCCGCGACAGCCAAGACCGCCAAGGGAGCTTGACCATGCGCCGCCTCGCCGCCGTCCTGGCCGCCGCCGTCACGGTCGGTGTCCTAGCCGGATGCGGCGGGGAGGACAACTGGGCCACCAAGTGCACCACCACCGAAGGCGTGGTCGAGTGCGCCCCGGATCAGCGCACGGCGATCAAGCCGATCACCGGCGAACTGCTCGACGGCAAGCCGTACGACGTGAGTCAGGACCGCGGCAAGGTGGTCGTGGTCAACTTCTGGGGCTCGTGGTGCGCGCCGTGCCGGGCCGAGGCCGACGACCTGGAGAACACCTACCAGGCGATGAAGGACAAGGGCGTCACGTTCGTCGGGATCAACTCGCGGGACGACCGCGACGCGGCCCGGGAGTTCGAGCGCGGCCGGGTGACGTACCCGAGCATCTTCGACTTCGACGGCAAGGTCGGCATCCAGTTCGACGTGACGCAGGTCAGCATGCCGTCCACGTTGATCGTCGACCGGCAGGGACGGATCGCGGTCGCGCTGCGCAAGGCCACCACGGCGAGCCAACTGCAGCCGCTGGTGGCAAAGATCGCCGCGGAGAGTGAGCGCTGATGGGGGAGACCTTCGCCGACATCGCCGGTGGCGGTCCGCTGGTGCTCGCGATCGCCGTGGCCGCGCTCGCCGGCCTGGTCAGCATCCTGTCGCCGTGCGTCCTGCCGCTGCTGCCCGGCTACCTCTCCTACGTCACCGGCCTCGCGGGCTCCGATCTGGACGCCTCGGCGTCCAGCAGCAGCGAGGTCGAAGAGGGCGCCGGTGGCGTGCGGACGATGACCCGGCCGGCCACGAGCCGGGCGGTTCGCGGGCGCGTGCTGGCCGGCACCAGCCTTTTCGTGCTCGGCTTCTCGGTCGTCTTCACCCTGCTGGCCACGCTCGTCGCCAACCTCGGCTTCCTGGTGCGCCACCAGGACGCCCTCAACGTCGGGCTGGGCATCCTGGTCATCGTGCTGGGGCTCGGCTATCTCGGCTGGATCCCGGGGCTGCGGCGGGAGGCCCGGATCACGAAACTTCCGGCGGCCGGCCTGCTGGGCGCCCCGATCTTCGGCGCGATCTTCGCGTTCTCCTGGCTGCCGTGCACCGGTCCCACCCTCGGCGCCGTGCTGGCCCTCGCCACGACCAGCGGTGCGACCGACCGGGCCGTGGTGCTCGCCCTGGCGTACAGCCTGGGTCTGGGCCTTCCGTTCGTTCTTTTCGGTCTTTTCTTCCGCAAGCTCCTCGGCGTCTTCCGAGCGGTCCGCCGCAACAGCCGCTGGGTCACCCGGATCGGCGGCGTGCTGCTCATTCTGGTCGGGATCATGCTGGTCAGCGGCGGGTGGAACCACTTCATCAACTGGCTCAGGGTGTCCTTCGACTTCGGGGGAGGAACGCTGCTGTGACCGTCGTCGAGCACCGTCCCGCCCCGCCCGCCCCGCCGCCGCGACGCACCAGCCCGGTGTGGGCGCTGCTGCGCAACTCGTGGCGGCAGCTGACCAGCATGCGTACGGCGCTGGTCCTGCTCTTCCTCCTGGCGATCGCGGCGATCCCGGGCTCGGTCTTCCCGCAACGCCCGGTCAGTCCCGAGAAGGTGACGCAGTATTACCAGCTCCACCCCGAGCTGGCGCCGTGGCTGGAACGGCTCGGCGGTTTCGAGGTCTACGCGTCACCCTGGTTCGCCTCGATCTACCTGTTGCTCTTCGCGTCGCTGATCGGCTGTGTCGTGCCCCGGCTGCTCGACCACGCCCGCGCGTTGCGCCTCGCCCCGCCCGAAGCGCCGAAGCGCCTGGAACGCCTGCCCCAGCACGCCGAGCCGTTCGGTCGGCCGGGCCAGCCGGCCGACGTGGCTCGCGAGCTCGGCGGTGTCCTGCGCCGGCACCGGTTCCGGACCAGGGTGCGCGAGGGCGAGGACGGCACCTGGACGGTCTCGGCCGAAAAGGGCTTCCTCAAGGAGAGCGGCAACCTGCTCTTCCATCTCGCCCTGCTGACCGTGCTGATCGGGGTGGGCTTCGGCCACTGGTACGGCTGGCACGCCAACCGGATCCTGGTCGGCGGCACCGACCAGGGCTTCTGCAACGTGCTCCCGCAATACGACGACGCCACGCTCGGCCCCCGGGTCGAACCGGCCGACCTGCCCACGTTCTGCCTCAAGATGACTGACTTCCAGGCCGCCTTCCAGAAGACCGGCCAGCCCAAGTCGTTCCTGGCGACGGTGCAGGTCACCGAGGACAACGGCCCGGCCGTGACCCGTGAGTTCACGGTCAACGACCCGCTGCGCCTCAAGGGCGCCAATGTCTACCTGCTCGGGCACGCCTACGCGCCGGTGCTGAAATACACCGACCGGTTCGGCGTCTCGCAGACCAAGGTCGTGCCGTTCCTGCCGATCGACGCCATGCAGAGCAGCGAGGGCGTCGCCCAGTTCCCCGACATCAACATCGACCCCAAGACCGACAAACGGGACCCGACCCTGCAAATGGGCTTCGAGGGAATGTACCTGCCGACCGCGCCCACCGACGGCAGCGCGACCTCGACGTTCCCGGCCGAGAACAACCCGATGCTCTACCTGACGGCCTACCGCGGCGACCTGGGCCTTGACGTCGGCACGCCGGGCTCGGTCTACTCCCTCGACCAGGGACAGATCCGCAGCGGCGATCTCAAGAACGTCAGCGGCGTACGCCCGCACGCGCTCAAGCTCGGTGACACCTGGACCCTGGACGACGGCACCAAGCTCGAGTTCGTCGGCACCCGTCCCTACGCGACGCTCTCGATCCGGCACGACCCGACCCAGGCGCTGGCCCTGGTCGGTGCGGTCGCCGGGCTGCTCGGGCTGATGCTCTCGCTCTCCGGCCGCCGGCGCCGGGTCTGGTTCCGGGTTCGGCCGAATCCCGACCTGCCGGGTTCGGCGGAGACTCCCGGCGGTACGTTGGTCACGGCTGGTGGCCTGCCGCGCACCGACTATCCCAGTTTTCCGGCCGAGTTCCAGGCGCTGGTGAAGGCCGCCGAGGAAGGAACGTCCTGATGGCGGAGTTGTCGAATCAGTTGATGGCGGCGGCCGTCCTGATCTATCTGGCCGCGATGGTCTGCTACGCCGGGGAATACGCGTTCGGCAAGCGCAGCCGGATCGGCCGCGCCGCGGTGCGCCCGGTCGAGGCCAGGCAGCTCGTGGGAGCCGGCGGCCCGGTCGTCCTGGAGGAAACGCCTCCGCCGCCGGTGTCGACCCGCCGCAACCGGGCCGAGCTGATCGGCTGGATCGCGGTCGGCTTCAACGTCATCGCCGTGCTGCTGCACCTCGGCGGCCTGGTCACGCGTGGGATCGCGGCCGACCGGATGCCGTGGGGCAACATGTACGAGTACATTCTGGCGACCACCTTCATCGCCTCGGCCGTCTGGCTGGGTATCGTGCTGGCCCGCCCGGCCGTGCGGCACCTGGGCCTGTTCGCGGCGCTGGCCCTGGTCGTGATGCTCGGCGCGGCCAGCCTGATCGCCTACACGCCGGTCGGCCCGCTGGTCCCGGCCCTCCAGTCGTACTGGTTCATCATCCACGTCTCGACGATCATCGTGGGTTCCGGCGTCTTCCTGATCGGCGCGGTGCCGGCCGCGATGTTCCTCATCCGCAGTGGGTACGACCAGGGCAAGCGCAAATTCCCCTACACGCTCGGCAAGCGCGTGCCCGCCGCCGACACCCTTGAGCGTCTGACGTTCCGCCTGCACGCCTTCGCGTTCCCGCTCTTCACCTTCGGCGCGCTCATCGCGGGTCCGATCTGGGCCGAGGCGTCCTGGGGCCGTTACTGGAACTGGGACCCCAAGGAGGTGTGGGCGTTCATCTCCTGGATCGTCTACGCCGGTTACCTGCACGCCCGGGCCACGCCCAGCGTCAAACGCACGGCGGCGACCTGGATCGCCCTGATCGGCTTCCTGACCATGCTGATGAACCTGTTCGGCGTCAACCTGTTCTTCGAGGGCCTGCACTCGTACGCGAACGCGGGTTAACGGCGGTCCCTCCACCGGGGAACAATCGCCCGCTCAACGCGATTCGGGCAGGACGAGTGACGGTGCTCGCCCCCGCGCCGAACTGTCGGACCCGTAGGCGAGACTGGTCGTCATGGCGCCTCGTGGATTTCCCTATGAGAATCTGCAGAGCTTCCTCGACGCCCTCGAGGCGGCCGGGGAGCTGCGTCGGGTCACCGTCCCGGTCGACCCGACGCTCGAGATCAGCGAGGTGGTGACGCGGACGGTGCGAGCCGGCGGCCCGGCGCTGCTGTTCGAGCACCCGACCCGCGGCTCGATGCCCGTGGCGATCAACCTCTTCGGCACCGAGAAGCGTATGGCCATGGCTCTCGGCGTCGAGTCGCTCGACGAGGTCGGCGAGCGCATCGGCGCGATGCTCAAGCCGGAGCTCCCGGTCGGCTGGTCCGGCCTCCGCGAGGGCCTGGGCAAGGTGCTCCAGCTCAAGTCGCTGCCCCCGCGCAAGGTGAAGAACGCGCCCTGCCAGGAAGTCGTGCTCAAGGGCGACGAGGTCGATCTCGGCCTGCTGCCCGGCCTGCAGGTCTGGCCCGACGACGGCGGCATCTTCCACAACTACGGGCTCACCCACACCAAGCACCCCGAGACCGGCAAGCGCAACCTGGGCCTCTACCGCCTCCAGCAGCACTCGAAGAACACGCTGGGCATGCACTGGCAGATCCACAAGGACTCGACGGCCCACCATGCGGTCGCCGAGCGGCTCGGGCAGCGCCTCCCGGTGGCGATCGCGATCGGTTGCGACCCCGTGGTGAGCTACGCGGCGAGCGCCCCGCTGCCGTCCGATATCGACGAATACCTGTTCGCGGGCTTCCTGCGGGGCGAGCGGGTCGAGATGGTGGACTGCCTCACCGTCCCGCTCCAGGTGCCGGCCGAGGCGCAGATCATCCTCGAGGGCTACCTCGAGCCGGGTGAGCGCCTGCCCGAGGGGCCGTTCGGCGACCACACCGGTTTCTACACCCCGGTCGAGCCGTTCCCGGTGCTGCACATCGAGTGCATGACGATGCGGAAGAAGCCGATCTACCACTCGATCATCACGTCGAAGCCGCCGCAGGAGGACCACGGCCTCGGCAAGGCCACCGAGCGCATCTTCCTGCCGCTGCTGCGCATGCTGATCCCCGACGTCGTCGACTACGACCTGCCCGCGGCCGGCGTCTTCCACAACTGCGCGATCGTCTCGATTCGCAAGCGCTACCCGAAGCACGCGCAAAAGATCATGAACGCGATCTGGGGCGCCCACCTGATGTCGCTGACCAAGCTGATCGTGGTCGTCGACGAGGACTGCGACGTTCACGACTACAACGAGGTCGCGTTCCGCGCCTTCGGCAACGTCGACTACGACCGCGACCTGCTGCTCACCCAGGGCCCGGTCGACCACCTCGATCACTCGTCCTACCAGCAGTTCTGGGGCGGGAAGGCCGGCATCGACGCCACCCGTAAACTGCCCGCCGAGGGCTACTCACGAGGCTGGCCCGAGGAAATGGTGATGTCGCCCGAGGTGAAGAGCCTGGTCGACAAGCGCTGGAAGGAGTACGGCATATGACGGCGGTCGCGGCGGTTCCCGAGAAACCGAGCAAGGTCAAGGCGTTCCTGCGCCTGGTCACCATCGAGCACTCGGTCTTCGCGCTCCCGTTCGCCTATCTCTCCGCCGCCGTCGCGCTGCACCGCGAGGGCACCGGCGTCCACTGGGTCGACCTGCTGCTGGTGACGATCGCGATGGTGGCCGGCCGCACCTTCGCGATGGCCGCCAACCGCATCCTCGATCGCAAGATCGACGCCCGCAACCCGCGTACGCGCAACCGCGAACTCGTCACGGGCGCGGTCTCGCTGCGGACGGCCTGGACGGGCGCCGCGGTCTCGCTGGTGCTGCTCTTCGTCGCCGCCGGCCTGCTCAACTGGCTCTGCCTCGCGCTCTCCCCGCTCGCCGTGATCCCCCTGGTGATCTATCCGTACGCGAAACGGTTCACCAACTTCCCGCATTACGTGCTCGCGCTCGCCCAGGCGGTCGCCCCGGTCGGCGCCTGGCTGGCGATCACCGGCACCTTCGCCGGCTCGGGGCCGGCCTGGCTGCTCGGCATCGCGGTGGGCTTGTGGATCGGCGGCTTCGACATCATCTATGCCTGCCAGGACGTCGAGGTCGACCGCAAGATCGGCGTGCACTCGACCCCGGCGCGTTTCGGCGTCTCCACGGCGCTGCGCATCTCGACCGTGACCCACGTGGTGACGTTCGCGCTCTTCGTCTGGTTCGGCCAGGTCGTCGGCCTGGGCTGGCTCTGGTGGATCGGTCTGGCGCTGACCGCCGTCGCCTTGGCCTACCAGCACATCGTCGTCACGCCGAACGATCTCTCCAAGGTGAACCGGGCATTCTTCACCGCCAACGGCTTTGTCGCCATCGCCCTGTTCCTCTTCGCCCTGCTCGACCTGCTTCTGCTATGACGCTTTCCCACTTCAACGCCTTTCCACTTCAACGCGGGTGGCACGTGGCTGGCGCACACTTGATACATGCGTGAACCGTGGGTCGTCGGTGTCTCAGGAGCCTCGGGCACTCCGTACGCGCGGGCGGTGCTCAGCGCGCTCCTGGATGCCGGCGAGTCCGTCGACCTGGTCATTTCGCGGGCCGCACGGCTGACGATCCTGGACGAGACCGGGGCGGCCGTGCGGGACGGACACTGGAAGGACGACGTCGGCGCGTGGCTGGGGCGGGATCTGGGTGACCTGTCCTACTGGCCGGCGGGTGACCTGGCCGCCGGTCCGAGCAGCGGGTCCTATCCGGCCAAGGGCATGATCGTGGTGCCGGCCAGCACGGCGGCCTGCGCGGGAATCGCGATCGGCCTGTCCAAGGATCTGCTGCAGCGGGCGGCCGAGGTGAACCTCAAGGAACGTCGCCGCACAGTCATCGTGCCCCGGGAGACACCGGTCACCCGCAGTCACTTGGAGCACCTGATCGCCCTGCATGACGCCGGGGCGGTCGTTCTGCCCGCCAGTCCAGGTTTCTATGGATCTGGCGCGCAGGCGACCGCCCAGCAACTCGTTGACTTCGTAGCGGGCAAAGCAATGGACGCTCTCGGCGTACCCCATTCGCTTCTGACCCGTTGGAAGGGTGAGCTGAATGCTCAGCGCAGCCCGTTGGGTGGGCCATAACCTATGCCCGGGTTGGTCGGTCCCTCATTGCGGGGCCGGTTGGCGGCGTCGTCCTCGCGCATCTCCTCGACCACGCCATCGCCTTCCAGCAACGCACGGACCTCGGATTCGCGGAATCGACGGTGGCCGCCAGGAGTACGAATGCTGCCTATGCGTCCGGCGGCGGCCCAACGAGTCACCGTTTTCGGGTCGACGCGGAACAGCGCGGCCACCTCGCCTGGCGTGAGCAGACGATCTCCAGTGTCCACAACCCCCTCCTCGCGTCGTTCGGTTGGAGCGGCCGTGATCACGGTGAGTGTCGGCGTGCTCGATCGGGACGTAAAGCCATTAGAGCATTGCCCCGGAACCGAGTCCCTGGAATGCGGAAAAAGCCCTAATTGCGACAGTGATCGTTATCCTGCCGCCGTAACGTCGCTACCGGGCGTGAGTGGGGAGCTGCCACCCGATTAGGGTCATCACCATGGACTCCATCGACCTTCGGCTGATCGAGCTGTTACGGGAGAACGCGCGCTCGTCGTACGCCGAACTCGCGCGCCAGGTCGGGCTCTCCGCGCCGGCCGTGCACGAGCGCGTCGGGAAGCTCGAGGCAGCCGGAACCGTTCGCGGTTACCGGGCCGAGGTCGACCACGAGGCGCTGGGGCTGGGAGTCACCGCGCTGATCGGAATCATCGAGGACTCCGGCGCCGACACCGACGACGTGCTCGCCGCCCTGCGGGCCATGCCCGAGGTCGAGAGCTGCTACTTCATGGCCGGGGTGGAGTCCTACCAGTTGACTGTCCGGGTCGGCACGATCGCCGAGCTCGAGCAGCTCATCGTGCGCATCAACCGCACGCCCGGGGTGGCTTCCACGCGTACCGCGATCGCTCTCTCGACCAAGTGGGAGAACCGCCCGCAGCCCGGCTCCGCCCAGAACGGCGCGAGCGGAGCATAGACCGGCGGTCGGTCCCTGACGGGCCGCCAGGTGATCGCGCTGACGGGCCGCCAGGTGATCGCGGCGGCCCGTCAGGTGTCGGCTGAGTCGCTTAAACGGCTCGCTGGTGGTAGGGATCACCGGCGCGGGCGGCTAGGCCCGGGTAGTCGACGACGAAGCCGTCCTCGTCGACCACCAGATCGGCGCTGAACGTCTCGCTCGCGAACCGGACACGGCCGTCGCCCAGCGCGGTGTAGCTCTGGTCGGCCTGCACGACTTCGAGGCTGGGCAGGCGTACCCAGGCCACGCTGATCCGGTGCGTGACTCCGACGTTCTCGGCGGTCGGCCGGTGCAGTCCGAGACGCCGGATGGGCAGGGTGTTGGTGAGCGGCGAACTGTCCAGGTCGACGTCGAACGCGCCGTACAGCAGATCGGGATCCTCGGTGCCGGGCAGACCCGCGCCGGCATGACCGGCCCCGGCCAGCACGATGTCGAGGTGACCCTGCTCGGCCGTGGTGGCCCGCCAGGTGCCGGCGGCGAGCTCGAGGCGGATGCTGCGGGACCAGCCGGCACCCTCGGCGGTCACGTCGAAGTGCGCCGTGACCCAGTCAGGATCTGTGCGCAACTCGTAGCGGCAGGTGTAGGGAATCGGATCGACGGCCAGCGCCGTGCCGCGGGCGTAAAGACCGTTCGCGGCGTCGAGGAGGGCATGCTCGGACCCGGCGGTGTCCTTGCGTTGCCAGAACGAAGAAGCGGGCAGCAGCGACATGACCTCTGTCTACCCGCGTGAACGTTCCCGGAAAAGCAGACGCCCGGCACTTTGCAGTGCCGGGCGTCTCAGTTTCTCGCGTCAGTCAGCGACGTTTCTCCGCGTCAGTCAGCGACTCAGGAGGAGGCGTCAGTCAGCGATTCAGTAGGAACGAGCCGGACGCGGCGTGCCGAAGCGGTCCGAGGGCCCCTCGCGGCGGTCGTTGCGCTGGTTGCTGTCGCGCCGGAAGCCACCGGTGCGCTCGCCGTTGCGGCTCGGCCCACGGTCGCCCTGGGGGCGGTCGCCGAAGCCGGCCCGGTCGCCCTGCGGGCGGTCGCCGAAGCCACCACGGTCGCCCTGCGGGCGGTCGCTGTAGCCACCACGGTCGCCCTGCGGGCGGTCGCTGTAGCTGGGCCGGTCACCGAACGAACGCTGCGGACGGTCACCGCGGGGGCGGTCACCGAAGCTGCCACGCTCGCCGGTCGGCCGGTCACCGTAGGACCGTTGCGGACGGTCACCAGCGGGCCGGTCGTCGGAAGAACGTTGCGGACGGTCACCGTACGAGCGCTGCGGACGGTCACCGCGGGGGCGGTCACCGTACGAGCTGCGCGGGCGGTCGCCGAAGCGGCCACGCGGCCGGTCGCCACGCTCGCGGCGGGGCTCCGGCTCCTCGATCACGGGCACGCCGCTCGGCTCGCGGGCACCGGTGATCTCGGTCAGCTTCTCGTCGCCCGGGCGCACGCGGGTCTCTTCCGGCGAGACGCCGGCCTTCGACATCATGGCCTGGGTGCTGCGGCGCTGCTTGGGCAGAACCAGCGTGACGACCGCACCGGACTCGCCGGCCCGGGCGGTACGACCGGCCCGGTGCAGGTAGTCCTTCGGGTCCTTCGGCGGGTCCACGTGCATGACCAGCGAGATGCCGTCGACGTGGATGCCGCGGGCAGCCACGTCGGTCGCCACGAGGACGCTGGTGCGGCCCTCCTTGAACTCGGCGAGCGTACGGGTGCGTACCCGCTGGGTCTTGCCGCCGTGCAGCCCGCCGGCGCGGACGCCGACCTGCCGCAACTGCTCGACCAGCCGGTCGACGCCCATCTGGGTGCGGGCGAAGACGATCGTCTTGCCCTCCCGGTTGGCGATCGACGCCGCGATCGGGAACTTGTCGTGCGGCGGGATCAGCAGCAGGTGGTGGTCCATCGTGGACACGCTGGCCTCGGCCGGGGCGGTCGAGTGCGTGACCGGGTCGTGCATGAACCGCTTGACCAGCGTGTCGACGTCGCCGTCGAGGGTGGCCGAGAAGAGCAGCCGCTGCGACTCCGCCGGAGTCTTGGCCAGCAGCTCGGTGACCTCGGGCAGGAAGCCCATGTCGGCCATCTGGTCGGCCTCGTCCAGGACGGTGATCTCGATTTCGTCGAGCTTGCACGCGCCCCGCTCGATCAGGTCGCCGAGGCGGCCCGGAGTGGCGACAACGACCTCGACGCCGCGGCGCAGCGCGTCCATCTGGCGGTCGTACGGAACGCCGCCGACGGCGGTCTTCAGGAAGACGCCGACCGAGCGGCCCAGGGGCATCAGCGCGTCGGCGACCTGCATCGCCAGCTCGCGCGTCGGCACCAGGATCAGAGCCTTGGGGTAGTGCGGGCGGGCACGGCCGCTCTTCGCGATCCGGGCCAGCAGCGGCAGGCCGAACGCCAGCGTCTTGCCGGAGCCGGTCTGGCCGCGGCCGAGAACGTCCCGACCGGCGAGCGCGTCGGGCATGGTCGCGGCCTGGATCTCGAACGGGGTGGTGATGCCCTCGCGGCTGAGGACACGCACCAGCTCGGCCGGGATGCCCAGCTCGGCGAAGCTCGGCAGAGCAGCCACGGCCTCGACGGGCTCCTCGCTGACCTCGGGCTCGGAGATCTCGAGCTCGACGACCGCGGGCTCGACGACCGCGGGCTCGACCTCGGAGGTCTCGGCCTTGGTGGTCTCAGCCTCGGGGGCCTCGGCGGTGGGCTCGACCGCGACGGGAGTCGTGTCGGCCGGGGCCACGACGACCACGGTCTCGGTGGTCTCGGTGGCGGATTGCTCGGGGGTCGTCGGCTCAGCGGTGTCCGACTCGGTGGGGCGGTTTTCGAAAACGGACGGGAACGTGCTGGGGTCAGCGAAAGTGGTCAAGAGAACCTCTCTACGGGGGCGCATGCTCGCGAATGGCCCGCCGCGGCTACCGAAAGCCGGCCGCTGTAATGCCCGCAAGAACGCCCGTGGCGCACTCTGCGAGAGCACGCCGCGTCAACAACTGTCATAAGTGTACGGCTCAACGTCTGCGACGTCGGCCGCATTCCGCGCTGGTAGTGGGCAGGCTCACGCCCTGCCTCGCGGATGTCCCACGCACCGAACGGAAGCGATGCGCAAACCCGGCAAGCTTAGGTCAGCCGATCGCGTACGCCAAATCGAGCCCCGCCCGGCGACGTGTCGGTGGTCACGAGAAGATACCGCCGATCCAGTCGCTGAACGAGTTCCCGGCGGTCAGCAGGAAGACCACGCTCACCGTCACGAGCAGGCCCAACACCACCAGCATGGCGATCGCGACCTTCATGTTGCCGCGCCGCCGGTCGACCACCTCGTCACGCCAGCCCTGGGCCAGGATGTGTCCGGTTAACGACCCGGAAGTCTCGCCCGGGTTCATCGACACCGGCATCGTTGTGTCGATCGTCTGGTACCCGCCGGTGCCGTAGACGGTGCCGTGCAGGCGCTGCTGGGGAACGGCGATCGTCGGCTCAGGGTCGAAACCCGGCGGATAGGCCGGAGCACTGACCTGAGTGGCCGGAGCGGACTTCGGACGGGTCGGATTCGCGTTTGTGGCAGGTGTTCCCGGGTCCGACCGCGAGGGGGAACCGCTGAACGGCGGAGGCGAACTCGCTCCGAAAGGCGTGGTACGAGTATCCGGCTCGACGACCCCGAACGGGGTCGTGGCGGCCTGGGAGCGTCCTCCGGTCGCGGGTGGCACGGTGTACGAGGGTAGGCCGCTCGACGCCCGGGAGCTCATCGGCGGCGGCACCGGCGAGGGTCCGGGGCCGGGCGGCACGGGCGAGGGTCCGGGGCCGGGCGGCACGGGCGAGGGTCCGGGGCCGGGCGGCACGGGCGACGGGCCCGGAGCGGGTGGCACCGGCGAGGGCCCAGGACCGGGCGGAACCGGGCCGGGCGGCGTGGGGCTTGGCGCCGGGCGCGTCGGCGGCGGGCCAGGCTTCGGGAACGGTCCCGGAGTGGGCGCCGGGAACGGCCCGGGCGCGGGCGGGGCAGGGAACGGCTCCGGGGGCTGAGTCGGGTCGGGTCGGCCGGGTGCGGGGCTGGTCGGCTCCGGCTTGGCGGGCGCGGGACGCGACGGCGGCCCCGGAAGCGGGGCGGGGCGCTCGGGCTCGGCGGGCTCCGGAGCGGTGGACTGCGACGTCACCTTGGCCCGCGCCACGGCCGAACTGCCGTAGACCTTCGCCTCGCCGGTGTCCCAGCCGGCTGCGCGGGACGCGCCCGCGGATTCGGGACTGATCGAACCAGGCACGGTGGCGCGGGCAGCGCCGGAACCCGGCGTCGTCGGCAGCGAGCGGTTGGAGCTGTCTACCTGCTCGGACGAGCGACCGGAGCCGGCCGGGCTGACCGGCCGGGCCGAGCCGACTGCCTTCTTCTCGGAAGCGGGCGAGCCTTCGGCGGTCGATCCATTCGCAGCCGACGAGGGAGCGGCCGGGACTGAGGGAGCGGCCGGGACCGCAGAGACCGGGGCGGTTGCCTTGACCGTGGGGGCCGGGGCCGCTGACACCGGGGCAGTTGCTTTCCCCGAGCCGCTGCCGGAGCTCTCGCCCGACGGCTTCGCGGCCCACAACGCTCCCGGCGCGGGTGGCGGCGGCGGAGCGTATCCGTCCTGGTCGCCGCCCGCTGACGTCCCCGCAGCAGGCGGCTTCACACCGTCGCTGTCCGGTTTTGTCCGCTGCTCGTCCATGGATCCTCCCGACCCGCGTCCGACGGATTCGGTCGTCGGGCGTTGCCCCTAACCGTGCCATATCCGTGCGCGTCAGCACACCCGGCATCAAGTGGACCGTGCTCCCGGCCCGTCTCTGACCACCGGAAAGGCAATGTTCGAACGTCTTCCGGCGGACGACTTCCGTCCACCGAGCCCGAAGCGGACAAGCCGCTCCCGGGCGGCCGTCAGGACCCGGAAGAGGACGACCCGCTCGACTTCGCCGCCACCGACGACTTCGCTGACGACTCGGACGTCTTCGCCGAGCCGGAGGACCCGCTCGGGGTCTTGCTCGACGAGGACGACGAGGACGACTCACCACCGCCCGAGCTCGACCCGCCACCCGACGGAGTCCCGTTGGTCGAGGTCGAGTTGCCGCCCGACGGGCTTTCGTTGTCCGGCGGCGGAGGTGCCGTGGTCGTGGGCGCGTTCGTCGTCGGCGGGGTCGTCGTGGGCGGGGTCGTCGTGGGCGGGGTCGTGGTCGGCGGGGCCGTCGTCGGCTTGGACGTGGGCGGCTTGGACGTGGGCGGCGACGACGAAGCCGGCGGCGAGCTGCTGGTCGGCGGCTTGCTGGTTGACGGGCTGCTGCTGGTCGGCGGCTTGCTGGTCGGCGGGCTGCCACTCGTCGGCGGCTTGCTCGTGGGCGGGCTGCTGCTCGTCGGCGGCTTGGTGGTCGCCGGGGTCGTGGGGTGCGGGTTGTCCGGCGTGGTCGGCGGATCGGGATCGGGATTGCCCAGCTCGGGACCTTGGACGACGCCCTCGATCGAGCCGAACACCCGCGTGGCCTGGAAGAGCCGCGACCAGCGGACCGGGGTCAGCCGCACGTTCAAGCCGGTGCGCGGGGCCTCGACCATCATGCCGTCGCCCGCGTACATCGCGACGTGGTGGATGCCGTGCCAGCTGTTCGAGGAGCTGAAGAAGAGTAGGTCGCCGGGGACCAGTGAGTAACGCGAGACGACCCGGTCGCTCGTCTGCCTGTACTGATCGCGGGAGACGCGGGTCAGCGGATAGCCGACCGAGCGGTACGCCGCGTACATCAGGCCGGAGCAGTCGTACTTGTTGGGGCCTTCCTCGGACCACACGTAGGGGTCGCCGCGCTGGGCGAGCGCGAACTTGAGGGCGTTGATGGCCCGTGCGTCGGCGCCGCGGCCCACCTCGGGGCCGCCCAGATAGCCCGCACCGAGCGCGCTGTCGACCCCGGCCTGGCTCTCCTCGGCGGCGTTGATCTCGTCGGTGTGGGCCAGCTCGAGCCGCTGTTGCACCCCCTGCTTCTGCTTGAGCTGGGTGTCGAGCTTGCCGTATTTGGCGGCGAGGTCGTCGTAGCGGTCGGAGCTCTGCGTCCGCTCGTCGAGCGCGAGCTGGGAGTTGATCTGAGCGAGCTGGATCTGGCGGGAGATGGCCTGGGCGGTCTGCTCGCCGCGCTGTAGGCGACCGAGGTCGCCGATGCCGGTGACCCCGCCGAGGCCGCCGGGCGGTAGGCCGGCGGCCTCGATCACGCTCTGGGCGGCCGCGTCGGCCGCGGCTGTCCGCGCCTGCTGCAGATTTGTGCTGGCCTGGGTGAATTTGAGCTCGGCGGCCGTCTGCTGGTCGCGGGCCAGGTCACGATCCTGCTCGGCCTGGATGAGCTGATCGCCCAGGGTCGCGATCTCGTTGCGTCCCTTTTCGATCTGCTGGAGCACGGGGCTCGTGGCGACGCCGGCCAGCGACGAGATCGGAGTGGGCGAGGGAGCTTTCTGGCCGGGCAGAACGAGCGTGCCGAGCGCCATCGGACGCGAGCCGACGTCGGGCACGGCGAGGTTGTACGTGTCCGGCGGCGCGGCGGCCGGATCGGCGAACGCGGGAACGGGCTGGAACAGGGCGGCGATGGCGGCAGCGACAGCCGGAACCAGCAGCGGACGCCACCAAGGGCGCACTCTGCGTGATCGCCGGACACCAACTCGTGCTGTTGCCATGTGCTCCCCGTCCGTCGCGGCATCGGGCACCGCGTGCCGTTCCCCCTAAAGACTTACAGCACGGCTGATACGCCTGTCGATTGATCGAAGGTGAAAGAAGGCTGGGAATCAAGCAAACGTCGGTGATCCACCGCCGTTCGCGTGCGCCGGAGTGGCTGGACGTACTCTCGACGCCAAGGGTGTCGAGAGGGGCGCAAGTGATGGATGCCGGACTGAAGCGCGAGCTGGAGGCCAAGGTGTACGCCGGTGAGCGGCTGACCCGTGCGGACGGGGAGGCCCTCTACGCCAGCGATGACCTGGCCTGGCTCGGCCGGCTCGCGCACCACAAGCGCACCGAGCTCAACGGCGACCGGGTGATGTTCAACGTCAACCGCCACCTGAATCTGACGAACGTGTGCAGCGCCAGTTGCGCGTACTGCTCCTTCCAGCGCAAGCCGGGCGAGAAGGACGCGTACACGATGCGTATCGAGGAGGCCGTACGCAAGGCCAAGGAGATGGAGGACGAGCAGCTCACCGAGCTGCACATCGTCAACGGCCTGCACCCCACCCTCCCCTGGCGCTATTACCCCAAGGTGCTGCGTGAGCTGAAGGCCGCACTGCCGAACGTGAAGCTGAAGTGCTTCACGGCGACCGAGGTGCAGTGGTTCGAGAAGATCAGCGGGCTGCCGGCGAGCGAGATCCTCGACGAGCTGATGGACGCCGGCCTCGAGTCGCTGACCGGGGGCGGCGCCGAGATCTTCGACTGGGAGGTCCGGCAGCACATCGTCGACCACAACTGCCACTGGGAAGACTGGTCGCGCATCCACCGGCTGGCTCACGAGAAGGGCATGAAGACGCCGGCCACCATGCTCTACGGTCACATCGAGGAGCCGCGGCACCGCGTCGACCACGTGCTGCGGCTGCGCGAGCTGCAGGACGAGACCGGTGGCTTCGCGGTCTTCATCCCGCTGCGCTACCAGCACGACTTCGTCGACTCCCAGGACGGCAAGGTCCGCAACCGGATCCAGGAGCGCACCACGATGGCGGCGCCGGCCGAGTCGCTCAAGACGTTCGCCGTCTCCCGGCTGATGTTCGACAACGTGCCCCACGTGAAGAACTTCTGGGTCATGCACGGGCTGTCGGTCGCTCAGCTCTCGCTGAACTTCGGCGCCGACGACCTGGACGGCTCGGTCGTCGAATACAAGATCACCCACGACGCCGACTCGTACGGGACCCCGGCCACCATGCACCGGGACGACCTGCTCGACCTCATCTGGGACGCGGGCTTCCAGCCGGTCGAGCGCAACACCCGCTACGAGATCGTTCGCGAGTACGACCGGGCGCCCTCGCTGGCCGCGCGCCGCAGCGAACCACAGAACGTATGGGCCTGACAGGTTTTTCCGGGTCGCGGCGTACCCTCGGGGTGTCATGACCGAGACGAAGAGTGCGCGCCGTCCGCGCCGCGACCCCAATGGACGTCTGGCGACCATCGGTGACCTTCTCGGCACCGCGTTGGCCGGGCTGGTGATCGGCGCTGTGCTGCTGCTGATCCTCGAGGCGATCCTGTCGCTGACCCGGATCTCGGAGTTCGGCGACACCAGCGGCTGGCTGGCGATCATCCTGCCGGTCTGGCTCTTCGTCGAGGAGTTCCGCGCCGAGGGCTTCGGCGCCTCCCGGGTCGTGGTCGCGTTGCTGGCCGCGGGGTTCGGGGTGGTCGCCGGGCTGACGGTCGCCGGCTTCGCGGCGAGCCAGTTCCCGACCTTGATCAGCGGATTGTGCGGCGCCGCCGGTCTCACTGTTGTCTATTGCCTGGTCTGGTTCTACGGCCTGCGGTGGCTGAGCCACCGCACGGGCTGAGGAGAGGTTTCCGATGAGCCCCGCCATCAAGTACACGCTCGGCCGGGTCGGCCTGTTCGTGGTGGTCCTCGCCCTGCTCTCGCCCCTCCCGCTGAACATCCTGGTCTCCGGGATGATCGCGATCGTGGTGTCCGCGGTCGCGTCGTTCTTCCTGCTCGCCAAGTGGCGCAACCAGATGAACGAGCAGCTCGTCGGCGTGGCCGGCCGTCGCGCGGCCGAGAAGCAGCGGCTGCGTGCCGCCCTGGCCGGCGACGAGGACGCGGCCGCCGCCGGGGACCGCGCGGTGGAGGACACCGACCGCGCGAAGTGACGAGGGCCAGCCCCGCGCGACCTCCCCGTTGACCGCCGCGCGGGTGGGATAGCGTCGCAGGGACCGCGTTCAGCGAAGCCGGTGGGAATCCGGTGCTGTCCCGCAACTGTGTGACCTCTTCCGAGGTCGAGCCAGGTCGCCTGGGCGCCGGTCGCGAAGAAGCGCTCCCGGGGAGGGGCGCCTCGCGGACGGACCCCCTCCAGGCTCTGTCGGCGAAGCACCCGGCCGACGCCTTGTCGGCCACGCACCCGGCCGACCGGAGGACCTCATGAGACCCATGCTCGTCGCCGCCCTCGCGGCCACCACCCTTTTGATCACCGGAGCTTGTGGCGGTAACGACGAGGCCACCGAGCCGTCGGGCAGCACGCCGTCGAGCGCGGGCGCGGCGGCGTACCCGGTGACCGTCGGCGCCCTCACGCTCGAGAAGAAGCCCGAGAAGATCGTCTCGCTGAGCGCGACCGGCACCGAGATGCTCTTCGCGATCGGGGCCGGGGAGCAGGTCACCGCCGTCGACGACCAGTCGACCTACCCGACCGACGCGCCGAGGACGAACCTCTCGGGACTCAAGCCGAACGCCGAGGCGATCGCGGCCAAGGACCCCGATCTCGTGGTCCTGTCCAACGACATCGACAAGATCGTGTCGCAGCTCGACAAGCTCAAGATCCCGGTCTTTCTCGTCGCGGCCGCGACCGACCTCGGCGGGACGTACCAGGAGATCGGCGACCTGGGCACGCTGACCGGGCACCGGACCGAGGCCGAGGCGGTGAACGCCAAGATGAAGACCGACATCGACAAGATCGTCAAGGACGTGCCGGCCCGGAACAAGCCGCTCAGCTACTACTACGAGCTTGATCCGACCCTCTACACGGTCACCTCGAAGACCTTCGTGGGCTCGATCTTCTCGCTCTTCGGCCTGGCGAACGTGGCCGACGCCGCCGACCCGGACGGCGCGCGGGGCGGCTATCCGCAGCTCTCCGCGGAGGCGCTGGTCAAGTCCGACCCCGACACGATCTTCCTGGCCGATACGAAGTGCTGTCAGCAGTCGGTGCAGACCGTCTCGGCCCGCAAGGGCTGGAGCACCGTCGCCGCGGTGAAGACCAAGCAGATCTACCCCCTCGACGACGACATCGCCTCGCGCTGGGGCCCACGCACCGTCGATCTCGTACGCGCTGTTGCCGACGCGGTGGCCAAGGTTCCCTCATGACCCCAGCGGTTCGGCCGGCCGGCCTGCGGGCCGGCTGGCTGGCCGGTGGGATCGCCGCGGTTCTGGTCGCGTTGGTGGCGGGGCTGGCCTTCGGGTCGGTCGCGCTGCCGCCCGCCGGGGTCGCGATCGAACTGCTCAACCTGGTGCCGGGCGTCCATCTGCACAGTGGCCTGTCGCCTCGTGAGGTGGCCATCCTCACCGAGCTGCGGCTGCCCCGGGTAGTCCTCGGCCTGCTCGTCGGCGGCCTGCTCGCGCTGGCCGGCGCCGCGTACCAGGGCGTCTTCCGCAACCCGCTGGCCGATCCGCACCTGCTCGGTGTCGCGGCCGGCGCGGGACTCGGCGTGACCCTGGTGATCTCGCTCCGGGCCGGCGCGACCGGCGACGCCACCGCGAACCTGCCCATCGGGGTACCGGCCGCCGCGTTCGCCGGGGCCTTGCTCGCCGTCGGGCTCACCTGGCTGCTCGGCGCCGCCGGTGGTCGCGACCGCTCGCCCGCCACGCTGATCCTGGCCGGAGTCGCGGTCTCGTCGTTCCTCGCCGCCGGGCAGACCTACCTCATGCAGCAGCATGTCGAGACGCTGCGCGAGGTCTACTCGTGGCTGCTCGGCCGGCTCGCCACCGCGGGCTGGCACGACGTGCTGATCGTGCTTCCGTACGCCGTAGTGACCGCCGTGATCGTTCTGTCCCAGCGCCGCGAGCTCGACGTGCTCACCGTCGGCGACGAGGAGGCGACCAGCTTGGGCCTGCATCCGCAGCGCAGCCGCTATCTGCTGATCGTGGCGGCCTCGCTGGGCACGGCCGCGGCGGTCTCGGTCTCCGGACTGATCGGCTTCGTCGGCATCATCGTCCCGCACACCATGCGGCTGCTGGCCGGGCCGAGCTATCGGTCTGTCCTGCCGCTCTCGGTGCTCTTCGGCGGCGCCTTCCTGGCCCTGGCCGACCTGCTCGCCCGTACGGCCGGTGGTCAGGCCGAGATCCCGATCGGCGTGATCACGGCGTTCTTCGGCGCTCCGTTCTTCATCGTGGTGCTGCGCCGCGGCCGAGGCGGGGCGTCGTGAGCGATCCGGCGATCAAAGTCCAAGACCTTCGCGTACGCCTCGACGGGACCCGCATCGTGGACGGCGTCGACCTGGACGTGTCCCGGGGCGAGTGGGTCACGGTGATCGGGCCGAACGGCGCCGGCAAGTCCACGGCGTTGCGCGCGATCGGCGGCCTGCTGCCCTTCACCGGCACGGTCGAGCTGAACGGCACCCCGGTCGACCGGCTGCACCGCCGCGAGCGCGCCAAGACCATCGCCACCGTGACCCAGTCGCCCACGGTCCCGCCGGCCATGCACGTGCTCGATTACGCGCTCCTCGGGCGTACGCCCTATGTCCCGCCACTCGGCCGCGAGTCCGCCACCGACCTCGCCGCCGTCGAGGAGGTCCTGGAGTCGCTCGACGTCGCACGGTTCGCCGGGCGGCGACTCGAGACCCTCTCCGGCGGCGAGCGGCAGCGTGTCTTCCTTGCCCGCGCACTTGCCCAGGGCGCCGGCATCCTGCTGCTCGACGAGCCGACCAGCGCGCTCGACATCGGCCACCAGCAGGAGGTGCTCGAGCTCATCGACCGGCTGCGGGCCGAGCGCGCGCTGACCGTGCTGACGACGATGCACGACCTGACCACTGCCGGCGAGTACGCCGACCGGATGGTGCTGCTCGCCGAGGGCACGGTGGTCGCGGCGGGGACGGCTCGCGAGGTGCTCACCGAGGAGAACCTGGCGAGGCACTACCGGGTGCGGGTGCGGGTCATCGAGGGCGACCACGGCCCGCTCGTCGTGCCTGTCCGCGCCTAATCGACGCCGGCCAGCACCGAGAAGAGGCCGCCGTGGCCGGGCTTGAGTGTCGTTGTTCTAGCTGAACCGCCGACCCTCATCCCGTCGATAGGCCCACAGGGCCACCGATCCGAGCACAATTGTCCAGGCCACGAGCGAGATGATCGAGCCGAGGTCGAACGGGAAGTCGCCCACCGCGGCCCACATGAGCCGGGCCGCGCCACCGGTCGGCAGATAGGGCGCCAGGTCCTCGACGATGCCCGGCGCCATCCCCGGACCGGTCATCAGCCCGCCCAGGAAGGCGAGCGGGAAGAACAGCACCTGGGCCACCACGATCGCCGCCTTCTGCGGCATCGAGTAACCGATCGCGAGTCCCATCAGGATGAACGGCACGGCGATGACGGCGGTCGTCGCGGCGGTGGCGAGGAAGCCGAGCGGGGTCGTCGTCGCGTCGGTGAGCAGCGCCGCGATCAGCACGACCGGCACCAGCGAGACGGCCATCAGGCAGAGGCCGGCGAGGATGCGGCCGGCGAAGCGGGGCACGGCTCCGGCCGGGAGGGTCCGCACGTACGGATCCCAGGGTTGGGCCCGATCCTCGGAGACACCCACGCCGTACTGGAAAAGGTTGGTCGTCAGCACCGAGAACGTGATCATCGAGACGGTGGCGTAGGTCGCGTACTCCGCGTTGTCGCCGACGAACGGTACGACGAACGCGAGCATCGCCGCGGCCGGGAAGAAGGCGCTGCCGAAGACGGCGATCGGGATGCGGAACGTCTCGAGCAGCTGGAACTTGGCGTGGGTGAGCGCGAGAGACGACAACGGGTCCTCCTGGTTACGCGGGTTCCGGTTCCCCGGTGATGGCGAGGAACGCCTCCTCGAGCGAGGTCGGGCGCACTTCCAGATCAAAAAAGCCGATGTCGTACGCGACCAGGTCGCGCACCAGGCGGTCGGCGTCGGCGGTGAGCAGGTGCACGCGGTCGCCGTCGCGCTCGATTCCGGTGACGCCGGCCAGCTCGGGCAGCGGTTCGCGGACGGTGAGGCTGACCCGGCGGGAGGCGACCAGGCCGCGTACCGCCTCGACGGTGTCGTCGGCGAGCACCCGGCCACCCCCGATCACCACCACCCGCCGGGCCAGCGCCTCGATCTCCTCCAGGTAATGGCTGGTCAGCACAACAGTGCCGCCGTCGGCCCGGAAGGAGCGGATGCCGTCCCAGAGGAGCCGCCGGGCCTGCACGTCGAGGCCGGTGGTCGGCTCGTCCAGGAAGACGATGCGGGGCCGGCCGACGAAGGCGAGCGCGACGGCGACCCGCCGCTTCTCACCGCCGGACAGGCCGCCGGTCTGCCGCCGGATGAGATCGGTCAGGCCGAAGCGGTCGAGCAGCTCGCCCTTGGGCAGCGGCCGGTCGTAGTGGGCCGAGACGAAGTCGACGACCTCGCCGACACGCAGCGCGGCGGGCAGCCCGGTCTCCTGCGGAGTCACGCCGAGCCGGCGACGGCTCGCGGGCAGGCGTGGATCGCCGCCGAAGAGCTCGACCGCGCCCGAGGTCGGCCGTCGGATGCCGGTGAGCAGGTTGACCAGGGTGCTCTTGCCGGCGCCGTTCGGGCCGAGCAGGCCGACCAGCTCGCCGACCTCGACCTCGAGAGAGACCCCGTCGAGGGCCACCTTGTCGCCGTAGCGCCGGGTCACGTCGCGCGCCCGAGCCAGGATGTCGGTCATGAGCCCCCCTGCGGGTCCAGCAGCGCACGCAGCGCGGCGGTGTAGTCGTCGAAGGCGAGCCGGCCGCGTCGGGTGAGCCGGACCAGGGTGGCCGGCGTGCGTCCGTGGTGAGTCTTGGTGACCTCGACGTAGCCCGCGTCTTCGAGCTTGCGCAGGTGGACGGAGAGGTTGCCGGCGGTCATCCGCAGCGACTCCTGGAGCCGGGGGAAGGAGATGCGGTCGTCGTCGCGCAGCACCGAGAGCGCCGACACGACGCGCAGCCGGGCCTGGGCGTGGATCACCGGGTCGAGCTCGGTGACGCCGGGTTCGCTGTGGTCGGTCATCGC
>Ga0247781_1000123_pt1 | contig 22390 bp, 2 predicted proteins | sample UWRJL184509B5_FD_179922 | JGI IMG/M metagenome (GOLD analysis project Ga0247781, IMG submission 179922) | Plant litter microbial communities from Arlington Agricultural Research Station in Wisconsin, United States - UWRJ-L184-509B-5 | ecosystem: Environmental > Terrestrial > Plant litter >...
CTTATTAGTTTTTAATACTTAACTTAGTATTATTTTTCTTAATCTTAAAGCACTTTCTCTTTAAAGCAATTCTATTATTAACATTACTTTAATATAAGTATAATAATAAATAAAATTACTAAGAGTTAAGAGAGGAGGCTTTATATTAGAGCGTAGCGGAGGTCTATAAGGCTGACGATCGAAACGGCTTTAGTAATTTTATTTATTATTATTTAAAGATCCTTTCACTCTGCTTTTATTCTTTATATTAGATCTGTAGCTCTGGAATGTGGAGGGGATTCCAGCTTTCAGACCTTGTAGGAGTCAGGACGGGAATGCCTCTAGGCTAGAGGGCCTGTACTGGCTTACAGACTTTAAAGTCCTACTAGCTTTCAGACTTAAAGTCTAGTGTTAGTAAGCTTACTGTGTAACAGTTACGGAAATTAAAGGGTATAGTATTATTATAACCTGCACTTAGCACAGACTTGAATGGCTAGTTAGGTTAAGACAGAGCGTATAGCAGGACGCTAAAGACTAAGTGGGTGTTCTGAAGTTAGCTTGTTAAACTAGCACTCCTAGACGGGGGTATAATATCACAATAGGTCGCTGTCACTATAATGCATAGAGGTGAGTCTGAAAAGTAGGATATAAATGAATAATGTAATACTAGTGTGAGGAACTAGAAGTCCCTTACGGCTATTGTAGTTACAATGATAACTATTTATATTAGTTATCTAAGAGGTACTTTATACCTTGCTCAGTGTTGCTTGCTTGCTCACTTAAGGACTAAGCACTTTATCACTAAGCACCCTCTGCTTAGTAGCCTTAGGAGTGCTTAGTAGCTAAGCGCTAACGCTAAGACTGAGTAACTCCTGATTATTCGTAGGGGTTTTAGGTCTTTACACTCTTGGTCCAGCTTAAAACACTGTGTGCACTGTTTCCTGCGCGGGGACTTAGTCGGGCCGCTCCGGCCCTGATGACGGCCTGTAAGGTCGTTATAGGTATAGTATAATGATGATTATTCTAGGGGTCCTTTAGCTTTAAAGAGGTACGTGGCTTTAATCCTCTTATGGAGGCCTGGCTGGCCCACGTAACTACAGCCTGTGGGTCTGTAAGATATTTGCGACACTTCCTTTATGTAAGTTTAAAATAATTTCATTTTTCTTCTTTTACATCTTCTCTCTACACTTAGCCCCTTCCTTATTTATTATTATCCACTTCCTCTCTAGTAATCTCCTGTATACGAGACTTATTATTACTGAAAAGCTTAATTAAGATCGGGTTCTGTATACGATAATGATAAAAGTATATATAACAGTTATCTTTCTTTAGATAACAGTTTATATAATCTTATAATTACTTAACTAGTAACTTAGTCCTGTAAGTACGTAAGAACTACTAGAAGTCCTAGATATAGCTTAAATTAGCACGAATAGTGTTAAATATAAAACTAACTTCCTTCTATTTACCATTAAGCTCATTAAATAGCAGAACTAGACATCTTATTAAGTAATTAATAATAATTTCTCTATAAGCTCTACAGTACTTAGAGGTTCCGATATAGTTCAGTAGCGGCTTTGTTAACAGGATAGTGTTATCTAGCACTTCCTTTAAGGTAAGAATAACTGCAGTAATATAGATAGGCAATGCTGTAAGCTTAGATAAATAACCATAACTGATAATCTCTAAACTATTACGGCAGCTAGGGCAAGTCTGGGATGAAACAGAACTACTGTAAAATGTCTAGCAGTTAGTATAGAATATATGCCCGCAGAAGAGAGTAACCCTAGTACGTAGCTTAATAGTTTCGTCTAGTAATGTATTCAGCCTAATAATGTCGAGCTAAGTGTAGTAGATTAGATATATTACCTACCTAGTTAGCTAATTCCTAGTAAGACTTAATATGTACTGCACTACCTAATGCTATAACATAAGAGTTATTACAAAGGTTACTATTATAAATGTTTAAGGAATAGGAGCTTCTATACTAGTAGGTTAACGTGATTATATACTACTCTAGCAAGCTAGCATTATATAATAAGTAAATATATATATAATGTACGTGTATTACAGCGGGTAACTATAATGACAATAAGTAGTATAATAACAGTAAGTGTATAAGCAAACAGAGTAACAATAGTGCATAGGGAAACAGAGTATAAAGGAGATAAACAGAGCATAAAGGAGATAAATAGAGTATAAAGGAGATAAACAGAGCATAAAGGAGACAAACAGAGCATAAAGGAGAGCTTTTTCAACCTGTAACCCGAATTATAATGGCGATATTGTAATAGTAGAATAATAACTATATATATTTAGGGTTAAGTACTATTTCTGTCATACTTATAACGGCTTTGGTAAAGTGCTTATTAGGTCGGGTTAGTTCTAGCAATTAAGGTACGTGGGGTAAGTTACGTATACTGGATATGTTGATTATTCATTATTATCTGCAGCGATAATGGGCTACTGTATTACTATAAGTCTTTAAGACTTAGCATAATTGCTAACATTAAACCACTTAGTATACTGTAATTTATTAAACTAAGCAGTTTAAAGTCTAGTTATATTATATTCTGTGTGTATTAATATTAAATTTAGAGTTAGGAGAAAACCTTATTGCTAATCTACCTTAAGTTAGTAGCTTAAATATAGGTTATTTAACGAGGAGGTAAATAACTCTTAAAACGTTTACCTATTTAGATCTTATCATTACCCTATATTGTTCCTTAGTTCCTTATCGTAGCCTGAGTAGTCTGGCGGCGTTGCGAGGGAGGAGGGTTGCTATTATCTGTTGTCTTTCTCTTAGTAAGTGTCTTCTTTGCTGTCTTTGATCTAAGTCTTTTCTTCGTACTGTTTACCTGCTTTCTTACCTTTTTTATCTCCTTATCGATATTATCCTTCTTGAAATCCTCTTCTTTGTAGATGATATGCTTAAAGGGCCTGGTGTGGTTAGTAAAGTAAGTGTAATTACACTTGGGTTTACCGATAGGAGGATAACTATACTTCTTTATAAGTTAAATCCTTTTACGCTTAATCTCCGGGAAGGCGTTAAAGACAGTCTCTTATGTCATAATATTGGGATCGAAGCCTAATTTTATAACACGTGTGTTATTAGCCCGGACGATAGGGTTTTTATCCTTACTAAGCTTATCTTAGATGTGTATATTAACGATAACGGGTCTTAGGAAACTTATATATAGAAGGATAAGCTGATTCTTAATAAGGTCTTTAATATTAGTAACCTTTACTGGGTTTACCGTGAACGCTCTAAGATTAGTGTTAATATCCTTTCCCTTATTTCCCTCTTTTAGTAAGCTGGAACTTAAGAGGTGGATAATAGATAAGTAGATCCTACTGATAAATAAAGCTCTGTCGCTTAAGTAGTTACGGATGGATTAAGGTAGCTTAACTGCTTAACCGAACCAGTTCACTAAAATAGTCAAGCTGTATTTAGTGACCTTATATGTAAATAACAACTTTAGGACTAGGTTTTCGACCTTTACCAGCATCTAGGGGCTGATTTCTTTAACTTACTGATATATATTAGTATAAAATCAAGCTAGTAGTAAACTAGTTAATATAGTTAATAAGTATATTAATTAGTCTAATGTTAGGTTTACGTACCTTACGCAGTTTACGCTTTATGAACTACTTGTTAATAGTACTGATAATAATAAGGAGATATTACTGGACAGGCTTTGTCTATTTAATACGGTATAGTTAACTAATGTACTGTTAGATAGTCGCTATATTCTATACAAACCCTGCTCCGATGTTATGGTTGTATTAGTAGTGTGCGTTAAGTCCAGCGCTAGATACCGATAAGTTTAATATTAGTATGTTAAATGTAGTGTTAGCCCGATTCCATTACTTTATAATAACTTAACGCTCGTTTATCGAGAGTTTTAAGTGAATAGACTTAACTTTAAAGTTTACTTTAGCGAATATAGCAGTAACTTCCCTGTATTTAGCTATTAATATATCTATCTATCTAAATCGGCTGGGGGAATATTAAACCTGTTAGTGTATTTATACAGTATATTAGCTAGTTTAATTTTAACCTTATTAAGATACAGTTTACTTACTGTTGTATAATAGGGCTGTTCATTACAATTAAGACTTTAACGTTTTCTTAGTTAGGTTTAGATCGGATCTCTATTACTTATTGGAAACAGTACAACTTAATTAGTAACTTAAAGTATGTGAAAAAGAGAAAGCTAAGTCGGTCCTTAAGGGGGATATAGCTATCGTCCTCGTTTAATATTACATATATGTAGCTAATACTACCGTTTATACTGTTATATATTAATAACTAGACAAAATCAATACCGAGCTTCGTTAAGCTTAAGCCATTAAAGTTAACCTTCATCTATTACCTTAAGTTAAAAGCCTTACCAAGTGTGGATTCAGATATACGTTTCGCCTTTTTTACAGTCTTAAGATCGGTAATTATTCGAATCTCCTCCTCTGTCAGCTAACAGACAGGATCGTCACGCATTATTATTATATATATATATTTACTTTAGGCCTCTACTATAACAGCTTAGAGTAACGCTATATTAAGCGCATTAGTCCGGTCTAAATCCTTCTCTTTACCTTTCTTAAGATTACTATCGATATAATTATCGGTAATCTAATCTATCTTCCTAAGCGTAATATTGCTTAGAATTTTATCAGTATTATCGTAAATAACGTTATAGTCCTTACTATATCTGATAAAAGTTAAGTTAATTTCTAAAAGGCCTAGTCTGTCTTAAGGATAATACTTTAAGTTATTTAACAGGGTTATAAGAGTATTTATTCCCCTATTAATAATAAATATATTATTCGCCTTTAAGATATCTTTAGTATTAAGGTCGATATCTACCTTACTAAAGTCCCAGATATTATCTTAATAAAAAGGAACTAACTTCTACTAATACTACTTATACTCCTAATAAATGCCACGTAACTCTATAACAGTATCGTTTTTATTAGTATAATACTTAATAATAAGCATATTAGACCCCTCCTTATATATTAGCTTGTCACTTATATAATAGAAGTCTAGATTAGGCTAGAATATATCTAGTATCTTTATTGCAGTAGCTTATATTATTAAGCTGAAACTTTTCCAATCTGTAATCTTATTCTAAATAAGAGTTACAGACACACTACCCTATAATACTTTCAGGATAACTTACATAAGATACTAGCATTAAAAGTTAGAGTTATATAGATTAGTAGCTTTATTACATATTATAAGCTGGAATTTAAACTTTTTACTTTTCGTAATATAAGTATCGATACGGTAGACCTAGTAGATTTTAAACTTCTAACGTTCTAATATAGGGATTATAATAAGATTAGTTATATATTAGTAGATATAATAAGGCAATTAAAAAGTAAATTAGTTAAAATACTAAAATTTATATACTAATTAGTTTACTTCATAGTAAAGCGGGATATAAAGATAGGATATACAGTTAGTACTTACTTAAGGTATCAGTTAAGGAATAATCCGTATCTATTTACTTTAACGTACTTACTGTAATTACCCCTAAATTTCTTATTAAGCTTACTCAACTACTTAACGTACTTCTTATCACTATTATTATCGACATTACTTTCGTTATCTACCTTAGTAAACTTACTAATTATAATATCCAAATCACCCCCATTGTCCTTAAATTCGCTACCAGATCCTGTATTATCAGAACCCTTAGGGCTAGGGGTTACTAGGCCCGTAGGAGCAGTAGAGATCCTTAACTTCCAAACTATATATTAATCGTACACTTATCGTCTGGTATACTTAGACGTATTTACATCGTGCTTAATCGTAGTCATCTAGTAAGCGGCTACAGTAATGTATACTAAAATGTACATAACTAACGCCACTTTAAGGTTTTCTATATCATTTACGTAACTATAAAGGTCATCGTCTATCTGCTACGTACTTTAAGTTCACGCACAGTAGGGGTTATCTTATAGAATCTAGATAATATTTTAGTAGAAAACGCAGAGCTTTAACTTAGGGAAATTTAAGTACAGCTTATTAAATGTCTGAATAATTAAAGGTGCAGGGTATAAGTATAAAGTAGGTTTAACCTTAATCTTCTTACCTGCCTTCTTCTCTTTAATAAGTTAGTAGTAATATATAAGTACCGTTAAGGCTATCGTGAAGGTTTTACCAGTACTAACCTTATTTATACAGAACTAGGACCTAATTAGCAAATTAGAAAGGTTAAATATAACGTACGTATCTTTTATAGTTAACTTTAAGTATTAAACCAGTTAGAATACTATATTAGTATATTAATAAGTATAATGTGTAACTTACTAATTATCTAATAAGGGAGAAGATATTTCGTTCCTTTACAGATTTCCCAATTCCAAGCTTAGCTATACTTATTCTTTATCTTCTTATAATTAAAACGCAGGGAGTCCTTAATACTCTCATTAAACACCTTTTTAAAATCGTCTAATGTAACTAACTCTAGGTAATTAAATACTATACTTAGGATAGTTAGGTTATCGTCGACACTAGTGAACAGATATGCCCGTAATAATAATAACTTAATACTGTATAATCCTTTAAGTTTAACCTTTATTAGCTCGAAACACTTACTCTATAAACGCTCAATTAGATAATTATCTTTATCGTATTCCAGCTTAGCATTTACGGGAATATCAGTAAGATTTTCCAAAATAGTTGTTTATAACGTAATAAATTACGCTAAGTTAACTTTTTACTCAGTATTAAATAGGTAACTAAACTGGGTAGTAAAGGTCTTATCCAGCTTATAAATAACAGGTTCTAAAAACAATCTTATGCGCTAAAAGTTCTTTACTAATAAAATTAACACCAGGATGCTAACAGGTTCTATATCAGTATTATCTACAGAATACCAACCCTAGTTTTTATTTATATAAACTACTAAGATTTCAGCCCTAGTAATTATTAAGCGAAGACGTTTAGTTTAGTTACTAAATACCCTCTTATATCCGAATTTATCGATTAGGGACACGGTAAACCTGCCTAATATACACATCGTTAGGGAGTAAAGTTGCAAGTTTACAACACCTTACTTATTAACCTTACTTAACTTATACTATTCCTCATTAAGCTGTTTACTAATAGATATCACGCTTATTCTTATAACTTTAAACGCTAAACCTTTCTTAAGACCCTTATTATCTAAAGGTAACTAGAATATATATAAGTAACGCTTATTAAAATATAATAGATATAATATAGTATAGAACTAGTTATCGGTAACGTAACCTCCCTATATATCTAAAGTACTATCAGGATAGTAAGTGTACTGAGGCATTACATTCTAATTATGGTAAGTCTTTACGTTACGGAGATACACATACAGTATAGCGATATTCGTCACTATGATGTAGTATTAGTACTGGGCTTCTTCGCTAATCGTATTAACGTTACTAATGTTACCTTGCTAGATAAAGAGGACTGGGATATCCCCTTCCATTTTAGCAAATACCTTTAAGATTTTATTAACCTTGGGATAGTGAAATATAATTAGAACATTCGTATAAATGTTTATCTACACCTTTCTAATATGCAGGTTACTAGGAAACGATTCTCTACCTAAAGGGTCGTCGCAGAGATTACCGTTCTTAAATATCATATCGCTATATTTTAAGAAACACTAAAAGTTAAGGTAATCTGTAATTAAAAGATACATAGTCAGCAATTGTCATTAGGTATTAAACCAGTTAGTTTATTAAGGAGTAATAAATATTAAACCAGTTAGTTTATTAGGGAGTAGTAAATATTAAACTAGTTAATATATTAAAGAGTAGTAAATATTAAACTAGTTAGTATACTAACAGCAGTATATTAACTGGTTTAATATATAACTTACCTTTAAGGTCTAAGTATTTAGCTAAGTTAACCTTATCCTTATACTCTAGTACAGCAGTAAAGTCTCTGTCATTTTTAAAGCTATTAGCATTTAGTACGTACGTAAATATCTAACTAAGGAGTATCTTATCCTAGATCTTAAGGTACTCCTTTAAGAAGTTTAAGGAGATAAACTTAGACTCGTACTCGACTATCTCGTATATAACGTTTACATACTATACAAACGCCTTCGTGCGGTACAACGCGAGAGCTAAGATATTGTGGAATCCAACGTAAGGCATAATCATCGACTTATAAATAAAGCCTTTCTCTTTACTAACCTCCACTACCCTATACAAAGGGTAATTCTGTATGTTATTTATATCGTATCTCTAAATCACTAGCTTAAACCCCTACTGTATCGTAATAATGTCCTTCAAGACCAAAAAGAATACCGTCTTCTTACTTCCTTCAAGGTCGACATTCGTACTAATAAACGTCTATTCGGCCAATTTCTAAGCCTTTATATTAACAGCATTTATACTAACAGTCACCTTACCTTTGCCCTTAGCTTTAGCTCTAACAGCCTTCGGAGGTATAGTTACGGTCAGTAGGGGTAATGCGAATTAAGGTGCAGGGTCGTGATCGGCAAGGCGCAGTGTCACAATCGGCAAGGTTAAAGTCTAATAAATTAATAACTAAACTCTAATAAACCAGGCTAATTAAAATAAGTTAAAGGCAGAGATTAAACTAATTAGTTTACGGAAATCGGTATACTAATAAAAGTCGTTAGTCTATTCTCTAAAAGTTTATAGTTTTTTTTTAAGGGGGTAAGCGTAATGGTCACATAAGGTAAGGGTGGGGTATTATTTATACCTTTAGGGCTAGTAAAGTTCACACCCGTAAACCAACTAGTTTAATCACGGCCCAAAGTTCACACCTGTAGGTAAACTAACTGGTTTAATCGTTGCCTTTAAAAACTAGCGTGCCTTTAAAGCAGATTCTTACCTTTCAGTAGGGTTTACCGTACCACACGTTTAGTAAGGATCCAGTACTCCAGTTTATTCAGTTACTAGCATAATTAACACTTACATCACTACAGGCCAAGGGGTCTGTAATGTTATATATTTAATAAAGGTTCGGTACATCAGTTTGTTCAATTCCGGCGCAGTAACTTAATCGGTTATAATAGTTTAAATAATATTTCGCGTATTTCGCTACAGGCAATATAATATCCTAAGTCTAATATTAACTAGTAATACTATCTGCTTTACCTCACAGAGCGGCTAAGTACTACAATGCGACGGGTTAGCCTTTACCCATAATAAGATCTGCAATACCATGCTTTTAATAAAGATTTAGTACGTTCACTTATTTAATTCCAGCAGTGCAATTCACTTAGATCGTTATAACCAAATAGTGTTACTCAGCATAGTAGGCAGTATCACAAGTCTGGTATTAGCCCATCACATCCCCTAGCTCAATTTAGACTGGAAAAGTAAATATATCTCAGGGTTACCACATCCAGCAAATCGACTTAAAGGGGTCCACTATTACCTAGGTTTAGCAAGAAACGCAATAATTAATATAATAAAGCAGTTAGTTATTAATTTATAAACTTAATTACTAAGTATTCCACTTTATATTTATACTATTATTTATAACGTGTAAAAGATAAAAGTTCCTTTATAGTAACGCTTTATAGTACTATTAGGTTAAGCTATTATTATCAGTCTTTATTATGGTAAGGAAGGCTATTATAATAAAGAGAAACTTTAAGTAATATCAAAGATAAAATATAAGAATATTAAGTACGTTAGTATTACCATTATTTACAGTTTATAATAACAATTTATTTATTAATTATATCTTATATCTAACTTAAATCTAAAGTACTATTACTGCTGGTGTAGCTGGTTATATAAGGGGAGTTATACATTTATTAAACCAGATATTAAGTTCATCTATCAATGGTAACTTTACAATAATATCGTATGTTAGTATCTAAAGCGGGAAACTAACCTTAATTACTAGTATTAGCACACTATATTATAAGAGTTAGAGGCAAGCCTTACCAAGCACTTAAGTATAGCTTTTAATATCCTGTAGCTATACCGTTACGTCTAGCAGTTTTAATATACTAAGAGTCTTACTAACCTATTATATATTCTCCTCCTCCTTCTCCTCCTCCTTCTCCTCCTTATCCTTATCGCTACCGTCCTATATAGCTACATTATCTACTCCCTAATATAACCTACTTATACCGTTACCGTTAAGATTAAAGGAGCAGTACAACTTTTATAAGATTTTTTAAAGATTGTTATTAAGGAATATTACATATAACTCTTATTTTCCGTTATTATAATAACATATACTGTTAGAAAAGAATTACTCAGTTATATAATTACCTTTACCCTTTATATAAAAAGGGGGAAATGTAAGGATAGTTAAAGGGAACTATATAACCTGTTTAAACTTAAAAGTCCTTTTATTACTCTTATTAAAAAAGAAGAATAACGTTCCTGTTAGGTAAGGTAAGATCTATCAGGTAAGCAGGATAATATAGTAAAGGTCTTAAAACCACTTATTAGCTGCTACTACTTTAAGGAAATAACTAAGTATATTAAATATCCTTTATATTACTACCTGGTAATTCTTCGCTAACTATACCTTCTGTGCCCTTTAGTCCTGCTACTTAAAGAGAAAGCGGATAAGCTCCTAGGGGTTAATAATACCAGCTTTATTACTATAAATAAGGTGGGGATAGTAGGGCTTCTTTAAAGGCGCGTTCTTATTAAAGAACCTCCTAAATATAGTATTTTAGCAATATATTAGCAGCTTCCAGTTAAGACCTTAGTTAACGGTAAGGACCAGCTCCTCGAAGTTCTTATTCTGGCGGGTCATCTTGTCTTAAATATCCTGGTTGAACTGGCAAAGCATTAGATATATCAGATACTCTATCTATATAGCTATTACTACTTTGTTACCTTTAATTTACTTATCCTGATATTATAGTTAAGCTTAAAGTAACCGCACCTGGATATATTAAACTTCCTTAACTACTTACCACCGCTTGTAGTATTTAGTATAGAGTAATAGGTTACTAATAAAGAGCCTTTAGGTAACTACTCCTGTAAACTGTTAAAACAGCTACTGGAATAAACCTTACTGCTATTACCTAAAACCGTAGCGGACCATTAAACAATACATCCCTAGCCCTATCCGACACCTCTCTGCTAGCTAAGGTATATCCAAGTCAGCTACACCCTTATTAAAAGTAACAGCACGACTAATAATAATACCAGTTAGTATATCTTCTTCTAACTTGTTATGGGATATTTACTCCCTTTAAATCTACTTATCCTTAAAAAGTAGCGGCTCCTTATAAATATTATTACTGTTATAACAGTAGTAAAGGTATTATAAGGTAATAATTATAAGTATTATATCGGTAAGTAAGAATATAAAGCCTATTTGGCTAAGGATATATTTAAATAAAAAGTAATAGCGGTTAATCTAGGTATGGAGGAAGTTAAGTATAGTAATAGTAAAGATTATAAACTAAGTAAGGGGGCAGTTAGCTGCTGTTAGATTGGGTGTACTGGCGTTATTGTTATTAAAGGTATCCTAGACCTAGTATATCTCCTGAAAAAGGGTTATTATTATACAGTGCTCCTTTTACACGCCGTAAGAGCAGCCTTAGCACTCCTGTATATTTAGGACGGCGTGTGCCTTTAAGAGCAGGTAGCTCTTCTTAAGGGCGGCTTAGTGGATAATAGTAGCTTTACTTACTTGTTAGAGCTACTTAACGTAAAGGGGGTTGATAGCTAGGTTCTTATAAGCGGGTGGCTATAAGGTGTAAACTTTCTACGTATCGAACAGGGCTTTAAACAGATTATACCACTGTAAGTAGATAAGCCTATTATTAATCTTTACCCCCTTAAGTGCTAAGGTTACCGTTATACTATTAACCTTCTTAGTTATAGCTTATAAGTAGAAAGTTACCAGCGGCTTAAATATACAGGGGCTAGGAGGTCCCTTATTTTCCCTGTTATCTCTGTTACCTTAATGTCTCTTTAAACGCTTCTACTACCCTTACTTACCTTTACCTTTATTATTATTAAATTATACACTATTTTAGGTTATTATTCACTCTACCTTAATTACTGCTTAATTAATAGCCCTATTAGCTCCCTCTCTAAGGGACCTAGGTAGGGATGTAGAGGCCCTGTAGCGGTAAGGACTAACAACTTCACCTTCTTCGTCTAGGAGTATGCCCTCCTTTTTATTACTTAGGCCGCTACTATTCCTATAATCACTATCTTTTAAGTCTCACGTAACCTACTCTTTAATCTACTCCTCTTAGGATTTAAGGATTACCTCTAAGTAATAAATACAGTATAAGTACGTCTTTACTACTTTATCTATTACATTGTATAGTAGAGCAGTTAGCATAGCAGTAGTTTACTTCCCTAAATTAACGAACGTCTTATCGTTATTTAGGAAACGGGAGTTAAAGTAAGTCTTCTAATACTTTAAGAACCGATTAGCTGTAGGTTTAAACTCTTTACTTACTGTTACTACCTTATAATTAACTGATAATATAAACTAGAGCTTAGTGTTCTTACAGGTAATATAGATAATAAAGTTCCTAAAGTAGGAAAGACACTTAAGGTTACCTTTAATATTTACCTAAATATTATCAGTTAGCACCCTAAGGTGTTACCCTCCTAACGTAAGCCTTATATACTGTATCCTCCCTATACCTTAAAGTATATTATAATCTTTACCGTTACTACTGCCCTTTCTAATAACTGTACCTTAGGAGCAGGCTGTCCTAGCTTCTCCCAGTACGTATATAAGATATGCTGCAGCCTAGCGACTTTGTGGGATATACTAGGTAATATTTATATTATAAATTATTATACTGTTCTTATTAAGTATTAAAGTAGCTGTAAGGATAGTAAGAGTTAATATAGTGTTAAACTATAAACTGTACTGTTCGCCTAATAATAATATTAGTATAAGCTTACAGGTTAGATCGTTAGTAATAGCGTTAACTTACAGCCTCTCGTTAATAAGGCGCTTATATAGCCTAAGAAAGAATATATATATACTTATTATATCCCAGCTTATTACTTACTTAAGGCTGTAATGTGGGATGTGATATAACGGTATAGGGACTTATTCCTCTAACAGTAAGTTTAATATTATTAGGACAGGGATATTAAGATAAACGTTAGTAATAATATTCTTATTATTATACTTATCTAGGTACTAGCGGATCCCTTAACGGATAGTAGTAAGTAACGTTTTAAACGTATATATACTGTTAATATTATAAAATATAAGTGATAAGAGGGTAGTAACGGTTATAATGCTGTAATATACTGCTATACAGAGGCGTGTCAGTACGTCCTTATCCTTCTAACTGTTATAACCTTTAAAAGTAACATAGCAGTTAAGACCGGGAAGGTATTTAGTAAGGCCTAGTTATCTACTATTAAGCACATTTAGTATTAGGCCCCCTTCTACTGTTATAAACATTATAGTAAGGTCTTAGTTATCTTATTAAGGCTGCCTCTAGGCTATAAGTAATAGTCTTAATCGCTGTTACAACCTGTTAATTACGTCTACTAATAAGCCGTAATCTAGTAAGACTCCTTCACCTTAATGGAGTGTTATATGCTTAAGGAAAAGGGGGTTAATAGTTACCTTATATACTTTAACAGTATAAGTAAAGAGTTATTATAACTACTATATTAAGAATACGTAAAGCGGCTTCCTATAGGCTGGTTAAACATAAGGTGATCTTAATAGGCTGCTGTAAGTTACGTCCTTAACGTTAGTCTCTACCTTTTCGCCCTGGTTACCGTATAAGAGCAGTTTTTAACAGTCTAATATTAACCTTACTACGTTACTTTAGACTTATAATAACTGCTTACTACTCTAATTAAATAACATACCTTTACTACTAAATAGTAATAGCTTGCTACTACTCCTAGCTTAGCTAACACTCCTAACCTTATAATTACTGCTATTTTACAGTGTAGAGGGATATGGAAGCAATAAAGACCTTAAGGCGTTACTTCAGGCTTTTAATACCCCCCTGCAGTCTTAGCTAGATAGTATACCTTCGTTACCTTTAAATAATAATAACCTGCTACTACTCCTATTATCCCCTAGTAAGCTGCTACTTTTATTACCTCCACTAGCTTAACTAATGCTTTTAACCTTACCTCTGTTACTGTTTTATAATATAAGATTATTTAATAGTAAGGGGGGAAGCTGTAATATAAATGGGAGTTAACGTTACTGGGTAGTGATAAGAGCAGGTAAGCTAGGTCTAGAGTGGGGTAGCTTAGTGCTTACTCCTGCTATTATATTACAGATATTAAAAGTACTGGCTAATATACGTTAGGTAAGGTAGGACTGTTATAAGGTAGATAATAACGGCCTGCCTGTATATTAATTACTAGTAGCTGGTAAAGTAAGCTGCGAATGTTGCGATAAGCTATCGCTTTCTTCCGTTTAATTACAGTTATCTTATATACTGGCCACTATCAGCAGGAGGGTTAGTAACTGCAGTACTAATAGGTATTACTGTTATAGTAGGTTACTAAGTTGTAAGCTATTACAGCTTCCTGTTATTATTAAACGGATATTATAAGAGTTAATTACTACTGCCTTTAATAACGCCTTTTTACTAGTTAGTTTAAGGGTTTTCTTACCACTAAGAACTTCTTTATTTTTCTAGCGCTTTAAGTCCTTATTATCCCTAACCCCAACTAGCAGCTACATAGCAGGACTTAATAATAGCTAATTATGTAATATCGCTATAAGTTTTACCTCCGCAGTCTTACGCTCTGTAACCTGTTAGGAGAGGTTTTATAGCGTGTTCTTAAGGAAGACGTTATTAAAGTAACCGCTATTTAAAGGCTTTTTAAGTTCTAAGAGGTATATCTCTTCTACCTATGTTTCCCTAAAAGGTCCTTAATTACCCCCCTTAGCATTAACTTATTTATATTAATCGTTACTATTGGTAACATTTCGGGTTAGCTAGTTTATATCTTCTTATATTATAATTATAATAGATGGTTATTGTAAGTAAGTGGCTAATGCTAGCTATTACGTTTAGTTAAAGAGGTTATAATGTAGTGGGTATGTTACTTAAGAAGTGTACCTATTACTACGCTAGCGTTACTCTCCCTCCCTCCTCTTTATTAATAGTAAACGCTATAAGCGAAAACCTAAACTAATCGTACATAGGTTACTATAGCAATAAGGACCTAATATAGAGGTAACTAGCTAAGACAGGATTTAATATCGGTACTGTTAGTCTAATTATACTAATATTATCTCTCTTAATAAGTATAGTAAATAGTTACTAAAAGTAACCTTATAATAAGTCGTTAATAGCAGTTAGACGCAGTAGCGGAGTTAGTAGTAACACGTGTGGCAGAGGAAGACTACTATCTGCAGCGATACCAGTAACTAAGTTAGTCGTCTATATTTATATTTATAAAGGGGCTGGTTATTAATAGTTAATTAATAGTCTTACAGGAACGCCCTTACGTTACCTCCTTGCCTAGTTAGCCATATTATATCAGTTTTACTCTCTTTTAGCTACTCTCACTTCCTCTTTAGTAACGTATAACTTAAGACGAACCATATTGTATTGCTAAGCTAGCTGTAACGATAGGTATTAGTTGTGTGAACTTACTAATAAAGTAACTTAGTATATTACTTTTTAACGGTAGTAATCTGTTAGTATGTAGCTTTTCGCGTTTTCTGGAAAACCTTCTTCCCCTTATAGTCAATCCGGGGCAATCCTTTAACATTAGCTCCAGATAATAGTAGGGTGTCCATCGTCTGTATTTTTATAATTGTGACGATTAATAGTGTTATATCATTACCTTTTTTAGGACTATCTGATAAGCTGTAGTTATTAAACTAGTTAAAGCAGTCGTTTTGGTAAACTAACTAGTTTACTAATAATGTAAAGCCTTTATTTATATCTCTTTATATATAATGTGTATACAGTGTTACTTTAATAAAGCTCTGCTTAGCACTGTTAGTGCGTATACTGAAAGGTGCCCTAAACACTAACATCTACTTACGTCGTAAAGTTCTATAACGTAACACTTTTACAATTCCTATACAAATACATCCAAATTCTAGTTAGAGCTTCTTCATGTATTATCTATAATATATACTAGTTTTAAGGATATTTAAATACAGACAGGAGGAGGAGCTAATTTACATATTAAACCTCCATAATTTATATAATAAAATATATACTTTTTCCCTCTATTATAAACCATACTACTACCTTTTTTCAGATCTCTTAGAAAATTAAATAAAGCGATTAAAGAGGACCAGGGTATTCTTCTATATAAAATATATAACCTTTAGCCTAATTGTTAAAATGTAATTATTAAAGAATTATAAATATAGTAATAATTTAGGTAAACTTAAGGTTTAACTGCCTGTTACGTTACGGATAATTACCTACCTATAAAACAGTTTACATCGTTAGAATCCTCGTACTCCTACCTCTCTATTAATATAAGACTTACTTTAGTAAGATATGTATTATATAAAGGATATTATAGTTTCTCTATATATTTAGTGGAGGTAACGGGGTTCTTTAGTCTTAGTAAGTGCAGCTTAAAAAGTCATATACGTAGCCTTATATTAGTAGGTTTTTACTAAATCTTATACGTATAATAAAGACTAACGTAATAACCTTAACGATAAAGTCTAGATAGTTAAAAACCCAGAAGTTATTAGAAAAAGAAGAGTTTAAGTAAAAGACAGTAGTAAAAAGCTTTAAGAACTTCGTAAATCTTACCTAAAGGAGTCCGATCAGTTCTTAACCCACAATATCTAAAGCACGTTTATTAAAGGCCAGCAGTTACTTAATACAGGAATTCCAATCTAAATATATAGTAATAAAAAGTAGCTTTGATACATCTGCCAGATAACGTACAAAGGCCCTAACAAAGCCAAGCCTTCGGTATTCTTAAAGATTAAAGTAAGAGGATTTAGCGTGTACTAAACAGACCTACTAGACTTCCAGATCATACTGTAAAAGCATCTAACTTAGAATAAATAAATCTAAGAGATGTAATGGCGTGCATTAAACAGACCCAGACCTACTGGACTTCTAGATTATACTGCAAAAGTATCTAACTTAGAATAAATAAATCTAAGAGATATAATAACGTACATTAAACAGACCTACTGGACTTCCAGATTATACTGTAAAAGCATCTAACTTAGAATGAATAAATCTAAGAGATATAATAGCGTGCATTAAACAGACCCACTAAACTTCCAGATCATGCTGCAAAAGCATCTGACTTAGAATGAATAAATCTGAGAGATATAATAACGTGCATTAAACAGACCCAGACCTATTAGATTTCCAGATTATACTGCAAAAGCATCTGACTTAGAATAAATAAATCTAAGAGATATAATAGCGTTCACCAAACAGACCCACTAAACTTCCAAATCATACTGCAAAAGCATCTAACTTAAAATAAATAAATCTAAAAGATACGATAGCATACATTAAACAGACCTAAACCTACTAGACTTCCAGATTATGCTGCAAAAGTATCTGACTTAAAATAAATAAATCTGAGAGATATAATAACGTTCACCAAACAGACCCACTGGACTTCCAGATCATACTGCAAAAGCATCTAACTTAGAATGAATAAATCTAAAAGATATAATAGCGTTCACCAAACAGACCTACTGGACTTCCAGATCATACTGTAAAAGCATCTAACTTAGAATAAATAAATCTAAAAGATATAATAACGTTCACTAAACAGACCCACTAGACTTCCAGATCATACTGCAAAAGCATCTAACTTAAAATAAATAAATCTGAAAGATATAATAACGTACGTGTTAAAGGGTATTAAAGTGTTAAACTCAGATAATACACTACCTAATAACTTAAGGTACTTAAGGCTCAGCATATTAGAAACAGCATAAAGGCTATTATAAGGCTACCTTTTAAAGGTCCTTTCTAACAGGTAATATTATACCTTCCTATATTATAAAAAAACCTTTTTCCATTAGGAAAAGGTCTTCTTACATTATAAAAAGGCCTTTTTCCGTTAGGAAAAGGCCTTCTTGCACTATAAAAAGACCTTTTTCCGTTAAGAAAAGGCCTTCTTACATTATAAAAAGACCTTTTTCCGTTAGGAAAAAGCCTTCTTACATTATGAAAAGGCCTTGTTACATTAGGAAATAACCTTCTATTACGACCTGCACTTATCACAGGCCTCGAGAAAACTAGCATAGGTTAAGACAGAACGTATAACAGGACGCTAAAGACTAAGTAGGTATTCCGAAAACGGCTTATTAAGCTAACACTCCTAGATAGGGGTTCAATGTCACTGTAAGTCGTTATCACTATAATAAACAAAAGTAAGTCTAAACAGTAAGATATAAATAAATAATTAAATACTAGCAAGAAGAACCAGAAGTCCCTTACAGCTATCTTAAGCACAATAATATCTATCTATACTAACTAACTAAAAGGTACTCTGTACCTTGCTCAGTAAGGTTCTACTTAATAAGGGACTAAACACCCTGCTACTGAGCACCTCCTACTCAGTAACCTTATAAATGCTTAGTAAGTAAATAGGTTTGCTAAGACTAAGTAACAACTGATTGGTCGTAAGGGCTTCAGGTCTTTACACCCCTAGCTCAGTACGCAGCATCGTGTATACTGCCTCCCTACACTGTTCTTTCTACGGGGGTTTTATCAGGCGGTACTAGCTTAAGTAACAGCTTATAAGGTCGTCTAACCTTCCTATATTAGGAAGACACCTTCCTACATATATAAACTAGCTATCCCATTATAATCCTTATACATATTATTATTAGAATAATCCCATTTTTTATTAAAAGTCTTAATAAGTTAAATCTTAGTGTTCCGTAATCTATATTAACTGCCTTTACAGCTTTTAAGTTATTTATAACTTAGCTAAAGAAGAAGACCTTTTAAGATTAATATCTGCTTTATGTGAAACGTTAGGAATCTTAGAATCTGCACTTACCTTTTATTTAACTAATATACTAATTTAGCTTATATTTAAAGACTCTTTTTCCTTTAAATGCCTTATAGTAAACCAGTTAGTTTAAAGTGCTGTAGTTTATTAACCCTTACCTTTTAAAGTATTAGACTGTAAAAGGTAGTTCTATATATATTATAATAATAATTATAGTTATTAGTAGTAATAATAATGTTTTATAGAAGTAGTATATTATAATGGTTATATACTAATGTTAATAATAGTTATATATGTTAGTATTAGTTATAGTAGGGTTAGAATATGCATACCTAAAGGTGTATTTGGTTTTTATATAGGTAGGGAATCTGTAGCTGTTGGCCAGTGCACTATAACAGTAGTAGTGGCTAATAGGCTAGTAGAACGTATATATACTAAGCTGCGTTTGGTTTTTGCTTAGGTAGGGAGTCTGTAGCTTTTAGCTAGTGCACTGTGGCAGTGGTGGTGGCTAGTGGGCTGGTGGAACGTGCATGCACTGGGCTACATTTGGTTTTTGCTTAGGTAGGGAGTCTATAGCTTTTAGCTAGTGCACTGTAGCAGTGGTGGTAGCTAGTGGGCTAGTGGAACGTACATGCACTAGGCTTCGTTTAGTTATTGCTTAGGTGGGGAGTCTGTGGCTGTTAGCCAGTGCACTGTAGCAGTGGTGGTAGCTAGTGGGCTGGTGGAACGTGCATGCACTAGGCTGCGTTTAGTTATTGCTTAGGTAGAGAATCTATCTGTTTTAGGTTATTGCTTAAGTGGAGTATATGTGGGGTCCTGGTATATACGTAAGTTAAACTGCTTTAAGTTATTGCTTAGGTGGAGTCATTGCTGTTTTAGGTTATTACTTAGGTAGGGTTCTAAAGTAGGGCGTTTTAAGTAAAAAAATGAAAAACTTGCACTTTTTAAGAATATTTAACTAATTAACTAAAATAGTTAGCGTAAAACGGATTTAAGTTCTATATTACAAATTAGTGAAATATTGTAATGTGTAAAATCTATATAATTTTATCTTTATATAAGCCTAACCCTAAGGCAGAAAGCATAGAGAGAGGAAAAGAAGATTAAGATTAACGCTGACAAAGATAAGTATAATGTCAAGGAAGTCGTGGATTTATAAAGGGGAAAGAACACGTTTGAATATCTTATTAAGTGGCTAGATTATAGCTTTAAGAGTAACTTATAGGAATTAGTTAAGAACTTTAAGTGTTTAAACTTAATTACAGAGTTCTACTGAAAGAATTTAGACTAACTAAGGCTAATAATAAAAATTAGAAAAATAAGATAAGATCTGATATTTAAACTACTATACTAAAGAGTAAGATTACTATAGGACTTAAAGCCCGAAAAGTGGTAAGAAACTCCTTAATAAGTATGGAAAGACGTTTGTTAAAACCCTTAACTAAGGTTATAAGGACCTTAGACTTAGTAAGGAGGCTGGGCTTTTAAAGCCCTTAAAAAGCTTTATATAAAGAATAAGTGCTATTAAGAAAAAAAAAAATTAGTAAAGAAATAAGCGTATTATTATTACATTATAAAACTAAAGGAGGAAAAGAAGCTACTAAGTTAAGAAGAGGTTATTAGTTATAGTAACCCCCTGGAAAAAGAACCGGCAGGTGTTCCTGCTAGAAAGCCTCCTTAGTTAAAGGACTTGTTAGCCTTAAGAGGAGTAGTTAGATAGGCCTCCTTTTACTCTTAGAAGCGGAGGATTTCTGCCTCTTGACTAAATGCAGAAAAAGCTTACTCCTCTATCTTACGGCACTAAGTTTCGATCCGTTTAAGTTAAGTAACAGCTTCGCGGAGCTTTTAGGTTTTTAACTTTAAGTTCCGCGTAGTAATGTTATATTTAGCGTTAAGATAGCGTTTCTTAAAAAGAAGCCGCTAGAGGAAAGCGTTACTGTAATTAAACATGTTATATAAAGACGAAGCTCTTACTAATAAATATTTAGAGTAGCTGTCTGATTGTATAGTAACGAGATAGGGAAGCGATTTTAAAGAATAATAATTATAAAGCGACATTTACAATTTAAAAGTCAAAGTAAAGTCCGTAAGGTTACGGTGACGAGAGGTGCTGTTTTTCGAAGTGCGCTTTTGCATACGATTAGTAGGTATAGTTACGTTAAGAAAGAAGGAACACTTTTATTAGGGTTCTTTATAGAAAAAGAACGTTAAAGAGGGGGAATTATGTGACGACCCTGTAAGCCGTTACTTAAGCTAAAGCGGCCTAACAAATCCCCTATATAAGGAACAGTGTAGAAAGACAGTACGTACGGTACTGTGCATTAAGCTAGGGGTGTAAAGACCTAAAGCCCTTATAATTAACTAGCAGTTACTTAGTCTTAGCAGGAGTGCTTACCTATTAAGCATCTAAGAGACCTTTAAGTAAGGAGTACTTAGTAATAAGTTGCTTAGTTCCTTACTAAGTAATAAGCTACTAAGTAAGGTATAAAGTACCTTTAGCTAGTTAATATAGATAGTTATAGTTATGCCTATAACTACCGTAAGGGACTCTAGTTCCTCACGCTAATATTTAATTGTTCATTTATGTCCTACTGTTCAGACTCACCTCTGTGTATTATAGTAGCAGCGACCTACAGTGATATTAAACCTCCCGTTTAGGAGTGTTAGCTTAGTAAGCCGTCTTCGGAACGCCCTATACCTGTTAGCGTCCTGCTATATGTTCTGTCTTAACCTACACCAGTCCTCTCGAGGCCTGTGTCGGGTGTAGGTTGTAATAGTAGTGCTTCATAATACACTGTCCTCTCCGGACTGTTACTTCTACAGGGGATACGTCGGGCCACGCCGGCCTAGGTGGCGGCCTGTAAGGTCGTTATATCATCAGCATTATAGCAGGATGGAGTATCTACGCGGAGCCTGATAATAACGACGTCAGCGACACCGAGGACGCCGAGGACAGTGAACCCGAGTCATCTACTATGAAAACCGCCATTCATAAACCTACTTTGACGGTGCAGCTTGCTAAGAATGAGCACTGCCCCGCTACCGACAGTAAGTCCTCGTCGATGTAGATTTGCTCTTAGATTTGCTTCCTCTGCAAAAATCACTAGCTATTAGACTGTCCCCGTCGAACACACTACCACTTTTTGCCATTGGAACCCATAAAGGGACCCAAGTGGTGAGAGAAAAAGTACTTAAGGTATAAAGTTGCAAATATTAGCTAAGAGAACATATCTATATACTATAAGTAGCGTCCCTATGTATAGGGAATCCTTCAGCCTGTACTGGCTTAATAAACGGCCTGCAAGTCCGTCACACTTACCCAGGTTACATTAATTATTTTACTTTACTTCTTAAAACTGGAGTATAAAGAGACTTTAAAATATCCAATTCACAGGGCGTAAAAGCGTACTGCGCAGTTAGGTACATATACTAAGCTTGCCACTAGCATATAACCAAACTAAGATGGAGTGTAAGTAAAATATTAGAGGCACTACCTATATCGACCCAAAATCTTCGGGCTGCG
>Ga0247781_1000124_pt1 | contig 22371 bp, 37 predicted proteins | sample UWRJL184509B5_FD_179922 | JGI IMG/M metagenome (GOLD analysis project Ga0247781, IMG submission 179922) | Plant litter microbial communities from Arlington Agricultural Research Station in Wisconsin, United States - UWRJ-L184-509B-5 | ecosystem: Environmental > Terrestrial > Plant litter >...
CTTGACAGCCTTACCGTACTCCGCAGGGAAGCCGAGGATGTTGCCTCGGGTCGCGTTGAAGTTGATCCCAGCCGGGTTCTGAAGGTTACCGTTGGCATCGCGCTCCGCACCCTCACGGATGAGGCGGGCACGGAAGCGAGAGTCAACCGCCCAACCATCGAAGTCGGTCTCAGGGTCAATCATCTCGTAGCCCGCGATCAGCTCGTCGTAGAGATTGCCTGGGCCTGGAACGGTGTCCAGGTTGACCACGTTCGTGGTGTTGTTCAGAACGTTCGTGGAAGTGATGCCCTGGAGGGCACCACCCGTGAGAGGCTGCTTACCGTGGAAGACCGCGAGGTCGATACCACGACCGATCGCCAGAGCCATGTCGGACTGGATCTTGCTGTAGAAACCCTGTGGGTTCGTACGAGCAAACTCCTCAGACACGGTGACAATCGTGGCCAGCTTGATCGGGCTGAAGGACTGGGTGTCCCACGCAACGCCCGACAGTGGCTTCAGACCACCCTCTCGGAGCGCGTTGGTCGTACCAGTACCTACCTGGCCAACCTCAGGACGCTTCGTCTGGACCGGGATTACGGTCTCACCGTACGAGACGGGGATTCGCTCACCCAGTCGCAGGACAAGAGAGGTCTCCTGAGCCTGTTCAAAAATAGCCCCTACGATCTCCGGTGGGAGAAGGTCATCGGGGACGTACGCCAGACGACCCTGGTGGTTGTTGGTCGTATTCGGCGCGAGTTCGTTGATCATTGCCATTGTGGCATTCCTTACTTCTTGAGGTTAGTCTGGACCATGTCGGCAAACAGCTCAGCCGGGGTCTTAACGCCACTAGCGTTTCCACCCGCACCCTGGGACTTGTCGGTTGCACGCTGCCTTCCAGCAGGCGAACCAAACATGTCCTTGAGCTGAGTGGCATGGGCCTTCAGCTCGTCCTCGGTGCTGCCCTTGAGCAGGTCTGCAAATACAACGGCCTGTTCACCCGGAACTTCAGCCGCAATGGCAACCTTGAGCTTGGTCAGCCCGGTTACCGCGTTGTCACGCTCCGCCGCAATGGCGGTCTTCTCGGAAGCCAGTGCCTTAAGCTGCTCGTCGTAGGCCTTGGAGGTCTCAGCCTTTGCTTCATCAGCGGCGGTCTGAGCCTTTAGGCGGTACTTAGCCGCTTCGGCGTTAGCATCGGAGATAGCCCGACGAGCCCAATCCGGTAGCGCATCAGTGTTCTGCGTGCCGGTGGTGGTCGTGGCGGACTGGTTATCGTCGGACATTATGACTCCTGGTCATGTTAGGTGAGATCGGCTCCAGGCCGACCTATTTGACTACTGCAAATTCTGAGGGGTCTACGTGGTTGTCTTCGATAGCACGACGGAATGCGTTAAGAGCATCCCGCCCGGAGAGGCCCTTGGTTACTTCCTTCCACGTCTTCTGTGCTTCCAGGTAATCGTCTCGACCCTGCCAATCATTGCGGTCAAAGACTGGTACTACCTTGCAGTCACAGTTGGGGTGGAACCTTGTCATCAGCTCGTTGAAAGCTTCAGTATCGCCTTCGTCCAGGATCTCAAGGGCTGTCGTATCGTCCGTGTTCAAACCGGCCGACTCTGCGGACTGGTAGACCGGACCTCGTGAGACCAGCATCAAGCAGAAACCACAGGTTTCGCGCCCGGTAGCTACCCGCGCCCAACCCACTGCGGAACTGTCACGATCGACAGCGTTACGGATGGTCCTGCGACCACCGTTTTCTACTTCCTTGACTGCCCTGAACCCAGCCTGGATCGCTTGACCCAGAGTAGTTTCGTTGAGCTGGAACGACTTCTTGGCTGGAAGCATAGCTTCGTAGAACCAGTCGTACTCATATCCTGCTAGATCAACGTCGAAACGCTCATCTTCGTCTGTGTGACGTTCCCGTTGGGTATCGTAGTAATCCCTTGCGAGCTGAGCACTTTCCCGACGAGCCTCATTGACAAGCGGGAAAATGCTCCGAACGATGTCCCCCCACACCTGCGACGTGAGGGGGATCAACAAAAAGGGAAGTAGTACCGCCAACACGACCCGCATTACACGGGCCGAAATGCTACGCTGCCTTCTGTGAAGTTCCGTTAGCAGCATTGGGGTCTACCTTTCCGATCTGCTCGTTGGCCTTCGCAGTGCCATCAAGCAGAAGTGCGTTCATCTGGGCTACGGGGTCGTCCTGGTCCCACACACGCATTTGCTTGCGCTGGACATCGGAGTAACCCATCTCGATGCGTGCCTGCTCAACCGGAATGATTCCAGCCTGCTGAAGCTTGACAACGCCATCAGACTTAGCCGCGAACGTTGGGGTGGAAGGATCACGCCATACCGATTCGAGTTGGTAAGCATCCTTGGGGATCTCACCATCCATGACCAGCATTCCGAGACGCATGGCATCTTCCCAAGCCTGCCCGAACATACGGGCCTTGCGTTCGGTCTTCTTTACCAGTCGCGATTCGGCCGACTTGATGGCCTCAGCACTCGCCGGGTTCTCCGAGGAGAAGGAGAGATACTGTGGGGGCAAACCCGTGTACGAAGCTACCTGCTTGGCAAGCTCCTGGAGGGACTCGGTAAAGTTCCGCAGATCCGCAGCAGAAAATTGCATACCCTTGCCGTTCTCATTCTCGAACGCGAGGATACGAGCCATATAGGCTTCCATAGCAGCGCCGGGATTGTCAGGGTCGGTAGGTAGTTCGTCTCGATCGATACCAAAGAGCACACGCTGTGGGATGGCCATAAGCTCGGAGGCGGTCTGAAGGTTCATCATGATCCGGGAAGCAGCATCCGTTGCCGAACGAAGCTCCAGGGTGATCTCAGACTTGCCGTACGCCTCGGTGAGACGCTCCCGATTCAGGAGTTGGGTAGCAAGTACCCGTCCCAGATCGTGCTTAATGACTTCATCGACCTTCCACTGAGCGAAAGGACCACCACGGGCGAGATATACCGTCCTGTCTGGCAGGAGCAGCGTCGCCATGTCTTCCTTGGGAATGGTGGGATGCTTGTAGAGCCTCAGCGCTTCGGTCAGCTTCTTGGTTCGCTTGTCCTGCTTCGCAATGAAGTTGAAAGGGGACTCAACACGAATGATAGGAATATCCGGGTTGTCGTCGTCCTCACCAGGTGCGGCCACGGTGATATACGAAACACCGTGGATCATTGCCTCAAGGTGTCCTAGACCCGACTCGGCATCCAGGAAGTTCGCCTGCCACCAAGAGCGGAGACGTTCGTCTACCTCTGCCTGATCTGCGTTGCGGAAGTCTTCCAAGTCCAGTCGCTCTTCAAGACTGTCCAGGTACATTCGAGGCCAACCAATAGCCGCCGTCATGTGGCGCAGCTCAGGGGGCGTACTCAACCCCAGGGCCTTGAGTCGATATTCCGACTCGTAGTAAGCCTGATTCTCCTTCAACTTGCCCTTGCGGCCGTTGAGTGCGTTAATCAGGTCGTCTACTGTCTTATCGTATTCGCTCACCTTAGGATTGCCACCCCCTTCTTCTTGTTGTTCTTACCCATCAGGAACTCCTGTCGTGCTCCAAAAGCGAGAACCGCACAGACCGCAGCATCGATCTTGCGGGAGCTGTCTTTTGTCGCCTTGCTGATGGAGATTCCAAAGTTGTTTGGACGCCGGATAGCGTTCAATACATGTCGTCGTAGCGCAACGTCTCCGTTGTGCACTAGTTCTCGTTCGATCACAGCATCCTGGAAGCGCTCGCAGTCGAGAGTGAACGCCTTGATGTTGGACCGCATGTCATACGCGATTGGGTGCTTGGCCGTGGCCTTGTGCTTGAGCTTCTTACCGTACTTGGCACCCCATGCATCGACATACGATTCGAATTCCTTGACGTCAGACCTGAAGGCCACCACATCGTACTGAGCGAATGCCCAGTCGACCGTGTTGTTCACGTCCTCACGAGGAACCTCACCGCCATACTTCTCGGGATTCCAAATCTTGATCGGGAAGATAGCCGCGTCTTCGACTCGGCAAGCCACAAGGGCCGTCCAGTCGGAAGACTTACTGCCGTCGAAGCCCATCGTGATCCTGTCGCCCTTTTCCAGACGCCTAACGTCTACCGACATGCACTTGTCCCACTCACGGGGAGATACCCAAGCGTCTTCGGCTGCGTTGATCTGGTTCAGGAACTTGCGTCGGGACTCTGTGACGTCTTCTCGGACGTCCAGGATGGATTCTACGATGATCTCGGTATCCAGCCAGTCAGCGTCACCCCTGCAGATTTCCAGACCCTCACGGAGCTTCTGAACGGCTGCCTCGTAGGCCTCGGGATCTTCGATGAGTTCCGCGATCTCGCCTACAGGCGTGTCGGCAGGTGCTTCGAGTGCGTCATATAGGAACTTGGTGTCAACAGCCTCACCGGAGTGAACCTGCTGCCAGGCGTCCCAGTCTCGTTCTGCGTCGGATTCCTCACCAGGACGATGAGCGTTGCAGATCGATAGCGAACGACACGAGGCGTAAGCACCCTTGGTCACGTTACCTCGGATGATGTTGGCCATCTCAAGACCCTGGTTGGATTCGATCCACCACTGGGTCTCGTTCTTGATCACGAAGGTAGGACGCTTGCCCTCAAGCGCCAGAGGCGAAGAGGTAACCGACTCGATCATCCCACCCGCACGTGAGTAGATAATGGTCTTGTGAACGTCCAGGCCGAAATCTTCCTTCAACTGCTTGGACGCCATAGCCGGAAACAGGGTAAACGTGTTACGCGTCTGGTCCTGCGATACGGCTGCGATCTGAATCCAGGCTGAGGCCTTGGCCTTGCCTACGGGCTTACCCGTCTTGGGGTCCCAGTGGCTAAACTGGACAGGTCCGCAAAGCTCTGCAAGTGCCATAGCAGCGGCAAGGGGGTCCTTACCCCATCCCTTAAGCCTGCGTAGCAAGCCATTTCTATAGAGAAAGCGTCCCGTATTCTCATCAACTGCGTACCACCAGCATAGAAAGCGATACTGTTCGAACGTAACTACAAAGTTCTCTCCCGCGTTAGGCCCGGAAGGCTGAATGACGTATTTCCACATCCAGTTGACAATTTCGTCGCCTAGCGTGAATTCAGGTAGGTAGAACCCACCCGACTCAAGAGTCTGCCAGGTGGGGCCTACAACGTGGGCCGGTGTGGGAGCAAGAGGTGGCGAACCCATTGTGCTCCTTAGTTGATCTGGCCTAGGTTCTTGACCTGCCAGTAGAATGGGAAGGTTGCGGACGCATACAGCGTCCCTGCGTTTGCCGACTTGTTTCCAAGCACGAACACCACATCCGAACCGTCCAGGTCCCCTGCTTCAACGACAAAACCTCGCGAAGAGGTAATCGTGTTGAACGGAGGCGGATACCAACCGGGGTCGCCTTCCACTGCTGGAGTAGAAGTACCCGTCGACATCCAACGTACGGCCGTAGACCCAACCCTTACCGCTGCGTCGAAGAACGACTGTGTATTGTCACCCTTCATGCCGTGGATAGAAATCTCCACCCAATCCCCTACAGCAGCGGGAATGGAGAGGACGAAGTCGAGTGGCAGTCCGTTAGGTTGCCCCGGAAGGGCAAAAGATCCGCTCGTGTTTGGAAGCGGAGTTACGTTGCCGGATGTGATTCGCTCATACCTAACCTTGGGGCGTGCGGCTGCGATAGCCGCTGTCACCGCTGAAGTGTCTGCCTTAGTGGCCAGACCCGAGGTTAGCTGAGAAGTAGTGGCGTAAGAGCCTGACGCTTGCTTTCCGTCAAGCGCCGTGCTGAGTCCTGTGACATCCGAAATGGCGTGAGTGTGGACAATTCCTGCGTACCTCGCATCACCACGGGCGTTATTGTGGTATTGCGTATGGTCGTCATCAGATAGCCCTGTAAGAGAACCGTGATCAGTGACTCCTCCTCCACCGCCTCCGGGGACGAAGATATTTCCGTACTGGTCTGGGAAGTGCCCATTGACGCTCCTCACGGGGTCATAGAGATCCGGATCGGGGAGTAGCATCCCCACCGCGTCTGGCAGGTTTAGCGCTACACCATCAATAACTTCGATGACCTTGGTAACCCTGTACAGCTCTGAGAGCCGCACAGACACCTGATACAGGCCTTCGGGGAGGGTTTGGTTCAACTGACCGGCTGGGACGTCTACGACCGTCTTGACGGGGATTACGACACCGTCAGGGTCGTCTGGGATCTCGACCGATTCGAGGAGCAGGAACACGATGGTGCCAACAGCCAAGTCGCCCTTGGGCGTGTACCACGTGCCGGTTACGGTCCCTGTGGGTACCGAGGCTGGTAGTGCCATGCTTGATCCGTTCTGAAATTTTAGTTGGGACTGAAATTAGCAACCACAGTTGTATTCGGTGGGCTTACCGCATAGCGGGCAGTAAGAGTCTGAACGAGTCAACTTGATCACCTCCTATCACAAAGTCAGGATGGGTGGGATCGAACCACCGGCCCCGCGCTTCCAAAGCGCTCACTCTACCTCTGAGCTACACCCTGATGACGGTTGTTTAAGGGACAACCCACAAACCCTTGAGCCGCTACTAGGACTTGAACCCAGAACCACTCGATTACGAAACGAGTGCTCTACCTTTGAGCTACAACGGCGGAGCGGGGCCACGAGGTCTCGAACCCCGGACAGCTCCTTTGGAGGGAGCCGTTTTGCCAACTAAACTATGTCCCCTTAGTGCCCGGCACACAAGAACCGACCACATATCTTACACAGAAACACCATGCTGCTGACCAAGGATTCGAACCTTGAATTGATGAATCAGAGTCACCGGTGTTGCCAGTTACACTAATCAGCATTGTCCGGCCGTTGCTCACACGCAGACGCCCGGCACTAAGGTGTACCGGCTCGTAGGCCGTACTGCTTTTCGTGGTCATTCGCCCAGGATTTGAACCTGGAACCTAGGGATTAAGAGTCCCTTGCTCTACCCTTGAGCTAGCGAACGGTAGTCGATCCTGGACTTGAACCGGGGACATCCTACTCATCAGGTAGGCGCTCTTACCACTGAGCTAATCGACCGTGAGGGTACCTGAACCGTGACACTCTGGGCACTGAACTTCTTCGCCCGAACCCGCGATGATCACGACCCTTTGGCCCTTGCATACGTAACATTCGATCTCTGCCAAAACAACTCCAAATAGGTGGTTGGTAAGGACGGGACTCGAACCCGCTAAGACCAGTTTCACAAACTGGTGCCTCGACCACTTCGGCATCCTTCCGGCTCCCGCCTGAGGAGTTGAACCTCAGAGAACCACTGCGGGAATTTAGCAGTACACGCAACCTTCGCATCGCTGCTTATGGGTGCGCATACGGTGACAGTTGGCGCAGACTAGATCGCACTTCAACGACTCGGCGTATTGCCGATCGTAGGAGATCGAGCACCCGTCTTGGCCCAAGCTGAACGATTTGTCAGCAGGAACCCTGTGATCGAAGTCGTACATGAACGCTGGTCCGACAAAGCCACAGTCATTACAGGCCCCGCCGTGCGCTTCTACAAGCTTGCGTTTCGTTCGACGTCGCCACTCGGCAACCATCTTTGCATTTGATCCTGGCATTATCTTCCATCCGTTACATGGAACCTTCGTTGCGAAGGTAGCTGAATACACTGGATTCGAACCAGTATCTAACGGGGTAACGGCCCGTCGCTTTGCCAGTTAAGCTAGTATCCAATAACGTGGCCACTCGATACAGCCGCCACGACATGATAGTGTCGCGCACGCCATCGCTGGACCATCGGCTAGTTCCTACAAGTGCGAGTGTACTAGCAACTAAGGTGTCGCCCTTGAGGGATTCGAACCCCCGCAAACCCAGGTTCGTAGCCTGGTGCTCTGTCCGGACTGAGCTAAGAAGCGATTTCTACACGGATACGATCGGCAATCCCGGACTTGAACTCTTCTACGTAGTCCATCCACTCTTGCGGCATGTTCTGCTGCCACATGCCACGACTGGCTTCGATGAACCCCATATACAGGTCTTGGTACATCTTGGGCCAGTCGTTGAACTCTTCCTTGCTTGCGATCATCGATCCTCCGTAAGTGGTTACCCGCCAGGGAATCGAACCCTGATCTCCTGGGTGTAGGCCAGGAACTCTTCCTTTGAGCTAGCAGGCAAAGCCGAAACGCTTGGATTTGAACCAAGAACCCGTGGCTTTTCACGCCACTGCTCTTCCAAGTTGAGCTACGTCCCGTTGATCCCAGTTCAAGGACTCGAACCTCGAACTCCCGAGTTACAGTCAGGCCGGTTGCCAATTACCATACAAACTGGGACAGTACTCCCCGAAGGATTTGAACCTTCACTGAATAGGGTCTGAGCCTATTGCCTCTTCCGTTGGGCTAGAGGAGCTTAAACCTGTGTTCATCGGGCGCACCGGCCCACGAGGTTGTACACACCCCGACGCTTGGCAGCGTTTTGCACAAGTGGTCGCGAGGCAGGGAGTTGAACCCCACCTGCGGAGCTTATGAGACTCCCAGGATTGCCGAATACTCGCGTTGTTACCCCGCTTTGATTCCCAGACGGGGGTCAACTGGGTGGGGTCATCAGACCCTCAAATCACTATGGCTATCGACGGGGACAGGAGAACATGTGCTGTCCACCCTTGAGCCCACAATCGGGGCACCCGTCGTCGCCTGGAACAAACTGGATATTACTCACCACGGCCTATTCGGGCAGGTTGGGCTGTGGTTGTCGCCTAGACCGCCACACCACCTGCACTTGGTAGTCGTCACTTGTTCTCGTTCTGTAGGTCCTTGATCACGTCACACCATGAGGCGTGTACCCCGCCGCTGTTGTGACAGGTGTCGCAGCGTTCTACGCCGTCTTCATCCTTGTACCTCAACATGCGGGCTGATCCCTATCTGGGTGCTGCGAGCACCACGAAGCATGGTTACCTCCGGAGTGTCCACATTCCCTGCACTTGGTGTCTGACACGTCTACTCCGTAGGACATTGGCCGCCGGTAGGGCAATCTTCAACCCTCGAACCACAGCCGTCGCAAATTGTTGGAGCCATTACTTCTTTACCAAATCCACATCTACCTTGTCTACCAAGGCGTCTGCGAGCTTGTCTACGTCAACCACACCCGCCGAAACACCCTTGATCAGGTCTTCCAGCTTCGTGAGTCGGGCTTCAAGCTCGGTAATTACCTGACCCGTGGACTTACCGTTGGTTAGGTAAGGCAGGCTCAGGTCAGTACGGATATCCACAACCGCTTCGTAGAGATACTTGATGACGTTACCCGTCGACACACCGTTCGCGAGGAAGGGAATCGTCAGGTCGTTCCGTAGGTCTACGAGCGAATCATAGATGTACTGCTGCTGAGTATCGGTTAGCGCCATGAAAGGGCCTCCTGAGGTAGCGTTTCGGGCCTCCGCACGGAAGGCGTTCATGTCGATCATCTGTCCGGACCTGAAGCCGGGGTCCCACTTGCCTTCGTAACCCCTGCCGTTGACTTCGCCATGTCCGCGAACAACGTTGATATCCCCGTTGGCAAACAGATCGGCCACCGTCTTGGCGAAGACCTTGGCAGTGGAGTACTGCGCAGCGGTCATCGGCGAGACACCGGGGTAGACAATTTCAAGACCAACCGTGTAGTAATTCCGGTTGGAAGCGTAAGGACTCAAAGGTCCTTGGTTCGGACCAAAACCACCCCCCGCGTGCCATGCGACACCAGAAGCGAGGACCGTCAACGAACCATCGGCATTGCCGGAGAAGTTGGCAAGTGCCTGCCCGTACGCCCAATCCTGAGTGGACGATACAAGGCCTGCGTAGGCCGAACCGTAGTTGGAACCGGTGTGGTGGATAATGGCTCCCCGGATGTCGATCTGGGGCTTACCCTCGTTACCACGGCCGTTCCAGCCCGACCATTCGTATACTGTGACACCACGCGCTCTCAGCGCGTTGACAAGGTCTGCAACGTCACTCATATGAACCCCTTAGGGAATCTAGGACTAGGCTGTCCTGGCGTTTAACTCCAGCGGTATAGCCTAGATTGGGTTTGGAACCAACTCCGGAGGGAGTCAGCGGAGGAGAGGTACGCCACTCAACCTCCGGAGTCAGAACTCTTAGGATGCCTTGCTGGCACGTTCCTTGAAGTAAGCAGCAATATCGGTGATCTCAGCTTCCTGACCATCACGCTCAACTTCGATCCTCACACGCCTACGGTCTCCTTCGGTGACCAGCAGGTTGGACAGCGCGGAGTTGATAGCCGCAAACATAACCGCCGAAGGCTTCTCGCCTTGGCGCATAAGCTTGTTGATGAAGTACATCACGTACCGGGCGTATTCCCAGTCGGATGGTTCGTAATACTTGGCTTGTGCCGACTCCTTCAGGGAGTCGTAGAAGTTCACTACCATTGGATGTGGGTCATCCAGAGCTAGTGGTGGTGCAATAACCAGTCCGGCTGCTACTAGCTTCTCGATCGGAATGACTTCGGCATTCCGACGAACCCTCTCGTCGCTTCGCTTCGGTACTGGACCGGTAATCCCTGCCATTACTCCTCCTGGGAGTTATCTGGCCTTCCTGAGGCCAGGATGCTGTTCTCTTGGTCGTTTGGTCAACCTCTTCCTTCGGAGACGTTCTCTCAAGCCCTCTTGAGAGGACTTGATGGAGTGACAAGCAGTACAAACTGCTTGGAGGTTGGTAAGACTATGATCATCTCCTGGTCGGATATGATCTACCTCGGTTGCTCTCAAGGAGCAACCTTCGTATTGGAGTTGACATATACGACCATCCCTTGAGAGGATGGTCCTCCGTAGGGCTGCCCAGTTAGAGGGCAGCTCACCAACTCGGTTTGAAGAATTCCAGCTCATGGGACCTCCTTGAAGAGGTCCCATCGAGTAGGACCGAACGGATTTAGAGAGGTTCTACTCTATTGGGTTTTGAACCCCATACGTAGGTAACCCTACTGTATGTGTCATCTTCCCAACCAAGGGGACCCTTGAGGGGTCCCTTACCTCTGAAAAATTATATAAGAACAAGACGTAACCCCCTTACCCCCTAAACAGCAGGTCAGGTGGTTTTTCCCTTCTCATAGGTCATGTACCTGCCCCCTGAGCGAAACCGGGGCACTGCGGTGACGCCCGTCACACATGTGACTGTGCATAGAATATATACTTGCACGTGCAACTATGTGTGTGTTTCGGCTCTGACCAGCACTTTTGGCCTCAGCAACCCGTACGGGACCAGGGTGGCGCTATACGGTCCGATGTCCGCGAGGCGGGGCGGGGGGATCACCCCCCTACCACACCTCACTCTACATTGCAAGTTAAGTTGTGTCACCACCCTACCCAGAACACACCCCCTCGCACAACCCCCAATCTAGTGTCTCACACCACACACCCACTGCCTTGCACCAAGCCCACCCCTGTGCTACCCTCGCGCGCTCACATGCACCCCTCCCCTGTAGTAGCCGTGCCCCTGCCTGCACACACCCCCATGGTGCCCCCTGTGTGCCTCCCTACGCCCCTATCTACCCCTCCCTGGTACGGACACCCCCACCAGGGGGTAGAGGCCCTGAGATTGCCCCACAGAGGCCTTAAACGCGTTTCCCCTGGTAGGTCCCTGTGTAGACCCCCCTCCCATGCCTTGCTATAACCCCCCTGACCTGGCCTTTTGGGCCGATTTGACATCGGTTTGGGGGGCGCGTACTGTTCTCCATGTCGCCACCACGGGACACCGGGGAGAATCCCCCGAAACCGGGTCTTCCCTTCTGGGGAAGGTTCTGGTAGGGTCTAACCCAGCAACTACATACGCACACCAGGTACCCCCGAAATTGGGGGTTGCGCCGGGAAACCGGACCTGGTACGGTGGAACCAATCAACTCCACATGCACCCGAGAGTAACCCGCTTTAGGCGGCTAGGGTAAGGTGCAGCCAAACGGCCTAACAGCCGGGAGTTGACAGGGGAAACCCGAGGTGCTAAGGTTGCACCACAACTACATGCCAACCCAGGCCGTCCGGTTCGCCGGCGTTACCAAGTCAGGCGGGGCTTAAATCCCCGTAGGCGTCCAAGGGTTGAGGGTTGACACCCTCTCGGCAACGTGGTAAGGTTTGGTACACAGCAAGGGTACAGGCTGGAACCGGGTGAAACCGGCTAAGGTTTGGAAGCCATCGATCTTCGGGGTGCGCCCCACCAACACATAGGTTCCATGACACCGGAAGTCATGGGCACGCATTCCTGAGAAGGTCACGAGTTGACCTGAGGAGACCTGTTGAGGGTTGAGTGGCTTGTGTAGTCGGCCCCCCTCATGACTTGTCCAGGTGGTAACAGAAGTCCCTAAGGGATGGAAAGCCTAGCGTTGCGGTGCTGCGTGGATGTGAAGCGCAACCAAATAGCTTTGAAATACTTCCTTCGGGGGGTGATGTTTTACACCTCGTGTGGACAAGCATTCACCCCCTGTTGGTGGTACTTCAAAGGAGCATTGACAATGATTACCAAGACTTTCAACTGCGAGGTTCCGCTCAACGCCGGAGGTTTCGGCAAGGAATCAGACAGGTACAAGGTCCACACCTGGACTGCTCCGGGTTCTGACCTGATCAACCTGAGGGTTGAGCACTCCGACGGGACGTTCTCCGACGTGGAGACCCACTCCCAGAAGCGGTACAAGAGGTACGGCCTGGAAAGCATGGTCGACTACCTGTTCTGGTTGAAGAGATGATCTGAGGTCTTGTGTGCTAGGGAGTCTTGAACGCCTCCCTGGTGCATTCTACCCCATGAGCATTGGATTGACAATGAGAGCAGCATGGCGTAAGACTTGGCTGACCCCGATCCTGGTCGCCGCTCTGGGCGGAGCTTTGGCCTACGGCCTGGGTTCTGGTAACATGAGCGATGACACCTCCCGGAAGTTCGAGGGGTCAAACGAGATGGTTGTCCCCATCTACACCTCGCAAGATGGTGTGGTGTTGTGCGACCTCCCCATCCAGTCCGCAGAGTGTCCCGAGGACACCAAGGGTTGGGAAGGTTCCTCCGAGGACGACAGGGTGCAGCGATGAGGCTTCGTGACTTCTTCACCAAGGGTTTCAAGATGGCAGCCCGGATTGTCAACTCCGGGCTTGACGAATACACCATCTACGTGTTCCGGAACTACCAAGACTTGAAAGCTGGTCATTGGTGGTTCAAAGAGATCCACACGGACTACGATCAGGCCGTGATCATGCTCGAAGAGTTGGACGCGCTTCACGGTGACGAGTGGTTCTTTACCACCGACTTTGAGTCTCTTGTGTGACGGGGTGAGGCTTCGGCCTCCCCCCTTGCATTCTTCACTCAAAGGGAGAAACAAGCTATGGCACGTCCTACAATGGTAGAGGGTTACCCCGTGTTCTACCTGACCTCGGATGGTCGGGCGGTATGCGGGGAACACGCTTCGGACAACGATTCACAGCACGTACATTGGGAGGGTACTCCCATTGAGTGCGAGGTCGACTGGGAAGACTGCGAAACCCATATCGAATCTACCTATGGCGACCCCTACGAAACCGAGGTTTGAGGGATGACCAGCGCAAGGGTTGAGTTCGACACCACGGAACTGAGCGTCTGTGTGGTGTGTCTTCACCTCCTCGCCAACGGCGAGTACAACGATGGTGAGGACTCCGCAGAGAAGGCTTGGGAGGGTCAGCAGAAGATTTGGGGTGACGACATGCGTCATCTCATCGCTGGCTCTGATTGCGACGACAACTGCACAAGGCATGATGACCCGGATGAGTGCAAGTCACTCGATCAAGGGTTCTCATGGTCTACCTGCGATGGTTGCGGGAGTGACTTCGGTGGCGACAGGTTCCTAGCCTACGCCATGATTCCTCAGGATTGAGCGTTCTTGTTTGGTACCACGATGTGGTACCATTCATCTACCCTCAAGACTTGGAGTAAGATATGAGCCACATGAAAGACGTGGAAGAGTACCTGGGTCGGTTCGTGGACTCCTACGTGGAGTGCATCATCTGGACCGATGAGGACTCGATCAAGGAAGGCATGAGCGACAACGGGGAAGACCCGGACACGCTTGAGCTGACCCGAGAGAACTTCCAAGCGGAGAGCCTTCGGGAGATCGAGATCCAGTCCAGGGACTTCGTGGTCGCCAACTGGGATGACCTTCAGGAGTACAGCAAGACGGGTCGCACGGCAGACTTCGCGGGTCACGACTTCGTGCTGTCACGCAACGGTCACGGTACCGGGTTCTGGGACCGTGGTGCCGGAGACTTGGGCGACAGGTTGCACCAGGCTGCCAAGGTCTACGGTGAGGCTTCGCTCTACTTGGGCGACGACGGCCGGATCTACCACCAGTCGTAGGGGAAGGTTTTTCTGAGGGAGGGAGCTTCGGTTCCCTCCCTTGGGATGATCGGCCAACTACGGAGGTTTGAAGTGGACACCACGGTTTCCAACATGTCCGACCTGTTCCCGGCTCCTGACATGTCCGTCAGGTTCTACACCGTGCGGGACATCATCGGTTCCAAGGTGATGGACAGGGTATCGGGTCTCCCGGTAAGGGAGACCTACAGCAAGGCGTCGGGTTCGATCGGTGACCCCAACACGGGTGACTCGATCATCCTGTACCGCCTGTACGAGTCGGACGCTCGTCTCATCGCAGACGAGATGAACAAGAGGGTTGGTCCGCTCACCACGGACGACCTCGGGAAGCTGGTCTTCCCTGCGGCTGCCTAGTCGCCTTCTTGGATAAGGGTTGAGAGACCCTTATCCTTGATCCCAACTAGGAGGTTTGACCATGTGTGAAGAGTTTTGCGGAGACGTGGAAGACGTCGAATGGACTCCGGAACTCGCGGCGGAGCGAGTTCAGCGCGGGGCTGACTTCCTCACCGAGGAATTCGGTAACGAGGGTTGGGCGTTCGACCTCAGTCCGTCGAACCTTCAGCTCTCCAACACCCAACGCTGTGTCATCGGACAACTCTACGCCTCTCGTCCGGGTGGGTTGGACGGCTGGCACCGATTCCTCACGAAGGAATGGCGCACCACGGCGTGGATGTGCGAACACGGGTTCGACAGTATCGAGAGGGAAGGTTACGACCTTCTTGACACGGCATGGCGTGATCAGATCGCGACCATGACCGCCCCTGTGTGATCTTCTTCGGAGAGGGAACCACCCTCTCCGTTGATCTTTACACAGACGAAAGGCAAGAGCCATGAGGATCACCAGCAAGAGGGCACACGAGAAGTTCGCCAAGATGGTCGAGTTCGCCAAGGACGCGGGGGTGGACATGTCAGGGTGGCGTTTCGGCCAGTTGTACGGGCACCTGTACCGCCTGGAGAAGCCCCACAGCGAATACCCGAACATGCACACCAACGTTGGAGAGTTCGTGACCCCACGAGAGGCATGGAACTACATGGACGCCATGATCACTGCGTTCTACGTGGTGCAGCGTTCGAACGAGTCCAAGCCCATGCTTGAGTTGGTGGCCGCGTAGTGGTCATCGTGGGTAAGGAATTCGGAGACGTTGTCCAGATCACCGACACCAAACGACCCGGCATTATCAATCTGTGCGTGACCCCGGACGGGAACGTTCAGAAATCGGTGCTGGTGTCCTTCGGACAAGCCGAGCTGCGACAGCTCAGGAAAGCTTTGGAGACGTTCGAAATCTCCGAAGACCAGCTCTGACAGTTCATCGGGTACACGGCCTGAAATCCGTGTGCCCCCTTGTCCAATCAGGGCACCAAAGACATGAGGAGAAATAAAGAGATGACGACGACCGAAATCAAGTTGACCCCGGCAATGGACGTGGCTCTCTCGACCGCAAAGATCCAGTGGTCCGAGGGGTTCAACCGCTACGCTGGTGTTGTCCTGCCGAACACCAAGGCGCAGACCGTGAAGGGCCTGCACACCCGTGGTCTGACCGACCCGGACGGCTTCCTGACCGAATCGGGCGTGGAGTGGGCGCGGCAGTTGGGCGCGGAAATCCCCCCGCCGGTTGCCCAGCCCGTGCAGGACGAGCCGATGGCCGATTGGGAGCGTGAGTTGCTGGAGCCGGTTGCTCCCCCGGTTGGCCACGACTTCCACGAGAAGGCGGAAGAGTTGGACGCCCCTGCGGTGGACTCGGGTCCGAGCGCGGAACAGGCCAAGCTCGGTGCGGAGCTGTCGAAGCTCCTGGACACCCCGAAGGTGGTCCCGAACCGCAAGGACAAGCGGCACGCCAGGTTCAGCCTGAAGGGTGCGTACTCCCGCCTGGTCGAGCGCAAGCGTCAGCGCAAGATCAAGAAGTACGGCACGACCAAGTACAACGGTGAGGCGGTCTAATGCTGAGACTCCAACCGGAGGACTACTACTTTCTGAGCGATGAGCCGTTGACGGTCCCCGAACTCTTGATTGGGTTCGGGGTAATCATGGCCCTGATCTTCGCTATCGACAAGTTCACCCGACGGAAGAAGTAAGCAATGGAATACTTCTGGCCTGTGTTCATCGTAATTGCTGTACTCCTGTTCTGCATCGCATTCGAGCTTGCAGACCCATCCGATCGCGACTGAGAGAGATATGAAACTTCGAGACGTTACGGGAGATGACTTGTTGTCTCTCGGTGAAAGGGTTGACGACCCGGTAGGGGAGATGGATTTGATCCGAAATATCCATCTCCACGTCAAGGATGCGCACCACTTCGCGGCTGCGTATTCCTCGTACTGCAACACCGTGCGTGAGTTGTGTTCCGGGAACCCGGAGCCTGTGAGCGCCTTCCTTAGGCGCTGGCCCCACAAGCAAGAGGCAATCACCTTCGGAGGATGGTAGTGGAGACGCCAATTCTGTTGGCCATCACGGCGTGCTTTGTGATCGGCATCGCCGTAGGGAAGAAAAACCCGGTCATTGGTGGTGCGTTCTTTGCGGTCGCACTCATGATGATCCTTTGGGCACCTGGAGGCCTGATCTGATGGCAAAAAAGAAGGGGGTAGCTGCGAAGCTACCCCGGCACGACCGGAGTAGGGCTCTGCCGGTCAGAACTGGTTGGGGCCTGTGGAAGACCATCGCGGTAGCCGCTGTGATCGGCGCAGCCGTGTACATCGTTCACGGGCCGGACAAGGACGTCAGTGTTCCGGCACCCCCAACCATCGTGGAACCGAGGTAGGAATGTACGCAGTAGGGGACAAGGACCCCACGACGTGGAACAGCAACGAGTGTCCGGCCAAAGGTCCGGAGGGATTCCTGTGCACCTGGGATCTCAACGAGCACGATCCGGTACAGCACGTGGCGGCGAACCTCACGGGCGTGATTGTTGAGGTTTGGCCGGTGAGTCCGGAGTGAAGTGCGGGGCTGTGCGTTTGATGTCCCTCGGGGACGGTAATGGCTGGACCACGACCGCGTGTGTCCGGCATGGTTGGTGGCACCTGAGGCATGTGGATGTCTTCGGGTTCCACTGGTACGGGAAGGTAGGGAATTAGATGGGTGGCAAGTCGCACGAAGAGCAGCAAGCCGAGTTCGAAGCGCGAGTAGCAGAGCAAACCCGGATCGCAGCAGAGAAGGCCCAAGCCGCTGAGGCAGCCGAGAAGATCGCGAACGAGGGCAACTGATGTTCGTCCAGATTCAGTTTGAGGGTTGGACTTTCTCCCTTGATGGTAAGGGAAATCTGACCATCCACACGGAAGGTGTAACCCTCAAGCACAAGCACGAAGGCATGAGCCCCGACGAGCTGAAAGGCTTCGCTCAGGGTTGGGCTGCGGCATGGAACTACCAGACGCGTGACAGCGACTTGGTAGCCGCACCCATGCCAGCATTCCAGTAAATTTCAGAAAGGCATGACGAGATGCTTGGTCTTGCGATCTTTCTGCTTGCACTAGCTCTCTTCATCTTGCTGGTGCTGTAGTCGATCCGCTCTCATAGAGAGTTCCCGTAGGGAGCAGTGAACGCGTAGCGGAGCTGTGGATCTAGTTGGGAACCTACCCCAAGATACGGAGAGGGAGCCGGGGCAGTCGGAAGGTGAGGGTTTAGACCGACAACAATTGAATAGCGCTGGTGGCAATGGCATGTTCACACGGTACACCGTTGGGGGTTAGCCACCCCCACAGCGCACGGGTTGTGTAGCTCAAAGGGGAGAGCACCCGGTGCGGCATGGACTGAATGGGTTCCTAGGACCCGCCTATAGTGTAGGTCTGTGGCCGTATCCGGGAAGACCTAGGTTCGATTCCTAGCACTTCCACTCCAAAAAATGAGAACACCAAACCCTAAGGGGAACGAAATGGCTAAGATCACGAAGATTGTGGACGACATCGATGGTTCCGACGCGACCGACACCCTGGAATTCTCGTGGGGTGCTGACAACTACACGATCGACCTGAACGACAAGAACGCGGACGAGTTCCGGGAAATCATGGCTCTCTACATCTCCCACGCCACCAAGAGGGCCGCAGAGCCCTTCGCACCCCGTTCCGGGGGTAACACCACCCCGGCACGCTCCAAGGTCGAGAACGACAAGATCAGGGCGTGGGCAGGCCTGCACGGACACAAGGTGTCCCCGGTCGGGCGCATCCCGGAGTCGGTGATCTCGGCGTACGAGGCTGACCAGGAGTTGAACTCCGAGGAAGACGACGCCAAGGAAGAGGCGCACGTCATCGCCAAGGTGAAGCAGGTGACCAGTGAGTGAGGCAGCCTTGCCTGTGGTACTGCTGATTTCGGCAGTGCTGGTCATCGGGATACTTGCTTACTTCACGTTCACTAAGGGTGGTGAGTAGTGGCCATCGCGGTCTTGATCGTGTTGTGTCTGGTGATTCTCTGGGGCTTGGGCCGTCTAGTCCAGGAAGTCAAGGGGATTCGCCGATGAGTAGCACCTACGGAGTATTGTGGGCTTTCGGGTTCCTGTGCATGGTGGCTCTGTTGATCGCCCTGTACCGGAACAACAAGGATGAGTAGCATCACGCTAGACCACGTCCAAGGGTTCTTCTGGGGCGTGATCACTGCTTGTGTCATCATCGGGATAATCCTCCTGTGCGGTAAGGGGAAGTGATGGCTACATGTGAGGGGTACTGTTACGACCTTCCCATGAAGCTCCCCCACTTCGTGATGTTGTGGGTCTTGGTAGTGATACTAGGTTCGGCGCTGATTTGGGAGATCATCAGGAGGTTGGATAAATAAGGAGGTGAGATAACGGATGTTGGCCCTTTCGGGGGAATTGGCTGAGCAGTCCGGCAAGCTTTGGCTTGCCATCGCTGGATTGTTCATCGTGGGTGTAATCATCGCAGCCGTCGTGCTGCGTAAGAAAGACTAGGTGAAAGATGGGAGTACCAGAATATCGCAGTGTCTCTCAGGTAAACGAACTTGAAAGGTGCCCGGAAGCGTATCGCTTGGGCAGAATCGAACGAGCCTGGAAGAAACCTGCGGCATGGCTCCCTCAGGGGACCGCCGTGCACTACGCAGCCGAGATGTGGGAGAAGTCGAACCGCACAATGAGTCTCGAAGAGGCTCAAGACTGCTTCAGACAATCCTACTCAGAAGAGGTTTCGAAGTACGCAGAAATTACACCAAATTTTGACTACTGGGAGCGGTCAGGGCCTTACAACGGGCGTACCGACGTAGAACGCCGTTGGGGAATCGGACTTGCTCAGGTAGAGACGTACATTAGGTACTACGAAGCGCATCCCGAAAAGGTTCCGTGGACCAGTCCTGATGGCTTGGCAGTAGAGTTAGAGTTTGAGGTGAAGTTTGGGGACGTGCCGGTAAGGGGTTTGATCGATAAGGTAGAAGATGGAGAGCCAGAGGATTTGAAGACGGGTAAGAAACCCGGCTCTGATTTCCAGTTGGCTACCTATGCTGGTGCGCTCAACATCAAGTACGATCTTCCGTTCAAGACGGGTCGTTACTGGATGGCCCAGCTAGGACGACCCACCATCGACTACGACCTGTCTGGTTGGTCCGTAGAGCGCCTAGCCGACGTTTATGGGGAGGCTGATGCCCAGATCAAGGCTGAAGACTTCACGCCCAAACCAGACCCTCAGACGTGCATGTTCTGTTCGGTCAGGTCATCCTGTAGTTACGCAATGGCTTAGAGAGGTAAAGACGATGTGCTGGCACAAATGGCCCCGTAAATGGGTTGACTACACGTTTTGGAAGGCTAGCGGGGCCGTTTGTCAGCAGATCAAGCGGTGCCTCAAGTGCAACAAGATCAAGACAAGGAGTGTATAAATGTGGGTCGTGATCCTGTTTGTCTGGCTCATCGGTACCTTGGGGTTCTTGGTGCCTATGGCCAAATTCTTCTTGAAGGACATGGTGAGCGGAGATCCTGACAACGGGGATTACTGGATGGCAGCGTTGCTTGCCGTGTTCTCGTCGTGGATGTGGCCCCTTCTGGTTCCGGGTTGGTGGATTGTCCAGATGTTGAAGGCGGACAAGTGACGCCGGAAAACGCGCTGGAACTGGAAAGGCTTGCTGTTCATATGTGGGGTCGAGAGGTCCACACATTCATGGTGACAGGCTCCCAGACCTACACGGACTGGGTAACAGCACGTGATGTCCTGCACTGGATCTACGATCATGTGGGTGAGCCCCCCAAGATGTTGAACGGGAAGGCTTTCGGTGCGGACTCGATCTGTGCTTCCATGTGGTTGCACGCTGGTGCTGAGGTGGAGTTTTTCAAGCCCGACTACAACGTAGCCCCTGGACTGCGTAAGCAAGCACCGTTGGTGCGGAACATGCTTATGGTGGATCAGGGTCCGGATTTCCTTCTGGTGTTCCGCAACGGATGGACACCAGGCACGCAATACACCTGGAGTTACGCAGAGGAACAGAAAGTTCCCTGCTTCGTGTTCAACCAGAATTACTGAGGAGAGACATGGGTAAGGTTTTCAGTGTTGAGGGCACGTCCACGGTCAAGCCGGTGAACCTGCCGGAAGGTCTGACCGTGAAGACCGAAGAGGTTAGGGACGTTGTCGACGTCACGGCCAAGAGCATCTTCGGCACCACGTTCAGGGTCGAGACCAGGGAGAGCGAGCCAGACGACTACTTCCCGACCGTTGCTTCCATCACCGTGAAGAATGGTCCGGGTGGAACCGAGATGGTTCGGTTGATGGACAGGGAGAACGTGCAGAAGCTTCGGGACGCACTGTCGGCGACGCTGGGTGAGTCGCGTCTCCGGATCGTCCACGATGGCGAGGACTCCACGGGTTCGTCCTTCAGGTGGATTGAGGTCCGACCGGACCGGTTCACCTATTCCCACATCGACACCGACCCGGACACGTTGGAGTGCCACAACGAAGAGATCACGTTCCAATACCTGGTGGACAAGTACGGTATCCGATCGGTGACCTACCGGTAGTGTCTACCGAGAAGTTTTGCCCTGGGTGTGGGGTCTCTGATGTTGGAGGCCCCATCCCGGCGGACATCGTGCACCACTACGTTCCCTGGGACATCGGGAAGCAAGGCAGGGAAGCCGCCAACGAGTGGCTGAAGACCAACGAGTGGCCCACGTGGCAGAGGTTCCACGGCATTGAGGTTCGGGGTGCTTACGATGGCATCCTGATCTGGCAATGCCCAGATTGTGACCACCTCTGGCCAAGGTTTTCCAAGGAAAATTGGGAGACCATGCACAACCGTGCGGTTGCCCACATCAAAGTCATGAAGGAGAGCAAAGATGACGTTCACCCAGTACAGGGTTAGCGGTACCACCTACAAGAAGCCTACCGCAGTTCCCAAGTACCTCAAGGTGGAAGAGGTTGAGGTGGAAGGCTTCAGGGGCGAAGGCACCAACGGTCGAGAGGTCTTCGTTCGTTCGGATTCCCCGGAAGAGTCGTTGTTTGTCGGCTTTCCCGAGGAGAACGTTCAGGTTTTCCTGCCGGTCGATCAGGCCAAGGCCCTTCGGGACTACCTGAACATGGCATACCCCCCGGTCGCCAAGAGTCCGCTTCGGGTCATCCGAGACGGGGACATGCACTTCACCAATCGGTGGTACGAGATGACCCCCGACCAGTTCGTCTACACCGACTCGTTGGAGTCGGCACACCGCAAGTACGACCCTGACCGTACCTACACCTCGTTCGAGACGATCAAGGACACCTGGGGCGTCTACCAGATGGGTTACCAGAGCTAGGAGGAGATTGTGCCAACACTTGTGATCGGCTCTACGGCGATGAGGGCTTGGGGGGTGGGTAACCGTACCCCGAAGGATCTCGACGTCTTCAGCGACGATCCTGGAGCCGGTGAAGAGGTGTTCTGGCACGAGTCGCTTCGGCCCTGGGTCGACAGCATTCCGCCTGCCGGGGTTGGGTACACCTACGCATCCCTTGACGACCTCTACACCATCAAGGTTTCCCATGCGCAGTGGGACCTGAAGAACAACACCTGGAACAAGCACGTCTACGACATCGTGCAACTCAAGCGTGCGGGTGCCAAGCTGGATCTGGACTTGCACAAGCTCCTTTACGGAGTGTGGGAGGAGACGCACGGCAAGAAGGTCATGGACCTTGACCAGGACAAGCGGGACTTCTTC
>Ga0247781_1000125_pt1 | contig 22235 bp, 16 predicted proteins | sample UWRJL184509B5_FD_179922 | JGI IMG/M metagenome (GOLD analysis project Ga0247781, IMG submission 179922) | Plant litter microbial communities from Arlington Agricultural Research Station in Wisconsin, United States - UWRJ-L184-509B-5 | ecosystem: Environmental > Terrestrial > Plant litter >...
AGGCGGCCACCTACCGGCCCACTCCGGCGGCGGGTGCGCCCTGGCCGTCGGTGCCGGCCGCGCGCCCGGCCGCGCCCGGGGTGCCGGGCAGGTGCGGCGTGGTGCCGGTGCGAGCGGCCCGCGAGCTGCGGGGCATGTGGCTCACGACGGTCGCCAACATCGACTTCCCGAGCCGGCCGGGCCTGACCCAGGCCCAGGTCGAGGCCGAATATCAGGGCTGGCTCGACCTCGCGGTGGCGCAGCGGCACAACGCGATCTTCGTGCACGTGCGACCCAGCGGCGACGCGTTCTGGCCCTCGGCGTTCGCACCCTGGTCGGAATGGCTGACCGGCAGGCGCGACGGCGTCTCGCCCGGCTGGGACCCGCTCGCCTACCTGGTGCGCGAGGCCCACGCCCGCAACCTGGAGTTCCACGCCTGGTTCAACCCCTACCGCGGCAGCCAGCCAGGCCCGGTCGGCCCCGGCTCCGACTTCGCGAAACTGGCCCCCGGTCACCCGCTGCTCAAGCACCGCGACTGGGCGATCGCCTTCCCCGCGGGCCCGACCTCCCGGCTCTATTTCGACCCGGGCATCCCGGCGGCCCGCAAGTTCGTCGAGGACGCGATGCTCGAGGCCGTCTCGGGGTACGACGTCGACGGGGTTCACTTCGACGACTTCTTCTACCCGTACCCGAAGGCCGGCGAGGACTTCCCCGACAACGCGAGCTACGCGCGATACGGTGCCGGCCAGCCGCGGGCGCAGTGGCGGCGGGACAACGTGGACACGCTGGTCCGTGAGATGCACGAGCGGATCAAGGCGATCAAGCCGTGGGTGAAATTCGGGATCAGCCCGTTCGGCATCTGGCGCAACAAGTCGACCGACCCGGCCGGGTCCGAGAGCAACGGCCTCGAGGCCTACGACGCCATCTACGCCGACACCCGCAAGTGGGTGCGCGAGGGCTGGCTCGATTACATCGTGCCGCAGCTTTATTGGCACATCGGCTTCGGCAAGGCCGACTACGCGAAGCTGCTGCCGTGGTGGACGGCGCTCACCAAGGGCACGAATGTGCAGCTCTACATCGGCATGGCCGATTACCGGGTCGGCGAGAAAGGCCCGTGGAGCAACCCCGCCCAGCTCAACCGGCAGCTCTCCCTGAACGACAGGTACGGGGTGCAGGGGCAGGTGCACTTCAGCGCGAAGCAGATCCGGGCCGACCGGCTGGGGTCGGTCACGCGCTACCGAGATCGCCATTACGCCTCGCCGGCGCTGTTGCCGCGGATGGCCCGGCTGCCGTCGGCCCCGCCGGCCGCGGCGCAGCTGATCTCCGCGGCCCGGTCCGGCGCGGCGATCCGCTTCCGGGCCGCCGCGCCCGGCGCCACGAGCTGGGCCCTCTATCGGGTGGGCGGGGCCTCGGCCGCGCTCGTGGCCACCGGCCGTGCTGGCGCTCCGGTCGTCGACCCGGCGGCGCCGCCCGGCCCCCTGTCGTACTGTTTGAGCGGCCTGGACCGCTCCGGCAACGAAGGCTTGATCAGCCTGCCACTCACAGCTTCCTGACCGTGGCCTCGGCCAGGTCCCACCGGCGGTCGGCGGTGGCCGGGTCGACCGGCCACTCGGTGCCGCCGAGTGGTCCGCGAGCTCGAGGTGGAGCAGCCGGTCAGTGGGTGAGGCGGCGGTTTCCGCGCGGCGGGGTCGGCGCCGGCCGGCAGCCCTGGCGGGCCGGAACGGACTCGGTCCGTTCCGGCCCGCGATCGATCCCGTCGTCCCCCGCGACGTCGTCGCGGCCGGGATCGAACGGCTCCCCGAGAGGAGTCACCGGTTCCCCTTGAACTCCGCGCAGCCCTTCTCGTCGGGCAGCAGCGGCCGGAAGGTGATCAGGTATTTGGCGTCGCCGGCCTGCCAGGGGGTCAGCTGGTTCGCCTTCCGGGCCGCGGTGAGCACCTGGTCGGCCTCGGCGCCGGTCACGACCACGCAGCCGATCTTGAAGGCGGGGTTCAGGTAGTCGCCCGGCAGTGCGGGGCCGGACCAGTCGAGCACGGGCTGGGCCACGGCGCCGCCGCCCGGCTCAATCCACGGGCGGGCCAGCACGGCCACCGACGTGGGCTGGTAGGCGACGGTCTGCGTGGCCGCACCACCGGCGGAGAGGTTGCCGACTTTTTGCACGAAGCCGGCCAGCTTGGCCCGGGCCGCCTCCTGCGCGGCGGTGAGCATCCGGTCGTTCGGCTGGGTCTCGTTGAGCGCCACGACCGCGACCGACTGGGTGCCCTGCGCGGTCCTGACGGTGACCCGGGTGGTCGGCGCGTCGGCCACCTGGGGCTGTCCGAAATCGGTGCCCGAGCGCACGCCCGCGTCCGTCGCCTCTCGGAGAAGCTGCTGCACCTGATCGGGGCTGAGCGTCCGGACCTGGAGATGGGGCAGGGCGGGCCCGGGATAGATCGCCGGGGTCGGGCCCTCGGTGATCACCCGGCCGTCGGCGTAGACGCTGGTCGCGGGCAGCCTGCCGACCGTCCGGTCCGGGGAGACGAAGCCACCGAACGACTCCACGCGCGTGACGAGTTCGTCCCCGCCCAGGGGGGCGGCGGAGGCGCTCTCCGGTGCCGCTGAGCTCGGCGTGCCCGCACCGGGCTGCGCGCACGCGGCGAGCAGGAACAGGGGGACGGCGGCGGCCAGCAGAGTGCCGCGGAGACGAGTCATGCCCGTTCAGACGATCCGGCTCCGTCCGTGGTTCCGGCTCTGTCATGAATGGGGCGGACGATTTTCGCCGGCCAGGCGGTTTCGCATTGCAGTCGTATTGGTAAACGGCTACCTTGACAATGCAGTCGTATTGCTTAACGGGGAGGGCTGATGGGGATCGTCGACCTGCGAGAAGTCACGTCCGACCGGCGGGAAGTCGCCGGCGGCAAGGCTGTCGGGCTAGGCGCACTGCTGCGCGCGGGCGAGCAGGTGCCACCCGGCTTCTGCATCACCACCGAAGGCGGCGAACGGGCCGAGATCCTTCGGGCGTACGAGCGGCTCGGGGCGGGAGCGGTGGCGGTCCGTTCGAGCGCGACCGTCGAGGACGCGCCCGACGCGAGTTACGCCGGGATGTTCGACACCGTCCTCGACGTCCAGGGCCCTGCCGCCCTGCTCGCGGCGATTGACGTCTGCCGCGCCTCGGCCCGCGGTGCGCGCGTCACGGCGTACGGGGGAACCGGGGTGAAAATGGCCGTCGTCGTGCAACAGATGGTCGAGGCGGCGACCGGCGGGGTGCTCTTCACGGCCGATCCGGTGACCGGGTGCCGCACCGCGATGCTGGTCGAGTCCGCGAAGGGCGGCGGCGAAACGGTTGTCGGTGGCAGGACGCGGGTGGAGCGACGCTTGCTCGACCACGGCGATCCGATGTGGGCGGTGGGGGAGCGGCTGCAGCGGCTGTTCGGTTCACCGCAGGACATCGAGTGGGCGATCGATCCGTGCGGGACGAGGTGGATCCTGCAGTCGCGGCCGATCACCGCGCTCTTCCCGGCGCCGCCGCCGACCGCCGGGCCGCCGCGGGTCTACCTGGAGTTCGGGCATGTGCAGGGGATGCTCCAACCGGTGACCCCGATGGGCCTGGACAACCTCAAAGCCCTGGTCAAGGCGATGCTCGTCCCGCTCGGGCTCGACGTGGAGATCACCGGGGTCGGCGGGCGGCTCTACGGCGACCTGACCGATCTCGTCCGCGATCCGGCCGCCCGCCGCCGACTGCTCCCGCTGCTGGCCGTCGACTTCGGCCCGCGTGCCCAGGCCGCGATGCGTCACGTGCTCGACGACCCGCGGTTCGCGCCGACCCGGACGAGCCGGCGACGCGGCAGCGCCAGGCCTCCCGTCGGTCGCGCTCTCCGCGGGGTGCTCGGCGCGCTGGCCCGTCCCGACCGCGCCCGGCTCCGGCTGAACGAGGAGATCGAACGCCTCCGCCGGGCGTCCGCCGACGACGGCCGCGAGCTGACCACGGCTGAGCGGTTCCGCCTGGTGCGCGAGTACGACGCCACCGCCGGCCCCGACGCGATCCTCTGGCCGATCGTTGCCGGCCTGCTGGCGAGCGCGGTCCCGCCCCGGCTGCTCAAGGGCATCGCCCGCCCCGGCGAGATCAACACTGTGCTCGGCGGCATGCCGCACAACGTCACGATCGAGATGGATCTCGCGCTCTGGGAGGTCGCACGGTCGAAAAATGACCTTGCAGACTTCCTCCGGACGTACGGGCACCGCGCGGCCGCCGAGGTCGACGTCGGGGTGCCGCGCTGGTCCGAGGACCCCACCCCGGTCCACGCCGCCCTGGCTACCCTGCGGAAGGTCACCGACCCTGATCAGGCACCCGACCGTCGTTTCGCGCGCGCCGCCGAACAGGCCGAAGCGACCCTGCGGGAGCTGAGGGAGCGGGCCGGGCGCCGCCGGCCCGTACGCGGGCGCCTCGCCGTTTTCCTGCTCGGTCGGGCCCGCCGGCTGGCCGGGTTGCGCGAGGCGGGCAAGTTCGCGGGTCTCTACCGGCTCGCCGAGATGCGCCGCCACCTGCTCGCCATCGGCGCGGACCGCACCACGGCGGGCATCCTGGAACGCCCCGGCGACATCATGTTCCTGACGCTCGACGAGGCCGAGAAGGCGACCGGGAACCAGCGGCACCTGATCGCCGAGCGGCGGACCCGGCACGAGCGTGAGTCGCGTCGTCGATCCGTACCCGTCGTGCTGCTCTCGGACGGCACGGACGTCGAGGCCACCCGGCCCGCCGAGCACGATCCCGACGCGCTGCGAGGTGTGGGCGCGTCGGCGGGCCAGGCGACCGGACCGGTACGCGTCGTGCTCGACCCGGCCGACGCCCGCCTCGAACCCGGCGAAGTCCTGGTCACCGCCACGACCGACCCCGGCTGGACGCCGCTGTTCCTCACCGCTGCCGCGCTCGTCACCGAGACCGGCGCGGTCATGGCCCACGGACCGACGGTCGCCCGCGAGTACGGCCTGCCCGCCGCCATCTGCGTCCCCGGCGCCACCCGCCACCTCCGTACCGGCCAGATCGTCACCGTCGACGGCGCGGCCGGCACAGTTACCGTTGTCGGAGACCGACCGTGAATGATCTGCGCCGCGAGGCAGCCACCCGGCGCGACCTCTTCCTGCTGCCGAAGGGGACAGCCGACCCGGTCGAGGAGGTACGCCTGGACGCCGACGACCCGGACGGCCTGGTTCGCGCCGCCCGAACCCACCTAGCGGCCCACGCGGAGTAACGAATGCCGAAGAAGGTCGACCACGACGAACGCCGTCGCCTGATCGCCGACGCGCTGATGCGGGTCGCCGCCGACCAGGGCCTCGAAGCAGTCAGCCTGCGACATGTGGCCGCGGCCGCCGGCGTCTCGGCGGGCCTGGTTCAGCACTACTTCCACACCAAGGACGAGATGATGTCGTTCGCCCTGGCCGCAGTGAGCGAACGCAGCGAGGCCCGCGTCCGCGCCGCCGTGACCGCACTGGGCAGCTCTCCCGCCCCTCGGCTCCTGCTGCGCACGGTGATCGCCGCGCTGCTGCCGCTGGGCGACGCGGCCCGCGAGGAGGGCCGGGTCGCGCTGGCCTTCCTCGCCTACACGGCCGTTCGCCCCTCCGCCTCGGCCGAGCTGCGCCCGAGCACCGCCCAGTTCGTCGACTTCATCGCAACCCTGCTCCCCACCGGCGACCACCGAGCGGCCGCCGGCCTGCTGGCCCTGATGGAGGGCCTCGGCGTCTACCTGCTCGGCGGCCAATACCTCCCCGACCAGGCCCTGGACGCCCTGGACGCCCACCTGGACCTGCTCTTCAGCCAAAACTGACGCGCCCCACACTCGTACTCGACGCCGGACGACCTGCTTTTCATGGACATCCTGCTGAGCACGATCCCGTCGCTGCTGCTGTTCCTGCTCTTCACCAAGCGCATCGTCTCCTGTTCTTCACCAAGCGCATCGTCGCGGGCCTGACCGCGGGCGCCGTCAAGGGTTAGGTTTGCCGCAAGGCCGGGGTCGCGCTGTTGCCTCAGCGCGGCCCCATCTCTTCTCGGAAGGGGTCGAGATGCTGGTATCCCGCCTGCACGGCGCCGGTGACGTCCGGTTGCACACCGAGCCGCAGCCCGTCCCCGGTCCCGACGAGCGGCTGGTCGAGGTGACCTCGGTCGGGATCTGCGGGTCCGACCTGCACTGGTTCACCGAGGGCGGCATCGGCGACGCGGTCACCGGGGATCCGCTCGTGCTCGGGCACGAGATGGCCGGCGTGATCCGCGGCGGCCCCGACGACGGCGTCCGGGTCGCGATCGACCCGGCCGTCCCGTGCCACCACTGCGAGCCCTGCCTGGCTGGGGACCCCAATCTCTGCCTGAACATCGTCTTCGCCGGGCACGGTAAGACGGATGGCGGCCTGCGCCAGTTCCTGACCTGGCCGGCGACCCGGCTGCACCGGTTACCCGACCAGCTCTCCGACGACGACGGCGCCCTGCTCGAGCCGCTGGGGGTCGCGCTGCACGCGTTCGACCTCGGCCACGTGCGGCTGGCGTCGACGGTCGCGGTGGTCGGCTGCGGGCCGATCGGGCTGCTGCTCGTCCAACTCGCCGCCCGGCACGGCGCGACTCAGGTGCTCGCGGCCGAGCCGCTGCCGCACCGGCTGGCGGCGGCTGTGTCGTTCGGCGCGTCGGCGCCGGATTCGGAAGCCGTCGCCGACGTGGTCTTCGAGGTCGCCGGCTCACCGGAAGCGGTGGACGCGGCGTTGCGGCTGGCCAAGCCGGGCGCCCGGGTGGTGCTGGTCGGCATCCCCGCCGAGGACCGCACGTCGTTCAGCGCCTCGATCGCCCGGCGCAAGGGGCTGACCCTGGTGCTGGCCCGGCGGATGGGGGAGGTCTATCCGCGGGCGATCGCGCTGGCCGCGCAGGGCCTGGTCGATCTGGCGGCGGTCGTCTCCGACGTCTTCGGGCTCGGCGAGGTCGACGCCGCCCTCTCCGCGGCGGCCGCCCGCAAGGGTCGGAAAGTAGTGGTCCACCCCAACGGTTAATCCATTGTCCGGCGCCGGGCCGGTCCCTACCGTAGAGATCACCAACTGGTCGCGCCGCCTCGACCATCGACCACGTGCTGCCCCGCTCGCGCATTATCTGGAGTCCTTGCTGAGGGCTCATTACCTGCACGACACAGTCTGCGATAGCACGTGGTGAGGTCTTGCCGGGCAGTTCCTCACGATGCTCTCGCGCCAGCCGTCAAGCGCGCGGTGGTCGACTGAGTTGGTGGCAGCCGAGCTGCTATCGCTTCGCCTTTTCACTGGTGAGGGAGCCGCACTCCGCGCAGCGCTCGAGGGTGGTACGAGAGACGGCGGGCCGCCGCTGGACCAGCAGCGCAGCTGCCACGATGATCGCCGCCGCAACCGCCACGATAGTTGCCGCCGCAGCCAGTGTCGTCCAGTCCGCGTTCGGGCCGCCGCCGTACAGGCCGACGGCGAGTTCCTCGGCCATCGGATGCAGCCACAGCATGCCGATCGGGCCGAGCAGCACCAGCAGTGCCCAAGCGCCACGGAGGTCATTGCGCGCCGCCAGCCCCACACCGACGAGCAACGTCACTACGAGAAGCGCCACCCCGGCGCCGGGAAGGACCTGTCCGGCGGGCCAGCCGTAGTACCCATAGAATTCGCCGCCACCGCTATGGGCCAACGTCGCTGCCCCGGGTAAAGCCGCGGCGGCGCCTGCGAGGGGCAGCAGTCGTAGCCATAGGGGTAGCTGGCGGGGAACGCCGAGTGCCACGAGCCCGAGGCAAGCATGGGCAAGGAGTACGAACAGCGGAGGCCGGTACGGATAGACGACGGCGGCAAGCGGTACGACGGCGACGGTGAGGACAAGGGCGAGACCAATCGCCAGGCGCGTCCACCGGCCGGGTGCCACCACGTGCACCACCGCCGCGAGCAGCCAGGCCACCCATACGCCGACACCGAGCGAGACGGACGTGCCGTGCTGCTCCCAGCCGAACCACGCCGCCGTCCACGGATTGAGCTCCAGCACGGCCCAGCCGCCGGAAAGAGCCGTTGCGGTCGACAATGCGAGAATGGCGGCCACCTGCAGGCCCGGGCCGAGCCCGGTGGCGCCGACCGTGCGTAGGCGCTGGCGTAGCCCGCCTCCGGCCAGATCGGCCGCGTCGGCGGCCGAAGGCCACCGCCGGTCCGGCAAGGACAAGGCGAGATACGTACCCACGATCTCGGTGCCGCGCTCGTCGCGGTAACCGGCCGGATAGAAGAGCCGAACCAGTCGTAGGTAACGGCGTTCCAGGTCGCTCATGCGATCCCTCCACTGAGTCGGGGCGTGCCCCGACGCGTACGGGCGTTCAACCGCGCGGTCGCGGCCTCAACGTTGCGGCGCATCCGCTCGGTCTCGTCGGCGAGCACCTCACCGCCGGGCTCTGTGAGCCGGTAGTAGCGGCGCAGCCGGCTGTCCACCACCTCCTCCCGCTCGACGGCGACCAGACCCGCGTCGAGCAGTCGGTCGAGGGCGCCGTAAAGCGTGCCGGGGCGCAGCGATACGCGGCCGTCGGAAAGCCGGGCCACCTCGGTGATCAGCCCGTAGCCGTGCAACGGCTCCGCGGCCAACGCTGTAAGGATCAAGAACGTGGGTTCGCGTACCGGTGTCTCCACGCCATCAATATATCGGGTGCAAAGATATAACGGCAGATGCATCGAGACGACGGGTGCTGACAGTGCCACGGTGCTACCGTCCGGTTCAGCGGTGCCGCTACGTCCCCACGTCCTACCGGGTCCAGGGGGCCGGGCCCTCTCAGGTGGACGTGTTGATCTGGCGCATGAGCCGGGTATGGGCCGCCCGGGACGCCAAGAGATCCTCCTCAAGCGCGGCCTTCTCCGCCTCCAACGTGCGACAGGCAATCTGCGCGGCGTCGATCTCCGCGAGCAGGTCTCTGTTGCGGCGCTCCAGCTCGTCGAGCCGCGTGAGGGCGTCCTGCTCGACTTCAGATAACGCGCAGCGGCGCCAACAGCTGGCTGAACACGGTGGCCGCTTGTCAATCCTGCAACCAGCGCAAGGGCAACCGCACCCCGGCCGAGGCCCGCATGCCGCTGCGCACCAAGCCGGCCACGCCGACCTGGACGTCCTTCGCTACCCGCCGCAACTGCCCGTCACGACTCGGCGCGCGCCGCCAGGTCACGTTTGTAGAGGGCGCTGCGGTGGGTGGCGCGGTAGCCGAGCGAGTCGTTGACCCGGCGCATCGCGGTGTTGCTGTCGGCGGTGTCGGCCAGCAGGCCGTCGAGGGCCGGGAAGAGGTACCGGACGCGCGCGATCTGGGTCGCCTTCATCCAGCGGGCCAGGCCGCGACCACGATGCCCCGGCAGCACGCCGGTGCCGTAGTGCTGGGCGTCGCCGGTCCCGGAGCCCGGCACGACCAGCTCGGTGAAGCCGGCCATCTCACCGCCGGCCATCGCGGCGGTCGTGCAGAGCACCCCGCCCCGGCGGGTGATCGCGTCGGCGTTGGCGTGCAGGCGGGCCACGTCCCAGGGCCGGGGCAGGTAGGTGGCCTCGTCCATCGGCATGTCGTCCATCGCGGGCCGCGCCCGGACGAAGGACTCGGCCAGGTGGTCGGGGACCGTGCCCTCCCAGTGGATCAGCCGGTAGCCGGAGACCGCGACGCCCGGTACGCGGAGATCAAGGGCCAGGGCCAGGCGCGTGTACGTCAGTGCCAGCACCCGCCGGAAGCCGCGCGCGTCGCAGAAGTGCCGGCCGGGCGAGTCCTCCGGGATCTGGTCGGTCTGCAGGGCGTGCATCCCGCGAGCGGCGGCCGCCGCCGTGACCGCGTCCAGCAATCGGGTGCCGACGCCGGCCCGCCGCTCGGCCGGGTGCACGTGCACCTCGATCTCGGCCGTGGGCAGCCACAGGAACGCCGTACCGAGCGGGCGGCCGGCGCGGGCGGCGGCGAGCCAGGCCAGCCGCTCACTCTGCTCGGCGTCCGTCAGCGGCGTGATATGCATGGCGGCCATTATGGCCGTGCGAGCCTCGGCCGGCGGCCCTTGCTGGTTCCGCTTCAGCCGGTGAGCTCGGCAAGCTCGGCCTGGGTGACGCTGACGGCGCGGGCCGTTTCGACGAGATCCCTGACTATCGCAAAGCGGATGAACGGGCGTACTCCTGATCCTCATGTCATCCCGGCTTTTTCCGGCTTTTTCCACGCGAGCCGGTTGACACTGGTGGAATCGTCCTCATGGTCGCCGAAACGCCGAGAGCAGCCGTACGCGCCTGGCGTGACGGCCTGGTCAACCTCGACGCCGGCAACCGCCTGCTCAACTTCCGCCACTCCGCCCACAGCACCGTGGAGATCGCGGGTCCGGCCGCGGCCGAGATCGTCACCGTGCTGCGGGACGGCACCGGCTACGGCTTCCTCCCGTCCGGCGCGCGACCCGAGCCCGGCGGCCTGTTCCGCACCGGGCTGCCCGCCATCGCCCTCGGCGCCGCGCTCCGGCGGCTGCTCCGCCGTTCCCGGCAGGACTACCTCGACCGGGGCGTGGCCACGCTGCACCTGGCGATCGGCATGCTGCACTGGCGCGACGAGGCGGACGTCGCCTTCACCAGCCCGATCCTGCTGCTGCCGGCCGAGCTGACCGCGAACGGGCCGGGCGACGTGCCGACGCTGCACATCCGCGGCGACGACCCGGTGGTCAACCCGGCGCTGGTGCTGCGCCTGCGCCGGATGGGCATCATGGTGCCGACGGTGGACGGCCTGGCCGACCTGGACGTGCGGGGCTACCTCGAGGAGCTCCGGGCGACGGTCAGCAACCGGGTGTGGACAACGGACGCGAGCGTGCTGCTGTCCTGCTTCAGCTTCCACAAGGAGGCGATGTACCGGGACCTGCTCGACCACGAACGGCGGATCGTCGCGCACCCGCTGGTCGAAGCCCTCGCCGGTTCAAGGCCCGGCCGCGAGGAGTACGCGGGCGGCTCGGGGGACGAGTTGCCGCTCGTGCTCGAAGCCGACGCCACCCAGCGGGCCTGCGTCGAGGCCGCGGTCGCGGGGCGCAGCTTCGTGTTGGACGGGCCGCCCGGGACGGGTAAGTCGCAGACGATCGCCAACATGATCGGCTGCCTGATGCACGCCGGGAAGCGGGTCCTCTTCGTCTCGGAGAAGGCCGCCGCGCTCGAAGTCGTCCGCAACCGGCTCGCCGCGGTGGGGCTGGACCCGTACCTCCTGGAACTCCACAGCCACAAGGCGACCCGCCGCGAAGTGGCGCGCACCCTCGCCGCGTCCCTGGACGAGCCGGCGAGCCCGCCGCAGGTGAGCGGCGTCGATCGTGAGCGGCTCCGGACCTTGCGCGAACGCCTGGACGGCTACGCGGCCGCGATGAACGAGCGCCGCGAACCGCTGGGCCGCACGCTGCACGAGGTCCTCGGCGAGCTCGCCCACCTCGCGGCCCGGCCCGCCGCGCCGATGCCGGACGTCTCGCCGGCCACGCTCGACCCCGAGTCCGTACAGGAGATGCTCGAAGCCGCCGACGCCCTGGCGGGCAACCGCCGCCCGGCCGAGGTGGGGCCGGCCTTCCCCTGGCGTGAGGTCGTCGACAGGCAACCTCTCGACGAGACCCTCCGGCGAGCCCGATCCGCGCTGACCGCCCTGGCCGACGAGGCCCAGCCGTACGCCGCTGTGGCCGAGGCCTTCGCCCTGACCCGCCCGGCCGACGCCGGCACCCTGGCTGCCCTGGTGACGCACGCGGCCTACCGCCCCGCCACCGTGCCCGACGAATGGCTGACCGTCCCCAGCCTCGACGCGATCGCCCGGGAGGACGAGAACCGCACCCGCCTCCGCGCCGCCGCCCACCGCACCAGCGACGCCGTCCGCGCGGCCGCCGGTGTCGACTGGCACGAGCTCCCCGACCTCGAATCGCCGGTCCTCGAATTCGCCGGCCTTACCGCCCGGGGCGCCGAGGAGGCCGCTCACCTCCACGCGGCCGAGGCCGACGCCCTGGACGAGATCTCGCGGGACGTCGCCGCGCTCACCGCCCGCGTCGGACTGCCCGCCGTGGTCACCTTCGCCGACCTGGCCCACCTGGCCGCCCTGGCCGGTCTCGCCACCCGCATCGACCGCCCCGAGCCGTTCTGGTTCGGCCCCGGTGTGCTGACCGCGGTCTCCGAGGCCGCCGCCGTGCTGCGCCGGTGCGACGAGGCGGTCACCGCGACCGGGGCGCTGTGCCGCGCCTACTTCGCCGACGCGATCCTTGACCAGCCGGTGGAACTGCTCGCCGACCGGCTCGCCTACGAGCACCGTGGCCTGCGCAAGCTGCTGAAGGCGTACCGCCGGGACTGGGACGCCGTGGCCGTCTTCGCCCTGCCTACCGTGTCTCCGGCCGAGGCCGTCGCCCAGCTCGGCGCGGCGGTGGCCTGGCAGCGGGCGCTGCGCGAGCGGGCCGCCGCCGTCCGTCAGTACGCGCCGCTGCTCGGCTGCTACCAGCGAGGCGAGCCCGCCGCGATCGACGCCGCGCTGCGCACGGCCGGGGAACTGCTGAGGCTCGCCTCGCCCGAGACGCTGCCGGCCGTCGCCGACCAGATCTGCCGCCCCACGCCCGATCCCGTGCTGGCCGGGATCGCCCGCCAGGCGCGTCCCCTCATCGAGCGGGAACCGGCGACCGGCACCGTACGGGATGCCGCCGCGCGCCGACGGGCCCAAATCGGACCGCTGACCGAGGCCGCCGCGACCATGCGCGCGTTCGGCCGCGCGACCGGGCGCGACATCGACCTGACCGAGGCCTGCCGCCTGGTCGACCTGCGCCGGGCGGCGTCGGAGGCGGCGGCCGCGGCACCCGACGGCCCCGACCTGGAGGAGGCGGTCACCTGGGCGCGGGCGGCGCGACGGCGTACGGGCGAACCGCTCACCCCGGCGCAGGCCGAGGCCCTGCGACCGCACGGCCGGGCGAGTTCCCTGGCCGTCCGGTCCGGTGCTTGGGAGGAGGCGCGGGGCAGCATCGTCGCCGCCTTCGCACCCGTCCGGCGGGACGAGGTCGCGACGGCGCTCGACGACTATGCCGGCGCCTTCCTGGCGGAGCTGCTGGCCGACCCCGCCGGCCAGGCCCAGTGGCTCGGTTTCGCGACCGCCCGCCGCGTCCTGCCCGCCGCGACGATCGAGTTCTGCGTCCGGGAGCGGATCGAGGACGCGCAGCTCCGGCCGGTGATCGAGCGGGCCCTTTTGACGACCTGGGCCGACGCGCTGATCCGCGACGACGAGCGCCTGCGGCCCTCGGCCGCCCGGGAACGCGACCACCTCGTCCAGGAGTTCCGCGAGCTCGACGGCGCGCTGGCGGGCGAGGCCCCGGCGACGATCATCGAGGCCGTGCGGACCCGCCGCGCCGAGCGGGCGGTGCCGGCCGAGGTCGCCCTGCTTCGCCGCGAGGGCAGCAAGGAGACCAGACATCTGGCCGTCCGGGATCTGCTCGGCCAGGCTCGGCAGACGGTGCAGGCGAGCCGGCCGTGCTTCCTCATGTCGCCGCTCGCCGTCAGCCAGTTCCTGCCGTCGGACCTGACCTTCGACGTGGTCATCTTCGACGAGGCGTCCCAGGTCGCGCCGGCCGACGCCATCAACGCCGTCTATCGGGCGGGTGCCCTGATCGCCGCGGGCGACGACCGGCAGCTCCCGCCGACCTCGTTCTTCTCGACCCGCGCCGACCCGGACGCCGGCACGGACGTCAACGACTTCCAGTCCATCCTGGAGCTGGCCGAGGGCTGCGGGGCGTTCCCGCGTTTCGGTTTGGGCCTGCACTACCGGAGTCGGCACGAGGCTCTGATCGCCTTCGCCAACCACCGCTTCTACCAGGGCCGCCTGACCACCTTCCCGGGCCCGAACGCCGACCCCGGCACCGGCGTCGAGCTGATCTCGGCCGGCGGTATCTATCGCCGGGGCGGCGCCCGCGACAACCCGGTCGAGGCCGAGAAGGTCGCCGAACGGATCGCTTCCTGCCTCACCACCCGCCCGGACCTCTCGCTCGGCGTGGTCACCTTCTCGGTCGCGCAGGCCGAAGCGATCGAGGCCGCCCTGGAGCGCGAAGCGGCCCGCCGGCCCGGTCTGGAACGGTTGCTCGACGGAGACCGGCTCAGCGGGTTCTTCGTCAAGAGCCTGGAGTCGGTCCAGGGCGACGAGCGCGACGTGATGATCTTCTCGATCGGGTACGGGCATGACGAGCACGGCCGGATCAGCACCAACTTCGGCGCGCTCAACCAGCCCAACGGGTGGCGGCGGCTCAACGTCGCGATCACCCGGGCCCGGCGGCGCGTCGAGATCATCTCGTCGGTGCGGTCCCGCGACATCCCCGAGTCGGCCAACCCGGGCGTACGCCTCCTCGCGGCCTATCTCGACTATGCCGAACGCGGGATCGCGGCCGTGCCGGGCAAGGCCGCCGCCCCGAGCCCGCTCGTCGCGTCGGTCCTGGAGACCGTGCGCTCCTGGGGGTTCGAGGCGGAGCCCGGGACCGGCCTGGACATCGGCGTGCGGAACCCCGCGCCCGGCTCCGGTCACGTGCTCGGGATCGAGTGCGACGGCCCCCGCTACGGTTCGATCGGGGCGGCCCGCGACCGCGACCGCCTGCACGCCGAGATCCTTACCGGGCTGGGCTGGCGGCTGCACCGCGTCTGGGGCACGGCCTGGCATCACGATCGGGCGGGGGAGGAGGCACGGCTGCGCGCGGCGATCGAACACGTGACCGGCGCCCTGCCCGCGGCCGGGCCCCGGCCCTATCGGCGAATGGACCTCGTACCGCTCCAACCTGTCTCCTGAGCGACCGTTTCGGGGCGCCGCCGCGGGCCAGCAAAGACCGAATGCGGTATTGACTGTCCGCACCGGGATGTCCAGCATTGTCGGGTGACTCCACGGAGCGCCCCGGCGCACGCCGCGCCGGTCAGTTGCGTTGCCTTCCGGGCCGACGGCCGCCGCCTGGCCTTCGGCACGCAGGCGGGCGGGGTGCTGGTGCAGGAGACCGGTGATCCCGCGCGGCCCGTGACGCTGATCGAATTCGCCCACCGCTCGGCGGTGCTCGCGGCGGCCTGGAACCCGGGCGCCTCCGACCTGCTCGCCACCGGCTCGGCCGACGGCACGGCCGCGGTCTGGCGCGTCGTCGACGACCGACCGCCGCACCTGATGAAGGTTCTCGGCGGCCATCCCACCGCGGTCACCGGCGTCTCCTGGATGCCCGACGGCCAGCACCTGCTCTGCCTGCTGGCCGACGGCCGCGCGGCGGTGTGGCGGGCGTTCGGCGAGACCTACCTCGGCGAGATCGGCGATTGCGTTCGCCTCGACGTGAGCACCGCCGGCCTCGTCGCCACCGTCGGCGCCAACGGCTTCGTGGCCGTCCGCGACCTCGCCCAGGACCGCGTCCCGCTGGCCGGCCGCGCGGCGCCCGCCGTCGAGGCGTGCGCGTGGTCCCCGGACGCCTCGACCCTCGCCCTGGCCCGGCGCGACGGCGCGATCGAACTGCGCAACGCCCACCTCGACCCGATCCGCACGATCCGCTCGGGTGACGCCCCGCTGCGCTCGGTCACCTGGTCGGCCGACGGCCGGCACGTGGTCGCCGGGGCGTACGACGGAACGGTCTTCGCGGTCGACCCGTCGAGCCGTCCGCTGTGGTGGCTCCCCGACCCGACGATCCGCACCCGCTCGATCGCGGTCGGCGGCGCGGTGCTGGCCACCGCCAGCTTCGCCACCCGGCCCTACCTGCTCGACGCGGCCTCCGGCATCCCGCTCACCCCCGGTCTGTCGCTGCCCGCGTCACCGGCCCTCACCCGCCGGTTCCGGGAGGGACTGCTCGCGGCCGAGGGGCGCGTCGTGACGGCCGGACAGCCCGGCGCCCGCACCGTCGTGGCCGAGCACGACCTGCGCGTCGGCGCGATCGACACGCTGGCCGACCGGGTCGTCGTCTCCGCCGCCCACCACGCCGTGCGGGTGACCCGGCTCGACCCGTCGGCATACGAGGTGGAGCGCGGCATCACCCTGCGCGCGCCCGAGCCCGTACGCACGGTGGCCCTGCTCGGCACGCCCGAGACAACTGTGGTGGTCGCCGCGTCGTACGAGTTCCGGCTCTTCTCGTGGACCATCGACTGGGCCGGCCCGCCGGTGGGCCCGACCCTGGCCGGCGAGTTCGGCGCCGGCATCGCCGTGCTGCAACGCCTCGACGAACAGCGCCTGACCGCGACCGATCACCGAGGCGAGCTGGTGATCCTGGCCCTCGGCGCCGACGGCGCGCTCTCGACCTGACCCCTATTCGAAGCGGGCCGGGTCGCCCGCGCCGACCCGCAGGACCTCCGGCTCGCTGCCGGACAGATCGACCACGGTCGTCGGCACGATCCCGCAGTCGCCCGAGTCGACCACCGCGTCGAGAACGTGGTCCAGGGTCTCCTTGATCTCCCAGCCCATCGTCATCGGCTCGTCCTGGCCGGGCAGCAGCAGCGTGCTCGAGACCAGCGGCTCACCCAGCTCGGCCAGGATCGCCTGCGCCACCACGTGGTCCGGGATGCGCGCGCCGACCGTCTTCTTCTTCGGGTGCAGCAGGCGGCGCGGCACCTCCCTGGTGGCCGGCAGGATGAACGTGTAAGGCCCCGGGGTCGCCGACTTGACCAGCCGGAACGCCGCGTTGTCGATCTGCACGAACTGGCCGAGCTGGGCGAAGTCGCGGCACATCAGCGTGAAGTGGTGCCGGTCGTCGAGGTGCCGGATCTCGCGGATCCGGTCGAGCCCCTCCTTGTTGCCCATCCGGCAGCCGAGCGCGAAGCACGAGTCGGTCGGGTACGCGATCAGCCCGTCCGCCCGGACGATCTCCACCACCTGCCGGATCGAGCGGGCCTGCGGATTGTCCGGATGAACGTCGAAATACTTCGCCACCAGGAAATTCTAGTGTTCACCCCGGGACGGCCGCGGACGACTGTCGGCGAAGCCGTCGGCCGCCCGGCCAACTCGCGGTACGTGGCTTTGCGCGTCATCCGAAACGGGACGGTGGCCGTGCGTCCGGCCGTGCCATGCTCCGCCCATGCCCGTACCCGTGAATCTCGACGCCCTGCTCGACGAGCCCTTCCGGAACACCCCGCTCACCGAACTGGTCAACGCCCCCGTCGCCGCCCTCTCCGGCGTCAGCGACGAGGAGGCCGAGGGTCTGCGTCTCGTCTTCGGCATCACCACCATCGGGGACCTGGCCGCCAACGACTTCGTCCGGGCCGCCGTGGCCATCGCTCTTCTCGCGGAGTCGGCCGGGCCTAGCGCACCCCTCCCATGAGCCGCTTCAGCATCGGTGTCAGGGCGAACAGGATGCCGCCCAGCACGATCGCGACCACGCCCAGGATGCCGAAGTAGGGGACCTCGCGGTCCTCGCGGTAATAACCGGCCAGCGTTCCGGACAGTGCGGTCCCGAGCGCGACCGACAGGAAGAAAAGGGCGACCATCTGCGTACGGAACGCCTCGGGGGCCAGCTTCGTCGTCAGCGACAGCCCGACGGGGGAGAGCAACAGTTCGGCCAGCGTGAAGACGAGCAGGATGCCGGCGAGTCCGACCAGCGGCACCCGGGCCGTCCCGGCGAACGGGATGAACAGCAGGTACGCCACGCCCATGATCGCCGTACCGAGGGCGAACTTCACCGGGGTCGACGGCTGCCGGTCGCCGAGCCGGGTCCACATCGCGGCGAACGCGCCGGCCAGGATGATGATGAAGACCGGGTTGATCGACTGGACCCACGAGACCGGGAACTCCCAGCCGCCCAGGTCACGGTCGAGGCGCTTGTCGGAGTAGATGGTGATCACCGTGAACTGCTGCTGGTAGAGCGACCAGAAGGCGGCGCTCGCGATGAACATCGGGATGAAGGCCAGCACCCGCCGCCGCTCGACCACGGTGATGCGGTGGCTCGAGAGGATCACCACGAAGTAGGCGACCGCGGCCAGGATGCTCAGCGTCACCACGATGTCGGAGAGCCAGTCGGCGCGGATCACTCCGGTCCGGGCCAGCACGGCGATCAGCGCCACGACCAGGGCCGCGAGGCCGAAGACCAGCGGGCGGCGGCCGGCGGGCAGCGGGTTGGCGACCTCGTTCGCGTTGGCCGGCAGGTTCTTGCGGGTGAGGGCGTACTGGGTCAGGCCGATCGCCATGCCCACCGCGGCCAGGCCGAAGCCGTAGTGGAAGCCGACCTCCTCCTGCAGCAGACCGGTGAGCAGCGGGCCCACCAGGGCGCCCAGGTTGATGCCGAGGTAGAAGATCGAGAAGCCCGCGTCGCGCCGCTCGTCGCCCTCCGGGTAGAGCCCGCCGACCAGCGTGGTCGCGGTCGCCTTCACGCCGCCGCTGCCCAGGGCCACCAGGATCAGGCCGGCGGTCACGCCCGCGACGCCGGGGATCACCGCGAGCGCGATGTGCCCGGCCATGACCAGGATCGCGCTGCCGAAGAGCACCCGCTCCGGCCCGTACAGCCGGTCCGAGAGCCACGCGAAGATCACCGTGGAGAGATAGACCGAGCCGCCGTACGCCCCGACGATGCTCGTCGCGGTGGTCTCGCTGATCCCCAGGCCGCCCCGCGACGCCCCGTAATAGAGGTAGATCAGCAAGATGCCCTGCATGCCGTAGAACGAGAACCGTTCCCACAGCTCCACACCGAAGAGATTGGCCAGCGGCCGCGGCTGCCCGAAGAAGCTGCGGTCCTGTCGTTCGCTCTGCGCGGCGGTCATGACCAGGGAATACCCGCGACACGTGGCGCCGAAAAGAGACCTGGACCATGCTGAGGCGGTGGAAACCGAACTTTTCATCGGCGGCAACTGGGTCCCCGCGTCCTCCGGGAAGCGTTTCGACGTGCTGGACCCGGCGACCGGCGACGTGCTCGCGACGGTCGCGGACGGCGGCGAGAGCGACGCGATCGCGGCGGTGGACGCGGCGGCCGCCGCAGGCCCGGCTTGGGCGGCCACCCCACCGAGGCAGCGGGGGGAGACGTTGCGCCGGGCGTGGGAGCTGATGACCGAGCGGACCGACGAACTCGCCAAGCTGATCAGCCTCGAGAACGGCAAGGCCCTGGTCGACGCCGAGGGCGAGGTGACGTACGCGGCCGAGTTCTTCCGCTGGTTCGCCGAGGAGGCGGTCCGCGGCGACGGCCTGGTCGCGACCGCCCCGTCCGGCACCAACCGGATCGTCGTCGTGCGCCAGCCGGTCGGCGTCTGCGTGCTGGTCACGCCCTGGAACTTCCCGGCCGCGATGGCCACCCGCAAGATCGGCCCGGCGCTCGCGGCCGGCTGCCCGGTCGTGCTCAAGCCGGCCAGCGACACCCCGCTCACCGCGCTGAGGATCGCGGCGATCCTGGCCGAGGCCGGCGTCCCCGACGGCGTGGTCAACGTGCTGCCGTCCCGCAGTTCCGGCAAGGTCGTGTCGCAGCTGCTGCGCGACGGCCGCGTCCGCAAGCTGAGCTTCACCGGCTCGACCGAGGTCGGCCGCATCCTGCTCGCCCAGGCCGCCGAGAACGTCGTGAACACGTCGATGGAGCTGGGCGGCAACGCGCCGTTCCTGGTCTTCGCCGACGCCGACCTCGACGCCGCGATCGAGGGCGCGCTGATCGCCAAGATGCGCAACGGCGGCGAGGCCTGCACCGCGGCGAACCGCTTCTACGTCGAGTCGTCCGTCGCCGAGGACTTCTCCCGGCGCCTCGCGGCACGCATGTCGGCCCTGCGGGTCGGCCCCGGCACAGCCGCGGGAACGCAGGTCGGCCCGCTGGTCAACGAGGACACCGTCGCCAAGGTGGACGAGCTGGTCCGCGGCGCGGTGGAAGCGGGCGCCAAGGCCGAGATCGGCGGCACCCGCCCGGACGGACCCGGCTTCTACTACCCGCCGACGGTGCTGACCGGCGTGGCCCCCGACGCCGCGATCCTGCGCGAGGAGATCTTCGGCCCGGTCGCGCCGATCGTCACGTTCACCGGCGAGGACGAGGCGGTGCGGCTGGCCAACGACACCGAGTACGGCCTGGTGGCCTACGTCTACACCGGCGACCTGGCCCGCGGCCTGCGCGTCAGCGAGGCGATCGAAGCCGGCATGGTGGGCCTCAACCGCGGCCTGGTCAGCGACCCGGCGGCCCCGTTCGGCGGGGTCAAGCAGAGCGGCATCGGCCGCGAGGGCGGCCACGAGGGACTGCTCGAATACTTGGAGTCGAAGTACATCGCCGTCAACTGGTGACGTCGCGCGGGCTAGCCCTTAGGCCTGGTCAGGTAGGCCGAGCGATGATCGCCACCGGCCCGCCGGACGGTTCCTTCCGCCGTTCGGGCCAGGGGTGGTCGGCCGTTCGGTCGCGTGTCCGGTGGCGGCGGGGGGCGGACAAGGGGGCTGACCTGGCAAGATCACGGTTATCGATACCGTCTGTGACGGAGATGTGCTCACGGACGGGAAATGAACTATTTCGCATCGCGGTGCCGTACCCCCTGTCGGGCGCGCTGGGGTCTGGTCGATACTTGGTCGGCTCGATCGGAGCCCAGACAGGTCGAGTTCCATCGGAGAGGACGATTCACCAGATGCGCAAGAAACTGTTGGCTTTCGCCGCCGTCGGCCTGATGGCGACGGCCACCATGACTGCGTGTGACAGCTCCGGTGATTCGGCTGACTCCGGTAGTGACAGTGGCGGCACCGGAAGCGGCAAGGCCCGTGTCGGTGTGATCCTGCCCGACACCACCAGCTCGGTCCGTTGGGACACCGTGGACCCGAAGTACCTCAAGAAGGCGTTCGACGCGGTGAAGATCCCGGTCGAGATCCAGAACGCCCAGGGCGACCGCGCGAAGTTCGTCCAGATCGGCGAGTCGATGATCAACAGCGGCGTGAAGGTGCTGATCATCGCGAACCTCGACTCGACCAGCGGCAAGGCGGTGCTGGACAAGGCCCGGGCCAAGAAGATCCCGACGATCGACTACGACCGGCTCACCCTCAACGGCGGCGCCAACTACTACGTCAGCTTCGACGGCAACGAGGTCGGCAGCCAGCAGGCGTACGGGCTGATCAAGTGCCTCCGGGACAAGAAGGTCGTGAACCCGGTGGTCGCGCAGCTCAACGGGTCGCCGGCGGACAACAACGCCACCCTCTTCAAGGAGGGCTACGACGTTCCGCTGAACGAGAAGTACGACGCGGCCGAGTACACGAAGGGCCCCGAGCAGTGGGTGCCGGAGTGGAAGGACGACGAGGCCGAGAAGATCTTCACGCAGATGTTCTCGCAGGCGCCGCAGATCCGTGGCGTCCTCGCGGCCAACGACGGCATCGGCGGCGCGGTCATCAAGGTTCTCCGCAAGCACAAGCTGAACGGCATCGTCCCGGTCACCGGTCAGGACGCCACCATCGAGGGTCTGCAGAACATCCTGACCGGCGAGCAGTGCATGACGGTCTACAAGGCCGTGGAGCAAGAGGCGAAGAGCGCGGCTGACCTCGCCACGCAGCTCTTCAAGGGGCAGCCCACGTCGGTCACGGACACCCTGAAGGACCCGGAGTCAGGTGCCTACATCCCGTTCAAGAGCCTGACGCCTCAGGCGATCTTCCTCAGCAACATCAACGAGATCGTGGGCGCGAACAAGTACATCCCGCAGGCCGAACTCTGCAAGGGCAAGTTCGTGGCGCTCTGCAAGCAGCACGGCGTCGGTTCGTACGCCAAGAAGAAGACGGACGAGGACGAGCAGTAACCGGGACTGAGCCGAAAAAAAGGGGGGCCGGGCGGCCCCCCTTTTTTCGTGGGTTCAGGCGAGCAGTTCCCGCACGCGCGGAATGACCTGGGTGCCGTAGAGCTCGATCGACGTCATCATCTTCTCGTGCGGCAGCGTGCCGGCCGAGTACTTCAGGTCGAAGCGCTGGATGCCGAGTTCCCGCACGGTCCGGGCGATCTTCCGGGCGACCGTCTCGGGAGAGCCGACATGCCACGCGCCGTCGCGGACGTCGTTCTCGAAGCGGTCCCGGCTCAGTGGCGGCCAGCCCCGCTCGCGACCGATCCGGTCGAGCATGGTGCGCGCGGGCGGCCAGAGCGTCTCGATCGCCTCCTCGTCGGTCTCGGCGACGAAGCCGGGGCAGTGTACCGCCACCGGCTGCTCGGGCTGGTCGAACTCTTGCAGCGCGCGGTGGTAGAGCTCGACGTAGGGCGCGAACCGGGCCGGTTCGCCGCCGATGATCGCCAGGACGAGGGGCAGGCCGAGCCGGGCGGCGCGGACCACCGACTCGGGGCTGCCGCCGACACCGATCCAGGCGCGGATGTGCCCGGACTCGGTCTTGGGGAAGACCTGCTGGTCGGTCAGGGGCGGGCGGACCGTGCCCGACCAGGTCA